>CETE01024368.1_pt1 | contig 33160 bp, 23 predicted proteins | sample 531241 | NCBI WGS metagenome assembly CETE01 (sample SAMEA2622336, study PRJEB7988) | marine metagenome | biome: marine biome (ENVO:00000447); feature: deep chlorophyll maximum layer (ENVO:xxxxxxxx); material: "saline water (ENVO:00002010), including plankton (ENVO:xxxxxxxx)" | depth 30 m
AAAGGTGATGTCACTCTGCCCAGCCTTCTGCGCGAAGCGGGTTACCGCACCATTCACGCCGGCAAGGCTCATTTCGGTCCGAACGACTCCTACGCCAGCGATCCCACCAACATCGGGTTTGATATCAACATCGGCGGCTGCGCCTACGGCCAGCCCGGCAGCTACTACGGTAGCGATCATTTCGGCTGGGCAAAGAAGGGCCGCGAAAAGCGTGCTGTGCCCGGACTCGAAAAATATCACGGCCAGAACATCTTCCTGACCGAAGCGCTCACCCTCGAAATCAACGAAGCCATCAGCGCCGCCGTGAGAGAGGAAAAACCTTTCTTTGCTTACATGTCTCATTACGCAGTGCACACGCCTTTCCAGAGCGACGAGCGTTTTGCCGCTAACTACACGAACGTTGAAAAGAAGAGCCTCGCTGCCTACGCCACCTTGATCGAGGGCATGGACAAATCACTCAATGATATGCTAGACCATCTTGAGAAGATCGGGGTTGCCGAAAACACAATCGTCATTTTCCTTGGAGACAACGGTAGCGATGCCCCTGCTGGCGGCACCCATGATATTGCCAGTTCAGCTCCCCTTAGAGCCAAGAAAGGCACTCACTACGAAGGCGGCATGCGGGTTCCCTTCATTGCTTCCTGGGCCAAGCCCGATCCTGACAATACCTTCCAGAAAGAACGGCCAATTCCCTCCGGTGCCATCAATACCACCGACATCGGCGTTGCTTACGATGTGTTTACTACCGTTCTCAACGTCGCTGGAGGCGATTACAAAGAGCACATCGTCGACGGCATTGACCTCAGCCCAATTTTCCTCTCAGGCAAAGGCTCCACCGCCAACCGAGAATTTCTCATGCACTTTCCCCATAGTCATCGGAGTTCTTACTTCACCGCTTTTCGCAAAGGGGATTGGAAGCTAATCTATCACTATGATCAAAACTCAGGTCCGAGCGACGACAAAATCGAGCTGTTTAATCTCGCCGCAGATCTCGACGAGTCCACTAACCTCGCTTCCTCAAACCCTGAGAAACTTCAGGAAATGATAAACGCCATGAATGCGTCACTGGAAGAAACCGATGCCCAGTTGCCTATTAACAAAAGAGGCCATCCTCTGAAAAAACCAAAGCTCTAATGCGATTCATCCGTTTAAGCACTTTCCTGACATTCTTCGTTCTGGTATCACCCAAAGCATCAGAAGAGATGCCGCAACCGGTCACCGAAACTGACTTCAAAGCTCTCTCAATGCTGTCCCCGTTTTCTAGACCCATCGATCTCTCGGAAACGCTTTCCCTGACTGGCCTAGCGCGCATTGGCGAACAGAGTTTGATCACGCTGATGGATCAGAATTCCGAGAAGAGTCACGTCGTTTCTGGGAAGGCTAACAATGAAGGCTGGAAGCTGATCGAAGTGTCCGCTGGCGTGGACTACGACTCAGAAAATACCTTCGCTAACATTGCCGTGCCCGGCGGTGAGATCGTCGAGTTACGCTTTGACGGGGAACGCCTTGATCCAGACAGCATGAGAAAACGGGCAGCCGGAATCAATGGAGGCTACGGCCGCGACAACCGACCTCCTCCGTCAAAAGAGGAACGCGAGAAATGGGGAAAGTATATCAAGGCCCGCATGAGCAAACTGACGGAGACTCAGCGCAAGGAGATCGGGCAGCGCATGGGGCAACGAATGAAAGAAATTGGCGGCAAGCTGAGCGATCGACAGAAAGGAGATGTTTTCATTCGGATACTTGATGATGTCGACAAGCAGGGTTCGAGCATTCCTCGCCCGAGATAAATTTTACGACCACGATAGAAATCGGCATCAACCTTCGATTGCAAAAGGCAAGTGATCGGTTTCAAACGAATCTTTCGCAGGCTGACGTCGCCCCCGGATGTAATCGCTTTCCTCGTCGGGCAAAATGACTGTGCGCCCCATTTCTTAGTGACTGAATCATAAACGCGACCAAAGTTATTGCGAAAATGATCGAGCACTATTTGACCCACGATGCCAGCCGAAATGAAACGCCAGCAGAAAATACACGCCTCGCTCGCCGCGGTTGCCTAGGTAGCACGGAAATATGGCGATGCCGGTTGCGATTACGATTATGTGCAAACACTTCTGGTGGCAAGGTCACTCATTGAGAATCAGGGGTTCCATCAGCGAGATCTTGTCTCACGCTATCGGTCAAATCCTGGGTATCGGCTCCGCGGCAGATATGTCAAAGATTGCGCTAAATTATCGCCTTGCCCGTTTCAGCCCCCCCACTATTCTCTCCGCCATGAATCGCCCTCTTCTTTCCCTCATCGCCCTCCTTTTTATAACTTTTTCGGTTCAGGCTGAATCCTATATTCATGTGCCGGGCTGGCTCAAGCCACCCGCTAACAAAGAGCATATCGGCAATCTTCACGGTGAAGTCGACGTTGACTCCAAAGGCATGATCTACCTCAGTGTCGAAGGAGATAACGGCTCGCTTCAGGTTTTCAGGCCTGACGGCAGCTACTCTCATTCGGTCCCTAACATGCCAAAGACCCTTCACGGTTTTGTTATCAAAGATGATTTCATTTACGCCTCCGTTCTTGGAGAAGGGAGAGTTATCAAGGCTACCCTCGATGGCAAAATCGTCTTAGAGATTCCTCAAGGTGCTTTCCCAAAAGAAAAGTTCGGCCCCAAGGGACTCAAGCTGACTTCGGTCGATGTCGCTCCCAACGGTGACATCTTCGTCGTGGATGGATACGGCATCGACTGGATCTACGTGTTCGATTCCAAAGGTAATCTTAAGCATTCATTCGGCGGGCGCGATGAACCCTACAACCTTAATAACTGCCACAAGATCTTCATCGATCCTCGCTATGATGAGCCTCGCATTCTCTGCTGCGACCGCGTTAATCTTCGCCTTGTTCATCTCACCCTTGATGGCAAGGTGATTGGGGAATATGCCACAGGTTTGCGGCGTCCGTCCTCCGCCTCTTTCCATGATGACCTCGTCGTGATCGCTGAGATCGCTGGACGTGTCACCGTTCTCGATAAAGAGGGAAATATTGTCTCGCAACTTGGAACTAACGATACTCCTAGCGAGATCAACACATCAAAAACCACCCCAGAACAGTGGAAGGAAGGGGTGGTGACTTCCCCTCATGGTGTCGCTTTTGACAACCGTGGCAACATCCTCGTCACCGAATGGAATCGAATCGGTCGAGTGCTCCGCTGGGATCTTAAGCCCTGACGCTTCAACATGGCAGGCATCAGCGCTGAAGGATCATTTCTTAGTTTATCCCTACCCAACATGGCAGGGTGACGACCACTCATTAGTCCCGTTCGGCTCGGAACACAGGTGGAACCAGAAGCGTAGAAGCTCGCCCACCGTTGTCCTTTTTCAGACATTCGGTCAAGGTTTGGAGTCTTGATCTTATCGTTACCGTAACAGGCAAGATCCCCGTAGCCAAGGTCATCGACAAATATAAGGATGATGTTAGGCCGAAGCACTTCGGCTTGTGCAGTCCCAAAGAGGGCTCAGAGTCCAAACACCCATGGGACGTGTTTGAAAATTCTTTTCATATTTCGATTTGTGGATCACTCAGACCAACAGTCCAAGTTCCCAAACTAAAAAGCTTTGCTAAGCCCATATTCCCCATTAACTGGGGACGGCTACTGAGATGCAAACTTAGTCAACAAACCCTTTTCTCGCCCCTTGAGCATAACACGGACAAAGAGCAAACCAGCGAGGCCCAAGTAGCAGAAATTAAGTATGGTTGCGATCCCTAATTCTTTCCAGTTCACAACCCCATCAGTGAGGATACCTCGCATGCCCTCAAACACATAAGAACACGGCAGCGCCTTAGCGATCCACTGCAGAACGGTTGGCAGGTAGTCCACCGGATAATAAACTGCAGCAAACGGCTGGATGAAAAACGGCACAGCCCAGGCCAACGTTTCTGCCGCAGGCCCCCACCGGACAATCAACGCCGTGGAAATCATTCCCAATGCCCATCCAAAGATAAGTAAGTTGAATACAAAGGGTATCAACGCCCAGCTCAATTGAAATATGTTAAAGCTGTAGAAAAGGACCGATAAACCACCGAGCATCACAGAGGTCACCGATGCTCGCATCATCCCAACTGCGTAGGTAGATCCAAGATAGTCGGCATTTGTCACCGGAGCAGCGAAAATATTGAGAAGGTTTCTCGACCAGACATCTTCAAGGAAGAAAATAGCGACACCCTGCTGAGCCCGGAAGAGAATGTCCCAGAGGATCACAGCCCCAATCAAGAAAGTAATCTCATGAGGAAAGTCATCACCAACATTCTGTTGCAGAAACCGGGTAAGGTAGCCCCAGACCAGCAGGTGCACCAGAGGCCAAAAGACCAATTCCACAATCCGGACAGGGGTGCGGGTATAGAGATAAAGATAACGCAGCACAAGCGCCCTGACGGTGGGGAAGCTCATTTAGTAGCCTCCTCAGTTTCTCGATTAGATTCAATATCTCCGCCACGCGCCACACGGATGAAAACCTCTTCTAGCGACTCCTCCTCAAAATGATGCAAGGTTTCCTCTGAGGTTCCGGTGAACAGCACTTTGCCTTTGTGCATAAAGACGACGCGGTCACACACTTCTTCCACATCACGCATGTTGTGAGATGTGTAGAGAATCGTTGTTCCCTCTTCGTCGCGAATTCGCTTCACCACCCCCCTCACTTTGTCGGCAATGTCTGGATCAAGACTCGCGGTGGGCTCATCAAGAAGCAATAGTCGGGGGCGATTCAGGAGTGCCTTACAGAGATTCAGCCGGGTTCCCTCTCCGGCTGATAGCTCTCCGCTGACACGTTTTTTGAGATGGGAAATCTCCAGCATCTCCAACACTTCGTCGATACGCGAATTCAAATTGGGCACCCTGTAGATCTGACCAAACACCTTTAAATTTTGCCAGATCCTCAAATTTCCCGGCAGTTGAGTGTAGGTGCTGCAGAAGTTCATTTGGCGAAGCACTTCAATACGATTTGCCATCAATTCCTTGCCAAAGACTTCAATACGACCGCCCGTTGGCGTTACAATGCCGAGCACCATGTTGATTGCAGTCGTTTTCCCAGCCCCGTTTGCTCCGAGCAACCCGAGAACCTCTCCCCTAAAAATATCAAACGAAACCCCGTCCACAGAAGTGACGTTACCGAAATGCTTGGTCAGATCTCTAACCTTAAGGATGTTAGGTTTCATCGTGCCGCTCTTCTATACCTCGTGACACCCGCACGCAACTGCGTATGCGTGGAAGGTTTGTCATTTTATTGTATCAACCTCTAGTTTGGATCTCTGCCATGCAAAAAGTTCTCCTGATTGCTATCACGTTCATTGTCACGACCCTTTCCGCCGAGTCCGAAAAGAAATATAATGTACTGTTTTTAATCTCAGACGACCTCACCTACACGGCTCTTTCCTGCTATGGCAACGAGGTCTGCCACACCCCCAACATTGACCGCCTTGCTGAGCGCGGCATTCGTTTCACCCGCGCCTACTGTCAGGGCACTTACTGCGGCCCCTCACGCGCTTCGTTTATGTCCGGATACTATCCGCATGCAACCGGTACTCTGGGTTACAAAAATCCCCGTTCTCAAATTGGTGATCGCGCCATGTGGGCAGAGCATTTCAAAAATCATGGCTACCACACCGCTCGTGTTGGCAAGATCTTTCACATGGGGGTTCCCGGCGGCGTCGAATACAAGAAGGAAAATCTTCCGCCAGAGCATGAGAGCTACAACGGTGCCGATGATGCCGCCAACTGGACTGAGCGATTTAACACGCCGGGCCCTGAGTGGAAAGCCGAGGGTGATGGCGAAACGCTACAGAAAAATCCAGACGGCAAGCGCCCCGTCGTTGGAGGCAACACGTTTGTAGTCGTTGAGGCAGACGGAGACGACCTTGTCCATGCCGATGGAAAAGCAGCACGCAAAGCGGCCGAACTGATCAATGAAAACAAGGACAAGCCATTCTGGCTCGGAGTCGGTTTCGTTCGGCCGCACGTCCCTTTCGTGGCACCGAGGAAATACTACGAACCTTTCCTCCCCTACGACAAGATGGTCCTACCTCCCAAGGTCGAAGGAGATTGGGACGATATCCCCAAGCCAGGAATTAACTACTGCACCAGCGAGAATATGCAGATGGATATCCGGAAGCAGAAGAAAGCCATTGGCGCCTACTATGCATCAGTTGCCTATATGGATGCCCAAGTTGGTGTGGTGCTTGATGCCCTTGAGGAAGCAGGGTTGGAAAATAATACAATCATCATATTCACAAGTGACCACGGCTATCACCTCGGGGAACACGACTTTTGGGCTAAGGTCAGCTTGCGAGACGTTTCGTCGGGCGTACCCCTAATCATTTCTCTCCCCGGCCAGAAGCCTGCCGTGTCCGACTCTCTCGTTGAACTGATTGATCTTTACCCCACCCTATCATCGCTCTGTGGCCTGCCAGTTCATGAGCGACTCCAAGGAAAAGATATTTCAGGGATAATCGAGCTCCCTAGCCTTGAAGTCCGCGAAGCCGCCTTCAGTGTCGCACCGATGCGAAGAGGGTTTCTCCTTCGCACACACGAATATGCCTACATCCAGTATGAAGAGGATGCCTCCAAAGGAATCGAACTGTTCGATGTTCAAAAAGATCCCAACCAATACACCAATCTGGCGATGAATCCGGAGTTCACCAAAGTGGTCGACCGGTTCAAAATACAAATGGCACAGCGCCTCGCTGATGTGAGAGAGAACGATCTCGGACTCACTTACGTGAACGGTAAAGTGGTAGACTAGGCAACCCGCTTTTGCCCTCGTAAAAGTTAGCTGACCTACCGCTTCCCCAGCCGAGCGAAAGAGGTAGAGTCGTCTTCCCTAGCAGGTCGGCGCCATCGTCTTCTATTGGCGCCGAATTTTATCTGAAGATTCTTCAGATTTCCTCTTGCCACCTTCACCAGGCACTGCTGTAATCTCTTTTAGTTAATATTTCTTGAATATCAATATTACTTAACTAATTAACACCGCTCGCGCCATGCGCCACCTTCCAACAAGTTGCCTAAACCATCTCACCCCCACGGATTTCATCTTCATTCAGAAGGCTTTGCTGGATGACGACTCCCACTCAGAAGCGCTCTATTCGCTTTTTCAGGATCGCGAGTCGCGAGTCACACTTGTTGAACACGATAAGCTGTTTGAAGCGATCGATGAGAACGCCTCCCCACTGTCCATTTCTCCCGAACTTTACTTTTTTGTCCTCGTCAGACGCCATCTAAAGGACGCCGAAATCGACGAGTTGCACATCGCAGACTATGTCGCCGCCACCCTTGCCGCGCATTCCATCGGCGATCCAATGACCGGACTTCAACCCACACGAGAGGACCTCGACTTTACCTACCACGTTGACTTTATTGAAGAAATGGAGGGCCTCAGTAACTACGATCGCTTCTTCCTGCAAGTGCAATGCGGTAATAGCTTCATGGCCCTAACCGGCCTTTTCCCTGAATTCATCGAGAATCACGCCAACCACAAAGGAGCACCTCACCTCAACTACTACGAGGAGGCGGCCCGCTGTGCTTTCCGCTGGGCGGCCAAACATCCCTTAGCGAACGAGTTTGACCTTAAGAATGTCTACCCGGTCCTTGCTGACAAGTTTGACGATACCAAAGAAGCTCTCAATCACCTTGCTCAGGATTACATCTTCTTAAGTAACTAGGGATCTTGGTGAGCGCCTAACAACAAGGCCATCGATTCTGTAGTCAGATTTAACTGGCTAGTCGCGCCGGAGAGCAGATCCCCAGCAAGGTCATCTTTCTTCTCCTGCATCTGCTGAATGCGCTCTTCAACGGTATTCTGGCATATAAGTTTGTGTACAAAGACAGGATTATCCTGCCCAATCCGGTAAGCTCGATCCGTCGCTTGATTCTCCACCGCCGGGTTCCACCAAGGATCATAGTGGATCACCGTATCCGCTCCAGTAAGAGTCAATCCGGTGCCCCCGGCCTTAAGAGAAATTAAGAACACCTCTCCTTCTCCTTGCTGGAAACGCTCCACCAGATCTTGTCGATCCTTAGTTTCTCCAGTTAGTTTCAGATACGGAATCCCCTGCGCTTGAAGGTGATTCTCAATCAACTGAAGCATGGAGGTGAACTGCGAAAACAAAAGTACTCGATGACCTTCCGCCCCGAGGGTTGTCAGTAACTCGACTAAATATTCAAACTTGGCTGATTCTGTTTCGAGATTTCCATAATTCCCTTCCTTCAACAATTTGGGGTGGCAACAGATTTGCCTCAACTTCAGAAGCGCACCGAGAAACAAGACTTGAGCCTCCTGACCATGAATTGCAAGCGCCTGCCTCACTTGCTTATCCATAGTCGAACGAACTGTTTCATACAGGTCCTTCTGAACTTTAGTCATCTCGATCGGATGCAAGACTTCAGTTTTTGGTGGGAGCTCTTTTGCGACATCGTTCTTCGTTCGCCTCAAGATGAGAGGACCAACCCGATCAGCCAATAATTTACGCTTTGACTCATTTCCATTCTTTTCGATTGGAGCTTGATAATTCTCCCGAAAAGACTCTTTCGTCCCAAGAAGACCTGGCATCAAAAAATTCATTAAGCTCCACAACTCACCAAGATGATTCTCAACCGGAGTCCCCGAGAGGCAAACTCGATGGCAAGAGTTCAACTGCATCGCTGCCTGCGAAACTTGGGCTTCGGGATTTTTGATGTGCTGCGCTTCGTCAAGCATTAGGAGGTGAAACTCGTACGCTGAAAGAATCTCGAGATCGCGATGGAGGAGCGCATAAGAAGTCAGCACGAGGTCAGCCTCCGGTATCTTGGCGCAGTTCCGCTTCCTCCCCGCTCCCTGGAGGACGAGCACATTCAAATTAGGGGTAAACTTGGAAGCTTCGCGCTCCCAGTTCAGAACGACACTCGTTGGCGCGACCACAAGCGAGGGCCGTCCTTGATTTCGTCCCGATTCGATTTCTGAAGTGATATGCGTGAGCGATTGCAGAGTCTTTCCCAACCCCATATCGTCAGCGAGGATCCCGTTCAAACCGCTCTGAGACAGGAACTGTAACCAGTAAAAACCTTCAAGCTGATACTCCCTCAGTGTCGCTTCGACGCCCTCGGGCACGGCAACCCTGTCGATCTTTGCGAAGTGAAGCAAGCGCTCACCAAGATCCACGATTTCAGCAGGAGCTGCCGCTTGTAAAACATCAGATTCTTCACCCGCCATTATGAGGGCAACATCGGTCTGGCTCAATTTGATCCGTCCTTCACTGAATTTGAATTCAAGGAGTTCACCCAAGGTTTTCAACAATCGCCTGAACCGGCCCACCGGCAGAGCTAGGCCACGACCATCAGGAAGAAAAATCATAAACTCCTGTCCATCTGGCATGGACTCAGTCACTTCAAGGAACTGATTCTTTACGAGCGCGGCAAGAATGGGTTGAAGTTCGAAGTTCTCACCGTCGATTTCAAATCCCGCAGATAAATGAAACCAACCCTTCCCTTCTGCAACGATTTCAGCACGCCACGTTTTGGACTGAAATATGAGCGGTTCATAGCCAATGTCAGGGGCATAACGCACCTCCCACCGACGTCGCTCTAGTGCGGGCCCACCCTCATGTCGAAACCGTTGCCAGTAGAATTCAGGATGCGGCCACTCGTTGGTATCTGGCGCCCAAAGGGTGCCCTCTAACTCCGGCATCTCGACTTTGCGAAGCGACTGCGGGGGCTTCTCAGCTCCGGGCACAAGATCGAGCGCGTAAAGGCAATTCATCGCTTCGACCTCGGCTCCTCGTAACCTTTTTATTTTACGATCAGGTAAGACAATCGGAGGAAGATGGCCACCAGGATTAAGCGGCACTTGGTGGCCATCGTAGACGGCAAAAGCTTCCACCAAAATTTCAGGCATCCATGCCGCTCTCTCTCCCTCAGGACGCCGCTTAACTCTGATGAGGAACCTCGGAGTTATGTCTACAGTAGCCGTGGCAGCTTCCCAATCCTCTCGACTTTCCTTCAATTTTAGTATCTTTCCCTCGATCATCGCGTCCTGCTGTGGAGCTCCCCCAGCAGCACGCTCCAGTCTTTCTTTGGACTTAGCAAGGTAGCCTAGCAAGGCGGCGGCGTGCTCACAGTTTATCGCTCGCGGGCACTGACAGTTACCCTCTAGCGCTAATCCATCACCCTCTCTCCAGATCACGACCGCGGGTTGCCAAGTCTGCCCATTCTTCTCTGACACGGAACCGATAATCTCAACATCTCCGGTATCGAGCCACTTGGCGGAGACCTCGTGGACCAATCGAGCAGAAACCAGACGGTTTGCGGCAGCAAGAATGCCGTCACAAAACGCCTTTTCCCACTCGCGATCCTTCAACCAGGATGCCAGCTCTTGGATGCTCAGCGAATCAATCACAATCTCTACTCATCGCGCGAAAGACTGCAGCCAGCAACTCCTGGCTGCACCCAAATGCTTGATTCGAAAACAAAAGAAAAATCGCCACTCTTATTCACTGGCCTGCCAATGGGAGGATGACCACTTACGCAGAGATAATTGGCAAACCATGATCATGGCGGGCGGTGTTCTGACGTGCTCTACTCATCAGAGAGCGGCACGATTGACGAAAGGCGTCAATTCAGCCATTTTCCACTCATGCCTGATCTTCTTCCTCAGCGCACCCTCGGACGCTCCGGCCTAGAGGTCTCAGCCATCGGTTTCGGTGCTGCCGTGATCGGAGACCTCTACTCTCCAATAGAGGAGTCCAACGCCGTTGAAACTATTTGCCAGGCACTTGAAAAAGGTATCACTCTAATCGATACCTCTCCGCTCTACGGTCATGGACTTTCTGAGCACCGCATCGGCGCGGCGCTTCGCCACGCCCCTCAGTCCAAGGTGATTCTTTCTAGCAAAGTCGGCCGGGTCACCGATCCCTTTTCACCGCCGAATAACGCTGTCACGGGTTACTCGAGCGGCGCACCTCATGCGATGAACTTTGATTACAGTCGCGAAGGGACAATGCGGTCTCTCGAGCAGTCCCTGATACGACTCGGTCGAGACCAGATCGACCTTGTCTTGGTTCACGATCTGGAGCGAGGAGCACACGGTAATGACTATGAAAAGGTTTTCGAAGCAGCAATGGAAGGTGCTGTCCCAGCCCTTACAGACCTGAGAGAGCAGGGTATCATCAAGGCCTATGGCGTTGGAGTGAATGACGCCGATGCGGCTGAGAAATTTGTCAGAAACTCTGATCCCGATGCTGTTTTACTGGCGGGACGCTATTCACTGCTTGAACAACCAGCAAACACAACATTTCTGCCGCTTGCTGAAGAGAGAAATATCGGAGTCATCCTAGGCGGCGTATTCAACTCAGGCATACTTGCTACAGGCACGATTACGGGCTGCCGTTACAATTACGCCACAGCACCATCAGATATCGTAAAGCGAGTTACCTTGATCGAATCGATCTGTAAGAAACATGGAATCTCCCTGAGAACCGCAGCCTTGCAGTTTGTCTTTGCTCATCCTTCCGTATCTTCAGTTGTCCTTGGAGCCGCTTCCCCTTTGGAGGTGGAGGATCATTTGAACGATTTCAGGCACCCAATTCCTAAACAGCTTTGGAGGGAGCTTCGGAACGAAAAACTGATCCCTCCAGAGGTCCCTTGTCCAGACTCCAGTTGATCACCTCCGTCAGTTGGTGGCGCGCAATAGCCAGCACTTTTCAAGAGTTGGGCACCGAAACCAAATACTGGCCCCAAGCATGGAACCCTAAAATAGAGGATACCAAAAGCCTCGCATCACCTTCGCAAGACTTCTGTCCGCCGCACGACTTTAACCACTTGCGGATCTTGGGATAGAGTTCATAATACCGACCCCTTCCAAAGCTCCCATCATATGGGATACATTTTGAGGGCCACCACACAGCAATGCGCGGGTAGCTCAGCGGTAGAGCAACTGGTTTACACCCAGTCGGTCGGCGGTTCAATCCCGTCCCCGCGCACCACTATTTACTTCTCAAGATGAGCGCGTCGTCTATTCCCGATCAAGGCTAAGGCGCGAGGAACCTGCCAAGTCTTGCGGTTTGCCGGATAAGTTCGCGAAGTAACTCCTCTTCAGCCTCTTAATTTCGATATTTGGGATTCAAACAACGCCGTTCCATTTTTTAGCGGCTTCTATTAGGCCGCTTTAAACCAGATTACGCTTTGTCCTATAACCTGTCGCGAGACAAAGCCACTAAGGTCTCAAAGACCTGCAGTTTGCGTTAATAAAAAAAGAAATTGCACAGTCTATATTTATCGGATTCCAGTTTCCCTCGTTCGCATAAACCTGGTCGATCTACTCCTAGCTGGAACAGGATCTAATTTCCATAAAGCGCGGCAAGATCAAAGCTGATCAAGACGCAGCCATAGCCAGAAATCCCACCGAGAAGAGGCGTGATTTCGCTTGGTCTTCGCTCATGCCACAAAAAACGCTTCTAAAATCTGAGAATTGAGCGATGTTCGCCGCCACCATCAATTATGGACAAAGACAACGATACCGTAGAACTAGAAGGAACGATTCACACCGTTCTTCCTGGAACGATGTTCCGAGTTGAGTTGGACAACGGCCACCTCGTCCTCGCTCACATCTCCGGGAAAATGCGTAAGCGATTCATTCGTCTGGTTGCCGGTGACCGCGTCAAAATCGAAATGTCACCCTACGACACAGAGAAGGCGCGCATCGTTTATCGTGTCGACAGTCGAAGTCCTCGCCCTGGAGGGCACCCAGGAAAGCGTCGCTCTCCTCGATCTATGGCTCGTCCTGGGCAGCCGAAAAAGCGCCCCAAGCCAAATCCAACCCCGCGTCGCGGCGGCGGCGGCGGCGGCGGCGGCGGCGGCGGCGGAAACAAGAAAAAGTGACCGTCGCTCTCGGTCGCTGAACTCCGGAGTCAGATGAATGACGAATTTATTCGCCATCCTGGGACTTCCCGAATCGCTCCTCCTCGATCACTCTGAGATCGAGGGCGCTTGGCGGGCAGCTACAAAAAAAGCTCATCCCGATCAGAAAAGAGATAGCGAAAGTTTAATCTCTGCAGATCTTAATCGAGCCCGATCAGTCCTCTCTTCACCAGGAGAACTGCTGGCTCATTGGCTCGAACTCAAGGCCGGTAAGCAAGAGTCCAATCGCTCTCTCGATCCAGAATTAATGGACCTGTTCGCCACCGTTCATGCCGCACTTCAAAAAGCGGATTCGGTCATCTCAAGAAACCAGAACTCGACCACGGCTTTAGCCAAGGCTCTGCTCACCAAAGAGAGCGTTGAAGCACAACTTGGTATTCAGCAAAAAATGGCCCACATTCACCAATTCAAACAATCAATCATCAGCATCTTCCCGGAAATCGACGAGGCTGCGAGATCAGGCAATTTTGAGTCAGCCCAACGGAACCTTTCGCAATTAAAATTTCTCACTAAGTGGGAGCAACAATGCCAAGCGAGGCTGCTTTCTCTCCTCGAGGGCTGAATTACCAATGAACGAAGACCTCATCATCGGAATCGACCTCGGCACCACCAATTCGCTGGTTGGAGTGGTTGACTCTGGCTTCCCTCTCATACTTGCAGACGAGGAAGGCGAGCGTCTCACTCCTTCCGTGGTGACCTACTTAAAAGACGGCTCCATAGTAACCGGGCGAGAAGCGCTTCGACTCAAAAAGCTTGAACCCGAACGCACCATTTCATCGGTTAAACGTTTTATTGGTCGCCCTTTTGACCAGATTTCGACAGAAGAAAAGGCCGCCTCCGATTACAAAATTCAACCCGCCTCTTTCGGAATTGAAATCCCCCTGAGTGAAGCTGAAACCACTTCTCCGATCGAGGTCTCTGCTGAGATTTTAAGGCGCTTAAAAACCGTGGCCGAAACGGCCCTTGGCCACGGCGTTTCGCGAGCGGTTGTGACCGTCCCGGCCTATTTCAGTAACTCTCAACGGGAAGCAACAAAGTCCGCAGCCGAATCAGTTGGTCTGACAGTCGAGCGGGTTTTGAATGAACCCACTGCCGCAGCTTTGGCCTACGGACTCGACAAACTTGATGAGCAGCAAACAGTGGCCGTTTACGACCTCGGCGGTGGCACCTTTGATCTTTCTATTCTTCAGATGAAAAAAGGTCTCTTCGAGGTGATTTCAACGGCTGGTGACACGCAACTCGGAGGGGATGATCTTGACCTTGTCATAGCTAACGCAATTCAAAGACGCCTAAAACTCGATGACCTCACTACGGCTGAGTCATCACGCATTCGAACCGCTGCTCGCGAAGCCAAAGAATCCCTAAGCTCATCAGACACTCACCTCATCCGCCTTCCTTTTTTCCGGGGGAATGAGAGCTTCGAAACTGAAATAAGCCAAAGCGAAGTCGAGGCGCTCATGCTTCCGGTCATTAGAAGGACTCGGTCGATTTGTCGGCGCGCTTTTGCAGAGGCACAAAACAAGGGAGTCGATTCAATCGATCACTTGATCTTGGTCGGAGGCAGCACTCGAATTCCTTTGGTGCGACGCAGTCTCGAAGAGTGGTTCGAAATCGTTCCCAATCTCAGTCAACATCCTGACGAGGCTGTCGCTCTCGGCGCGGCTATCCAGGCGGGCATTCTGTGTGGGCGGGTCAGGGAGGTATTACTCGTTGACGTCACTCCACTCTCTCTCGGTATCGAGACATTCGGTGGGCTCATGAATGTAATCATCCCGAGAAACTCAACGATCCCCGCCAAAGCTGGTGAGATGTTTACGAATGCAGTCACCAATCAGAAGAATTTTGCCATAAGAGTGCTCCAAGGTGAGCGAGAAATGGCCCGCGATAACTGGCTCCTCGGAGAAATCGAAATTCCTTTTAAGCCGGGCCCCAAAGGTAGTGCTCGCGTCGGGGTCCAGTTTAAAATCGATCAAAACGGCATCTTAGAAGTACTTTCACGCAATACAGAAACGGGCAAAGATCACATCCTTGAAATAAAAAGTTCGGCGGTCGACGTCGACGACAACAGCGTCGAACAAATGGTCAGCGAATCGATAGATCATGCCTTCGATGACATGAACGAAAGAATCTGGACAGAGGCCCGCATGAAAAGTGAGGAATTGCTACCCGCTGTCGAAAGTGGCCTCGAACTGGTTGGATCAAAGCTCTCTGAAAACGAGTTAACCGAAATTCATAAGGCTTCTACTCTAGTCAAAGGCATTCTTACAAGCGACCTGAAAGATGCAGCGGCACTGAAGCAGGCTAATCATACGCTCGACGAGGCGACCCAAAATCTAGCAGCCCTACTCGTCGAGGCAGCATTTGAATAAAGGCATTAGAAAAGGGCATGCTTACCGTCTACTATATGCGAGAGAAACTTATCGTTTCATTTCCGGCCTACCCTTCCTCAAAAGCCTGAACTTTAGCTCACCCGTCAATGAAGGAACTTCTCAATCGACTATCCGACAACCCGGCCGATTGGGAACTGCGCGCATCGATTGCGAGGCAGTATTACGAAGCGAGAGATTTCGAGACAGCCGTCAGCATCCTTGCTAAAGCTCCGAAAATTCCTAACGAGGAAAACTCGGTCATATTCGCTGCTACCGTCTTTTCCAAGACGAATCCTTCATACAGCCTTGCTCTCCTCGACCAGTTCAGTGACGTCCATGGAACCAGCCCTGAGATCGAACAACTCAAAGCTCGCATCAGTCACTTTGATCACCCGCGCGACCCAATTCCCCAAGCTAGCAGTCGCGAACGCTTAGCGCCTGTTCCCCCTCGAGAAGGATCGAACCAACCTCTCACGAAAAACGAAATTGAAGCGGCAAAAGCCGGCTCCGAACTCCAGTCTCACACCCCGGTTCCACCTCGCGAAAACACTCAGGACGCAAAGTCCCCTTTCCTCGTCCCACCAGATGTTCATCCAACTGAAGATCTGGAGAAGGTTCAGTTGGCTTCTGAGCAGGAAAAGAAAAAAAGGAGGGGTCTTCTTAGCCGTCTTTTCAAAGCTGCTACTCTGCCAGAAGGGGAACCGGCCAAAGCAGATAAAATAGAAAATTCTGCCACCATTGGTGAGGAAAACTTAGAAGCGGGACCCGAAGCCAGCGGAAAGGGAGCTTTTTCCGGTCAATCAAATGATAGAGATAAGGCAGAAGCTCAAGATTTATTCCATTCCAGGAAACTTGGTAGAGAAGAATCAGTCGCCGAAGAGTCCACTGATCCTAAGGCCCTCAAATTACGTCAAGCTGGAGAGAGTGACTCCGAAATCAAAACAGAGAACGGGCTCCACATTCTGGTGTCAAAAGGGGAATCTGTCCACGCTGCTGAGAAAGAGGACGACCGTGAGGAACGGATCCAAGCGCTCATTGCGGCATTAGTCGTCCACCTCATTTTCCTGCTGATTTTTGCCTTTGCTGCTGTCAGTGCTCCACCACCAACCCCTCCACAGATTATCGCGTCAGCACCAAGCGAGGAACAGGATGAACTCGATGCGACTACATTGGAGCGCAAGGAAGCCAAAGACACGGCTGCGCAGGCTGTCGCCACCCCCACGATTGCGGCATCTGCTTTTTCTGATTTCGCCCTACCTGACAACTTGAATATCGAAATCGATATCGATATGTCCGCCATGTCCGACAGCGATGCCAAATTCACCAATTCTATGCCGGGTTTTGGCGGCATGAAGGGTATCCCAGTTTCCATGCGCTCACGATGCACCGCCACTCAACGCATGAGCCGGCTTCGGGACAACGGAGGTGATGAAAGAGCAGAAGAAGCCGTCGTAAAGGGCCTTATTTTTCTGGCTAGCCAACAGGACGTTCAAACCGGCGCCATCGGTCAGGAGTATACAGCCGGGATGACAGGTCTTTCTCTGCTCGCTTTCTTGGGTCACTGCGAAACGCCTGAATCATTGAAATTCGGAGATGCCGTCGTCAAAGCGACTCTCTTCCTAATGAATAGGTCTATGGAAAATAACGGCCAAATGACCAATGGGGAACCAGGAGATCCTGCCACTTACGAACATGCAATTGCGACCTACGCTCTTTGTGAATTGCATACCATAACTAAGGCGTCTGGACGGGAAATTCCCCGCCTTGGATCTGTCATCCGCAAAGCAGTCGGGATTATAGTCAACGCCCAACACGAGGACGGCGGCTGGCCCTACGGGTTTACCGGCGAGGGGCTTGAAGACCTTTCTGTATCTGGTTGGCAAATTCAGGCTCTCAAGGCAGCCCACAATACCGGCGAACGCATCTCTGGAGTTGAACAAGCGCTCAACAGAGCGATCAAGGATTACATTCCTCGTATTCAGGACGGCCAAGGCGCTTTCAAATATAATCCTGAGGATCCGGCTGGTCGTGATTCGCTCACCAGCGCCGCACTTTTAGCACTGAAGATGTGGAATGCCGACGAAGAACCGGAATACTTCAAAGGGCTCCGCTACCTTACTAACCGTTATCTTAATCCGTCTCCTGGTGGCAACTACTACACGCCTTACTACAACACTCAGCTATTTTTTTTGGAGGGCGGTGAAGTGTGGGAGAACTACAATACCAAGTTTCAACCTCAACTTCTTGCCGCTCAAAATACTGACGGTTCCTGGCTCGGCACCGGACCGCGCAGAGACGACCGCATCATGAACACTGCGTGGGCTGTCCTCATGCTTGAGGTCTACTACCGCTACCTGCCCACCACTGACCGAGTGGAAATGAGGACCGGCAGGTAGCCGCTAGAGCACTTGGAAACAAGAATAAAATTTGAGGTTTGATCTTGTTTTTAAAATTTCATTCCTGATACCCTCAAAGCTAGGGTTATTGGTCAAACTGTGACTGGTAATCAATCCCGCTGTATGGAATCGCCCACCGATAGTGCAGACGGTTGGTATCTTAACCAGCTGAAAGCTAACCCAGAGGACTGGCACCTCCGTTGCCTCGTCACTCAAAGACTTTACGAGTGCGGAAAATATGGCGAGGCAGCCACCCTGATGTCTGACGCTCCAGATATCCCCGCGGAGGAAGAGAACATCATTTTTGCAGCAACGATTCTCGGGGTCGAAAATCCCCTTACAGGTATCGCTATTCTCAAAGGTTTTCGAGCGGCCAGAGGAAGCTCTCCAGCCATCGAAAAGCTACAGCAGCAACTCAAAGATTTGAACAATGACCACACCGCCAAATACCCGGCGACGCCTGAAACCAACGCGGTAAAGGTCATGTCGAATCCTCACAAAGTGGCGCAAACCGATGTGGTTGTCGAAAGATCTGAGCACCCTCCTGAGATCGCTCCCACTCCTCCCCCCAAAACTGAATTCAAGGCTTCTCATTTAGCTAACGTATCGGCCAGCGAAGTCGAAGACCGTGGCTATGAAGGCGAGTTTTCTCATGCTGTTGTTCTCGAGGACAATGAAGATTGTGGCCGCGCCTTCATTGTCGGCGAAGGGGAAGCCGTTCAAATCGCAGAGCGCGAGTCTCAAACCAAAGCAAAAATGAGTGCTGTGGCTGTCGCGGCCGTGGTTCACGTCCTGCTAATTCTTCTTCTCATGTTTGTCATCGTAGCTGCACCAGCGCCGACGCCGCCGCAGATTACGGTCGCTTCGATTCCTAACGATGAAGAAGTGGCAATCGAGAATCAAACTCTTGTTCAAAACACACAGAAGACAGCTAGCGCAGCTCCGCCTACTCAACCCGTCATCACCAGTGACGCATTCTCAAATATCATCGTGCCTGATAATTTCGAGATGAACACTGACCTTTCTATGATCGCCATGTCAGACAACGACATTGGATTCGGCATCTCTATGAGCGGATTTGGAAGCCCCTCAAATATGGGAGCCATTCCCGCTGGGATGCGTTCTCGATGCACAGCATCTGAAAGGATGCGCCTGCTCCGAGAAATGGGTGGAGAGGATCGTGCAGAACGCGCTGTCCGAGATGGACTTGAATTTCTTACTTCCCAGCAAAACCCCAAAACAGGAGCTATTGGAAAAACTTTCACTGCGGGAATGACCGGCCTTTCGCTTCTCGCCTACCTCGGTCATTGCGAAACTCCCGCATCTCCTAAATTCGGTGATGCGGTCGTCAAAGCCGCTATGTATCTCATCGAAAAGTCGCTAAACAACAGTGGGCTGATGACCAACGGTGAAAATGGCAACCACCAAGCCTACGAACACGCCATCGCCACCTATGCTCTCGCCGAGCTTTACACCATGACCAGAGAAAGTGGTCGCGAAATACCTAGGCTAGAGTCCGTCATCAGAAAATCGGCTGGCATCATCATTAGTTACCAGCGGGGAAATGGTGGCTGGCCCTATTTGGCCCGTGAAAACAGCCACGACGACCTCTCCGTTTCAGGCTGGAACATCCAGGCGCTCAAAGCTGCCTACAACACTGACATCAACATTTCAGGTATCGACCGGGCTCTTGACAGAGCCACTGAAAATTATTTGCCAGCTATCCAGGATGCCAAGGGAGCCTTTAAGTATCGGCCAGAAGACGATCTCGGCAAACAATCACTTACCGGTGCTGCCCTACTCGGCATGCAGATCTGGAAAGGCCACGGGAGCGCTTCCTACAAAAAAGGCTATAGCTACCTGAAAGGTCGGCTCAAAAATCCAGCACTGACTGAAGGAGGCCACGGACTTTACCAGCCCTATTACAACACTCAGGTATTTTTCATGGAGGGTGGACAAGACTGGGAACACTACAACGAAATATTCCAACCAAAGCTTCTCGATGCTCAAAACGAAGATGGTTCCTGGCTCGGCGACGGTAATCGGGAAGATTACCGCATCATGAACACAGCTTGGGCAATTCTCATGCTGGAAGTATACTACCGCTACCTCCCTACCACCGACAAAATCGACCTGATAAAAGGCGAATAGCGAACTAGGCGCTGCAACTGCTTAGAAGAAATTACCTGGTATTTCAGTCGCGGTGGTAAAAGAGGCTCTTTCAAAGCGGCTGCAGCGAGCGTAGACTATAATATGGCCGGTGAAGTGATTACAAAAAACTACCAAATTACACAACTGACTGATGTTGCACCTACTCCCTGCCCGTGTGGCGAGGCGAGGCGTGCTTTCATCAACGATAAAAACACCGTCGCGTCGATGCACATTGTTGACATCAAGCAAGATAGCGAACTTCACTTTCATAAGAAAATGACAGAACTCTACTACATTCTCGAAGGCAAAGGCCACATCGAGCTTGATGGGGAGGTCCACTCTCTGTCCCCTGGCACCGCAATCCTCATCAAGCCAGGCTGCCTTCACCGTGCCGTAGGATCCGACTTGAAAATTCTCAACGTGCCCATTCCGAAATTTGACCCCGAAGACGAATACCTCGCCTGACCTGTAATTTACTGTCATCATGGAATTCAGCCCGATCGACGAAATCATCGCCGACATTAAAGCCGGCAAACTTGTCATCATCGTAGATGACAAAGACCGAGAGAACGAAGGGGATCTCGTCTGCGCAGCGGAGAAGATCACCCCCGATATGATCAACTTTATGGCAACCAACGGCCGTGGCTTGATCTGCGCCCCGCTCCTTCCTGAAGCCACCGAGAGGCTCGGGCTTCCTTTAATGGTTCGACGAAATACCGAATCACATGGCACCAACTTTACCGTCGCTGTTGATGCCGCCTCCGGCATCACCACCGGTATCAGCTCAGCTGACCGGGCTAGGACGGTGCAGATTCTGGCCAACCCACTGGCGGAGCCTGGGGATCTCGTTCGACCGGGACACATTCTTCCGCTTCAGGCCATGCAAGAAGGTGTGCTTCGCCGAGCCGGCCACACCGAAGCCGCTGTCGATCTTGCTCGCCTTGCAGACCTTCAGGCTGCAGGAGTTATCTGCGAGATCCTAAACGAAGATGGCACCATGGCCCGACTGCCCCAGCTAACAGAGTTCGCCGAAAAACACTCTCTGAAAATTGGAACGATAGCCTCTCTTATCGAATTCCGACGCCGTGAAGAAAAGCTAGTGCAACGAATCGAAACAATAAAAATGCCAACCGACTTCGGTACGTTCGATCTGGTTCACTACGCCAGCCGAATCAACCCTACCGAGGAGCACCTGGCACTTGTAAAAGGTAACATTGACCCCGCTGAACCCACCCTCGTTCGGGTCCACAGCGAGTGCCTTACCGGTGATGTTTTCGGCTCTCGTCGCTGCGACTGTGGTAGCCAGTTGCACAGTGCCCTTGCCCAGATTGAGGCCGCCGGAAAAGGCGTTCTCGTTTACATGCGACAGGAAGGCCGTGGCATCGGACTCGCTAACAAAGTACGTGCCTACAAACTGCAGGAAGAGGGCCTCGATACGGTTGAGGCTAATGAGCGGCTTGGATTCGGTTCGGACCTTCGCGATTACGGCATGGGAGCCCAGATTCTTCACGATCTTGGCGTGCGCAAAATTCGTCTCATGACCAACAACCCCAGAAAGGTCGTTGGTCTCGATGGGCACCAGCTTGAAATTGTCGAGAAAGTCCCCATCAAGATCACCCCAAATCCGCACAACGAACAGTATCTCAAGACGAAACGAGACAAGCTCGGGCACATCCTGTAAGCTAATTGAACCATGTCAAAAAGCGCTCCAGAAGCCCCTGTAACTACCTCCCAAGCAGGCTCAATCTCTATTATTGCTAGCCGCTACAACGGTAAATACACCGACGCCTTGGTCAAATCCGCCAGTGAGACTCTGGCAAACCTAGCCCCGGATCTTGAGGTGAAGGTGACTCGCGTGCCTGGAGCTTTCGAAATCCCGGTGGTGGTCGAAGCGGTTGCCTGCAGCGATGTTCAACCACTTGCCATCATCGCCCTCGGTGTCATCATTCGTGGCTCTACTGCCCACGCCGACTTAATCGCCCAGTCAATCACCCAATCACTCCAAGAGACCGGCATTTCCCATCTGGTTCCTGTTATCCACGAAGTCCTGCTTGTCGAAAATTCTGAGCAGGCAGAAGCGAGGTCGATCGGTGATGAATTGAACCGTGGTCGCGAAGCAGCAGAAGCAGCGGTTGCAATGATCGAGGTCATGGGTGATGTCCTTTGATTCTGCATGAGCGACACGATTGTATTTCTTGATCGCGACACGACGGATCGAGGAGACCTTGATCTCTCCGAACTGGAATCACTCGGCAACGTTGTATACCATGGTATCACTCGCCCTGAAGAAATCAGCGAGCGTATCGCCGTGGCAAATATTGTCCTAACTAACAAAGTTGTGATTAAAGGCGAAGAGATGGACGCGGCTTCTGATTTGAAGTTGATCCAGATCGTTGCCACCGGAGTCAACAATGTGGATCTCGACGCCGCCCGTGAGCGCGAACTGGCCGTCTGCAACGTTAGTGGCTACAGCACTGAATCGGTCGTCCAACATGTCTTCGCTTCTCTGCTCAATTTGGAGACCAACGTTCACCGTTTTGCGTCAGAAAAACACCTCTGGCCAAAGTCACCCATCTTCACTCGGCTTAATTACCCGATCAATGAACTCTCCGGCAAAACTCTCGGCATTGTCGGACTGGGAGCGATTGGCAAAGCCGTGGCTCGGGTCGGCACTGCCTTTGGCATGAAGATCGTCGCGCTGGCGCGCGAAGGCGGAAGCACAGGCGCAATACCTCGTCTCCCGGCGAAAGAATTCTTCGCTGTTTCAGATGTGGTGACTCTCCACTGCCCGCTGACACTCGATACGCATCACTTCATCAATTCTGAAACGCTCGGTATGATGAAGAATTCAGCCATTTTAATCAATACTGGACGTGGTGATCTCATCAATGAGCCTCATCTCGTAACAGCGCTGAAAAATGGAACCATTCGAGCCGCAGCAGTCGACGTCGTCACGCCCGAGCCACCTCCAGTCGACCATCCTCTCATTGCAGCTGCTCTCAACAATCTCTTGGTTACGCCACACACCGCCTGGAGTTCGCTTGAAGCGCGGCAGCGATTAGTGGACAAGATCGTAGATAATATCAAAGCTTTCCGCCGAAGCGAGAAGCTGAATCGAATCATCTAATCGCCGAACCGTCAGTGACCAGACACCCTTACTCTTCAGCTGGAACCGGTAGTGCTCTGGAGGGAGCCGAAATCGAAGAAGAATCTGTCTCTGCACCAGTCTCGGGAACTTCAGGAACCGGCAACGCAGGTTCCGACTCTTCGATTGGAACGACCGCTTCACTATCTCCCTTATCAGGCAATGGCAGGTTTTTGATTATCCCGTCGACTAACCCGTTTCCTTCAGACGGGGCACCCTCACTACCGATGTTCTTCTGTAATTGATCCGAAACCATTTTCGCCAAGTCTTCTTCGCCCCCAATCAACCCTTGGAGTATCTCCATGGTTTCGGCTGAAGTTCCTAGAAGGGAACTCAGTTCTTCAGCAGCAAACTCAACGGGAAAACGCTTCAGCTTTAACGAAGGTTTCATCCACGGCCCTTCGCCTTCAATGATCACTTCCTTACCCTCCAGCGGCGTGCCGGTCACAACGGTTGGATCCATACTTGCCCTCGCCGTGAATTTCGTGGTCTCTCTCTTAAAGTTGACGTTAGCATCCATCAAAACATTGGCTCCCACCTGCGTTACAGTCAGATCGTTGGTCAAAAGAATTCCTGACTCAATGATGTAAGTTCCCGAAAGCGCGTCACCTGTTCTTACGCCGAAAGCTGGAACCACTTTCCCAAGAAAGTCTTGAATTTCCCCGACCATCGGAAATTTAGTCAACTTTGCCTCGGTGACCAAAATCGAACCCCCGCCTCGAATATCAGAAATATCGTGGGTGCCCGAACCGCGAAATTCGAAAGCGAGGTCCCCGTCCATTGCACGACTATCAATCCCCAACCACTCTCCGATCGAGTCCAATGGCACCCTGTCCAATCTGAATGGGGCGAGACTGAAAGGGTAACCCCCGTCAACGAGACTCACTTTTCCGCCCATGTTAAAATCTCCACCCAGCACCTGAGCGGTGGCATCTTTGACAATCAAGGAACCACCCGAAAGTTTGATCGCGGTCTTAATCTGGGAAACTGGAAAGTCCCTTGAGTCGCTCGTATATACCAAACCAAGCAAATGATCGTAGAAGATTTCCACGTCTGAGTTGGCCGGATCCTCAAGCAAGATTGACCCGCTCAACTGAACTTGAGGTGCATCGAGAAAGCTTATCGACGCTAGTTTCTTAGCCATTTCCGCATCAAAGGCAGACAACATCAAAACGAGGTCCACACCAGACTCAACCTTATCCAACGTCAGCACGTTATTCTCAAGATCGAGCGAAGCCATTCCACTTAATTCGCCCTCGCCGTGACCGAACTGGAAGGAATAAAACTCCATCATTTGGGAGGGAGCATCGAAACAAAAAGAAGCGCTCGCCCGTGTCATAGGAACCCCACACCAAAGAAAATCTGAACCACTGAGAGAACCATCAAGCGCAAGTGACTTTAACCCGTCATCTGAGGAGAATTCCACATCAAGCATGAGAGGATTACCATTAGCCTGCACTTCGAGCCACCTCTCAAAGTTCTCAAGCATAGCGAAATCACCCAGAATACCAAAGGGTTCACTGAAAGCCGCATTATCAAATGCGCCATCAGAAGCACCAGATCTAGGCAAGCTCAAACTACCTGAAGCCCTCAAAACGAGACCTCCAATCCGGCCTGAAAAACGCTCCACATCGACCCGTCCTGAGGAGGCCAAAATCTCGGCGCTAATTTCCTCTAGTTGGGCCACTGGATTACCCCCTTTGAAAAAGGTGAGACTGGAGTCGAGAAAAGAAAATTCAACGGCACTCACAGCGGTTTGATCCTTAATCAGCCCTATAATATCGATGTCAATTCCCAGATTAGAAAACTTCACCCGAGGTATTTGCCGCGCTTCACTCTCGAAAATGGTTACCCCAGTCAGCACCATTCCGCGGGGAAACTGGTATTCACCGTCTTCGTAATCAAAGTATAAACCACGCTCTTCCAGGTAGACCTGAGCCTTGGAAATGACTTCAGGGGCGAATCCCGAAAATCTCGACCAGCCTAGATACCCAGCAACAGCGACTGCGAGGACGACTAGTAGTGTCAGGATAAAGAATAAAGTCGCAAATACGGTCCAACACCCTGCTTTTTCCTTCTCAGCCGGCTTCTCGGTCTTCGGCTGAGGTGGAGCCGCCACCACCACTATCTCGCCGAGTTCCTTATCGATAGACGGTCTCTTCTTTTTGGCTGCCCTCGGAGTCCTATTGCCAATGACTCCTTCAACTTTGCCGGTGTCAATTTTGAAGCCATCTTCCCTTTCCCGTCGGCTTCTTCCAGACAACTTTTTATCCCCCGCCTTATCTTCAACACTCTCATCAAAAGACTGGGCTTTTTTATTCGGCGCTCTTTTCTTCTTTCTCGCTTTTTTTTGGGCCCCCGGTTTGGCAGCTGTCGGAGAGAACTCATCCCTATCTTCTTCCCAGGGCATAGACTCTTTAGCGCCACGCTTGCCTTCTTTTTCACTCTGATCGTCCGGGCCCTTCCTACTTTCCTCATCTGCATTCTTGTTGGAGCGTTTTTTACCGAACAGTTTGGCAAGGTCTTCAATTGGCGCAGACTTACGGATCAGAGGTTTGATATCCAGGACACTTTCCTCATCAGCATCTTCGGTTTCCCCACTCTTTCTTGTTTCCTGAGAAAGCTTTTTATCTTCAGTCGGCCCCACATACCTTTTGTCCACCCTCTCTTTTTCGTTGGCGTCATCCGAGCTTAAGATTTCTTCACCAGACTTGGAGTCTTTTTCCGACTGCTCGTTGAAGTTTCTCTTCTCAACTTCTTTGGAATCACTTTGAGAACCTCTGCTCTCAGATTTCTTATTCGCAACTTCTTCGTCTTTTGCCTCTCCAGCGGAGTCACTCTTCTCTACAGAAATGCGCCTATTTTCCTTATCCCCTCGATCATAATTATCGATGTCAGCCCACCAACGATCAGTCAGATCGAGTTGGTCCCCGGAATAAGGATCAATTGATAACTCCTCCCCATCAGGCTTGCCTTCCGCCAAACCTTCATCGTTATCTCCGTGACTCTCGGTTCCGTTACCACTTGCCTTGTCACTCATCAGTCTGTTAAACACCTTGGGTGATTTAACTTTCGACCCATCAACATGATTCGCAAACACATCCTTAGCTTTCAGTTCGTCACTCTGCTTGCGCTCATTGAATTCTCGCAGGCACAGGATTCGGTCAATTTTCCAACAATTGGCGAAATTCTGAAGTTTGATGATTCGTTAGATTCCCTTCTTGATCCCAGTGCTGAAATCGAAGTGCTCTCCTCTGGATTTCGCTGGTCAGAGGGTCCCGTTTGGGTCCCGGAATCGAACCATTCGCACGGAGGTTATCTTCTCTTCTCCGACATACCTAACAATCGAATTGTCCGATGGGACGAAGGCGAAGGGGCTAAGACCTGGCTAACTCCTTCTGGCTACACCGGAGTCGAAACATACGGTGGCGAACCCGGTTGTAACGGACTTCTACTGGATACTTTAGGGCAACTTATTTCTTGCGAACATGGCGACCGACGCCTCTCACTGCTTACCAAAGGAGGCGGTAAACGCACGCTTATCGACAACTACCAAGGCAAGAGACTTAACAGCCCCAATGATGTCTGCCTCGGTGCCGACGGCAAAACGCTATATTTTACCGATCCACCCTACGGCCTGCCTAAACGGTGGGACGATCCCCGACGTGAACTCGACTTCTGCGGCGTTTATCGCCTCTCTCCCACAGGTGAGGTCACACTCCTCACAGCTGAAATGACCCGCCCCAATGGAATTGCCTTCAGTCCTGATTTCAAAACCCTCTACGTTGCGCAATCTGATCCTGCCGCAGCCGTCTGGAAATCATTCCCAGTCAACGAAGATGGAACGATCGGCGAAGGGTCGATCTTTCATGATGCAACCGAGGCTTTTCAAAAGGGACTTCCAGGCCTCCCAGATGGTTTAAAAGTGGACAACAAAGGCAATGTCTGGGCGACCGGTCCAGGCGGGGTCTATATTTTCTCGCCCTCCGGAGCACTACTTGGACGCATTTCAACAGGTGAACGTACTGCTAATTGCGCTTGGGGAAATGATGGAACGGTTCTCTATCTCACAGCAGACACCTACCTTTGCCGTATACAGACGAAGGCGATGGGCGCCGGCTGGTAAAGCAAAAATTCGATGGCTAGCTGGAAGTGCAATATCAATCCCCGCGGTCGAATTCTACGTGGGTTACTTGGACTCACTACCCTTGCCGGTGGCATCTACCTGCTTTTAAAGACTGATAGCGCCTTCTGGTCCACCGGTCTCTGCACGCTGGGAGCCTTTGCTATTTTCGAAGGAATCAAAGGCTGGTGCGCACTTCGTGCCATGGGTGTAAAATTGCCTTTTTAGCTTTTCGAAAAACCGTCGCTCTCCGCTTGCGAGAGTTAAGGGCTTCTGGCATCTTCGCTTATGCCCCGCGTCCGTTACTTCTCTTTGGTAGCAGCCTTGCTCGTAACGCAGCAACTTCCTGCTATCGAACATAAGATCGCAAAGGGCCTCACCACTAATCCAGCAGTAGACGATGGTCTACTCACTCACCCTCTCTCCGCCACCATCGACCTTCAGGGTCGACTCTTTGTCAGTGATGCAGATGGAATCAAACGCCTCGAAGACTCAAACCTTGATGGAGTTTTCGATACCGCTATTTTAGTCACTGATGAATTGACAGGCGTTCAGGGACTTACCTGGTTGGATGACTCACTCTACATTCTCTCACCACCTTCTCTTTGGAGGTTTACCGATAGTAATGGCGACGCCATCATCGACTCAACCGAGGAACTCGCGACCGGCTTCGGAGTGCCCTCAGAAAATCGGAACACTCACGGACCGTTTCTACACCCCAATGGTCGTATTTATTGGACGCAACCAAGAGCCCGCTTCAAGATTCCTGACAATGATACCAATCAAATCATACATTCCGGCGAAAGCGCCCGCATCTGGTTTTGCCAAATAACAGGAAGCGACCTCGATTACTTTGCCGGCGGTGGAATGGATGTGCCAGCAGAATTAGATTTCACCGACCAAGGGGAAATCATTGGAGTCTGCAATGGCTTTTACGAACGCCCCCGAGGCGACGCTCTTGTCCATTGGATTTATCGGGGAGTTTACCCACGCCTGAATCAACCACGACCCCTCATTGGGCACGCTCTTAGCAGAGACTTTCTCCCCGCGGCCCATACCTTCAGAAGCGATGGATTGAGTGGCTTCCTCCGCTATCGCAGCGGCTCACTCAATAAGGAATGGACCGACCAATGGTTCACCACCCACCTCAATCCGCCGCGTATCACCCGAACACACCTCAAAAATAGCGCCTCTTCTTATGAAGCCGCAGCGAGTAAAACGGTTTTTGCACTCCAAAGCAAAGCCTCCCGCTTCACTGACCTTGTTGAAGATCATAACGGTGACTTACTTGTCATTGACCAGGGAACTGCAGGGCCCGTTGGTGAAAAAAATTCGAGTGGAGCCATCCCTTTTTTTGGTGGGACCATTCATCGCATATCGAGGGAAGGGATCCCATTTCAACCAACCACTTACCTCAACTGGGACCGACTTACCGTCGAAGAAGTCGCCAATTTGCTTTTCGCCAAGGAACACTGGGTCCGATCCAAAGCCATAACCGAACTTGCCGTTCGAGGTGCACCCGCTATTCCTGAACTGCGCGATATCCTGCTCCGCTCCGGTGTTCCTGAAAATGTTCGCCAGAATGCAGTTTGGGCCCTCACCCGAATGAAGTTCTCAGAATCAATCGATCTAATTTATGACGCCTTGACCGATCCAAGCCCTAACGTTCGTCAAGTTGCCTGCAACGCTATGAGCGTGACACGGACATGGCAACAGGTTGCAGCAAACCAACCAGCCGAGCGAAACATTGAGTTAGAAAGAAACCGAACTATTTCCGGCGCTCTCGCAAACATCGTTCGTTCCGACGAACCTGACGTAGCGCGCAGTGCTGCTGTGGCATTAGGTAGGATGGCGGAGTTCAGGTCAATTGGGGCCATTCTAGGGCGTCTAGGAAGAACACCAGATGACCAATTCCTCGAACACTCTCTTATCAACGCCCTAATAGAAATAGATGATTACAAAACTACCCACGCGGCTCTCGACTCTAAAAATCCAAAAGTCCTTAACGGTGTCGTGTGGGCGCTTCACGAGATGCCTTCTTCCCAAATTGAAATTTTCGATATCCTCCCGCTTATCGAAATAGAGGACAAGCAACTCCGCGAGTCACTTGTCACCATCGCTGGGGAACATCCAAACTGGGACGCCGGCCTCGCCAACCGGTTCTTCGAATGGTCCGACGATTTGAACGATCATCGAATTACCACTCTCGAGCAGTTCGTTCCTCGTCTGGTAGGCTCGCCACCAATCGAGGACTTTCTATCATCACTTGCCAAATCCGATGCGCCAGAAAAACGTTCACTGGCGCTGAATCTCATTCATCTCTCCACTTTGGCTTCTCTGAGGCCCGAGTGGCTAAAATTAGTTGAGTCAACGCTTCGTCCCGATGCTATTAAAGAGGATCTGGATAATGCCCTAGGGATTGCAGCCAGTCACCCCAGCTTGAATCTGAGACCCATGCTTGAGACACTGCGTGACTCTTACAATTTGGCTCCGCTACTTCACGCTAGCATAGCCGAAATCCTTGAGATCCTTGAGGAGCCCAATAGTCAGGAGAATCCCCCTGTTTCTGGACCACTCGCACCCTCTTCTGGGGAAGAGGCTTCCTCATCTCGGGAGTAGGCCACCAGGAAGAAAACCCCATTTGCGAATCGTATGAGCACGGCTTACAGATCCGGCGTTGCACTTCTTCCGTGAGACTCGGGCAACTTGACTCCCAATTCCCCCCTACTTTGAGCACTCTGGAAAAAACTGTCTCGGCCGAAATCGCCGGCGAAATCGACCGCCGGCGCACGTTTGCTATTATTTCTCACCCTGATGCAGGTAAAACGACGCTAACCGAAAAACTGCTTCTTTACGGCGGCGCAATTCATCTGGCAGGCAGCGTCACCGCCCGGAAAAATCAGAACGCAACCGCGAGCGACTGGATGGAAATGGAGAAGGAACGGGGTATTTCGGTCTCCTCGACAGTTCTTCAATTCGAATACGACGGTGCGTGCGTCAACTTGCTCGACACCCCCGGACACCACGACTTCTCTGAGGATACCTACCGAGTACTTTCGGCTGTCGACTCGGCTGTCATGGTGATTGACGCCGGCAAAGGTATCGAGGCGCAAACGCTTAAACTCTTCGAGGTCTGCCGAAAGCGAGGAGTCCCGATTTTCGTTTTCATTAATAAATTGGATCGCCCCACGCGTCCGCCCTTGGAACTCATCGATGAACTCGAACGAGTTCTAGGTCTACCTCCAGTTCCCCTTAACTGGCCGCTGGGCGATGGACCTCGCTTTCGGGGTATTTTTGATCGTGAGAAGAATGCAGTAAACCTATTTGAACGCACGCCCCACGGCGCCTTCAAAGCGCCACTTTCTGTGGCCGGCATTGAAGATGAAATCGTTCGGGAAGCGCTTGATTCTGAAATCTACGAAACTGCCGTTCAAGAGATCGACCTGCTCGACGGCGTGACCGAAGAACTCGACATGGAGAAAGTTCTTGAAGGCAAGCAGATGCCCATTTTCTTCGGAAGCGCAATGAACAACTTTGGTGTTGAACTGATGCTGCAACGCTTTCTGGAACTCGCTCCAAAGCCAGCAGCTCGTGAATCCAAGGGTGAATCAGTCGACCCCCACCACGACGGTTTCTCCGGCTTTGTCTTCAAGATTCAAGCCAACATGAATCCACGCCACCGCGACAGAGCAGTTTTTATACGCATTGTTTCGGGTGTTTTCGAACGCGACATGCAAGTCATCGATGTTCGCACCGGGAAGAAGGTCCGTCTTGGAAACGCTCAGAAGCTTTTTGGTCAGGATCGAGAAACTCTCGACTACGCTTACGCCGGCGACATCCTTGCTCTTGTCGGTAATTACGATTTTCTCATCGGCGATACCGTCACTAGCAACAACAACTTACTCTACGATGAGATGCCTAGGTTTAAGCCAGAGTGCTTTTCCTACCTTTTCAACAACGACACCGCTAATATCAAACGCTACCGGGCCGGACTGGAGCAACTCCTAAAAGAAGGTGTTGCCCAGGCTTATGATGTTCACGGCAGCGCTCAACGAGTTCCTCTTCTTGGAGCCGTGGGCCCGCTTCAATTCGAAGTCTTCAAGGCCCGGCTTGAAAACGAGTACAAAGTCGATTGCCGCCTCGAAAGCTCTCCCTGGAGCGTCGCCCAATGGGTTCGCCCCGAAGAACCCGACCCAGACGCCAACACTCGCGATGCTCCGAGCGTAATACTCCCCTCAGGCTGCTCTCTGGCCCGTGATGAAGAGAACCATTGGATCGTCCTTCTGCCCGCAGCCTACCTCGTCAGTATTCTCCACGACCGTAATGAGGCTTTCGAGTTCAGTGACTCCCCTTTCCCTACGATTCTCTAAACGTCCCTGACATGTTCTCAGTTATCATCGCCGCTCTTGCCATTCTCGGCCTCGGCTTTGTAACATTTCATATTTCGGTGCGAAAGAAACGTCGACGTGCGTTTCTTCTCTCACAGGAAATTCCAGAGGAATGGCGCGAGATTCTTCGAAAGGATTTTCCGCGCTACCGCGCTTTGCCGGATGATGTTCGGAAATCCCTCGAGGGTCACATTCAAGTGCTTATGGCGGAGAAGCATTTCGAACCCTGTGGCAGCCTTGACCTCGTCGATCCTTCAATGAAACTCCTTATCTCTGCTCAGGCCGCCCTCCTTCTTGTTCGGCTCAGGAAGCACGGCTTCTATCGAAAATTGAAATCAATTCTCGTCTATCCGACCGCATTCCATGACAGCGGTCGCCGTCGGTTTGACCTCAGTGAAGAAAAGGACGGCTCTGGAGTGCTGGGTGAATCGTGGTCAACCGGCTCCGTCATTCTTTCTTGGGAAAGCGTCCTCGCCGGCGCCCGGAACGCTGATGACGGCATGAACGTCACGATCCACGAGTTTGCACACCAATTAGACCAAGACGACGGCGTGGCTGATGGGGTCCCCATTCTGAGGGATAAAACGGCCTACCAAACTTGGGCAAAGATATTCCTTCGAAACTATGAAGAACTCACCAAAGAAGTCGAAAGCGGAAAGGGTCATCGCTCTCTCATTGATCCCTACGGCGCAACCAATCCAGCAGAGTTCTTTGCTGTTGCTTCAGAGACGTTTTACGAGGAAGCCCGGCAACTAAAAAAAGAGCAACCGGATCTCTACGGTGAACTCGAAGCATTCTACGGCGTTGATCCTGCGACTTGGCGTGCAGTCTAACCAATCACTCGTTCAGCGCCACCTTGCTCTGCTCTGAGAGTTTGTCGATTGGGTAGCGATACACCTGCCCGTTTGCCAATTTCAACAAAGCAACGTCATCTTCTACGCGGAGTAAAGTCGCCGTGATCGTCTTGCCCTCCGTGTTTGTCCATTCGCGCGGTTGAGCGAGCTCAGGTAGACCACGTTCCGCCATTTGAGTGCCTCCTCTATCATCGACGTTGGCCACGAACCCAGACTCACCTGCTTTGGGCATATAACCCTTCTCGCCCGTCTTGCCATTGATAGTCGCTCCCTCGGCAATCCAAAGCTGAACCATGGCAGTTTCTTCGGGAGTCAGCCTTTCACCTTTTCCTTGGGGCGGCATAGCGTCCCTGTGATCTGCAGGACGAAACAATGTCACAAACAAATAGCTAGCATCCCAGTCACCGGGAATGACGAGATTATTTTTGGCTAAGCGATCAGCGAAATGCTTCGGGTCATCTACCTTAAAACCACCCTTCACCGTGCCAGAGTTACTATGACAATCTGAGCACTTATCAGCTAGGATAGGCATGATATCTTTCTCATATTCCAAGGCCACAAGACTGACCGGCATAAGAGCGCAGAAAACAATGGGGAGAAACACCTTCACCGTTAAATCTTACTCTCAGAGCGGCAAAAGTCACTCCGACTCGAACACTTTATCGCGGGAAGTTTATCGTAGCGAAGCCAGCAACCTTCCAGCTTCACTCCATTGAACCGAGGCGGGCTCTCTGCGGCATGGTAATTAGTTTAAAGGTAGTCGATATAACCAAGTGTCAGAGACTGCCGCCCCCAGTCCGAAACG
>CETE01054567.1_pt1 | contig 33156 bp, 37 predicted proteins | sample 531241 | NCBI WGS metagenome assembly CETE01 (sample SAMEA2622336, study PRJEB7988) | marine metagenome | biome: marine biome (ENVO:00000447); feature: deep chlorophyll maximum layer (ENVO:xxxxxxxx); material: "saline water (ENVO:00002010), including plankton (ENVO:xxxxxxxx)" | depth 30 m
TTAAAACCAAAATATCAAATTGGTTATATTGATTTTGGATTAATATCTCATATAAATAGAGAGAATCAAAATACTTATTATATTTTTTTTAAAAATATACAAATTGATAGAGAATTTGATAAATTAGAAAATGTTTTATCGGTAATTATAGAAAATTCTGAAAAATTAAATAACTTAAAAGAAAAAAAAATATTATTAAAAAAAATAGAAAATGAAATTATAAATGCAGAAAATAAATGGGACGCTGATTTTTTTATTAAATTATCACATTTATTAAATGATTATGGTTTATTATTTACAAAAGAATTTCATCAATTATGTATAAGTCTACAAGTAGGTGAAAATATGACAAAAAGTTTAGTACCAAATATAAAAAAAACTCAAGATCAAATAATGAAATCATTTGATAAAATTAATAAATTAATTGAAATTAAATAAAATTGAATACTTATATTATATTATATTTAATATAATATAATAATTGTTTTCTAATGAATTATTTATTACTTGATACTAGTTATATAATCTTTTATAGATATTATGCATTAATTCAATGGTGGAAAATAGCAAAAAAAGATATCATTCTGGGTGAAAATCCATTTGAAAATTCTGAATTTGTTGAAAAATTTACAAAATTATTTATGGAACAAATAACTAATATAAAAAAAAAACTTAAAATTCATAAACAAGAATGTAAAGTAATTGCCGCTAGAGATTGTCCTCGCAAAGAAATTTGGAGAAATGAATTATTTCCTCAATATAAAGAAAGTAGATATAAAGATGATGCATTAATGGTAGGAGAATTTTTCAAATTGGTATATGCTAATGATTTTCTAAAAAAAGCAGGAGTTGAATATATTTTTAAGTATAACAAATTAGAAGCAGATGATATTGTAGCTATAACAAAAAATTATATTAGAAAAAAATATCCAGAATCAAGTATTTATATTATAACAAACGACCAAGATTATTTACAACTTTCTGATGAAAATACAAAACTATTTAATTTAAAATTTAAAAATTTATTAGATAATAAAAAGGTATTTCGAGAAGCAGATAAAAATTTATTTTATAAAATTGTTTTAGGCGATAAATCAGATTGTATCCCCCCAATTTTAACTGGTTGTGGACCAAAAACCACAGAAAAATATTATTTAAATAAAGATTTATTTGAAATAACATTAAAAAAACAAAATGCATATGATAAATATATTTTAAATAAAAAACTTGTTAGTTTTTCAGAAATTCCTGATGAATTAGTTAATGGATTTTTAAATACATTTAAAGAAATTTTTGATAATTTATAAATTAATAGGTAAATCACATGTTATAAATTTAGCTTCTCCATTATTATTCCATTCAACCATTAATATGATTACTTCTACACCTTTTTTTACTGCTTCATTAAATGCTTTTTTATATGTAGGATCAATATTTGATGCTTGGAATGAACCACTATCCGTTCTTTGTATAACAAAACAAATAATAGGTCTAATAATTTTGGATATTGTAATTTCAGCTAATTCATTAATATGTTTTAAAGCTCTCATGCTTACAACTGCTTCTTTAGTTTTTCTGTAACCATCTGGAAAATATGAAATTTTCTCATTAAAATTCATATTTTTAAATGCATTTGCCTTAATAAGTTTTTTCTTTTCTAGGTAATTTACATCAGCGTAATCACTTAATGGAACATTTTTAACTTCTAATATAAAATATTTATTATTACAATCAATTCCAATAAAATCAAATCGAGAGTTACCTAATTTTGCTTCGCGTCTATATTTTTTTATATTTTGTAGAGTAGGGAAACAATTACATGTTAAAGATTTTTCAACTAATGTTTCTGCTAATTTAGGATCTATACCAATAACTTGATTATTAATATATTTTTTTTCATTAATAAATTTTTCTTCATATACATGTGCCAAATATATTTTATAACTACATATTTTTGACTTTGATTGAGGACAATTTGATAGCATAGGAGATGCCATAACATAACAACCTTTTTCACATAAACCACAACAACCTAGTGATGCACAATGAGCTTGAACTATAGAACCATTTTTTAGTTCTATATCAGCAACATATGGTGTTTTACATATTTTTGATGGTCTTGAAATAATTTTAACAACTTCTAAATCATTCAAATTATATAAAATCATAATTAAAATAGTAAAAATTTAAATTTTGAAGATTCAATTTTTTTTATAAATCTATAAATAATATTAATACCTATAACATTAGTTTTAAAATTTTAACATATTAACTTTATTCTTAACTCTCTAAATAGTATAATAATGAATTAAATTTTTAATTGTTTTATTTTTTTTATTTTTTTTATTACTTACTATGTTTCTTGTAAAATTTTTATTACCACCGCTTTGTTTATATCTATAATTTTCTTGTGATTTTTTTTTATCTTCATTAACACCTGATTGTATAGATTTTATTGATGATTTTTTTCTTGTCAAATCATTAGAAGTACTTTTTTTTCGTAATTTATTTTCTAGATACTTTTTAGGATAATTTATACCTAATGCACTATAAAGTAAATTATCTAAAATATTTGCACGATTTATACAATTATTTCCATAATTTATTTTGTCTTTTATGGGTATCCTATCAGTTGGCAAATTTTTAAAAACTACATCAATATCTAAAAATACATAATATGAACTATCCTTTTTATCAATTGCTAAACGTGTAGTTTTTGAAGGAACATAGTCATAAAATTTAGGGGTTGCATTGGAAGCTAATTTATTTTTTTTTAATTCATCAATAGTCATTTTATTAAGGAGACGTATTTTAACATTTTTAATTTGTGCATATTTATTATCAATAAATAAGTGTTTATCAATTTCAAAGTAAAATCTTTTTATATAGAAATTTTCAATATATTTAACTAATTCATTATTATTATCATCAGCATTTTCATTTATTATCATTTCTTTTTCATTAATTATAGTATTAAATATATTAATTATCATTAATGCATCTTCAATTGTTTCGACACCATAATTTTTGAAAATTTTATTATTGTTTTTTAAAATATCAAATTTATTTACTAATGCTTGTATATTTAATTTATTATCAATAAAAATTTTAGTTGGATGAATATTTTTATTTTTTGAAAACATACTATTATTATGTTGTTTATAAATCTCTGATTCTGAATTTATTTTTAGTATTTCAAATTTATTAATTTGTTCTAAGTTGTCAATTGCTGATTGTTGTAAGTTGTCAATTGCTGATTGTAATTTGTTATTAGGATTTAATAAATCAATAATATTTATATAAAATATTAAATTTGAATGAATTGGTATTTCTTCAAATTCAATTTCATAAATTGGAGTTAATATTTTATCATTTTCGAATGAATCACGTAACAAATCTTCAGTGTATTTTATACATTTTAATGATTTAACTTTAACATAAATTTTTTTTTTACTTTTTTTTATTTCACTTTCGCCATCTACTTGATTATATACTTCTTGAAAAAAATTTTCATATAATATACACCCATTTGTTAAATAAAATGTTTCTAATATTTTAAAAATATTATAATAGGTAATTATGTAAGATAATAATCTAGTATCTGATTTTAATCTAGAATAAAGTTTATCAATATCAGAATTATCATAATATTCATCACTTAATACATATTTTCCATATTCTTTAACTATTTGTTTTCTAGTTTCATCTGTATTATATTTACTTAATCTATTTGGGTTATATCTTATGTTACTCAAATTAGCACGTGCTTCATTATCTATACGATATTGCTGTTGTAAAAAATCAAAATAATTTTGTATATCCTCTATATCTTTTTTTTCTTCTTCTCCGTTTACAATAAAAAATTTACTAGGATTATCAATATATTCATTCCATTTTTCTCTATTTTCTGTTATGGCTCGTTCATTCCTACGAAAAATATTATCAATAACTTTTTCTATTTTTTGTATAATAAAGCTATTAAAATCTGTAGTAAAAAATTTATTAATTTTAGTATTTTCTATTTTTGGAATAGGTACCTCTTTATCTATCTCTTTAACTTCATTTAATGTTTGTAAATAAATCAAATTTTGATTTAAAGTGTGTATTTTCTCCAAACTATCAAAGATAATTATTCTATTATTGTCCCAGTTTTTTAAGAATTTTATTTTATCTCCACCACTAAATTTAAATTTATTTTCTAAATTAAAATCTTTCACTTCATTAAATAAACTTTTTAAATCTTCATTAAAGATTAAATATATTAATTTATATAATAATTGTTCATTACTATTTTTAATTATATCATTAAATAATTTAACTTGTTTTTTTGTATCAGATGTATCAGATATAAATAATACATTATTTTTTTGTTTTTGTAATTGAATCACATAATTTTCATTATTTTCATTTATTTTTTCTCGTATTAATTCATTAATATTTTCCATGATGGGGTTTCCTAAAGTTTTTAGAAAATTTATTTTGTCTTCAATACTATAAGATTTATTTATAAAATAATCATTTGCAATATTCATATTATAATCTTCAAATTGAGAATGTTTATTTAAAAAACCCATTAGATTATCAAATGTAAAATAAAATACTGATAATGGTATAGTAAATTGAAAATTTTTTTTATCTTCATCCTCAAGATGTTTTTTTAGTTTTGTAAAATCATCTGGTGTATTGCTCCAACCATTAGCTTTTTGTGTATCCATTCTCAACTTATTTTTAATTTTTTGTTTTTCTTTATCTATCATATTTGAATCTCTTATTGTTTCAAAGTTAAATTGTTTTAATATTATATAATGAATTTCACGTCCTATTTTATACCTTAATTTTATTTCAAATTTTATTGGAGTTATATCAAAATTACTCATAATTATTATATTATATAATATAAATATAATAATTAATACAACTTATTGTGCTATATTATTTAACATACTTATTTTATTATATAATTGTTCTTGATTATTTGCACGTTTTAAAATATTATAAGCTGTATCCAATTCTTCTTGAGAAACTTTACCATCTCCATCTGTGTCTATTACATTAACAAAATTTTTATATTTTTTAGGTAAAACACAAAATTTACTATTTTCATTAAAAACAAAATTACTTAAAATTATGAAAACTGCAGTAATAGTTAAAGCAATAAAAATATCACGTGAACCCATAAATGCAATAGTAAATATTAAGACTTCTCGTGCAATATTTTTTAAGATCATCTCTTGTCCTTTAGTTAATTTAATTTCTATATATCTAGAGCCTAAATTCATAAAAATCATCATTAATCCAAGAAATAATTTACTTGTGCTTATATTGTTTAAAAATTTACCTATACTAAACTTTTTAAAACTTTTAATATTGAATGTATCATTAAATGTTTTACTATAACTCATTAATATATTTAGATAAAATATATTTCAATTTTTAGTAGTTTTTTAAAATATTATTATCTTGTTTTTTTATAATAGAATGTATCAATTAAATCCAGCATCAATAGAAACAACTAAACAGCCATTAATCCAAAATAAAAAAAATACTAAAACATTTAAAAATAGAAAACAAGTTAATTTTTATGAACCCGAATTAGATGAAAACACTGAAAATAATAAAACTAAATTAACAAATATTAATAATTTATTATCAAAATTACACGACAATGATGAAGATGATGATGATGATAATAACTTTAATACAAGTGAAAAGATGAGCAATGTAAATAATGAACATACTAATAAAGATTTAATCAATACAGAATTACAAAAAATGAATTCTAATATTGATAATAATTTAAATCATTCATCAATTTTAGGAACTGCTGTTAATTCTAAGTATTCTAATTTCCAAGATAGCTATAAATCAAATTTAGAATATTTAAACAATTTAAATGAAAAACAAGGTTTAAATAATTCTCCAGTTTCTACTAATTATGATAATAATCAATTAATTACTAAATTGAACTATATAATTCATTTATTAGAAGAACAACAAAATGAAAAAACAAATCATATAACAGAAGAACTAATATTATATTTATTTTTAGGTATATTTATTATTTTTGTATTAGATTCATTTGCCAGAGCTAGCAAATATATAAGATAAATATAAATTATATTTAATTTTTAATTATTTAATATAATTTATTCTAATTTTTTGAATATATACAAATATTCATTATTATAACCTACTGATTTTAAATCTATTTTTTTAAATAATTTATAATCTTTTGCTTTAGCCAAATTTAGAATTTTTGTTGTTTCTGGCATGTATAAATTTATTTCATTTTCTCTTGTATTATGTGTTTTAAAATTATAAAATTTTTCATTGTAAACTGCATATGGAGTTACACTTTCATCAATTTTATTATTATTTTCTAAATTTTTAACTTTATATTTGGATATAAATTCACTATTTTCATCAAATTTTACTATAATTTCAGTTACTTTTTTACCATATTTTTCTGGATCATATAATGTATCTTTATCTTTATTTTGTACATATGGTTTAAAATTTTCTCTATCAACTAAATTAATAATTAAAAATCCATCATTTGATAATATACTATTACAATTTTCAAAAAATAATTCTTTATCTTTTATTTCATATATTGTTTTTCCTAAACATAAAATATGACTATAACTATCATATTCTAGCATATTACTTGTTAAGAAATCTTCATTAACAAATTGACATTTAGGATAATTAGATTGTGCTTTTGAAATCATAGCTTCTGATTTATCTAATCCAAGAATATTATATTTTGCATCTTCAAAAATTTTAACAGTGTACCCTGTTCCACAACCTATATCTAAAATTTTATTGCTACTTTCTTTTTTGGATAATTTTTTTATTTCTTTTAATTCATATTCATTCCTTTTTTTGTTTAAATGTATTGCATCATAATATCTACTATAAAATTTATCATATACATTATGATCAACCTTTTTTTCAAATTTTTTATTATTTTCATTATTTATAAATCCCTCTAGTGGATAAAATTCTGGTATATTATTAAAACTATTAAATATTACAATTATAAATAAAAATATTAAAAAAATTAAAAATAACTTGTTTATCATATTAAGGTTAATAAATGAATTAAATGTATTATTAATATTTCTATATGTTTTATTAAAAAAAACTGTTAATACCATTTATATGTATTTATATTATATTTTTTATGTTTTATTTTATAAAAATAAATGAACCCTGATATTATTGATGATATAAGAACTGAGTTTAAAAATATTACTTTTTCTAATTTCCAAAAATCTAAAGCTAGACAAGAATTAATTAATTGTATTTATAATTGTAAAATTGAAAATGCTAACTATTGGGGTGCAGAATTTATATGTGCAGGACATTTTCTAGATTTATGGGATATTATTATTTTATATGCTACTAAATATATTCATTGTGGAAATCCTAAACTACCAATATATTTAAATATGAGATATGATAATTTTATTAATATAATTAATTCTGGTTATTCTAATAATATAATTGTATTGCGTAATAATTATAAAATTAGAAAATTATTTTGTGAAATAATATGTATACTTTCTTTTTCAAATAAAAAACATAATTATCAAGAAGTTAAACTAAACAAATTAGAAGAATTTGATTTAACTAATATCAGTAATAAATTTAAAGCACCCAATGTTAGTTATGTGGAAAATATTTTTAAAGATGATGATCCAAAAGAATTATTTATACCTTTTAATGAACTAATTTATTCTATTAATAATAAAAATATAATTGACTCTTGTTATTGGTATGAATGGATTATTGAATATGAAAATATTTGTAAAAAAAAGAAAAAAAAATGCATCTGTCAAGGAAGAACTTATGCTCCAAATGGAAGTCATAATGATATTATTTGGATTGTATGGGATATATTATTTTATTATAGTGAACCAAGTAATTCTATTAATAAAAATACAAATTTTTTATCAATTATTAATAAAATTATTAAATCATTATATAGTTTATTTACTATAAAATATAAACCTACATTTAAATCTAAAAGAAAATACATTATTTATTATGCATTTTCTATACTTACTGATAATATAGATTGTAATATTAATATAACTAATGAAACCGAAAAAATACAAGCAATTGTTGAAAAAATAAATAATCTTTATAAAGATATCAAAAAAAATGAAGTCTCTCCAAATACTGATTATCTATTCAAAAATATTAAAAAGTCTAATATGGAAAAAACTATTGAAAAAATAGAATTAATTAATAGTTTATAATTTACAAAAAAAATTGATTATAACATTTATATTTTTTACAAATATACTTTCTATTTATGTCCAATAATTCTGTTATTTGGATTTCTCTAGATCCGCTTCGTCAACAGATTGATTTTTATCCTCGTGCTATTGCAGCCAGAATTGAACAAAAATATATTCAACGTTCTTCTTATGAAAGAACCATTCCAACTCATCTTGAATTAGGTAGCGATTTCTATAATGCTACAGTTCATTTTCACCATCGTAATGGTTGCTATCAAACTACACCCGGTATTAACTTAGGAAGACATGGATATAAACAACCTGGAATGCGAAGTGTAAAAAGAATTCAACTAACTTCTGATATGTCTGTACTTCTAATTTATGCTAAAAGACATCATGGTGAATGGAGAATAACTAATCATCCTCATTTAGCTGAAAGAACATTTTACGTCCCAATACCTTCAGATGTAATAGTGAATGGAACTGAAGAAATCAATGAAAATAATAGATTCTGGAAGCCAGAAGATCTTAATCAAGATGATAAATTTGTTGTTGTATGGCAGTGGTGCAGAGGAGTTCCAGAACGTCAAGGAGATTTAATGGCTTTGGGCGAAGAATGGTGGCTTCCATATTTGCAACATCAAAATGAAATCATTGAAACTGCTTATTGTGAAAGTAAAGAACATGTAGATATTACCCTTTCTACAAATAATTCTACTCGTAGAATTAAATTTAATGAAAATAATTGCTTTGCTAGACAGTTAGATATTATTAATCACAAATCTCGTTGTGTGCGTCGAGTTGTTATAACCATCGCCAAGTTAAAAGAAAAATTAGAGGCTATGAACAATCAACCCCTTGATCCAGCTATTTTATCTACTCTAGTAGAAAGTGATGAAATTCCTAACGAATATTTCTGTTGTATTAGTCAGGAAGTTATGATTGATCCTGTAAAAACAACTGATAATCATACATATGATAGACTATCAATTGAACGTTGGTTTCAAAATCGTCATACTTCTCCTCTTACTGGATTAGTTTTAGACGATATTACTCTTACTCCACATGATGAACTAAGAAATCAGATACAAGAATATATTCAGTTAAAAATGTCACAAACCCAATCAAATGAATCAACACAATCAAATGAACAAGTTGAAATGGATCTTGTAGCAGAAATTAACTAATCACATCTAAAAAGTAATATAGATTTCTTACCACAACCTACTTCATATGGCTCTACTTTTTTTAATACACTTGAATTATTTGCTAAAAAAACTCCTTTTCTAAATTTAATACCTAGTTGTTTACTTACTTTTCTTAATGATAAGTTCTTACCCGCATTTTTGCGATAAAAATCTTCAATAATATTTTCATATACTTTAACCATAATAATATAAATAATAATTTATTATTTATATTAATTTATTATATTAATTTATTATATTAATTTAACTACGATAATAAAATAAAATCTTATAACCATATTTGAAATTATATTTTTCTGGATAATAATTTGGATTCTCTTTAAATACCCAATCTACATTTTTATTTAAAATTTTTGTCCAATCAAATTTTGACAATTTTGAATAACTACTTCCATCAAATTTATAATATTCTTTATTTATTGTTAATACACTTACAAAATGACTATTTGTATTTGGTTTATAATGAGATTTATTTGTTAATATTATACTATCTAGTTTATATTTATATTTTTTATTATTTAATTCTAACTCGTATTCCATAGCATAATCAATTTTACTTTCATGGTCTTCAATTATAATTATTTCTTGTTCTTCTTTTAAATGTAATTTTAAAATATTTTCAATTGTATTATATTTTTTTTTTAAACTACTATTAAAATCAATGTTTAAAATTTTTAAAATATCATAATTTAAATAACTCATTATTACTTTATAAAATTCTAACGGATTACCTGCTTCATCTATATTTGGTAAACTATAATGTGGTGATAATTTTTTTATTCTATTATATATTTTTTTTATTAAAAAATTTGTATCTAAATTTGATGTTAAATATTTTAATTGTTCATGTAAATTTACTTTATTTTTAACTGATTTACTTGAATTTTGATTATATGATGCTTCAATATATAGATTAAATACGAATAATAATTTTCTTAATTCTTGATCTTCTAGCCTAGTATTATCAATTTTACGACCAGTTATCATTAAATTTCTAAAAAATCTAAAAAATTTTCTACCTTTATCACTAAAGAAAAATGTTACAAACATAGTATTAAACCAACAATTAGAGTAAAGTTGTTTAGGAGCAATAAATTTTTCAGGATCAAGATTTTTTGAACCCATTAAATTTTTTAATAAAAATTTTTTTACTAATATATTATTATAATTTAAACATCTCGGTTTACTTAGTGTTCCTATATTTATTTCTAATAAATTATTACATAAATAAATACTCTTATTTTTTAGTGTTTTTAACTTTTTTACATCTAAGTTTTTATTTATATTTGGTGAATATGAATTTGATTTACGTGTTCTTACATTGCTAAATATAATATTTTTATTTTGTGCATTTGATAATTTTATAGTTTTAAGTAATCTATTATATATTTCTTTCTTTTTTGTTTTCATCATTAATATATTTAAAGATATTTTTTAGCAATAAATTAATAATTATATAATATTATTAATTTATATAATGGCTGAATCTATTAGAAAATCACTTAATAAATTAACTCAAAGTATTAAATCTAATAGTTCTCAAAATTCCCAAAATAATATTTTGCCTACTTTTAAAAGTAAACCAAAAATGGAATTAGAAACATTAATTAATACTCCAATTAATTCAATGATTAATACTAAAACATCTGTTAATCCTTCTTTTTCTAAAAAAGCATATAGTCTTACATCAAAAACAATTCAAACTACCAGTTCTATTTTTACTTTTAGAAATATATTATTCATCATTTTATTTATTTTTCTATTATCTTTCTTGGGATTCAATATTTTTACCTATTTAAGTGATGGAACTAATTTTTTAACTAATATCTTTGGTCCTATTATATCTACCACTGGAGAAGTTATTGGTGATGCTACAAAAAATATAATATCTACTTCTTCGACTGGAACTCAACAAATAATTCAAAGTGGTTCAGATACTACTAAAAATGTTGTAGATGTTGCTGCTACTGGAGCAACATCTGGTATAGGATTTTTACAAGATCGTTTGAAAAAAAATTCCTCAGTTGTTAATCCAGAAAATAATAATGTATTAACTGATAATATTAATAAAAAAATAGATAAAACTGATTCTCAACCCGAACCTGTCAGAACTGACTCTTTACAACAAGGTTATTGCTTTATTGGTAAAATAAATGAAACCCGTTATTGTGCAAAAGTAAATGAACGTCAACAATGTATGTCTGGTAATATTTATCCTACTATGGATATTTGTGTTAATCCAAATTTAAGAGCTTAATTTTTCATACATAATTTTTTACATAGTTTTAATGTTTTTCTTTTTTTAAATTTAGAACAACATTTTCTACAACCATCTTTACCATTTTTTTCTTTCTTACACACACTAATATTTTTTTTTGTTTTCTTTTTGTTATTAATTATTAAATAAGGTTTAAAAAATTTAAACATATCATTAGTGCTTCTATTACCTGTATAATTTTTTACCTTTTTTCCTTTTTTAAATATCATTATACTAGGAAATCCATCTATTGAATTTTTTAACATGCCAAAATCTATATAATCTAATTGACTAGCATCTATTTCTAATAATACACCATTGCAATTCATTTTTTTTAATTTTTTCTTTAAAAACTCCCATTGTGGTTTCATATTTTTACAATGAATACATAATTTACTGAATATTCCAATTAAACAAATTTTTTTTTCTAATAAATCTTTTATCACTTCTTTGTTAAAAGAACCATTTTTTAATTCAATTATTTGCATATAATATTATAATATATTTTATATAATTAAAAAAATATATTATATTTGTATAATCTAATTAATAATGGTATTTAATTATAAAATTTTAGCAATATTATTCATTTTTTTATTAGGTTTAATTTATTATACTAATTCTACAAGTGTTTATGAAAATCTCTCTAATAATAAAGAAAAAAAAAAACCTAATAATTATAGATGTCCTAATATATTAATTGAAAAAGATGGAAAAATATTATTATTTAATTCTAAACTTGCTGCAGTTCCCGGTGTTAATCCTGTCCAATTTAATAGTTTAGAAGAATATTCAGAATTTATTGAATGGCAAAAATCCCAAAATATTAATTGTCCAGTATTATATCTTCAATATACAACTGATACACAAAATAATGATTTATTTCAAATTAAACCTTCAATATTTGAAAATTCTGGTGGATTATCTATCACTAAATCTGATACATTACCAGGAAAAGCATCTGAAGATTATTTTGAAAAAAATAAAATGCTTGATGCTACTTTAGATTCTACGCCTAATTCTAATATAAAATTTAATACTGGAATGTATTCTGGTTTTGACCAATATAATCAAAATATAGGTGTTAATACTCCTTTAGATTTTTTATATAATGAAAAAACTACTCAATCAAGAAATCCAATGGATTCTAATTGGGGAGGAAAAGAATACACAAAAAAAGCATTAGAAAATGGTGATTATAAAGGACGAGAAGTATATAGATACGCAGATGTAGCATAATATATAATATTAACTAATTTTACTAATATTATATATATATATATATAGCAAATGAATCATAAAACTCGTAATGTAAAAAAAATGATAGATAAAAAAACTCGCAATGTAAAAAAATTAAGAAATAAAAAAACTCATAATATTAAAAAACTAAGAAATAACAAAACTCGTAATGTAAAAAAAATAATAGATAACAAAACTCGCAATGTAAAAAAAATAATAGATAACAAAACTCGTAATGTAAAAAAAATTAAAAATAACAAAACTCGTAATGTAAAAAAATTAAGATATAAAAAATCTCATGGTGGTGGTTTAAAATGGATAATCAATCCTCGTTACAACCCTGATAATCCTAATAGCCAAATATTAATAACTGAGAATGAGAAAAAGTTAATGGACGAGGCTGAAGAAAAACTAAAATTATTACGTGATAGATTAAATTCAAAGTATATAATAGATTTGAGTTCGCGTTTAAATGAGGTTAATCCCAAAGGCTTATCTACCGAACAAATTGAAGATGTGCAAAGAGCACATAATTTTTTAAACAAAAGTGATGCAGTTCGTTATATTAGAAACCAAAATGGAGATACAGCATAATATATATTATATAATTTTCAATATAGAATCTAAAAATGAATTATATAATTTATATTAAAAATTATATAAAGATAATTATTTTAATCTATTTAATAAGCACTAGTAGTGTAATGGTTATCATACTTGCCTTCCAAGCAAGTGATCCGAGTTCGATTCTCGGCTAGTGCAAGTAATACATATTATACTGATATAATATGTATAAAAATTATTTAAAAATTATATAATTTTTATATATAATGATTAGTAGTATTATTTGTATATTATCACTAAATAAAATATTACCTCCAATTGGTAATAAATATTATACTTCTATTAATATTCCACTATTTGGAAAACAAAGTATTAGATATGAACGAAGTAGTAAATTTATTTCAGAAATTAGTTTATCTGGTAAAATAAATGAACATGGATATATTTATTTTAGTGAGAATGAGCCATATAAATATACACTAGATAATACGTTAGATTATTTATTAAAAAAATATCAATGTATTTTAAGTGACCCTTATTATGACCATATAAATGATATTATTATACTAAATATACAAATAAATATTGTTAAATATTCAAAAAAACTTATTTTAATAAATAATCAATGTATATTACTTTGAATTTTCTTATATTAATATCAAATCTATTAATTTTATTAACAAAATTAGTATTTATTATTTTACTTAATATTATATGACTTAATATTGGACTTAACCACCATAATTCACCCAAATGTATATTTAATTTATAATCTATTTTATTTTCTAATAAAATACTTCCTGTTATACTTGTTAATATTCCTGTAATATATTTTTCTTTCCATTTATTTTTTCTTAAATAAATTCTATAATAATGTAATGGTGTATGAATAAATAATAAATACACTTTCGATATTATAGGTTTTTTCAACCATATATAATGAATTACTGATGAAATAAAATACTTAAATTTATTTGGAATATCTTGTGCTATATGATATATTGAAGAACCTATTAATAATCTTTTTCTATTTTCTAAATTAATATTAGATATAGCAACTAAAAAAAATGTATTGAAAAATATAGTTAATTCAGGTATATCTATTATATCAGTAGCTCCATGACCTATAATTGGTATTAATAATGGATAACGCATTAGTTAATTACATATATATAAATGTATTTAACTAAATATATAAATAATCTTTAAATAAAGATTTGATTTCCTCATTTGGGTATTTATAAAACAAATCAGGTTGGTCTTCATGTCCTTCTTTAATTACCTCATATTTTCCTGTTGTTGTGCATAGATTATAAATATTAAAATTATCATTTAAATTAAATTTATTTGTTCTAGTTGATAAATTTACACTAATACAACCCTCTGAACCACTAATTATTCTATGAAATATACCAGCTCGCCATACTATCATTACTGCACCATCATAATAGAGTTTATCATTTTTATATACTTTCTCTGGTGTTACAATAAATGACGCTTTATTTAAAGTTTTTGCATTAAAAATATCAATATATCTTGTTCCTTGTAAAACTAATAAATTATCATCTTGCCCTGAATGTATATACATGGTCGTTTTACAGGTGGAACTTCTTCTCCTAATGAAGCAGGTGAAATTGAATTTGGACCATGTATTACTCTATCTATACCATATATTTTGGGTATATCTGATGGAACCATTGTATCAAATTTAACACCAGCAGTTCTACGTAAATTTCTTAATGGAATCAATCTATATAACATATATGTATTAAATTATATTTTATTATTTTTTAATAATATTTATTATTATTTTATAAATTATCAATCATACTATTTATAGTATTAGATAGTTCTGTATATTTTTTACATTTTACACAGTTATCTGTATTATCATTTTCTATTAAATTTTCGATATTTATTGATTTTGCTCCTTTATTATCATCTAACATATTCATCATGCATTTTGCACATTCTAAATTTACTATTTTTTTTGTGCTAGTTAATAAACTTTTTACTTCCTTTTTTCCTTCTGTTCCTCCTATTTCTTCTGTTAATCCACGTAACTTATTTTCAATCATTTTAAATAAATTATCATCTTTATTGTATTTATTTTCTTTTAATCTATTATTACTAGTAAATCCTTCTTTATTTGAATTTAAATTAGTAACTTCTCTAAAAGATAAATTTTGAACCACTCGTTTTTGATAATTAAAACAACTAAAAATTATTACTATAAATAAAACCGCTAAAACTAAATATGCTATATTTTTATAAATTTCCACTGTAGAATTCATTATTATATATACAATTAGAATATATATTCTAATTTAATAAATATTGTTTTATATTATGAATTATATTTTTTGAAATTTTTCGATTTGAACTTTCAAGCTTAAGAGAATCCAAACATTCAATATCACTTTCTAGAGCTAGTATTAAATCTTTTAATGTTTTGAATTTATTTATTATAGTTGTTGCACTTTGATGACTTACATTTGGTATTTGCATCAGCATAATAATATTTATATTCTCTCGTGTTACATTTGCTTTTTTTGCTGTTTTTACTACATTTACATATTCTTCTTTTTGTTCAGAGAGATTTTCTATTTTATTATAATAACATGTTTTGCTATTTTCTCTCAGCAATTTATTTACAAAAGCATGTATTATTTCAGCTGATTCTATATTATTTACTGAATTTAAAATTGAAAAACCTTTATAATAACTTATAGATACGAGAGATGAATACAAAGTTGCTTTAAATTTATCATTTCTATAATTTATTATATTTCCTTCAATTAAATAATATATATTATGATTAGGTAATGAATTACCATCTAACCTAAAAGATTGTTCATTATATCTTCCATCTTTTATACTTGCTTCTAAATCAGATAATGATTTTCTCTCTATTATTACTAATGTTTTATCATTTATTTCATCATAAATTAAATAGTCTCCTAATTCTAAATTACTAACTTCTATTGTATATTTTGTATTTTCATTTAAAAAATTTAAATAATTTATAATTTGCTTTGGTTCTCGATTATCAATATATAATATCATTAAACTTTATAGCCTTTAATTTTTAAATAATTATTTTTATAATATAAACAAAAATAATTATCAACTTAACCAAGTAGTCTCGAGCGTCCAGTTCTAAAAGTTCCTAATGTATTATTTCCATTCATTAGATTTAAATGTGTTAAGCAACGCTTTCCTTCGCTACAATTTTTACCTAAACCACACCCCTTATTTAACGATTTAGTATTAGAGTTAATTACACTTCCATCGTTATTATGTTGATTTGCTGCTGTAACTGCAACTTTATATCCCGGAAGACCAGTTATATTAGGTCTTACATTTGAGGTTGGTGCTAAACCAGCCATGGACCCAAAATGGCATGTTTGATTAGTATGTCTATTGCTCGAACCTATTAAGTTAACTCGTGGCATCTTTTTTATAATATTATAATATATTTTTTTTATTTTATTTAAAATTGTTTTTAATTATATTAAAAACAATATACTAAATATTATATAATGTTTGGCTCAACGTTTGAAAATTTATGTTTTAAAGATAATAATAGTGATAACGACTCTGACCAAGAATCTAATAATATTACTAATGATGATAATATTATTACTTCTGAAGAGTTAATATTTAATCCCTATAATTTAATTAATAAAGAAATTCAAATTAATAATATCCAAGAAATTTTAAATAACTATGGAATTTTTGCTAAACCTTTTAATATAGAACTTTATAAGAGAGCATTTATACATCGATCATACACTAAAAAACCTAAACTTGAAAATGAAGAATCAAATATTATAATTGTTGAAAAACCAGATGATTGTTTACCGCTTAAATCAAAATCTAATGAACGATTAGAATTTATTGGTGATGGTGTTTTAGAATGTATTACAAAATATTATTTATATAAAAGATTTCCTAAAGCTGACGAGGGTTTTATGACCGAAAAAAAAATCGCTCTTGTTAAAAATGAACATATTGGAAAGCTAGCTTTAGAATTGGGACTACATCATTATTACATTATTTCGCGGCATGCAGAAGAAAAAAACATCAGAACTAATCTAAAAAAATTAGGATGTTTATTTGAAGCATTTATTGGTGCTATATTTCTTGATTATAATCGTATCGATATTAAAGATGAATATGGATGGTTTGAAAATATATTCAATTGTGGTCCCGGATTACAAATGGCCCAAATCTTTGTTGAACATGTATTTGAAAAACATGTAGATTGGACTAAACTTATTGCTAATGATGATAATTACAAAAATAAATTACAAGTTATTATTCAAAAAGAATTTAAACTTACTCCAGATTATGTTGAACTACAGAATAAATTCGAAAATGATTCTGATAAAATTTATATTATGGGACTTTATATTAGTTTTGGACAAAATATTCATAATGCTGATCTTAATAAAGCTATAATGTTTAAAGATTTGAAATCATTTAAGGAAATACATAATAAACTTGAGACTGATTCTAAATTATTAGTATTTATTACTAAGGCCGAACATAAAATTAAAAAAAAGGCTGAACAACTCGCTTGTGAAAATGCAATCAAAATTATTGAACAATATAACAACAAAATTTAATTTAGGAAATATATTTAATTAAAATGTATTAAATTATATATATATATATAGTTTAATATGGAGACTATTGATGAAAAATTAGATTTACTAAAAGTTAAACCTCTTCCTAAAAATCAAACACAATTTAATTTTTTTATTGAGAAAAAAAAAGATTTACAACTACCAACTATTATTGATAAAACAGGAGAACAAATTATTAATGCTCAACAATTTATTAATAAAATTCAAAATAAAGTTGGTATATTAGATACTGATAAATTATCAATTATTAAACCCGAAGAAAAATTAAAATCACCCATTGAAAAACCTATTAAAATTAAACCATTTATTGAAGAAACTTTTACTGAAATTGTCAAAACTGAAGAATTAATTAAATTATTACCTTTTGGTGCTAATACTAAAACAGATAAAGGTAAAACTAAACTACCTGATTTACCTGAAGTAGAATCTATAAAAAAAACAGAATACAAAAAGAAATCTAAATTAATTTCTGATTATCAACCTAATGAAGATGATATTATTGGTGATTCTAAACTTAAAGATAGATTACCCAAATTGCAAGAAAATATATTAATTCAAACCCCTGATTATTATTTATATAACAGAGAAATATTTATAAATGCAATCAATAAATTATTCTTACCATACAAAGAAGAACTCTTACAAGAAGAAAAAGATATTGCCGAAGGAAAAATTACTGTTAGTTGTGATGAATCTCTCAAAAAAGATTTCTCCCTTTTAACACATCAAAAAATTGTTCGTGACTATATTAATTTATTTACTCCATATAGAGGTCTTTTACTTTATCATGGTCTTGGTTCTGGTAAAACATGCTCTTCTATAGCCATTGCTGAAGGTATTAAAAATGATTTAAAAATTTTAGTTATGACTCCCGCTTCATTGAGAGATAATTATTATGAAGAACTTAAAAAATGTGGAGATTATTTATATAAAAAAAATCAGTATTGGGAATTTATTAATACATCTTCTTCTCCTGATTTAGTTAAATCTCTCAGTTCTATCTTAAAAATACCTGAAGAAACTATAAAAAAAAATAATGGTGCATGGTTTGTTAACGTGCAAAAAGAACCTAATTATGAATCTCTTGATTTTGAAGATCAAAAAAAAATTAATGAACAAGTTAACTTAATGATATCTCACAAATACGAATTTATTAATTATAATGGTTTAAGAAACAGCCATTTAACTTCTTTAACTAATAATAATACTATTAATCCTTTTTCTAATAAAGTTATAATTATTGATGAAGCTCACAATTTTATAAGTAGAATTGTAAATAAAATTTCACGACCTTCTTCTTTATCAATGAAAATGTATAATTATTTAATGGAAGCCGAAAATTGCAAAATTATACTTCTCTCTGGAACACCTATTATTAATTACCCCAATGAAATAGCTATTTTATTTAATATTTTAAGAGGATATATTTACACATTTACTACTAAAATTATAGATACTAAAGTTACTAGTAAAGTTCTTACCCAAGATTATTTTATTAATTTATTTAAAAAAAAAGGAATATATAATCATATTGATTCAATCGAATTTAATTCTCTCACAAAACAACTTTCTATTACTAAAAATCCTTTCGGCTTTAAAAAATCATCTAAAGAATCTAAAAATAAACTAGAGTTTTCAAATGATACTTTTTATATTTCCGAATTTAAAGATGCATTATTAGAAGTTCTTAATTCTCAAAATATATCAATTGAAGGTAATAATATTAAAATTAATCCATATAAATCATTACCTGATAATTTTGATGAATTTAAAGATTTATTTATTGATACTAAAAATCAAATGAAAAATACTGATATGTTTAAAATGCGTATTATAGGATTAACATCTTACTTTAGAAGTGCACAAGAACAACTAATGCCTAAATATGACGATGATGAAGTAAAAATTCTACAAATTCCTATGAGTGATTTTCAATTTGGTCAATATCAAGAAGCCAGAATACAAGAAAGAAAACTTGAAAAAAATAATAAATCTAAAAAGGGAAAAAATAAATTACAAAAAGATGAAATTTATAGTGATACAGTTTCAACATATCGCATTTTCTCACGCGCATTTTGTAACTTTGTATTTCCCAAACCAGATATTAAACGACCTATGCCTAACAAAGATGACTCAATTGAAACTGCAATTGGTGCTGTTGAAAATAATGATAATATTGGTGAAGATATATTAGATGATACTAAAGCTCAAGATAAATTAGATGATATGGATAATAATTTTGAACAAGAAGATTTACAAGATTTAAAAAAACAATTAAGTCAAGCTAAAGATACCTCTTATTCTAGCAGAATACAACAATCTCTCGCTGAACTTGATAAAAATTCTTCAAAATATTTAACACATGATAAACTTGCTACATATAGTCCTAAATTTTTAACTATGTTAAATAATATACTTGATTCTTCTAATAGAGGAATTAACCTAATATATTCACAATTTAAAACACTAGAAGGTATTGGAATATTTAAACTTGTTTTAAAAGAAAATGGATTTGCTGAATTTAAATTAAAAAAATCTAGTAATGGTGAATATTCTTTTCAAGTAAACCCAGATGATATTGGTAAACCTATGTATGCTTCATATAGTGGAGATGAAACTCCAGAAGAAAGAGAGATTATAAAAAATGTATTAAATAGTAATTGGAAAGTTGTTCCATCAAATATTGTCACACAATTAAAAACTATTAATCCAAATAATTTTTACGGAGAAGTTATTAAAATTTTAATGATTACATCTTCCGGAGCAGAAGGTATTAGTTTAAAAAATGTTAGATACGTTCATATTACTGAACCATATTGGCATCCTGTCAGAAATCAACAAGTTATTGGACGAGCTAGACGTATTTGTAGTCATAGTGAACTTCCGAAAGAATTACAAACAGTAGAAGTATTCTTATATTTAATGAAATTTACTGAAAAACAACTAGAATCCATTTCAATTGATTTAAAACTTAATGATGTTAGTAAAAAAGATAAAAAACGTGTATTAACCAGTGATGAATTCTTATACGAAATATCTTCTATCAAAGAAGAACTTAATAAAGAATTATTAACTAATGTTAAAAAATCTGCTATGGACTGTAGTATTCATTCTAGGTCTTCTTCAAATGAAAAAATTACTTGTTTCACAATTGGTAATGCTAGTGATGATAAAATGATGTATGTTCCAGACATTAAAGCACAAGATAATGATAAAGTTATGCAATTAAATAAAAAAAAAGTAGCAATCAAATTATACAAAATAAGAAATACTAATTATGGTTTGGATAAAGAAAATAATAAAGTATATGATTATGATGCATATATGAAAGGTGAACTCATACATATTGGTAATTTAGTTAGTGAAAAAGGAAAAAATAAAGTTGTATTAAATGATTAATTTAATTTTATATTTTTAAATAAAATTAAATTATATAGATAGTTTTATATATATGTGTTTTTCCATAGAATCTTCATTAACAGCATATATTATTGGTTCAATTGCATCTTTATATTTATTAATAAATGGAGATAAATATGATAAACATATAGGTTTATTTTCATTAATATTTGTTCAAATGCAATTAGCTGAATTTTTTATGTGGCTTGATCAAAACTGTACTAATATTAATCATTATGCATCAATTTATGCAGAATATATTATATTTTTACAACCATTCAGTATTTTACTTGGCGCATTATTATTTAAAACTACAAATATATCAAATAAAATATTACATTTGATTTTATTAGTTTATGTAATTTATATATTATTATTAAGCAAACAAATTATTAATAATAAAAAAAAATTATGTTCAAAATCTATAAATAATGGTCATTTAGAATGGGAATTTGTTAAGAAATATAGTTCTGCTGATTACTATTTATATTTTATTTTTATGTTTTTAATATGGCCATTTTTAAATAATAAAAAGGGAATATTAGTATTTATATTTTCAATAATTAGTTTATTATTTGGAGTAACTAAAAATTTAAAATTTGATTTTACTCAATGGGAATCTAAATGGTGTTTTTATGGTGTTTTACTACCCGGTATAATTATACTTTATAATTTAATTTATAAGAAATAAAAATTAAATCATATTATCTCTAATTTGCTCATAATTTTTTCTTGATTATCTAAGAGTTTGTTTAAAAGTTTATTTATATTATCTAATTTAACATTTAAATTTATTTTATTTTCTTCTTTATATTCATTTTCTATTAATTTATTTACACTTTTTAATTTTTCATCATCTATTTTCATACTATTTATTCTTGTATTATAAGAATTGTTTAAATTCACTATTTCTGATTCTAATAATTCTTCAATAGATTCTATTTTTAATTTAGGCACTTCAATATTTTTAGAATCATTCATAATATTATCTGTTTTTATTATTTTTTTATCAGATATTTTTATTTCTGTATTATTAGTTTCTATATTTCTTTCTTTCTGCATGTGTTCTAATATTTTATTCATTTCATTATTATCAATGGGTTTATCTGATTTATCAGAAAAATCTATTTCTTTTGGTTTATTTGGATTTATTAATTTATTTAATGAACTTTTATGATTTTCCAAATTTTTATCAAAAACTAATATTTTTTCATCTTTAAATTCATCTTTAATATTTTTACTTTCAAGCAAATTTTTCTTTAAATTTTGAATTTCTATATTTAATATTTTTAATATTTCTTTATTTACTTCTATTATTTCTTTATTATTCGTATTTTGTGATACATTTATTACAGTAGATTCAAACAAATTTTTTACTTTATCTAAATTTTCATTTGGAATTCCATTAAAAATATTTTTTTCATATAAAATATTCCATAGAAATGCTTTATTTTTTCCACTTATTATATATTCCATAATTATATATTAGATTTTTATTTTTAAATACAAAATTTAGTCTAATTTATTTTTCTTTTTTATATTTATTTATGGAAGGAGCATGTGTCTATTTTAACAAAAATAATCATTCAGTTTTAGTAATGTATAAAGAAATAGAAAAGAATAAAGTCTTATATTTTAGTTATTCAAATGGAGTTTGTTATTATAAATTTATTACAAGTAAATTATTAACACAATTATTGCCTGATAATTGCGTTCATATATTATATTGTTTACCATATTTACCTTCCTCTTTAGAAACTACATTAAATAATTGGGTATCAATAGCAATTAATAAATTAAATATGTTAAATAATGAAGACGAGCGTAAAAAAAATGATAAAATGTTTAATAATACTGTTTATAATTTAAATATGTATATGAAATTTACTGATTTCAATGAGAGATTTAAAAAAAATTAATAATAACATATTTATAATGGTTAAAATCAAAAGAAAAAAATATAAGAAAAAAGCTGGAACTAATAGTGAAACTAGAAAAAAACAAATTAAATCTTTAAAACAACCACAATTAGAATTAGAAAAAGTAAAATCTGTTGAAAAAATACAATCATTAGCTAGAAATAAATTGACTAGAAAAAATGATGCTGCTAAAACATTACAAAATGCTTATACTAAAGGAATTTCTACAAGAAAATCTAACGCTGCTACTAAATTACAATCTTTAAAAAGAGGAAAAACAACTAGACAACATACTAGACTACTACAATCCTATAAAAATCTTCCTCCAGAATTACAAGACGAAGTAAATAAATATTATAATAAAATTGATATTTTAAAACCACAAAGCAATGAATTATTGTTAGAAGGAGTAAGAGAAGAAAATTTAAGAAAAGTAAAATTTGCATTAGACAATTATGGAGATGTAAATGTTATTGATAATTCAGGCAAATCATTACTTCATATAGCTGTTGTAAAAAAGAATATTGAAATAGTAAAATTATTAATAAGCGCTGGAGCAGATGTAAATTATAAAAATGAATCAGGTGTTACACCAATTCATATAGCAGTATCAAAAAAGAATATTGAAATAGTAAAATTATTAATAGATGCTGGAGCAGATGTAAATGTAAAAAACTTTGCTGAAAATACACCACTTAAAGTAGCTAAAAACAATGGATACACAGAAATAAAAAAATTATTAATAGATGCTGGAGCAGAAGAAAATGACAATATACCTGTAAATGAAAGAACTCAAATAAAAGAAAGAGAAAAACAAAAGGATAGATTTCAAAATCATTATGACATAATTCCTGCTATAATAAAAGGAAATATAGGAGAAGTAAAAAGATTACTCGAAAACATTATTGAAATTAATGCACTAGATTATAATGGAGATAGACCAATTGATATAGCAATAGAAAAAGGAAATATTGAAATAGTAAAATTATTAATAGAAAAAGGCGCTAATATTAAAATACTACAAAAAAATATAAAAACACCACTACACATAGCATCAGATTATGGGCGCCTAGATATTGTGAAATTATTACTTGAAAATGGTGCAGATATTACAGCAAGAGACAAATATGGATGCACACCACTACATGTGGCATCAATTGGAAAACGCAAAAACCTAGGAGTAGTAAAATTGTTACTTGAAAAAGAAGCCAATATTGAAATACAAGACGAATATGGATATACCCCACTAGATTATGCTGCTGGCAAGGAAGGAGACCTAGAAATATTAAAATTGTTAATTGAAAATGGTGCAGATATTAATGCGAAAAAAAATTGTAATTCGGAGTCACCACTACATATAGCATCATATATGGGAAAACTGAAAACTGTAGAATTGTTACTCAAATATGGTGCAGATATTGATACAAAAAACAAAGATGAAGCAACACCGCTACATTTAGCATTATATGGGTTAAATGACGATAGAGAACACCTTAAATTTATAAAAAAGGAACACCTTAATGTGATAAAATTGTTAATAGAAAAAGGCGCAAATATTGAAGCTAGAGACACTGACGGAACAACACCACTTAAAATAGCAATGGCAAGAGGAGATATTGAAATTGTCAAATTATTAAAAAATGCAGTAAAACAAAAACGCCAATCCAGTCAAACATATCAATCAAAAAAACAAACACGCCAATCCAGTCAAAAATATCAAGAAAGTAGAAAAAAAATTCAAGAAAGCAGAAAGCTTAGAGAAACTAAAAAAGCACGAGGAAAAAAGAAAAAGAGAAAAAATTTACGCAACCATTAATATTATTATTAAATTTTTAAATAATATTAATTACTATTATAATATTTTATTCTATAATCTCTCATCTCTTCGTCTGATATTCTGTATTTTTTAAAATACTCCGGTTTTTTTGTTCCTTTTAACAGTTCAATTATAAAATATAAACAATATATACCACATTGACCATCTTTAAGTTGATGTTCTTTACCTTCATTTGTCATAAACTTAAAATTAATATTTAATTTATTACCTTGTTCTATTATTCTATCAGCTAAAACTTTTATTCTTTTTGGTATTTTATCACCATTACTATCAAAATAAAATATAAATTTTTTTTCTGTATCAACAAATAATCCTATCCAATGTGAACCGTCTTTGTAATGTGGATCCATGTTAAATATTATTCCAATTTTTGTTTTATTTTTTTCTATATATTTGCTTAAATCAAACTTACATAATCTTTCCCATACACAAGTTCCAAATAACTTTTTATCATCAAAATCAATTGGTGATGGTCCAATAAAAGAAAATTTATTATATTTTTTTTCATATTGTGACATAACTTTTATTATATCAACACTAGATAACCATTCATATGGTTTATTTTTCCAAGATTCTGGAGAGAATGGTCTAAATATATTCTTCATTACTACATCTTTATTTATTTTTGAATTAAATGTTTGGTCATTTAACCAACATAATTCGTTATAACATTTATTTGATAAATTTTTTTTTAAAAACTTCCATATTTCTTTTGGATCATTAGTAGTTATTTTGTTATCATTTTTACTATTCCAAATTTTTTTCATATTTAATATATCTTCTTTTCCATAACAAGATTTTCCTTTTAAATTATTTACCACTTTGCTATCTTGTTTTGGTGCACATTTTAATGTTTTAAATTTTTTACTTTTGTGTCTTCTTGTATTATTCATACTAATAATATATAATAATATTTTTATCATCTTTTTTTTGGAAGAATTTTTGGTTTATAAACTGGATTTTTTATATTTACAAAATCATTTAAATTTGTTATTTTTTTTACAATATTATTGTTTTCTTTTGCTAAATTTATATCAATATACATTATATTATTGCTAATGTCTTGTATATTTAAATTGAATTCATTTTTTACTCCACTTAAATCATTATTTATAGATTTTTTTATTTCTTGAAGTTTAATATTTTCAATTAAACTTACTAAAAAATTATAAAAAAAATATTTATACTTTTCACTATCATTTTTAGATTTTAATAGTTTATTTATACTACTATTATTATCTAAATACGCATCTAATAATTTATTCATCTTCGTTTTTATTTCTTTTTTATATTTCACAACATCTTCATTTATATTTATATGTGTTACTTGTTTCTTTTCTAAAAATTTATTATATAATTCTTTATTGCTTAAAAACAATAAATCATAGGTATTTATATTATTATTTATAGCCATAATTAATAATATAAATTATTATTTTAAATTTTTTAATTGAACTCGGGTTGCATTATCAAATATTCTATTTCCAATAATTACCGATGGATTGGGGTTAAAATCTGAAAACTCAGGTTCACTAAATAACCATGTTTTTTCTAAATGAACTGGAACCGTTTGAAAATTTATTGGATTTATATATAAATCACTTGTTGATGGTGGTATATATTTCGCTTGGTCTGATGATTGTAAAGCAAAAAATTGATTTCTCAAAGTGCTTTCCTTATCTATATTTGTTGCAAAACCACTATAATTTGGTTTTGTTGTTCCTGGATAAAAAACTTCTTCGCTATTATACCAGCCTTGATTTATAATTGGAACATCTGTTTCTTTTCTATGATCAATTACTGGTAATGTGCTATATTTTGTGCTTACTGGTCTTGGATTAAAATTAGGTTGTATATCGCTAGATGGAATATTTCTTGCATATAAATTACTATTAATAGTATCTAATTTATCAAAATTTTGTAATCTGACACTATTATTCATTTACTATAATTAAATATTTTAATATTTTTTTTAAATTTAAATTTTAATTTAAACTTAAATTTAAAACAATTAAAGACAAAAACACAATATATAATACCTAACTATGTGTGGAATATTTGCAATATTAAATGCAAATGATAACACGCTTACTTCATTTTCTAATTTATCATATTCTTTTGATAAAGGCAAACCTAGAGGTCCTGAATTTTCAATTCTTAATCATTATAATAATCTACATATAGGATTTCATCGTTTAGCTATTAATGGTTTAAATACTAAATCTAATCAACCTTTTGATATAAATAATATTATTCTTGTTTGTAATGGTGAAATATATAATTTTAAAGAGCTTGCCGAAGATAATTCTATCACATTAACCACTGATTCCGATTGTGAAATTATACTTCATTTATATCAAAAATATGGTATCGAATTTACTCTCTCAATTTTAGATGGCGTATTTGCATTTGTGTTATATGATAAAAATATTAATAAAGTTATAGTCGGTAGAGATCCATATGGAGTTAGACCACTATACTATTTTAATGAAAATAATATTATTTCATTTGCTAGCGAATTAAAAGTTTTATATCCTTTACTTCTTAGAAAAAAAAATATTAATCATTTTCCACCTGGTTCATTTATGATTCTTGATAATAGCAATTCAAAAAATTATAATTTATCTTATAAAAAATACACATCATTCCCTTGTTCTAATATTAAATATCTTAATAGAGCATCATTATATTATAAAATAATTGATAATCTTGAGAGCGCAGTTAAAAAACGTGTATCTGGAACTACAGAAAGACCTATAGGATGTTTATTATCTGGTGGATTAGATAGTAGTCTTATTGCTGCATTAGTAAATAAATTTTATAAATCACATGAACCTTTGCAGACTTTTAGTATTGGATTACCTGGTTCAGAAGACCTTAAATATGCACGCATGGTTGCTAAACATCTTGGAACTAAACATAATGAAATTATTTTAACTGAAGATCAATTTTTTGATGCAATACCAGAAGTTATTAAAACAATTGAATCATATGATACTACTACTATAAGGGCTAGTGTTGGAAATTATCTAGTTGGTAAATATATTAAAGAAAATACAAATTGTAAAGTCATATTTAATGGTGATGGCGCCGATGAACTAATGGGTGGATATTTGTATTTTAAAAAAGCACCCAATGAATATGAATATGATAAAGAATGTAAACGTCTTCTTAAAGATATTCACATGTATGATGTATTAAGAAGTGATCGTTGTATTTCTTCTCATGGTCTTGAACCACGAACTCCATTTTTAGATAGAAAATGGGTTGAATTTTATTTAACAATTGATAGACAACTGCGTTTTAATACAACAAAAGATAAGTGTGAAAAATATTTAATTAGAAAATCATTTCATGAACTTTCATATGAACTTTTACCAAATGAAATTTTATGGAGAACTAAAGAAGCATTTAGTGATGGTGTTAGTAGTTTATCAAAATCTTGGTTTGAAATTATAAGTGAAAAGATTAATAATATTACTATTAATGATTCTACATTGCAATATAAATTGTTATTTCTTATGGATATGTATAATAAGATTCCAATTACTAATAATAAGCCTACTACTCTTGAACAAGCATATTATAGATTTATTTATAATAACAACTATCAAGGAACAGACCATTTAATTGAATATTATTGGATGCCTAAATATGTAAAAGCCAATGATGCGAGTGCTAGAAGTTTAAAAGTTTATAGTGAAAATAATACAAATAAATAGTTATCATATAATTATATAAATAAATATATATATATAAGTATGTTTCATAAATTAACTGTCAATAAAAAAAAACGTCATAAAAAAAATAATTTAGAAAAATCTAAATTAAAAAAAACTAAAAATCTACGCGATATTTTAGCACGTGCACATTCCAAAAAAGGTAGTAAAAAAAAACAAACTAGAAGAGCAAAAAAAAAATATATAATGGCTGGTGTAAAAGGTACATCTCGTAATATAGATAAAAAAACCGAAGATAAAAATAATGATATGGATATGGAAGTAATTGCTAAGGTTATGAGAACGAAGAAGATAAAAGATGATCTAGAAGCGGAATTATCAGAGTTTTATGAAAAATTAAATGAGGCTGTTACCGCCTCCGCCGCCTCTAACATACATAATCCAATTGATAATAAACTTAGAGAGGAGGCCAAACAAACATATATAACGTCGAAAAAGAATGCTATAAATATGGCAAATGAAGAATATATTCATGCATTAACTGCATTACAAAATAGAAAAAAAAGTAGAGAAAAACCAAAATCCATGAGTATATATGAAGATATTGCTAATAAAAAAAAAGTATATTTATAAATATAAATATAAATATAAATATAAATAATTATGTTTCATAAATTAGCTAGCAATAAAAAAACACATCGTAAAAAAAATCGTAATAGAATTAATAAATATGTGCGTGGAGGTGGTTATACTTTAAAAAGTGATGTATTTAAAAATGCACCAAATGAATTATTAGTTTTAACTAAAGAAATGCTTAATAGTATCATAAAGAAATTATGTAATGATTTAGATTTTATGCTAAATCCTCGTGCAAAAGGAGAGACGGTAATACATAACTTAAAAATAGATTTATGTTTAGCAATATTTATTGAATCTTTAAATTTCCCAAATACCATTAAGGTATATAAGGATACATATGAATACACCAGTCATAGTTATATAGAATATATTGCTAAAAACAAAAACTTTATTAATGAAAATTGGAAATTATTTGTTGAAATCATAACTATATATAAAAATTTAGCTATTAGTATAGAAAATATATATATCTGTATAGTGAAATTATTTTATTATGATAAACATAATAATATATATCCAAATACAATTGATAAAATAATTACTAGCAAAAATTGTCATGAGCTTTCAAAACATTTTACTAATTATCTCAATTATAAAGATAATGAAAATAATATACACGATAATCTAGATGAATTTTTAAAGTTATTAGAGTTAAAATACACACCTAATTCAATGGAAATCATACTTAATAATATTTTAAATCATACACGAATAAAATATTTTATATGTAATGAATGGTCTAATATTTTGTATAGAAAAGATATAACGAAACACGATTTTAAAAGAAATCCATATATTTGTAAAAATGTTTTAGAGAACTTTACATATTACTATTTATTAAATAATGTGTTTCAAATACCTGAAATATCTGAAATAACTGAAATAAGTGAAAATAAACCCACTAATAATATAGTAAAATCAGAATTAAAAGAAACTAAAACACCACGTCGTAGTTTATTCTCAAGAATTTTATCACGTAAACATTCAATAAAAGGCGGCAAAAAAAGAACGCCATATAATAAAAAAAAACACACTAGAAAAGTCAATAAAAAAATATAATATATTAATAATATATAATAATATAATATATAAATATTATTATATATTATATGAATATAGAATTACTGCATGATGCATTACAAAATGATAATAATTTAAGTATAATTAATACAAATATACAAAAAATTAAGGCTGAAAAAAATGATATTTTGCAACAATTAGGATTAAAAAAAACAGATTTAAAAGAATTTCATTCAAAATTGAAAGGTTATAGATATATAGATGATATTAAAGATTTAAATTATGGTTATAATATAAGATGGATTAGTTTAAAAAATATTACAGATATTAAAATTACAAATGGTGCAGTATTATGTGAAATTAAAATACACGATAAAGGTATATCATTATGTTTAAAGACGTATAATAGTAAATATTTAACTATTTATTTAAATGAAAATTTAATATTTCAAAAAATATCAGATCAAGAACGTATATTATTAAAAGCGATAGATTATTTAAATAAATAATTATTTTTTTTTTGTGTTTTCTTTTGTTGTTTTTTTGGTTTTAATCCTAATGCACCATTAACAGTTTTATATATTTTGTCTTGATTAGGATTTGAATTATTTTTTAATTTTAATTCTTTTTTGTTTTTACATGAAAATTTGTAAATTCTTAAATTTTTTTTTTGAACTACACTATTATTGCATATACCAATTGCTCTTGATTCAGGAAATCCTATGTTGGGAACTTTTTTAATACATCTACATAATTTTTCTGCTATTATTTTTTCGGTCATTTTTTTCAATAATTTTATTGGTAAATCTTTGCTAAAGTTTATTGTATAAAAATTTAATATATCAATATAATCTTGTTTTGATAGTTTCATCTATAGTATGTTTATATTATATCTGTAATAATTATAATATTTATTTATATTAGTATATAAATATTATAATGACGAAGAAAAAATATGCGGTTGTATTTGATTTAGATGAAACCATTGGTCATTTTAGTCAACCTTATAAATTTTGGTTTCATTTAAAAAAATTTCTAAATAGTGAAGCTATCCATGAAAAATATTTTTTTAATTTCTTGGATTTATTTCCAGAATTTTTTAGACCAAATATATTAAAAATATTTAAATATTTAAAAAAAAAGAAAATATCTGGTGCATGTGATTATGTTATGATATATACTAATAATAATGGTCCTAGTAATTGGGTTAATATTATTAGGTCTTACATACATAAAAAATTAAATTATGAATTATTTGATCAGATTATTAGAGCTTTTAAAGTTGACGGTCAAATTGTAGAACTATGTAGAACCTCTCATGGTAAATCTTATAGAGATTTTTTGAGTTGCACTAAATTATCATATAATACACAAATGTGTTTTGTAGATGATCAGCATCATCCTGAAATGGAACATGAAAATGTATGGTATATATACGTTCAACCTTATATGTATAATGTTTCATATAATCAAATTATTGAAAAATATTTTAAGGAAAATGTTGAATTGTTTAAACAATTTAATAAATCAGAAAATGATTTTATTAATTACATGAGTAAATTATCAAATAATGAATTGGAATATTTAAATAAAACTAAAGTTGAAAAAAATATTGATGCACTTATTTCAAAAAAAATAGAAAATAATATAAAAAAATTTCTCGGAGAGAAATCTAAAAATAGTAGAAAACAAAGAAAACTAACAACTAATCAGACACGTAGAAACTAGTAATTAAACTACTTTTATCTTTTAAAAAAATTTCAATACTATCAACTATTGTAGTTGATAATAATAAGAAAATACCTGCAGAAAAAGCTAATTTTCTATCAAAATCAGTAAATTTTTTCTCTTTATAAGTAAGTGGATTATAAAAATATATTAATAATAATGCCACGTAAATCTTTAAAAATATTCTTAAACGCGAGAGATATTGAGGTGCTAAAGAACTAATACCTAGCATTGCAAAAAAATATAAAACATAACTAAAATTTAATCCATATAATAATATATTTTGATATAATTTATTCATAATTATATTATTAAAATATTTTAATAATATAAATGCCTCGATCTAATACAGATAAACATTATTATACAGATAAACAAATGGCTACATTATATGATAGTTTAAGTCGTGAAAAAAGAAATAAAACATTAAAAAAAATACTAAAATTAGTTAACAAACATGATATCCCATTAACAAATAGAGATGAAGCTGCAGATATATTAGTTAATTTATTACCTTTAAATCGCGTTGCAACTGATTTAAATGATATCAAAATAGTTAGTAGTAAAAATGTTAGTTGGCTCGGTCGTATCGGTAAAGCAACTACAGCAATTAGTGATGGAAAAATAGGTGAACGTGGACAATTAGATGATGAACTGTCTGAATATGCTAATATAACAGGCACTCCTATTGCTAGTAGAAAATCTATAAAAAAACGTTATAAAGCATATTTGCGTAACTCTAACGCTAAAGGACATACAAAAAAA
>CETE01023518.1_pt1 | contig 33012 bp, 16 predicted proteins | sample 531241 | NCBI WGS metagenome assembly CETE01 (sample SAMEA2622336, study PRJEB7988) | marine metagenome | biome: marine biome (ENVO:00000447); feature: deep chlorophyll maximum layer (ENVO:xxxxxxxx); material: "saline water (ENVO:00002010), including plankton (ENVO:xxxxxxxx)" | depth 30 m
GCTTTTAGTAGGGTTGAAGCGACCCCCTTTTTGATTAGGATAGGCCCGCCGTCCGATTGGGAGGCATTCTTAGCGTCTACCCAGTCCTGATCTTTCGAGAAGGCTTCAAAAGAGGCGTTACGAGATTCCTCGTTTTCAAATGAGAGGAAATACAGCAGGGTCGTGTTTTGACCATCTTGACCTTCAGTTAGGTGAAAATAGGGAAGGTTTGTTATGCCGTGTTTCGTGAAGAGTTTCACCGTATGATCCCTAAATCTGGCATCAAGCTTTTTTAGTTTTCCAGAGTTAGTTGTGTATCGACGCATCTCATAGAGTCGGGAAGAATCCGCTTTGAGTGTCAAAATGGAGGGGGAGTAGTCGGTCAGTTGTAGAAAAATACTATCGATGCTCTCGACTAGTTTGCCCTGCTGGGTCGACGCTTTGTAGGCAGCTTTCCAGCTTTCATCCCTACGAAAAGCATTCCAAGAACTGGCTCGTGCTTCTCGACTGGGATAGCCGAGAAGATATATGAGCTGGTTGGCCTCGTTATCCCTTGGAACCCAGTAAATCACGTTGGTCATGCCGTGTTTCTCGAAGAGACCCAGTGTGTGATTATTAAAGCGTTGATGCAGTGCCTCGAGTTTTCCCTCATGAGCAGTGTAGCTTCGTAGTTCAAATATCTTCAAATCCTCAGCAGTAAGGGTTATGGCAAGGACCGAAGTGAGGCAGGAAATGAGAAGAAATAATTTCATTAAAGTAGTGAGGTTCGGGACTAGTGTTTTGGCGTACGGTAAAAGATCCAACGAGCCCACGCGATCAGAAAACAAACGCCGCCAAGGGGCGTGATTGCACCCAGTTTGGTGATGTTGGTGACCGCAAGAAGGTAGAGGCTGCCGCAAAAAACAAAGACGCCCGCTAGCATGAAGTTGAAGCCTAGAGATCTTTGGGATGAGAGGGCGATGGCGAGCATCGCAATTCCATGGATGAGGTGGTAGAGAGTCGCGGTCTGCCAATTATCGGTTCGACCGTTTTCAACGAGTAAGTCATGGAGGCCGTGAGCTCCGAAAGCACCCAGGGTGACTCCTAGAAATAAGGTAATTGCTGCGAGGCGAATCTGAGTGTTTTGAGACATTTATTCTTGTTTTTGAATCAAGAAAAGTAAGCTATGTGATCTAGTTGGGAACACAAAAACTGCTTTTTTCTAGGAGCCCTTAAATGATCTAGATGGGATGTCATCTCCGAGGGATTAGAGTGAATCGTATGCGGCGACAAAGGAATCCTGAACAATGTCTTGGGCTGTGGCATCATCCCTGACCAGAGCATAGGCATAAATGAGTAGGTCGCGATGGCGTATCCTCACCAACTCGGCAAAATCTTCATTGACTAGCGGGTCGAGCCCGGGCTTTACAGCGTTTTCCCTGATAGCGGTAAAGTGCATCACTTTTTCATCATTGACGAGCATTCTCCGGAATGTGACTTCAAGTTCAGTTTGAGGACTCAAACATAAGCAGAGCTAATTAGCCGGAGCATGATGCGGGACAAATTCGGGCAGTTTTGTGCATAGGCGGGCTTTTTCATTAGCTAGTCTAATTTACGCGATAAAATTAGAAATTCCTTTTGCAGGGGAAAACGAGGCTTCTATCATTACAGACTTTGTGAATAATTGCTCATCTAACTGTCTCATATGAAATTCTCACTTCGGGTTTTCCTAATCCTCGCCTCTATCGGAAATTTGGCCACCGTATCAATGGCTGAGGACGTTCACCAAGGGAACTGGCTTGGATGGCGAGGCCCACTCCAAGCTGGTGTAAGCCTTGAAACCTTTGCAGGCTTTGAGTTTAACGAGGAGCCGGTTTGGACAGACGCTATCTCAGGACAGGGAACCCCGGTCGTCTTTAATGGCCGGATCTACTCGTGGGGCTATCGCGGTAGTGGTCCAGACCTCGAAGAGGTGGTCCAGGCCCGCAACGAGGAGAACGGAGAGGTTATTTGGGAATATGTGACCCACGATTTTCTTTCGGACACCATTTACAATCGCTATTCCATCGGAGCAGTTGCAGTCGATCCTGCCACGGGGAACGTGATCGTCGCTACGACTTACGGTCTTGTCACCTGCCTCAGTGAGGAAGGTGAGGAGCTTTGGCAGGTCTCCATGATGGAGCGTTTTGGTCGTCTCACTTTCCCCAATGGTCGTGCCGGGTCGCCAATAATAGACGGAGATATCCTAATCGTGCGCGGCGTGACGAGCTACTGGGGCGCCAATGGACCTGCGCGCGATCGGTTTTTCGGTTTTTCGAAGGACACGGGAGAGCACCTCTGGACTTCAGTCCCCGGTGTGGGTCCACCCTTCTTGAGGGACACGTCAATGAGCACCCCTTTTCTTGAGACTCGGGATGGCAAGCGCGTCTTCTACGCCGGAACTGGATGCGGGAATATCGTTTGTGTGAACGTCAATGATGGAACGGCTCTTTGGCGTTGGCAGGTCTCAAAGGGCGGTATCAACAGTTCGCCCGTAGTCTACAACGATTCGGTAATTAATATCCACGGGAAAGAAAACTTAGACACCACCGAAATGGGGCGAATGTTCCGCATCAAAATCCCGGAAGACTTTGATGAGATTGAAGGGGAGGTGGATCCCGCTCAAAAAGGCGCTCCCCGTCTTTCAGGTGACGTTGAGGTGTGGCGCGAGACTCTTGAAATGTTTACCAGTTCGCCAACTCTTCATAACGGGAAAATTTACCAGATGGTTAAAACCGGGTCACTCTATTGCGTCGACGCCGAGTCTGGAGAAATCGACTGGGAAATGAAATTGGCCAACTCACAGCTTCACGCTTCTCCGCTGTATGCAAGTGGGCGACTTTTCGTTTCCACCTTTCCCGGTGAATTCTACGTGATCAACGTTGAAGGTGATGAGCCAGTTATTGAAAACCAAATCAAGCTTGATGGAAACGGGATCGGAACGCCATCGATTTGCAATGGTCGCGTGTATGTCCATACCACTGAAAAGCTTTATGCGTTTGAGGTAAAAAACAGCGGTATTGAGTATGCGGCTAGTCCGGAAGTGGTCATGCCCGAACCCGGTGAAGCTGCGAAACTTCTTCCGGTTCCAAGTGATGTTCTCCTTCGCTCCGGAGAGTCGGCGACAGTGAGATTAAAAAAACAGGACGCTGGCGGCATGATTGTCGGTGACGCCGGAGTCGCCAGTTGGGAGACCTTTATCCCTCCCTCAGCCAAAGTGAAGGCGACGATGGATGCGTCGTTCGATGGAAATACGATCAGTTCGGGAGGGGATGCTGCGCTCTCTGCCGGTGCCTGGAAGGGAACCGAAGGCGATCTTACCGGCTTTCTTCGTGGGCGTGTAATTTCCAACCTCCCTTACACTGAAGATTTCGAAGGCTATCAATTGTCTGAAAAACCGGGTGGCTCAGTGGCTGGCCGAGCTTTTGATTTTCCTCCGCTCCCTTGGATAGGAGCACGCCTCAAATGGGAGGTCATCGAGAATGACGGAAACAAGGTGCTATCGAAGACGCTCGATCGGGTTTTATTCCAGCGCTCACTATCATTCATCGGTCATCCCGACCTGACAAACTACACGCTTCAAGCGAACGTGATGACTGATGGTAGCCGGCGCATCAAGTCGGTAGTGGGCCTTATTAATCAGCGCTATATTTTTTCTCTGGTGGGTAACGCAAATCTACTTGAGGTGAGCTCGAACCACGAGCGAGTCAAGGAGTCTGTGCCGTTTTCAATTTCCGCAAACACTTGGTATACCCTTAAGACGCATGTTGATGTGGCTGAAGATGGTTCTGGAGTCGTTCGAGCGAAGGCGTGGCCCGCCGACCAGCCAGAGCCGGCGGCGTGGACAATAGAAGTCGAACACAAAAATGCCCACAAAAAGGGCGCTCCGGGTATTTTTGGTTTTGCTCCCCAAAGTCAGAAAACCGTTTTCGTCGACAATATCTCAATTAGCTCAAACGAATAAAAATACTCCAAACTCACCTTTCCCAAGTTTTTACGATTTAACTATCTGTCATGACCAAATCTAAACTCCGAATTTTCGGGCAGGTCTTCAGCCTGCTAATTCTGTCTCTTTTCATTTCCGCGATTGATTCGAAGGGAGAAGAAAACCCCACTCCTGCTCCCGAAGCGCTTCCGGGTGGCGGGGAATGGCCACAGTGGGGGCGGGATGCCTCCAACAACATGATGTCTCCTGCTACCGGTCTTCCGACAGACTTCACCGCGGGTGACCTTCAGGGTGATGGAACAGCCGAGGGTGCTAAGCACCTCAAATGGGTCGCCGAGATGGGCTCTCAAGCCTATGGAACGGCTACGGTGAAGGATGGCCGGGTTTTCATCGGCACGAACAATGAGAAGCCACGGATCGCCTCCGTTACAGGCGATAAGGGTATCATCATGTGTTTCGACGAAAAGACAGGCGAGCTGCTCTGGCAGTTTGATATTCCTAAACTCGATGCCGGCAAGGTGTCAGATTGGGAGTTCCTTGGTGTTTGTTCGTCCGTGATCGTCGATGGTAAGTACGGGTATGTCGTCACAAATCGCGGCGAAATCATTTGCCTTGATGTCTATGGAATGGCCGACGGAAATGATGGACCGTTTCAAGATGAAGCCAAGTATGCGAGTGGTGGCCTAGAGAAACTTGCTCAAGCTGAGCCCGTTGAACTCGACGAAAAGTGTGCCGATATCGTATGGGGCTACGACATGCGAAGCGAGCTAGGTGTGTTCCCGCACAATGTCACTTCAAGCTCGGTGGTAATTTCTGACAAGTATGTTTTCGCCAGCACATCCAACGGAGTGGACTGGTCTCACATTAATATCCCAGCGCCGCACAGCCCGTCCTTAATTGCGCTCGACAAGGAGACTGGTGAGCTAGCCGGAGAAGAGTATAGCGGTATCAGTCAAAGCATTATGCACTGTAATTGGTCATCTCCTGCATACTCTGACAATCTTGCCGGGAAACCTACGACGGTTTTCGGCGCCGGTGACGGGGTCACATATGGTTTTCATGCCACAGAGTTCGATGAGGAGGAAGACGGGGGCGAGACTTACAAACTTTTCAAAGAGCTCTGGAAAGTGGATTGCTGTCCGAAGGAATACCGCGTCGACGAGGCGGGTGAAGCGATCAAATACGCGACTTACCCCGGTCCTTCCGAGATCATTTCTTCTCCGGTGATCTATAACAACAAAGTCTACGCAGCTATTGGCCAAGACCCCGAGCACGGGGAAGGGGTTGGCGCGGTGACTTGCATCGACCCTAGCCGTGGAACCGGCGAGGATGCTATCGTCTGGCAATTTAAAGAAGTTGGTCGGACTATCTCTACTCCGTCTCTCGCCGATGGGCTTCTTTATATCGCGGATTACTCTGGCCGCCTTTACTGTCTCGATGCTGAGACAGGGGAAAAGTATTGGGAACACGATACGCTATCACACATTTGGGGGTCGACCCTCGTTGTTGATGGTAAGGTGCTGCTGGGCAATGAAGACGGTGAGATGGTCATTCTCAAAGCCGGCAAGGAGTATGAGGAGCTAACCATCGTAAACTACCCAGCTCCAATCTACGCGACTCCGATCGTAGCCAACAATACCCTCTACATCATGACTCAGACTCACCTTTACGCTTACGGGTTCGGTGAGTAAGCAGAGGTAGATGGTGAGCCCCCGACTACTTAAGATATGAAGACTGGAATAATAATTTTCGTTTTTATTGCTCTCGCAGTCCTGCACCAGGACATCTGGAATTGGGACAACGGAAATCTTTTGTTCGGGTTTATCCCGGTTGGGCTGGCTTATCATGCCGGCTACTCGATCGTCGCTGCTGTTTTTTGGGCATGTGTCGTGAAATTCGCGTGGCCCAAGCGTTTGGAAGAGTGGGCAGACGGTGGCGAGTGATTACGAGAGCTAGTTGGTAAATGTCTCGATACCTTGAATTTTGAAGTATCGCGATAATGACCGTTGTCGTTTCAATAATTCAATAATTCAATAATTCAGATCCTATGAACTATTTGTTTAACCTCGCTCAGGCGGAAATACCGGCCGTTTCTAGGATTCCGCTGGTAGTAATAATCTGCTACTTGGGTCTACTACTGGGATTGGCACTTTTCAGCGGCCGTTTCTTTCGAGGCACCTCAAAGGATTACTTTGTAGCCAGTCATTCGATCGGCCCGTTCATGCTGCTTATGTCAGTGTTCGGGACGACAATGACTGCGTTTGCGCTGGTAGGGTCCACTGGAAAGGCATTTCAAAAAGGGGTTGGAACCTACGGGCTGATGGCATCCTCATCAGGGTTGATTCATGCTGCCTGTTTCTTTCTTATCGGTATCAAGGTGTGGTCAATCGCCAAGCGACACGGATACGTAACTCAGATCCAGTTTTTTCGGAATCGTTTTGAATCCAACGGTATTGGATACCTTCTTTTCCCGTGCCTTGTTTTGCTTGTGATTCCCTACCTGCTCATAGGGGTGATTGGGTCCTACCGCGTCATGGGGCCTGCAACAGCTGGTATGTTCACTGATCTATTCCCGCAGGTTGGGCCGCTCAATGGCTCAGTTCCGCCATGGATCATTGGGTTGGTGATCTGCGGAGTGGTGCTCGCTTACATTTTTGCTGGTGGTTCCCGAGCGGCGGCATGGGCGAATACTTTTCAGACACTTGTGTTCATGGCAATGGGCGTTTTGGCCTTTTACTTAATCTCCAAAGCCTTGGGTGGTGTTGCTGCCGCATCAGAGCAAATCTATCCCGGGCACTTAGTTAGGACTCCGAGTGAATTGGAAGTCACGACAAAGGCGGGGGCTTTTCAGCGTGAAATTGGGATACCGCCACTCCAGTTTCTTACCTACATGTTTATCCCGTTGTCGGTCGGGATGTTCCCGCATTTATTCCAGCACTGGCTCACAGCGAAAAGTGCTAAGAGCTTTCGCCTCACTGTGATTGCTCACCCGATTTGCATCATGGTAGTGTGGGTTCCTTGCGTTTTGATTGGCCTTTGGGCTACGGGTGTATTCAACACACCCCCTTTGGCGGAATGGCCGAAACCAGTGGTGAGTATCATGGGCGGAACTGATGATGCTGGCGTTGGGAAAGTCCTCTCTGTGGTGGTCAAGTTTCTTATTGAGAACCCGTTGATCGCTGGGATGGTGACGGCTGGAATTCTTGCGGCTATCATGTCTTCGCTTGATTCTCAGTTTCTTTGCCTTGGAACAATTTTTACCAATGATATCGTCCTGCACAATCAGCCTAAGGAACGGTTCACCGATAAACAGATTGTTCTTATCGCACGTAGTTTTGTGGTCACGATTGTATTGCTGACCTATATTCTATCGCTGGTCTTGAAAGATGTTCAGAATGTTTTCGATCTTGCCGTTTGGAGCTTTTCCGGGTTCGCGGCTCTCACTTCTCTTGTCTTTACGGCACTCTATTGGAAGGGCGCGACCAAGGCCGGTGCCTATGCGTGTATTACCGTGGTGGCTGTGAGCTGGCTTTATTTCTTTGCTAAGTCTGGTTGGGGAGGCGAATACACCGTTTTCTCAAGTGAGCATCGCACAGACGACGGCATTATGCCTGTAGCAATCTGTTTTGTGCTCGGGCTCGTTTCTATGATCGTGGTTTCTCTTTTCACTAAGAAGCCATCCGACGAAACCATTAAGAAGTTTTTCCCGTAACACTTCCGCAAAGTTTCCTCCCCTAAAAAATTTTCCCTTATCTCACGAATGACTGAAGACGAAGCAAAAGCGCAACTTGATGAGCGTGTCCGCGAAATGATGTCGTGGCACTTTAGCGAAGAAACCGGGTGTCCTTTCTGGCTAGACTGGAAGGCTGAAGCAGGATGGGATCCTCGCGAGGAAGTAAAAACCTATGATGACATTGTTAAATTCCCTCACTTCCAGGATGAGTGGCTGCGTGATGAGAAGAATGAGCGTTTCGTGCCCAACGCCTACAAGGGGCGGCCATTTAACGTGTTTGAAACTGGCGGCACGACTGGTCTTCCTAAGCAGCGTGTCGGGTGGGATGACTACAAGCACGATTACGAACAATTTTCCGAGCAGTTGAGTGAAGAGTTTTTTCCGAAGGGCGGTAATTGGATCATGGTCGGGCCGACAGGGCCTCGTCGTCTTCGTCTCGCTGTGGAACACCTTGCCAACGTGCGCGGCGGTAGTTGTTACCACGTGGACCTAGACCCTCGCTGGGTGAAACGCCTCATCAAGCGGAAGGAGCTTGATCAGGTCGAGCGTTATCAGGCCCATGTCATGGCTCAGGCTGTTGAAATCATCAAGCACCGTGATATCTCCTGCATCTTCACCACGCCGCGTCTACTGGCATCTATTGGCGAGCGCATCTCTATCTCGGATCACGGCATCAAGGGTTGTTTTTGTGGCGGCACTTCCATGACACCGGAATATGTCCGATTTCTTCAGGAAGAGGTGCTTGAGAATCGAGCGCAGTTTGTGCCTACTTATGGAAACACGCTCATGGGGCTTGCGGTCTCTATCCCGAGCGAATTACCCGAGAAAGATTACAGCGTAACTTATTACGCTCCTCAGCCTCGGGCCGTCTTACGTATCGTCGACGCCGATAACACTGAGGTCACAAAGGGGTATGGCGAATACGGGCGTGTTGAACTCACGACATTGTCTCACGAGTTTTTTATGCCGCGCTTCCTTGAACGCGACGAAGCGATCCGTCGTAAGCCGCACGAAAAGTATGCGTGGGATGGCGTGGGTGATGTTCGTCCGTTTGGAGCGCTGACCAAAAAAGTAATCGAGGGCGTATACTAAGGCGTCACCTTTAGATTAAATTGCCTTCAACCTAGTAAGCCGTCTCTAACAATATGAATGCTCCTCACATTCCCGTTCTCCGACAAGGTCAAGTTTACAAGAGCTTGGACAGACAGACTGTAAACAAGCTTGGATCTGAAGAGCCGGCAGCCGAGATCAGTTTCGCCTGCGCGGACATGATCAAATATGACATCCACAACATGGCGTCTGCTCGTGAGGCGTTGAAGAAGTTTTCCGGAGAAGAACTGGTCGAGATTACTAAGAAAGCGGGCGAGCTTTTTCTCAGTGGTGACCTTCCGATAGGCACCGAAGGTGAACTTCAATCTCCGGAAGATTATGTATTCTCACTTGCGGCGACAAGTGGTCTTCCTCACTCTTTAATTCGTTTCAACATGAAACGGCTCGGAGGGTTGTTCGGTCAGATAGATGATATATTCAAGGGGCTTTCACGCGGGCTGGAATGGAGTGTTCTCGATAAAGGATACGGAGAGCAGGGAGGGGCTCCGGTAAGTTTTTCTCCGACAACAAATGAGTTGGCGGTAATACTGCCAAGCAACTCTCCTGCCGTGAACGCACTTTGGATCCCCGCGATAGCGATGAAAGTTCCGGTGCTTTTGAAGCCTGGTCGGGAGGAGCCGTGGACTCCGTGGCGAATCATTCAGGCCTTCATTAAGGCAGGATGTCCGCCTGAGGCTTTTAGCCTTTACCCTACTCAGCATGACGGTTCCGGCGCGATCATTCGCAGGGCCGGAAGGGTTATGCTTTTCGGTGATGACTCAACCGTGAAGCAATATGAGAACGATGAGCGCGTCGAGGTGCACGGGACCGGCTACTCAAAATTTGTCATTGGCGAAGACGAAATCGAAAACTGGGAGCATTATGTCGACTCTATGGTCGAATCAGTTTCGGCTAATTCTGGGCGCAGCTGTATTTGCACCTCTACGATTGTTGTCCCAAAATACGGCGACGAGATTGCACACGCTATCTCCAAGAAACTGTGTGAAATCAAACCGCTCGCTCAAGACGATCCGGACGCAAAGCTATCCGGTTTCGCAAACCCTAAATTTGCTGAATGGATCAACGAGGCGGTAGAGGAGGGGCTGCAGTCTGACGGGGCACGCGATGTCACTGCTGAGTATCGCGACGGTGATCGTTTCGTGGAACGAGATGGAATGAACTATCTTCAACCCACCATCGTTCGTGTCGGCTCCTTTGATGAGGATTTAGCGCTGAGAGAATTTCTTTTTCCGTTTGCTAGTGTGGTGGAGTGTCCGCAGTCCGATGTGATAGAGAAGACGGGTTACTCTCTTGTGATGACGGCGGTGACCAAAGACGTTGAATGGATTAACCAACTTTTCGATCATCCTGAGATCGAGCGTCTCAATATTGGAAACGTTCCGACGAATAGAATCAGTTGGAATCAGCCCCACGAAGGCAACCTTTTTGATTTCCTGTATACGCGCCGCTCCTTTGCGTTTGCCGAGTCGGCGTGACCGGTTAGGTTTCTAACCATGTCTTCAGCCAATTCGCTCTCGATCGAGTCGCTCTGCGAGGGCCTAAATGCTCCGGACTGGGTTCTTAATTTCGAGCATCTCCCCGGCGGAAGGGTGTCCTTTGGTACCGGCAAGTTCAGTGAAGTAGGGCAGGAGGCGGCGGCCCTTGGAGCTCGTCACGCTTTGATTGTCTCTGATCCAGGGATCGCTAAAATTGGTGCGGTTGAGAAAGCAGTTCATTTCATCAAGGGCGCTGGGCTCAAAGTAACGATATTTGATCAGGTTCATGAAAACCCGACAACAGACGATGTCGATGCTTGTGTCGCTGTGGCAAAGGAGTCAAAGGTTGATCTCATTGTTGGTTTGGGCGGCGGGTCCAGTTTGGACACCGCAAAGGGGTGCAATTTTATTCTTACTAACGGGGGGACCATGCACGACTACTGGGGAGTTGACCTGGCTAATGAACCGATGCTTCCGCTGATTGCGATACCTACGACTTCTGGAACGGGCAGCGAGTGCCAGAGTTTTGCTCTTATCGCAGATGCCAAAACTCACGCAAAAATGGCCTGCGGAGATAAAAAAGCAGCTGCAACGGTGGCGATTCTTGACCCTGAATTGACCGTGACAATGCCGGCAGCAGTGACGGCTCACACGGGAATAGATGCTATTGCTCACGCCCTTGAGACTGCTGTTTGCAATAAGCGTTCTAAAATTTCATATGAGTATTCGAAAGCTGCTTGGCAACTGCTGAACGATGGCCTTGTGGGTGTTATGAAGCAGCCAGACGATATAAAAGCGCGGGCTCGCATGCAACTCGGCGCTGCTTTTGCGGGTACTGCAATCGAGAATTCGATGCTTGGAATTGGGCACTCCTGCGCCAACCCGGTAACAGCGCATTATGGGGTCGTTCATGGTCAGGCCGTTGGCACGATGATGCCTGAAGTTGTCGCATTTAATCGTCTTGATGGCCAAGTTGACTCCATCTATCGAGAGTTATATGAAGGCGATCTCCCTGAGCGTCTGCGCACTTTGCTTGTCAGCGCCGAGATGAACTTTTCTCTTGCTGATCTTGGGGTAGAATCAGACAAGTTGCCTCAACTTGCCGAAGAGGCAGCTAAGCAGTGGACTGCTCAGTTCAACCCAATCTCTGTCGATGCAGCCGCTCTCGAGGGTGTCTATCGAGCCGCAATGGGTTGAGCGGGCCTATTTGATCTTGCTTCAATTCAGTTTAACAGGGAAGTCTAAAGACCGTGATCTCCATTTCCGATTTTGGCAGCGCCTCTAATCCGCTCTCCCGAGTGACATCCGATTTTTTTGGGACAAGCGGTGCGCTTTCGGGCCTGAAAGATTTTGAATTTCGTCCTCAACAGCAACAGATGGCGGTTGCAGTCGCTCGCGCGCTTGAAGCTGAGCGACCGCTTGTGGTTGAGGCTGGCACCGGTGTGGGTAAGTCGCTGGCTTACCTTGCTCCTGCAGTCAGGAAAGCGCTCGACGAAAACCGGAAGGCAATCATCTCGACTCACACGATCAACTTACAAGAGCAGTTGGTGGAAAAGGATATTCCCTTGCTCCAGTCGATTATAGGTGAGGACTTTCATGCTCTTTTGTTGAAGGGGCGGCGGAATTACCTTTGCCCTAGCCGGCTTCAGAATGCCATGGCAGGCGGCAGTGAAATGTTCACTTCGTCAGAATTGGAGGAAATCAAGGCGATATGGGATTGGGCGCGTTCGACTGATGATGGTACCTTAAGTGATCTCGATTTCGTGCCGTCGAATCGAGTCTGGTCTCAGGTTTGCAGTGAAGCTCATGCCTGCACTGTCAAGCGCTGCGGATTCTCAGGAGCATGCTTTTATCAGGAAACACGCAAGCAGCTTGCGGAGGCGGATCTTGTGGTGGTGAATCACACCTTGTTTTTCACCTTACTCAACAGTCAGGCTGATTTCGATGAATCCGGTGAAGGCTTTCTCTTTGCGAACGATTTTCTCATCTTCGACGAGGCCCACACCCTCGAGCAGGTTGCGGCCAAGCAGCTCGGACTTTCAATTTCTCAGTTCGGTTTAAAATTTGACCTCCACCGCCTCTACAATCCAAAAAACCGTAAGGGGCTCTTTCAGCTTACGGGAGACAGTCAGGGTCGTCGTCATACCATGAAGCTGCTCGATGACATTGACGAGTTCTTTGAAGAAGTCGATGACGCCTGTGAATGGGGCGAGTGGGGTCGGGAGTTCCGCATTCGTGATCCTGAATTTGTGGAGGATACGCTTGGAGCAGGGCTGATCGAAGTAGGGCGCAGGGCCAGAGCTGTGGCTGATCTGGCGGATGATACGACTCGAAATGAGCTTGCTGAGTTGGCCCGGCGACTCGCGGACTGTCGCGCGGGTTTAGCCATGTTTCTTGACCAGAGCGAGGATGGCTCTGTCTACTGGGTCGAAAAGAGTGAGCGCGACTCAATTAGCTTGAATGCCGCGCCTATCGATGTGGCGGAGCTGTTACGTCCTGTATTTTTTGAGAGGGATCGCCCTTGCGTTTTCACGAGTGCCACGCTTGGAATTGGGGATCGAGACCTCAGCTATTTCCGGAATCGGGTGGGGGCGCAGGACGTTGAGGCGATTCAGATAGGGAGTCCTTTCGATTACGCTGAGCAAATGAAGATTCATCTCGTGAAGGAGATGCCTATGCCCAATATGCCGGGCTACGAAGAGGCACTCGTCAAGTGGATCAAGCACTTCGTTCAGCTCTCAGGAGGGCGTGCTTTTGTTCTTTTTACTAGCTACAAACTACTTCAGAAAGTGGCGGGAGAAATGGAGGGTTTTTTTGATGATCACGATATTGAACTCTTGGTGCAGGGGAATGGTAAGTCACGGGGGCAACTAATTGATTCTTTTAAGAGAGACGAAACCAGTGTGCTGTTTGGAACGGACAGCTTCTGGACCGGCGTCGATGTGCCGGGTAAAGCACTGATGAACGTCATTATCACGCGTCTCCCCTTTGGTGTTCCGGATCATCCGCTCACCCAAGCGCGGCTCGAGCAAATTGAAGATCGAGGTGGTAACTCCTTCATGGAATACAGCGTGCCTGAGGCGATTCTGAAGCTGCGGCAGGGCGTGGGGCGCCTTATCCGGAGCTGCGAAGACGAAGGCCGAGTGGTTCTTCTTGATGCTCGCATTCTCGGCAAGCGATACGGTAAAGCGTTTTTAGCAGCAATGCCTGAGGCGCCAGTAGTGATTGAAGATTGAGTCCGGATGAGCGACTCGTTTGATTGGAGAAAGTGCCGAGTTATGCTAAGTAAGCGGTCCTATGGCTGATACCTTTCAGAGACTTCAAGCTGCAAGACCCTGTGCCATAACGGGTTCATTTGAAGTTGAAGTTGTCGCTACTAAGGCTCGCGAGGGCCATGGATTGCGCAATGTCATGAGTTTGGAGAGCGGCTTGGTCTACGTTGACCCTCTGCCTATTGATGATCTTTCCAAATTTTACAAGGAAGACTATCGCAAATCATATAAGAACACTCTGGTTCCCAAGAAGAAGCATATCTACCGCGCTGGAAACGTCGCTAAGAGTCGCCTCCGGCATTCCAAAGGCAAAATTAAAAGCGGGATCCGCAGTCTTGATATTGGCGCTGGGGGTGGAGAGTGGGTCTACCTAATGAAGGGTCTCGGGAATGAGGCTTTCGGAATCGAACCCAATCAAGGTTACGGCTCTTTCGCCCGCGACAATTATGACGTGGAGGTTTTTCTAGGAATGTATCAGGAGGCCCAGTTTGAAAAGGAGTCTTTTGATTTGGTGACGCTTTTCCAAGTGTTGGAGCACCTTGCCGATCCCGTCGTCGATATCCGCAACATGGCCGAGTTTCTGAAACCGGGTGGGCTCTTTGTAATTGAAGTTCCTGACATTTTATTCCCTGGGATGAGATTCGCTCACAAGTGGCATGACGGACACCTCTATGGATTTGATGGACTGACCTTTGAAGCGGTAGCGGCCCGCGCAGGCTTGAGGAAGGTCTCTCTTGATGTTAATCCAGGCAACCTTTATGGAGTTTTCCAAAAAGTGGCTGAAGAGGTAGAGGTTCCCAGTCTTGAAGGTCACTTTGAGGAAGCAAGGGGCCGTCTTTTTGAAGGGAAAAGCAGCTATTGGGCACTCCCCGATACCTACCTTAAAGTCCCAAAACGTCTGGCTCACCGGGTGCGCGAGTATCAGACAGCAAATATGCTGGATCAGCCGCGGGCTATTCTAGATGCTGTTTACGGAGAAGAACACAGATAAACTTGGGCACAATATTTGCTCAAATAAGCGGAGTATTTATTCATCTACTTAGATAAGTTTCGACGAATAAAGGGGTATGGCGGGAACCCGACACAGAACGAATCGTAGACTCGCCGGGGTGCTTGTCCCGGTCTTCTCTATTCGTGGCGAAAACGATCTAGGGATTGGCGATGTCGCCAGTCTGAAGGAATTTATCAATTTTGCTTCTGAAGTCGGATTTGGCTTTGTTCAATTGCTTCCAATTAACGAAACCGGGCCCGATAACAGTCCTTACAACGCAATCAGTTCAGTAGCGATTGAGCCGATGACACTCGATTGCACTCCCGTCGGCCTCGAGGATCTCTCGGCAGAAGATTCGCTTGCGGTTCTGGAGGGTTACGAACTGGAATCGTTGAATGCTGGGAATGTGCAATATGACTCGGTCCGAAAGCTCAAGCGTGCTTTACTCGAAAAAGCGTATGAGGGCTTTCTCGCTAACGGGCACGGGCGAGACGATGTTCGCGCGCGTGAGTTTGAGAGTTTCTGTGTGAAGGAGTCGGAATGGCTCAACGATTACTGCATCTTCCGCCTTCTTATGGATCGTGAAGGAGGTAGTCAGGTTTGGCAGGATTGGCCAGAGGAGTTCCGTTGTAAGGAGAGTGCCGCTGAACTTTTGGGTACGAAAACCACCCAGTGCGATTTATTATTGAAGCATAAAAAGCTAGGTTATTATGCTTATGTTCAATGGATTGCATATCATCAGTGGGGTCAATTAGCTGATTATGCGGCCTCGAGAGATATCAGTCTTATGGGTGACATCCCAATTGGAGTCAGCCTCTATAGCGTGGATGTTTGGGCTAATTTAGAAATTTTCGACTTGGAATGGTTTGGCGGAGCTCCTCCAGAAAAGCTCTTTAAAGACGATGAATTCGTTCAGAAATGGGGTCAGAATTGGGGAATTCCGCTCTACCGGTGGGATGTTCTAGAGGAAAGGCATTATGACTGGTGGCGGCAACGGGTTGGCAAAGTGACTGAGATTTTTGGTATGTTTCGGGTAGATCACGCTCTGGGGTTCTACCGAATTTATGCTTTTCCGTGGAATCCGGTTCGCAATGAGGAATTCCTTCCATTAACTGAGGCGGAGGCAGGGGAACTCTGCGGTGGCAGTCTCCCTGGCTTCAAGCCCCGCCCGGACAATTCAGAGGAGGATAGAGCTGCTAACCGCAAAAATGGTGAGCTCTATCTTTCTATGATTAGACAGGCGGCAGGGGTTGCTGAGGTCATTGCGGAAGATCTGGGCACCGTTCCCGAGTATGTTCGTCCCTCACTTGAAAAACTCGGTATCGCGGGGATGAGAGTGCCTCAGTGGGAGTTCACCAACGGCGAGGTGACCTGTGGCCTGCAATATCCTGAGTGCTCCTTTGCGACATATGCCACTCACGATCACTTGCCTCTTCCGGCGCAGTGGAGAGCGATGCATCAGCAACTATGCGAATCTGAGGCAGACAGTGCGGATTGGTGGATTGCTAAGAATTTTCTTCAGAGTCTCTGCAATTTTGCTGGGATCGAACTCGAAGATGGCTACAAAATCCCCGAATTCGGCCCGGAAGTTTGGCATTGGTTGATCCGGAAACTCTGCCTCTCAAATTCGGACCGTGTCGCTTTTATGATCTCCGATCTGCTGGAAGACGATAACCGAATCAATGTCCCGGGGATTATGGACGGCGAAAACTGGTCCTATCGTGTTCCCGTTTCATCTATGGAACTTTGGATTGGGCGCGAATTCCAACAGCTGAGGTGCAGCTTAAAAAACGTCTTGAATGAGACCGGCCGAGCGCGAAGGGTGGACTCCGTTTAAGGCGCACGAACTTGTGGCAATCAATTGTCTGAGTTTCTGCACTATCCTAAATTTCGTTAACTAATATACCAAGTATTTCTCCTAAATCCATGAGTCAGCCTATTCGAGTTGCAGTGACCGGTGCCGCCGGTCAGATCGGTTATTCCCTCCTTTTCCGTATCGCTAGCGGGGCCATGTTTGGCCCAGATCAGAAGGTCGCTTTGAACCTGATTGAGATCGAGCCAGCGATGAAGGCTCTTGAGGGGGTGGTGATGGAGCTTGATGACTGCGCCTTTCCATTGCTCGATGATATTCAGGCCACTTCGAGTCTCGATGAGGGATTTTCGGATGTGAACTGGGCCCTACTGGTAGGAAGTGTCCCCCGCAAGGCAGGCATGGAGCGGGGCGATCTCCTGGGCATCAACGGGAAAATCTTTACGGGCCAGGGGAAAGCTATCTGCAACAACGCTGCTGCTGACGTTCGGACATTGGTGGTGGGTAACCCCTGCAACACCAATTGCTTGATTGCCATGAATGCTGGTAGCGATATTCCTACGGAGCGTTGGTTCGCTATGACTCGACTCGATGAAAATCGCGCCAAGTCCCAGTTGGCGCAAAAAGCCGGAGTTCACGTGAGTGAAGTTTCGAACATGTGCATCTGGGGAAATCACTCCGCGACTCAGTATCCCGATTACACGAATGCTAAGATCGATGGGGTGCCGGCAGTCGAAAAGATATCCGATGAAGCTTGGCTTAGGGGCGAATTTATTTCGACGGTCCAAAAGCGTGGAGCTGCCATTATTGAGGCTCGTGGCCTTTCATCCGCGGCTTCTGCTGCCAATGGCGTTGTTGATACCGTCAAAAGTCTCACAAATCCTACTCCGGAAGGGGATTGGACCAGCGTTTGTGTCTGCTCAGACGGCACGTATGGCGTCGATGAGGGTTTGATCTCGTCTTTTCCAATTCGGACGGATGGCGTTACTTGGGAAATCGTTCGCGATGTGACGATTGACGAGTTTAGCCGAGAAAAAATAAACGCAACGGTACAGGAATTGCGTGAAGAACGAGAGGCGGTAGCAGAACTACTGCCCTGATACTTTTGAAATTGTCAGAATTTTGGAAAACGTAACCACTTAATCTTACAAAACCTTTGGGCATCCTCAGTTGACTACGTGGCGGTTCAGGCTTAGGTCAGCCTCAATTTACGCCCGTAACCCCTACGTCGTCAAAGGGGCCAATTTTTGCTAAACTTTCAGATAGTTGATTCGTCGAAAATCGTCCTCCCCCGTAAGTTGGTTGTCGAAATGAGGCTGGCTGGCTGATAGAAACGTAGTTTACACTGACCGTATTTTTTGAATATGTCCGATAGCCAATCTGCGCAGCGAGAGCCCCTGGCCATCATTGGAATTGGTTGCCGCCTTCCCGGCGGTGTTACCGGTCCGGAATCCTTCTGGAACCTCATGATGGAGGGGCGCTCGGGTATAGTTCCTGTGCCCGCTAATCGATGGAACCGTGAACGTTGGCATCATGAGAATGTCGAGATCCCCAGCAAGATGATCACCAAGTGGGGGGGCTTCATTCACGATCACGATAAGTTTGATGCCCAGTTTTTCGGTATTTCGCCTCGAGAAGCACTTCGAATGGATCCTCAGCAGCGTTGGCTGCTGGAAACTTCCTGGGAATCTCTTGAAGATGCGGGGATCGCCCCGAAAAGTCTCAAAGGAACGGCTACTGCTGTCTACGTGGGTATTGCCTCAAACGATTACGCCAATGTGGCACAGAGCGACCCTAAGAATGTAGACGTGCATACGAATTCAGGTTCGACTCTCTCGATCGCCTCCAACCGGATTGCCTACCTATTTGATCTGAAAGGCCCCGCCGTCTCAGTCGATACGGCTTGTTCCTCGGCTCTCGTGGCAATCAACCTGGCATGTGAAAGTGTCTGGTCGGGTGAGGCAACAATGGCCCTCGCGGGAGGGGTTAATGCTCTCCTGACGCCTGACGCCTCTATTGGCTTTTCCAAGGCGACGATGCTTTCTCCTTCTGGACAGTGTTTCGCATTTGATGATCGAGCCAATGGTTACGTGCGTGGTGAGGGTGCCGGTATGTTTGTGATCAAGCCCCTGTCTCGCGCAAAGGAAGACGGAGACCGCATTTACTGCACGATCCGTGCTGCTGTAATCAACCAAGACGGTAATACTTCCTCAATGACCGTGCCAGGCATTGATACCCAGGCTGAGATGCTCCGCATTGCCTATGGGCAGGCGGGATTGGAGCCCAAGCGAGTCCGCTACATGGAAGCTCATGGCACGGGCACACCGGTTGGCGATCCCATCGAAACGACAGCATTAGGGCAGATCCTCTCCCAAGGGCGTGACGAAGATGATTACTGCCTGCTCGGCTCAGTGAAAACGAATGTCGGACACCTCGAGTCAGGTTCTGGAGTGGCTGGACTTGCCAAGGCAGCTCTCGTTTTGCATCACGACACGGTGCCGGCAAATCTGAACTTTAAGAACCCGAATCCGGACATCCCGTTTGACGAATTTAAGTTCAAGGTGGCTACAGAAAACCAAGCGCTGCCCCACCTCGATGGTCATCTTCCGGTTGTCGGGGTCAATAGCTTTGGGTTTGGAGGTACCAACTCACATATTGTGCTGGAAGCCTTTCCTGCCGAAGATAGAGACAAAGCCGGCGGTGGGGGTGAGGTTGCCGACGGTGAGAAGGCCGCCCGCCCTATCCTTTTGCCGGTTTCGGGTCGAGGCGACGACGCCCTCCGTGACACTGTAGTCCGCTGGCGAAGATTTTTACGCGCTTCTGCGACAAACGTCACAGATATTGCCGCTGCAGCGGGTGCTAGGCGAGAGCATCACGATAACCGGCTTGCCTTCATTGGTGCGGACAAAGACGCTCTTGTCCATGAGATGACCGAGTGGCTTGCCGGCGGTGAAGGGGATAATGCAATTGCGGGCAAACCTGTGGGCGAAGCTCACGCCCCCGTCTTTGTGTTTACGGGGCAAGGTGCCCAGTGGTGGGCTATGGGGCAGCATCTGCTAAAACGTGAGCCTGTCTTCCGAGGTGCGCTCGAAGAAATAGATTCACACCTCAAACCGCTCGCTGGATGGTCTCTTATCGAAGAGATGACTCGCGACGAGGACGCATCACAAATCAATCGCACGAATATTGCTCAGCCAGCAATCTTCGGATTGCAGGTTGCGTTGGCCAAACTTTGGAAGTCGTGGGGAATAGAGCCCGCTAAGGTAGTGGGACACTCGGTGGGTGAAGTGGCTGCGGCTTATGTGGCCGGCGCTTATACCATGGAGGATGCGGTGACGATCATATATCACCGTTCCCGACTCCAAGACCAGACTGGTGGCAATGGTCGTATGGTTGCAGTTGGGATTTCCCAAGCAGAAGCAAAAAAGGCAATCGCCGGCATGGAAGACAAGGTTCAGATTGCGGTGGTGAATAGCCCAGGCCTGTTGACGCTAGCGGGGGACACTGAACCACTCGAGGAGGTGGTGGCCAAGCTTGAAGAAGCTGGCAAATTTGTGCGCTGGCTTCGCATCGACTATGCCTTTCACACCCACCAGATGGAACCGATCAAGGAGGAACTCCTCGAGACGTTGAAGGGTATCAAACCTCAGGCGACCACAATCCCGTACATTTCAACCGTTACCGGTGGTGTGCTTGCGGGAACCGAACTGGATGGTGACTACTGGTGGAAGAACGTTAGGGAGTCAGTGCTCTTCGCTCCTGCAATCGCCGGTTTGATTCGCTCAGGCGAGGATACCTTCGTCGAGTTAGGGCCGCACCCGGCTCTGCAAAATCCGATCATGGAGTGCCTTTCCGACCAAAAGCGAAAAGGATTCTACTTCTCGAGTCTTCGCCGCAAAACGGACGAGTCTGTTGAAATGATTTCCAATTTGGCCCGGATGCATAATCACGGGTTTGAGATCGACTGGCGAAATCTCGCTCAAGGTTGTGGCGACGGCGTCCGCCTGCCCACTTACGCTTGGCAGCACGAAACTTTTTGGCTTGAGTCGAAGCACAACGAATATCTTCGTTGTGCGCCGCTTGAGCACCCATTGCTGGGACTCGTTCAGGATGCACCACGTCCCACGTGGCGATTTGATCTTGATCCTCGTTACTTTAACTGGCTCGATGATCATCGCTTCTGGGACAGTGTGATTTTCCCCGCAGCAGGCTATGGAGAAATAGGCTTGGCGATTGCAAGAAAGATCTTCCCCGAAGAAAACTATGTAGTCGAAGACCTCGAAATGAAAAAGGCTCTCTTCGTAAGTGAGGAGAAAGTGCCGACCGTCGAAATTGTTTTTGATCCTGATACCCGCGTTTTCCAAATCTTCAGTGCCACGGGAGACAAAACTGATTGGGAGCTAAATTCCCAAGGAGTGTTGCGAAAACAGCCTGAGCCGAATCGCAAACCAATAAATCTTGAAGAGACCAAAGAGGGGCTACCCCGTCACTTTGATCACGAGGAGTATTATGATGATTACGAAGAGGCCGGCTACCAGTTCCGACCGCTCTTCCAACATCTCCAGAATGTCTGGCGCAAGGATGGCGAGGCACTGGCCGAGATTGTTGCGCCGGAGGGTCTTTACGACACCATTCCAGATCACCACTTTCACCCAGCGGTTCTCGACGCGTGTTTCCACACGGTGAAGGGCGGACAGGTTATTCCGGATGAGGCAAATGCGCGCGACTACTTTTATCTTCCGGCTGCGATTCGCAGCATTCGCTTGCACGTGGATCGTCCGCCGCTTCGCCTGTGGGGGCATGCTCGCGTCAATTCCGACAATGATCGTGAATATATTATTGCCGACATCGATGTCTATGATGATGCTGGCAAACTTGTAGCTGAAATCTATGGCTTCCGGGCCGATCGCGTTGAGCAAAGCAATCGTGACGAACTCGAAAAGTGCGTTTACCAAGCGGATTGGGAGTTGGCTCGTCTCCCAGGCACTCGCGAGACAGGGGCTACCAATATCCCGGCCTCAGCCGATTTAGTAAAAGCGGCAAATTCTCATCTTCCCGAGCTTTATGCCCAGCGGGGACTTGCTGATCACTACGAAAAGTTCCTACCGGCGCTCGATGAACTTTCGCGCCAATTTATTGTCAACGCCTACTACGACCTCGGTTGGGATCCGAAGATAGGCGATGAAATTACCATCCCCACGCTGATGAAGGAATTGTCCATTGCGGACCAGCATGAAAAACTGGTTTTTGGGCAGCTATTGTCGCTTTGTGAGGGTGGGTTCCTAAGGGCTGGCAACGAAGGGTTTTGGGAAGTGGTCGAAGTGCCTGAAAAAGAGGATGCTTTGCCGTGGGTTGATAAGTTGATTGAAGCGCTTCCAAATTTCGCTTCGGAAGCCGAGTTGCAGCGTCTCGCCGGCCCCAATCTTGCTGGTGTGTTAAGCGGTGAGACGGATCCGCTAGAGGTGCTCTTTCCTGGGGGATCTTCCCGCATCATGGAGCGTTTTTATCGTGAGGGAGCCGACTTTCCCGTCATCAACGTTCAGATCAAAGATGCCCTGACCAAGGCTGTTGAAAATCTTCCCGAGCGGCGCACCATAAGAGTGCTCGAGGTTGGTGCCGGGACCGGTTCGCTTACCAGCGAAATCCTTAGTGTGTTCCCATCTGAACGAACAGAGTATGTCTTCACCGATAATGGGCCTCTTTTTCTTCAGGCTGCGGAAAATCGCTTCTCAGAGGACTACTCATTCGTCGAATACCAGATGTTCGACTGTGAGAAGTCTCCCGAAGCTCAAGGGATTGAGCCACATCACTTCGATATTATTCTTGCGTCGAATGTGATCCACGCGACAAAGGATCTCAAAGCGACCCTCAGCAATCTACGTCGTGCGCTAGCCGAAGACGGTATCCTCATGTTTCTCGAGGTAACGTGGCGCCGCGCTGCTCTTGACAACGTGTTCGGGTTGCTACCCGGTTGGTGGCGGTTCACTGACACTGAACTGCGAAAAGATTCTGCGTTACTTTCGCGAGACAAGTGGGAAGCGCTTCTGTCCGATCTTGGTTATCGAGATGTTGCCAGCTTCATTAGCTCGGAAAATTCTGAGCAGAATCAGCAGGCTTGCCTGATCGGACGGGCTCCGGATCCGGTCGAATTTCCCGTTGAGGAAGAGGCTGGTGGTGTCGTTGAGGAAGAGATTGAAATTTTAGCTAAGGATATTTTCCTCATTACTGAAGACAGTTCAGGGCTTGGTGCCCGACTTGCCAAGGCGCTTGAAACTGAGGAGACCGAGGCGGTTCTTGCGGGCCCGGATTTGGAGCAGGTGACCAGCAAAATTGACGAACTGACTGATGGTGGGCGAGTTATCAGGGCTATCATCCAGACTCTATCTCTTGATCATCCGAGGTCCGAGTATCTCTGCCTTGATCAACTCAACGCGGCGCAGGATACAGGTGTCCGTTTTGCGCTTGGGCTATTCCAATACGTTACCAACCGGGAGTGGGAGAACCGTCCGCAAATAACGTTCCTGACTCGGGGCACGATGCCGGTGAAGCCGGGCGAAGAGCTCTCCGGTTTGGCTTCGGCTCCCCTCACAGGTTTGTTGAGAGTAGCAAACAATGAACACGCCGACTTCACCTGGGGTCAGATTGACCTCGATCCGGCGCCCAACGAATACGAAATCGAAGATCTTTCGGCTGAGTTTCTCTATTCTGACCGCGAGCATGAGTTGGCGTTTCGTGGAAACGGTCGCTACGCACGTCGCGTTCACCGAATTAAGCCTGAGGATTTGCCCGCCCGCAAACGTAATGCTGTCCAGGAAGATGGACAGGTTGTCCCATATAGACTCCAGATCGATAAACCTGGAATCCTGACAAATCTATCGCTCAACGAGACGTCTCGACGCGAACCGGAAGCGGACGAGATTGAGATTCAGATCAAGGCAGGAGGTATCAATTTCCGCGACGTCATGAAGGCGCTCGGTATCTACCCTGGCAATCCTGTGGACTTAAAGTGGTTTGGTGACGACTTCTCCGGAACAGTGGTTAAGGTGGGTTCGAATGTCGCAGACCTGAAGCCGGGCGATAATGTTGTTGGTATGGCGCCATACTGCTTCCGCAGTTATGTGACCGTGAATCGCGCAATGGTGTTCCGAAAGCCGGACACCATGAGCCACGTTGAGGCGGCGACGCTTCCGACTGTTTTCCTGACTTCCCATTATGCGATGAACGAGCTCGCTCGCATGGAAACGGGTGAGAGTATCCTGATCCACGCGGGAACCGGTGGCGTTGGACAGGCAGCCATTCAGATTGCCAAGCACCTAGGGCTCACGATTTTCTCTACGGCGGGAACACCTGAAAAGCGGCAGTTGCTTAGAGATATGGGTGTCGACCATGTGCTCGACTCTCGCAGCCTAGAATTCGCTGACGAGATCATGCGGATTACTCGAGGAGAGGGAGTGGATGCCGTCCTTAATTCTCTAGCGGGGGACTTTATCGCGAAGAATTTCAGCGTGCTGAAGACATTCGGGCGGTACATGGAGATCGGTAAGGTCGACGTTTACGGGAATTCCAAGATTGGCTTGGAACCGCTGCGCAATAATATCAGTTTCTTTGTCATCGATCTGGCTCAGCACTTGCAGAACAAGCCGAACTATGTGGCTAGCATGTTCTCCGACTTGGAGAAGATGTTCTACGATGAAATTTACGAACCGCTGCCCAACGAAGTATTTCCGATTACAGAGGTGGTTGAAGCTTTCCGATTCATGGCAGCCGGCAAGCATATCGGTAAGAACGTACTCGATTTCGAAGTTCCTGAAATCGAGATCGGCCAACCGACCGAAGAGGGGCATCGTTTTCGGGCTGATGGAACTTACCTGATTACCGGCGGTGCTGGTGGATTCGGACTCGAGTTGGCGCAGTGGATGGCCAACAATGGAGCTCGCCATTTTGCCCTTATGAGTCGTTCTGGTCCCAGAGATGAGGCGATTGGGAAAATTGAAAAAATGCGTAACGAAGGCATCGAAATTATCGACGCCCGTGGTGACGTAACCAATCGCGCCGACATCGACAAGGCGATCGCTGAAGTTCAGAAAGGAAAAGCTCCCCTGATTGGTGTGATTCATGGTGCCATGGTCCTGGATGACGAGTTCATCAACGAGTTGGATGAAGGTCGCTTTGATCGTGTGCTCTTACCCAAAATGCTCGGCGCATGGAACCTCCACGAGGCAACGCTCGATCTGCCGCTTGAGTTGTTTGTCTGTTTCTCTTCTTTCTCTGCATTCATTGGTGCGGTTAAGCAGTCGAACTACAATGCAGGAAATGTTTTTCTAGATCAGATTTCTCACTACCGTCGGTCCATCGGTCTCCCGGCGTTAACCTTTAACTGGGGGGCTCTTGAAGGGGCTGGCTTCGTTGCCCGAAACGAGAAAACTAAGGAATATCTCGAAATGGTGGGACTGGGTTCTACCGATATGGACGAGACTCTTTTTCTCTTTGGTCTCGGTATTCCCACGGATTCGACCCAGCTTGGCTGCGCTCGCTGCGACTGGCAGGCGCTTGCTCGCTTCAGCCCGTCTGTGAGCGGTTCTAACATGTTCCTCCCTGTAGTGCCGCGCTCCAGCAGCGGTGGAGGAGACTCAATGGCAGCGCGTATTCTTGAGGCAGCCTCTGAGAAGCGTCCCGGGATGGTTGAGGATCTTATTGCGGCTCAGGTTGGAGCTGTATTGGGCACTGACGCTTCCCGGCTCGATAAAGATACGCCTCTTACCAACCTCGGCCTCGATTCTCTTATGGCCATCGAGCTGGTCAACCGCATCGAAGAGAAGCTTGGTATGACGATGCCAATGGGTTCCGTCCTCAATGGTCCAAGCATTATTGATCTTTCTGTTCCTGTTCTGGAGAAGCTTCTTGAGTCGGGAGGGGCCCACGCGGGAGATTCCGATGGGGCTTCGGCTGATGATCTTGTAGATTTCGAGGCGACTGGGCAGATGCCGGAAGTCTTTCCTCTTTCTGAGGGGCAGAAAGCATTGTGGTTTTTGAATCGGCTGGCGCCGGATTCTTCGGCTTACAATCTCGTCTTTTCCGGCAAGTTTAGACCGCTGTTGGACATCGAGGCAATGAAGACAGCCTTCTCGCTTCTCTTTGAGCGTCACCCTTTGATTGATGTGACTTTCACCACAAAGGACGGTGAGCCAATGCAAGTGGTGCAGAAGGGCCGGACAATCGATTTTCGAGAGCACGATTGCACTTCGATGGATGAGGATCAGCTCAAACAAACCATCAGTGAACATGCCGATCGTCCGTTCAATCTTGAGCGAGGTCCCGTGATTCGACTCGAATTGTTCCGCACCTCGGATGAAGCGCACGTGGCTTTGTTGAGCATGCATCACATGATTTCGGACGCCTGGTCTATTGCTGTAATTATTCAGGACTTGATTGAATACTACTTTTCGAGCAAGGCAGGGCGTACTCCGCAGGTGGAAGCTATTGATGCCAGTTACGCCGACTTTGTGACTTGGGAAAAGGCTCACCTTGAGAGTCCTGCCGGAGAGCGCATGCTCGATTTTTGGAAGGAGCATCTATCAGGTGCGCCTCCCGTGATCGACCTGCCTACGGATCGTCCGCGCCCTGCGATTCAGACTTTCAACGGAGCGACTTATGGCTTCCAGCTTGGTGAGGAATTGACCGAAGCTGTCGACCAGTTGGGTAAGGCTTGCAACGTTACCCTATTCACGACGCTGCTGTCAGCCTACGACTTGCTAATGCATCGCTACTGCGATCAGGAAGACATTGTGGTTGGTGTGCCGCTAGCGGGCCGGACCCAGCCAGAGTTGCGCAGCACGGTTGGTTACTACATCAACCCGGTTCCGATGAGGAGCACGGTCGAGGGCGACCCGACGATTTCTGACTACCTGACCGCCAATGGTGAGATTGTAAACGGAGCACTTGAGAATCAGCAGTATCCGCTAGCCAGATTAGTGGATCAATTGAAAGTCACTCGAGATCCGGGTCGCTCTCCTTTGTTCCAGATCAGCTTCTCGATGGAGAAGGTACCAGGTATCGACGACGAAGGTATCGCTGTCTTTTTGATCGGTCAGGGAGGCCACACATTTAATGTGGGCGACCTTACTATGGAGACCATTGACCTGACGACTCGACAGGCTCAATTCGAAATCACTTTGGTATTGGAGGAGGCTGGTGGACAACTCTTTGGGTGCTGGCAATACAATCGGGATCTTTTTGATGAGGGGACCATTAAGGAGCTCTGCGGCCTTTATGAGCAGGTGCTCCGAGAGATGACAGGGGATCCGAATCAAAAGACCTCAGAATTAAATCTGCTAGGTGCCAACGATGCCAAGAAACTCCTGATTTCTTTTAACGAGACGGAGATGGAGACGGACTGTGAGGACGGCCTGCTTCATGAGCTAATAGAGTCCGTTGCCAAGGAGAAAGACGAAGACACGGCGGTGATCTTCAAGGACACTCATGTGACCTACGGTGAACTCAATCGCTTAGCCAATGGTGTCGCTCGTGACCTCGTTGCCGCAGGAGTGGCGCCTGGGGATAATGTGGGAGTGCTTGCTGATCGTTCTCCAAAGATGATCGCGGCGCTGCTTGGCACGATGAAAGCTGGAGCAACCTATATTCCTCTGGATCCTGAGTTCCCGGCTCAGCGTCTCGAAATGATGCTGGATGATGCCGCTCCTAAGGTTTTGATCGCTTCTGCCCGGCTCGAAAGTTTGCTTCCGAAAGGCCTGTGGAAAGTTTTCGACCTAGATGCAATAGAAGCGACTTCTAAAGCGCCTGCTAAGCCGAAACTCGATGCAGAGTCTTTGGCTTATATCATCTATACCTCGGGCTCCACAGGGACACCAAAAGGCGTTGAGATACCGCATCGAGCCGCAGTGAATTTTCTTCGTTCGATGGAGAAAGAGCCCGGGCTGAACTCGGAAGATAAGCTTCTAGCCGTGACGACACAGTCTTTCGATATTTCCCTGTTAGAGATGTTCCTGCCCCTGTTAGTGGGGGCTAGAGTGGTGATCGCTGACAGTGATGATGTTAAAGATGGGCGCCGCCTCGCCAACCTTATAAGCGAGGAAGACATCTCGGTGATGCAGGCAACGCCGGCGACATGGCAAATGTTGCTCGACAGCGGTTGGGAAGGAAATAGCGGTTTGCGCATCTTCTGCGGAGGTGAAGCTTTAAACCGCGGTCTTGCCAATACGCTAGTTAACTCTGCTGACGAGCTTTGGAATCTCTACGGCCCAACAGAGACAACGGTGTGGTCTACCGTCGAGAAGATCAAAGAAAGCGAAGCTGCCATTTCGATTGGTCGACCGATCGCTAATACCCAAATTTATATTCTTGATGATCAACATCACCCAGTCCCGCAGGGATTCACTGGTGAGCTTTGGATCGGTGGTCAGGGTCTGGCGCGAGGGTATCGGAATCGTGATACGTTAACGGCTGAATTATTCCGGGAAATTGAATTGCCGGAAGTAGGGAAGAAGCGCATCTATCGAACTGGGGACTTAGCTCGCTGGAACCGCGATGGGAAGCTCGAATGCCTCGGTCGGATTGATTTCCAAGTGAAAGTTCGCGGGGTTCGAATGGAGCTTGGAGATATCGAAACACAACTCGAATCTTTTGAAGGAATAAAGCAAGCTGTGGTGATAAAGAGGGAAGATCTTCCAACCGGTGAGGGTCTTGTTGGCTACTACCTTGCCGAAGGTGGACCGATAGGGGCAGCGGAAATTCGCGCGGCTTTGGCCAACAATCTTCCTTCTAGCTATATCCCTGCCTATTTCATGGCTTTGGATGAGTTCCCGCTGACACCAAACAAGAAGATCGACCGCAGGAGATTGCCTATGCCCAAAACAGGGGCTGCGATAGAGGGAGAGCGCGTTCGCCCGCGCAATCCGGTTGAAGAGAGATTATGGGAGGTGTTCAGCCGAAACTTTGACTCGGATGACATCGGCGTTACTGATAATTTCTTCGAGATGGGCGGCGACTCGCTTCTTGCGCTTCGAATTGTGGTCGACGTGACCGAGGCCCTCAAGCAGGACGTTCCTGTTGACGCGTTCCTTACCCATCCAACGATCGAGCAGTTGGCACATTACCTTGGCAGCGAGCGAGTCTCCGCAGCAGAGTTTGTAAGTGAGGGCGGTCGAGAGATTGACTTTAGTGATCTTGCTCACATCAGTTTGGACGAAGCCTCGGACCAGATTCCAGAGCTCGACGCAGTCGCTCTAACCTATATTCCAGAAGCTCTCGCAAATATGTCAGGTATGGCTCGAGACGAGATTTCGGAACGTCTTTTCGGAGGAAACCCCCGACTCAGTAATCGATATGAAATGGCTGAAGGTAATATCGGGGTGATCATGCTTCCCTGCTTTGAAGCCGATTTCTACAAGGATCCGGAATCGGTCAAAGGAGTGACACTTAAGGCAATGGAGATGGCGGCTAAAGCGGGAGCAAGAACGGTTTCTCTTACAGGTGTTATCCCTTCGGCCACCGATCATGGGCGAGAGATCGCCAAGTGGATGGAAGGACAATCGGGAATGCCGGTCATCACGACAGGAGATGCGACACGTTCTGCAACGATTGTGAAGTCGGTGCAGGGGATCCTCAAGGAAGCGCGGCGGGCCATAACAGACGAGACGGTCTCGGTTGTTGGACTTGGATCGATCGGTTTCGGAACCTTGCGGCTTATGTTGGATGTGATGGATCATCCAAACCATCTCATCCTATGTGATCCTTACCAAACCGACGACCAAATGAGCCAGATTCGTGATCGCGTGCGCGATGCGGGTTACGAAGGGCAGGTTGATATTGTTAAGAATGGCGGAGCTTTACCACCCGAGGTCTATGATGCCTCTATGGTGATCGCTTCTACTAACCTTCCTGGTGTGCTCAATATGGCGGATCTACAGCCGGGAACGCTCGTGGTTGATTACAGCTTCCCGCCAGTTTTTCGGTTGGATGAGGCGATCAAGCGATTTTCGACAAGGCGGGATATACTCTTCACTACGGGCGGTGAACTCAAGATGCCGGATGTTGTGGCGGAGACAATCTACCTTCCAGAAGAGTTGGAGGACCTCGGCGAAGCAGTTCAGGCGGGTTTTATGAACTTCCTCGCTAGTCGTGACAAGCATGAAATTACTGGCTGCGTTCTGGTAAGCTTGTTAACTGGCTCGAAGGGCGTTGAAGCCACTCTCGGTGAACTTAAAAATAAAGATGCATTGGCTCATTTTGAGCACCTTGGGGAACTTGGTGTTGAACCAGCAAAACTACAGATGGGTGGTTTCTTCCTGCCAGAGGAAGGAATTTCGACATTTCGTGATCGTCGAAGTGGAACATCGACAACTTCCTGATTTCGCTTTAAATTAACGGCGCCGTAAAAAAGGGCACTTCTACTAACGATTCGATCGACTCTGTCGTTTTGTCGTGCGGCATGATAGCAATATGAGATTTAACGCTACGGCTATTGTTACTGGCTTGGCGCTGGTTTTTGCAGCCGACAGCTTGCTAGCCTATCCATTGTCCCTCGATCAGAGGAAGCGCTTCAAGCGCTATCTTCCGGGAGTTTTCGCCAAACTTGAGGCACAGGAACCAGTCCACGTCGTTCTGCTAGGAGACAGTGTGGCGGGTGGCTACACTCCCATAGAAAGTGCGTGGGAGACCAATAATCCGTTATTTAGTTACGTTGGAAGTTTCCTGAATCTTCTGGCAAGCGAGTTTTTCTACACAGGAGGGGCACGCCTTCTCAATCCGCCTCCTGGAGGCAGTCAGACGGTAGACGATCTTCTGGGGCGCAGTATCACTTTTGAAAATCTGACGATTCCAGATGGCACGGCTCTTGGAGGGTTGAGGCGAATTTCGACGGATGCCTTCCTCCATCATCCGGATTTGGTAATCATTCAGTTTGGTATCTATGATTCGCTGAATCGGGTTTCACTGGACACATACAAGCATGCTCTTCAAGTTTCGATTAACGAGGGACGTGAACAGAATTCCGATCTCATCGTCATTGGACCTACTCTGGTGAATTATGGAGCAGGTGCGATGAATTTCGGTATTGCTCGTCCCTATTCAATGGCTGCAAAGGAGGTGGCCGCGGCGAACGGCGTGATGTTCATGGATGCGGGGCAGCACCTCCTCTCACGGTTCGGGGGAGGGGTTCTACCGGATACGCACCCCGATGCTGCGATGGAAATAGTCGAAGATCGTCTCAGAGCTATCTTTCAATTTGGGCCTGAGCTTAAAGAAAAAGAGCGCATTCATACTGGAGAGCGTGCCAATGATTATCTAGCACAATCGCTGTTTCAGGAACTAAAGGATGGACCGCGGCCTACCAAGTTTTCCTGCACTGGCACCGCGTCTTTTAACAGAAACGGTGGGGTCGACGTGAGGCTGTTAATAAGGAATTTAACCGATGACGCTCAAGAAGGATGTATTGGCGCTTTAAACGTTGGAGACGGTCTTTTACCATTGCAGGCTACCCAGCGCTTCAAGATTCCGGCGGCCTCGACGACTCAGTTGGCGTTCACTTACACTCGTCCATTTGCAGGGAAGGCAAGAGACGGGTCCGATATTCTTTTTCCTATGCAGGTAGCCGACGAGTTCTGTCGATTCTCCTTTGTTCTCGAGGATACGGTTAGCACTAAATTGGTTGAGCTACCGTTGCGTGTGGGACCGGTAACGGCGATTTGGAAATCTAGGCACTTTTTAAATGTGACCGATCGAATTCGTGTTGAGTGGGATCTTATTAATGCCACGGACAACGCTTCTTCGGGGACCTTTCAGGTCGGGCTTGGGGATAAAGTCGGTCAGCCAACTGATTTTTCAGTATCTCCACTGGGTGTTAAGAGCGTGTTCTCTCTTTTCGATTTCGATGCTGATCTGGGTAATACACCGTTTCAACGAGATGTCTGGATTCAGACTGAGGTAAATGATCGGATCGTGAGATTTAATCATGAGCTTGAATCGACGCGTGACTTGGTTCTTGGAGAAAATCGAACCATGAAGCGTTGGAGTGATTATGCCAATGCGAGTCCAGCTGGTGAGAATCGAGCCCAGCGAAGGACTGAAGGCGAGTTAACTTATCGATTCGAGGCTGATGAAGAAGCGCTTTACTTGACGATTTCTATGCAGGGAATCACCGTCCCTGATTTAGGTGATGAGCCTGCTGTTCGAGCGCGGCTGTATCTGGACGCTCGGCCAACTGATGAAGTACTCTCATTTGGAGTGGTGGAACCGATCCAAATTTATACTAAGGGTAGGGAGGGTCCTGGAAGTTCCCCCGAACTTGCTCTTGGCTGTTTCGGTAATGGCTACGACATGATACTCGATTCGGAAGGAGTCACGTCTGCACTCGTGGAATCAGATAATGGGGGGATGTCGGTAGTGATTCGAATTCCGCGCAGTTATCTGCATCTCCATGAGTGGGATCTTGGTTCGGTCTACAGTATGCTGGGGTTCCGGATAGATTTGACAATTGCTGATCCTAGCACAGATGGCTCTGCCGTATTTTCGAATGCGAATACGTTTGTGTCTCACAGTCCTACTTGGGCCTTTGAGAATAAAGCTATTCACAGTTTTGACTCGAAGGATGCGAGATCGTTGAGTGTTCTCCGATTGTCTCGTCAGCCAGTTCAAAGTTGGTCGGTGAGGATCTACTGATCCAGCGTCTGTTCTTCTTTAAGAGGCTCGGGTCGAAGCGGCCTCTATCTCGCTGTGGTTTAACACTCGGTAATCACCGGTTGAGAGGGCGGGGGCAGTGAAGTCACCGACACGAGTCCGTTCTAAGCGTTTCACTTTGTATCCAAGACGTGAAAACATTCTGCGGATCTGACGGTTGTAACCCTGGGCCAGCACCACCCGCAGACGACGCCGAGAGTCAAAGTGGATTGACTCCGCCTTGGCAAGGCCTTCGGCTAGATGAATTCCTTCCAGAAGTTTATGGGTCTTTTCCCCGTCAAACGCTCGATCCAGGTGAACTTCATACTCTTTCTCGACGTGGAAGCGAGGGTGGGTGAGCTGTTCGGTTAATTCCCCAGAGCTGGTTAGAAGAATGAGACCAGAACTGTCGAGGTCGAGTCTGCCAATATAATTAAGATTGGAGAACTTTCGGGGAAGAAGTTTGTAGATGGTTTTTCGTCCCTGAGGATCGTTTCGAGTGCAGAGATAACCTTTCGGTTTGTTGAGGACGACGGTAATGTCGTCCTGACTCTTGAGGATCTTCCCGTCGAATCGAACGTGATCTCCAGCGATAACGCGCGAACTTAGGTCGGTGACGATCTCACCATTGACCTCCACCCGTCCCTCGCGGATAAAATCCTCGGAACCGCGACGAGAACTGACCCCACATGATGCGAGAAATTTGTTGAGGCGAACGCCCTTGTTCGCCGCCGAACTCATTTGGAACCCTCGGAAAAGGGTAAAAGATTAAAATTATCCGAGAGAAAGGAAGTTACGCCTCTGGCTTAGTCTTTTTAAGACCAAGGGGGCTGGTTCCCTCTTTCCACTCCCCGCGTTTCTGGAGTAGCTTCACTCGTTCAAAGCGTTTGAGTACGCTGCGCTTAGATCCTATGCTGTTGGATTTTCTGAGGCTGGCGTGCTGTGACATGGCTTAATTTTGATTAAAATGAGAAGAGCGCGGAACCTAAACCATTTTGACCCCGGC
>CETE01078044.1_pt1 | contig 32592 bp, 24 predicted proteins | sample 531241 | NCBI WGS metagenome assembly CETE01 (sample SAMEA2622336, study PRJEB7988) | marine metagenome | biome: marine biome (ENVO:00000447); feature: deep chlorophyll maximum layer (ENVO:xxxxxxxx); material: "saline water (ENVO:00002010), including plankton (ENVO:xxxxxxxx)" | depth 30 m
GTGATTTTCATGAAAGGAACTCCCGAACAGCCACAATGCGGATTCTCAAACCGTGGTTCTCAGATTGTGAGCGCGTTCGCTAGAGAGGTAGGCTTGGAACAGTTCGCCTGTGTGAACGTCCTATCTGATCCAAGAGCCAGAACTGCTCTCAAAGAATGGTCAGATTTCCCGACCATTCCACAGGTCTTCGTACACGGCGAATTGATAGGAGGAAGCGACATAGTTCTGGAGATGTTCCAAGACGGTAGCCTTCTAGAGATGTACGAAGCCGGCCGAGCGTGAGAGGAAACACCCCGCTGTCTGATGACCGACGTACGATGCTCGTTGCCTTGGCAGGTGCCGGGGCTATTTCTTTCGCCCCCCTTTTGTACAAACTGTCGGGAACCAACCCTGCAACCGGGGCATTCTTTCGTATGGCTTATGCCGTACCATTCCTCTTCTTGCTAGTACATTACTCCCAAAAGGAGGAGACACGCGATATTCGATCGAGGAGACTCACTTTCTTAGCGGGATTAATCATAGCGTTCGATTTCCTCGCGTACCACAGCGCTATTGACTACGTCGGGACGGGAATAGCTACTCTAATTGGTAACTCCCAGGTCATCATAGTGACATTGGTCAGCTGGAAGCTCCTGGGGGAGCGTCCAAATCGCTCGATTCTGCTATCACTGCCTGTAGTGGTATTGGGACTTGCCCTAATTTCAGGAATATGGGACGGATCGCCTTACGGAGAGGATCCGAGAAAAGGGGTAGTTGGTGCGGTTCTAGCCGCCTTCTTCTACTCATCATTCCTGATTCTCTACCGGTACTCCAATAGGCAGATGGCCCCAGCTGCCAATGCACAATTCGATGCTACCCTTGGGGCTACCGTAGGCCTTCTATTTCTAGGGATGATGCCATTGGAACCTTTAGGCGTCCAACAAATAAACTTCGAAATAACATGGCCAGATCATGCATGGTTACTGACTCTGGCACTCTCTTGCCAAGTTGCGGGTTGGATAGCAATAACATTTGCACTTCCCAGACTCCCAGGAGCCCACACTTCGTTCGCAGTACTCATCCAGCCGGTATTAACGATAATATGGGGTATTTTTCTCCTTAACGAGTCCCCCTCACCCCAACAGTCCGCTGGAATGATTCTGATTTTCGTAGCCATCATAGCAGTAACGATTTTTGGCGATGCCAAGGCCAAGCCTGAATCCGTTTAGGTGTACAGGGCGAGAGATAATTGCGAAGGGATGGGATGCACTCAGCGAGAACCTTTCGGCCCCGTACATGGGCTACTAAGAGCAGGTGATAGATAATCGTTGTTGGAAATATCTGGAAAAAGCAACTTTTCCCGACATTTTCATCGGGCTAAGATACGGATAGAACTTCTGCTCCGCCTTCCGCAACATATACTGTGTGCTCAAACTGTCCAACGTATCCCCCATCTTGGTCCTTCAATGCAGAGTATACCTCAAGGAACCTGATGGAAGTCAACTTCTTTACCAATTGCCCCCACTTTCTTCTTAGAGACTCCTCATCTTCTTCGGGAAACGGCTTTTCCAGGAGGGGGAACGCCCATCTTTCAGCAAAAGGTAGAGTGCTGTAGCGCTCCTCTATGTAATGAGCCAATCTTGCCCCTAGAGGCTTCAGCTTCTTCTTTTCCAGTGCACGCCTGATTTTCACATTCCCTGTCACTCTGAGTATATTGGAAGAATTATGGGGACTAACATTTTCTACCATGCCACTTTTGCCCGTTGTGTTAAATGGCTCTACAGCATATACACCTCCTTCCTCGACCGTTCCCCTGAAACCTGGGTTGTTCGCGCCACAAGCATACATCGGGATAGAAACCCCGTCATGGAGGCTCCATCTCTCCATTTTGTGACCGCACAGATTTGAAATCGGTGCAAAACCATAGTCTCTGGAAACCTGCTCAGCAGCGGCTCCCACGACATGCCATGGAGTACCAGGATGCATCTTCTCTATCGCCGCATCCCGTGCCTCTCTTGCAGCCTTGATCTGGTCAGTATGATTTCCTCCGTTTCCCACTTCCAGAGTCATTGCATTGTCTCCCAAGGCGCCTTTGATGTGAACACCGACGTCCAGTTTCACCAAGTCCCCTTTCTCAAACACCATTTCTCTGTCCCAGCCATCCGGAGGGCTTAATTCTGTATTTGTGGTATAATGAGCAGCAAAATCATTCACTGATATTGTGACAGGAAATGCTGCCTGCCCGCCATGTCTTCGTATGAACCTCTCCGCAGAGTCAATAACTTCATTCCAGCCCTTCCCGGCTACAATCTCTCCCTTGATTCCTTCCAGAGTTCTCCTAGCGACATGGCCTGCGTCCCTCCACTGCTTCAAATCAGATTCTTCAACCAATCAAAAACCTCCTTCTCTTTGACTAAACCTTCTCTAAGCACCTTGGTTCCTGTAGCATCGGGTGAGCCAGTGGAGGATTGCCAAGATATCAAGGTACTGGGTATGTTGCCCCCACAAACGCCTCTAACATGATGGACTTTGATATCCGAGGTAGAAAGTGATTGTGCGGCCAGAGATGTGTCCAGATGGGGGGTACTGCCGGACAAATTTGCACTCGTGGCAGTCAAAGGGCCAATTTCTTCGATTAGCTCCCTGGCTACGTCATGTGATACAACTCTTATCGCTACCCTCTTCCCTCCAAGCCTCATATCAAGCATCGTCCTAGCATCTAGTACCACTGTTATGGAACCCCTAGGGAAGAAGTCCAACATATCTTCTACCTCACTTGGTATGAAAGCGATCTCACGGGCCTGCCCTAAATTCGCAACTCCTAGACTCACTGGTTGACTACTATCTCTGCCTTTTAGCGAATAGAGCTGATCCAATGCCGAACTCTCCGGAATACAACCTAGTGCCGGTTGAGTGGAAGTTGGATATACCGCACAACCCCCTCGATTTAGGACCGCTAACACCTCTTCCATGTTATCTACCTGATATGACGCCTATTTGCAGGTGGGAGTGAGTAGGCGTGTGCTACAATTGAACCCACTCTTAGATCGGTATTGGTCTGATGGGTATGTCTTTGGTATATTCTGGCAACCTCGTATGCTCCGACGTAGATGTTGATTAGAGGTATCAATAAAACCAATTTCCGGAAAGCCCTCCTGTCCCACATCCCGCTAGTCATTTCACTTCCGTCTTCAGCGACTACAGCCAGACCCATCGCCCTCTGTCCAAGAGATCTGGAAAACTTAATTCCAGTCACTCTCCAATAAAGCCAGTGAGATGCCAGCAGAACAAAAGTGTATGCAACCGAATGATGTGTCGATGTCATCCAGGTCTCAAGGATCCAGACATTCATCAATTGGAAATTAGTAACTAGCATCAATACAGTTGAAACAATCACTACATCAATCGCGAATGAAGTTCCCCTCCTAGTGGCAGAAGCAAGTATCGTTCCTTCAGGAAGATTCCAGTGTTCAGAATTCTTCTCTGCCACTATTGCCCTTGCTATTGAACCCCCCGCGGGGGATAGAGAAATGGGTGAATCGTGATCTGCCATTGGACTCCCTCAACCCATTCCGATGATGTGCCACGCCTCAAGGTTATGTTTCTTGGCATGCTCCAGCCATGCCGACCAATTTTCATCTTCCCTCAGCGTGGAAGGATCACCGATCACTATCAACCCCCTCTTCGCTCTGGTTAGTGCGACATTCAATCTTCTTGGATCAGAAAGGAAACCAATCTTTCCTTCTGAATTAGACCTGACACAAGAGAAAACAATCACTTCTTTCTCCCTCCCCTGATAACCGTCAACCGTCTTGACTTCCATGGATGAGAGGTCCTCAGGTAGAATGTCTCGAATGGCTCTAACCTGTGCCGCATATGGTGTGATCACACCTATATCTCCCACATCAACTTCTCCGGCATTGACTATATCCTCTACTATCTTTGCGACCCATGAGGCCTCAATCACGTTCTCCTTGGATGCACCATCAGGTCCTACCATTTCCCCTCCCTCGACGGGTAAAAATGCAACTGGCCTCTCCCAATCGGGCCAGAGAATTCCTGCAGGAGCCTTCCTTTCTGAACCAGAGACCCCATTCTCCAATCTTCCTGAGTAGAACTGTTGATTCGGGAACTCAGAAATTCCTGGGTGCATACGGTATTGCCTTGTTAACAAATGAGGAGATATCCCCATGTCCATAATTCGTTCGAAAAGAGATCTTGACAGTCCTCCCTCTGACGCTCTCCTGGAAATCACAGTGGGAGAGAGTTGTTTATGATCTCCGACAAGCACCAGTTGTCTGGCGCCTCGTACGATTGGAACTAGGGTAGACGGTTCTGTGGCTTGAGTGGCTTCATCTATCAATACTTGGCTAAACCTTCTACCATCAAGGATCTCGTGGCCAGAGCCTATGCATGTGCAACAGAGTACCTGTGCTCTGTCTAGGATATCATCTCTCATCTGACCCTCAATTTTCCTAACTTCCTTCCATCCCCTGCTCAAGTCTCTGTGGGCTAGGCCCTTCTCCTTACCACCTCTCATGCCCTTTATTTTCCGACCTAGCTTCTCATTGAGCTCCAGATGATCGACCAAGTCCTTACGGAGAGGGTGTCTCTCCATCAAAGCGTCCATTGTTGCTTCCCGCAAACCCTCCCTTACCTTCACTGGCTGTCCAAGCCTCACAGCCCTTACTCCCATTCGCAGTAATCCCTCCAGTAAGTTATCTACCGCAACATTTGAGTCTGCGACCGCTAATATTGTCCCAAAATCTTGTTGTGACCATGCCTCAATTATTCTGACTGCTGTATGGGTCTTCCCTGTTCCAGGTGGTCCCTGAATCAAAGTAATCCTCTGCTGTACCGCGGCCATAGCGGCCTTCCTTTGAGACTCATTCATTGATGAGTCCAAGATGAAGTTCCTCCCTCGGGGATTGCCCAGCTGAGGAGGTAGAGACGCAGTTCCCGAAGGATCATGTACAGAACCAAGAATGAGATCTCTGAGCGGAACTCCACCCTCTTCTTGGAAAATTGAATTCAGAGAGTCCCTCATCCTGTCGTAAGCGACCCTATTTGCTCCTCTGTCCATTCTCCACGAGTCTTTCCTCAAGTCAGATGGTATTTCGCTAATTACAACTCTGACCGAGTCTCTCCTCCTGTCACTGACTATTGCCTCAATAGGCTTTTCTGATAGTGGGTCGCCTCTACTTAGCATCACAATATCGCCTTGTCTGAACCTATGCTGTCCCAGATCGGACCTATTCCTTTTCCTGAGTTTCACTATCCTCTGATCAAAGAGCCAACCGTCAGGCTTGGCAATCAGGTCAAAGAGAGCGAGACCATTGGAAACAAGCCTTTCCTTGGACCAATCCCTGAGTCTTTTTTCTGTGGCAGAAAGCTCATCATCAAGTTCCCAACGAATCAATTTCTGATACAGCTCATGATGGTCCTGACTCCTATTGAAGCGAGATCGGCGCTCATCATCATCAGTATCCACGCCATAGCGCAGGAGAACTCCCTCATCACCATTCCCTGAGAATTGTCACCATCTTAGGGCCGGTCAGAACACTCATATCCCCGTGAGGATTATACGATGTGTTTAGTGGAGGTGAATACTAGGGGGGGGATGCGTAGGTGTTTGATAGATTCAAATTCAATCGTAAGGTACCTGTAAAAACAGTTGAATGCCCTCTCTGCCAAGAGAAGAATCCGGAAGGATCGGAGGCTTGCTCCAGGTGCTCCTACCAACTCAATTTAGCATCTCATCAGCAAGCCAGTAATTTCAAGGAAGAAGAGACCACGGAACTCTTTGACGAACTCCTCTCAGATTTTGAAGAAGAAAAAGAAGACGAGGTTGTAGATTGGTCCAGAACAACATTCACTATGGACGATGTGACTATAGATGTCAAGCAATATGGAAAAGACGAGTCTGTCGTTACCAAGCAGAAACCGAGCTTTGCACTCACAGTCGATACGCCCGAGCCCATAGCAGAGGGAGAGGATGAGGAAGAGTATGAATTGACTCCAGACGATGCACCAGAGTTCGTAACTAAGTTTGAGGTTCCTGAGGGCGGAGAAGAGAAATTAGAAGAAATCACGGTACAACAAGTGGATCTAGTATTGCCGACTTCAGATTCTCCTGAGGATGTTGAGACAGTCCCAGCCGAGCAAATACCTGATCAAATCACTGGAGATATGATAGAGGAAATTGAGGAAGATGAGCCAGAGTCCCTCCAGGAAGAACCCGAAGCTCCCAAAGAAGAGTCTGAGCAGTTAGAAAACATCCCCAGCCCCCCGACCGACTTACCTCCGCTGAAGGAACTAGAAATACCTCCCCCAGTGGTCGATGAGGATCAGGACCCGATGCCAATACCGCCTCCTCCGGATCTATCCCTGCTAGATTCAATTCCAATTACCGAGGAAAAAATTGAGAATTTTTGGCCATGGGCACAACAGGAAGAATGGTCTGGCAGAGACGTTGCTCAGAAGGTCAAGTCAGCCATGGAAGCGGCGAAATCGAAGAATATTGCTCAGGCCACTGTGATTTTGGATGAGGTTGGCCCGCATCTGGGCGATAGGACAAAGCTAGTCTACCCCATAGGAGCGCTTCTACAGAGGATGGGCAGGCCTCAAGCCGTAGACAGATTACTGGAAGCCGCTATCCGCGCGCACCCGGAGGATGAATCAGTATTGGTGGCGAAATCTAAATTGAGACCCTAACCATAATCCGTAGGTATCATCCGATAGGCTCTGGAGCGATGTAACATGAGACGGGCCACTAGTTCGATCAGAGTTGATGAAGACCTAGTCCTGAGACCAGCCTCTAGATTACGTTCCGAGGAAATTATCGAAGCATTTGAGGAGACATGGCCCGAGGTAAACAGAGCTATGCCGTGGATCAACCCGGACAGTAATATCTCCGAACAGATGTCTGAGTTTCTCTCTGAAACAGAGAGGATGGGAAAAGCTGGACTTTTACATCATTGGATAATGATAAGGCCGTGGGATAACTCAATTCTGGGGCTGATAGGCTTTGATCGCGTTACTAGATCGGGCCAGGCAACTTGGAATTTGGGTTACTGGGTCAGAAGCTCGGAGCAGAATCATGGGGTCGCAAGCAAATCGATCCAAGCGGTCTTGATGTGGATGGGAGAAATTGAGGAGGTCAACATCGAACTCAAGGTCGACCCACTAAACGTACCTGGAAAGAGCACGGTGGCAAAGATAGTCAGAAAGTGGTCTGGAAGGAGATGCGTAGAAGGCGACTCATCAATAACAGTGGCAGGTGTACGCACTGTGCATGAATGTCACGTAGTGACCGTTGGTCCAAAAGGTCCGATTGATTGAGCACTATACAATCGAACATTGAATAAACAACTGCTTCTCGGAAGTTTGCCCCGAAGGGGCAGGTGACAGTATGACAGGTCCAAAACCAAGGCAACGGCTACCTGACATGGACCCTGACGAGACCGACGAGTGGCTGGAGTCACTCAGATCCGTGGTCGACTCACATGGGGTGGAGAGAGCTAGAATGCTTCTGCACGAATTGATGATTGAGGCAGATGACCTATCGATTCCGATAACTCCCCCCTCTAGGACACCGTATCTGAATACTATTTCCTTGGACCAGCAACCCCCTTACCCCGGCGATTTAGCCATGGAGAACAAGATTCAGAACGCGATTCTATGGAATGCTGCAGTTTTAGTATCCGACTCTAATCGGAGAATAGATGGGATAGGAGGGCACATATCGACATACGCGTCAAGCTCAACTCTTTACGAGGTAGGATTTAACCACATTTTCAGGGGAAAAGAGCACAACGGCATTGGTGATGCACTGTACATCCAGGGTCACGGTAGCCCAGGCATATACGCGAGAGCCTTTCTGGAAGGCAGGATTACCAGAGATCAGATGCTCAATTTCAGACAGGAGGCCTTCAAAGACGGTCTTTCCTCGTATCCTCATCCTAGGCTAATGCCAGAATTTTGGGAGTACACCACTGTCTCAATGGGTCTCGGACCCCTGGGAGCTGTAATGCAGGCAAGGTTCTGGAAGTACCTTCATCAGAGGGGCCTAGCAGATACCTCACAAAGCAGAGTCTTCGCATTTCTCGGCGATGGGGAGATGGATGAGCCAGAATCCATCGCTTCAATTGCAATAGCGGGAAGAGAGAACCTCGATAATCTGATAGTGGTTGTGAATTGTAATCTCCAACGACTCGATGGGCCAGTGCGTGGAAACTCCAAGATAATTCAAGAGTTGGAAGGACTCTACAGAGGGGCAGGATGGACCGTAATCAAGGTACTTTGGTCCTCAGGATGGGATCGCATTATGAGTGAGGATTCTCAGGAAGTGGTACTTGCAAGGATTGAGGGCATAAATGATGGCGATTGGCAGAGGATGAGTACGCTCCCACCTTCCGATTTTCGGAAGGAATTCTTCTCTGGGAATGAGAAGCTTTCCAGCTTGGGAGATTCACTTTCAGATGAGGATATAGAAAATCTTCGCAGGGGTGGGCATGACCCTCGCAAGGTATACGCCGCGTACAAATCTGCGGAGGCCGCCGAAGGACCTGCTGTAATACTCTCCCACACAGTCAAGGGATGGGGAATAGACTCGTTTGAAGGTAGGAACTCGACTCATCAAAAAAAGAAGATGTCCTTGGACGATCTTAAGTCCTACCGTGACTCTTTACAACTTCCAATAGACGATCAGTCACTCGAAGAAAATCCTCTTTTCCACCCAGGAGAAGACTCAGAAGAAATTGAGTACATGATGAATAGGAGAGATGAACTTGGGGGCTACTTACCATCAAGAAAATCACCCTTGGTTACCATAGATGCCCCCGACAATACCACCTTTTCTGAATTCGATGAGGGTACCAGAGAAGGCCAACTAGTCTCGACTACAATGGTATTTGTTAGATTGTTGAGAAAACTACTCAAGTCAGAAATTGGATCTAGAGTGGTCCCAATTATTCCCGATGAGGGAAGGACCTTCGGCATGGACCCTCTCTTTAGTGAATTCGGAATCTTCTCACAGTTTGGGCAGAACTACACTCCAGTTGACCACAAGATGCTCATGAATTACAAGGAGTCAGAATCAGGACAAATCATTCAGGAAGGAATTGCAGAAGCAACGTCCATGGCCACGTGGACAGCCTCAGCGACGTCTTATTCTCACTCATCTTCACCAACTCTCCCCTTCTACACATTCTATTCCATGTTCGGATTCCAGAGAACAGCAGATCAAATTTGGGCAGCAGCTGACTCAAGAGCCAGGGGATTCTTGATGGGCGCAACAGCTGGAAGAACCACTCTCAATGGAGAGGGACTCCAGCATCAAGACGGACACAGTCTTCTATTTGCTTCGACCGTTCCCAGCTGTCGAGCTTGGGATCCAGCCTACGCGTATGAGCTAGCAACGATAATTAGTCACGGAATCGAGGAGATGTGGGAGATGAATAAGGACGTTATTCACTACATAATGTTGTACAATGAGAATCAGCAGCAGCCTCCTAAGCCAGCCGGGTGTGACTCAGGGATTGTTAAGGGCGCTTACAAACTTCAAGAATCACGAAAATCTGATTCTGGTCATGTGCGGATTCTAGGCTCCGGACCCATACTGCAATACGCCCGAGAAGCAGCTTCTCTTCTGGAATCCGATTTCGGCGTATCATCCGAGGTTTGGTCAGTGACGTCTTACGGGGAGCTGAGAAGAGAGGGACTGGAAATCGAGCGTCATAACAGACTCAATCCACAATCCAGTGAATCTCCATATGTCTCAAAATGCTTTGGAGACGATACACCGACAATTGCCGTGTCAGACTACATTGTAGCGGTTCCCGAGATGATCCAAAGATGGGTTGGAGGTACATTTACCGTTCTAGGAACTGATGGTTTTGGAAGGTCTGATACCAGAGAAGAACTCAGAAGGTTCTTTGAGATTGATACAAAGAGCATAGTTTTGGCAGCACTGTCAACTCTCGAGAGGGAGGGAATTATGGAAGAAGGCACAGTAAAGGAGCAATCAAAAAAGATGGGAATCAACACTGTCAGGGAAGATAGGGCGGCTTAGTGATGAGTAAAGTCAGAAGGGTTCTGAAAGTAATCTCATGGATCTGGAGGAACAAGATATTTTTGGCTACAGTTGGATCTTTAATATCTAAATTTAGGAGAAAATAAGGTAATTACAGCGTATCATTGTCGCAATGATGGATCATTCAAGGCATAATTATAGGACAAAGCATCTCCGATACTTACCCAGTCAGGTGTTGTTCCGTCAATCCAATTGTACCTGTGTCCAGGTATAAGTCGCCAATCATCTGGAAGACTTTCCAGAATGCCTTTTGCGTGGCGAATACTGCTCCATTGGTCCCTTGGGCTGCTCCCGGGTAAGTCCACTCTGCCCATACCATTGGTGAACAATAGATCTCCAGCATGATAGACCCCATGACCATGGATTGTAACATGCCCCGGGGCGTGCCCGGGAGAATGGATTACTTCAAGTGAAATTGAACCAGCCCTCCATTCTACCGATGTGTTAGGGGCGTTCCTCCAAGTTCTTGTGAAATCAACCTTTTCAAATACAATATGGTTTATCAGATTGGGAACTCGAGCATCCTCATGCCCCCAAACCTCCACTTCAGGGTATAGTTCAATCATCGAAGAGTAACCCGCAACGTGATCTCTGTGGGTATGGGTGTAAAGGAGGTGAGTCGGACTAAGGCCCTCACGTTTGAGTTCCTCAGACCATCCCATTGAATCGAATGGGTCAACAATGGCTACAATCTCATTCTTCCTGTCTACAAATGCGGTATTCATATTCATGTAATCCCCCATCTGAGTGACCCAGACCTCTATCCCGTCCTCCACTACTGACTTGTCGAACTCGCCCTCCTCTAGCATATCCTATCCCAACCGGTCATATCCAATAGCTATGGTGGATGTGTCCATGGGGGTAGGGTTCAAAATCGCCCCTCCTCTAGGAGGTGTATGGCAAGAATATCCCCAACGAAGCTCTCACTTGAGAGACGGCCTGAATTAATGGCTCTCGATCAAGACGCCTAGTTCTACCAGTAGTTGAGGTGAGAAAGATGTCGTACGATGCTCATGAAGTCGAGAACAGATGGCAACGCATATGGGCAGAAGAGAGGGTTTTCGAAGTTGAAGCGGATACGTCCAAACCCAAGTTCTACTGTCTTGAAATGTTCCCATATCCCTCTGGTAACATGCACATGGGACATGTCAGAAACTACTCGATAGGGGATGCAATGGCTAGATTTCAAAGAATGATGGGAAAGAATGTTCTGTACCCAATGGGATACGACTCCTTTGGGATGCCCGCAGAAAACGCTGCAAAGAAGGAGTCTGGACACCCTCAAACAGTTACAGAGAGAAATATATCCATGATTAGAGCCGATCAAGAGAGGATGGGATATTCATATGATTGGAGAAGAATATTTGCAACCTCCACCCCAGAGTATTATCGCTGGAATCAAGAGATTTTCTTAAAATTCCACGAGGCGGGCCTTGTAGAGAGGAGATTTGCCCCGGTCAATTGGTGCAACGACTGCGATACTGTACTAGCGAACGAACAAGTAAAGAATAATCGATGCTGGAGATGTGGTCTTGAGGTGGTACAGAAAGACATGGCCCAGTGGTTCCTCAAGATGACTGCCTATGCTGACGAGCTATTGGAGGAGCTTGATGAGATACAGTTCCCTGAAAACGTGAAAACAATGCAAAAGAATTGGATTGGACGCTCACAAGGTGCACATATCAGTTTTCAAGTAGCTGGAACTGAGTTGAGAATCGGAGCTTTCACAACCAGACCAGACACTATTTTTGGAGTAACCTTCGTCACTCTCTCCCCGGAGCATCCACTGTGTAAAGAATTAGTATCCGGCACAAAGTATGAGGAAGATTGGGCCTCACTAAGGAACGAGTGCTTGAGAATGACCGAGTTTGAGAGAATAAACATGCTGAAGGAGAAGAAAGGAGTCCCGCTCGGGAAGTCTGCAATCAATCCACTTAGTGGGGAGGAGGTACCTATCTACGCTGGAAATTTCGTTGTTGCAAGTTACGGCACTGGGGCAGTAATGGGAGTGCCTGGTCATGATCAGAGGGACTATGACTTCGCCAAGAAGTATGGAATCCCAATTAGACCTGTCCTAACGAGGAAAATTGGCCAAAAGCCAAGGGAAGAGGACCCTGTATTCGATGGACTAGGTTGGATGGTCAACTCAGAAAGAGAGTCCTTTGACGGGTTATTCGGAAACGAGGCAAAGCAAGCAGTGATTTCGACCTTGGAAGATGAAGGCACCGGTCATGGAACAGTCCAATACAGGCTAAAAGATTGGCTCCTAAGTCGGCAAAGATTCTGGGGGACACCAATACCCATGGTTCATTGCGAGGATTGCGGAGTCGTACCTGTTAGGTCTGAAGACCTGCCAGTAGAGCTACCATTAGATGTTAAATTCAGCTGGGAAGATAGCGGAAATCCCCTAGAATCAAATGATGAATTTCTACAGACAACTTGTCCGAACTGTGGCCGAAAAGCAAAACGTGAGTCAGACACCATGGATACCTTCTATGACTCTTCGTGGTATTTCATGAGATTTGCTGACTCAAATAACTCCTCAGAACCATTTGGATCACAGAAGGTGAACTATTGGTTAGAGGGAGGAGTCGACTTGTACATTGGAGGAATTGAGCATGCTGTGATGCACCTGCTCTATGCCCGATTTTTCACCAAGGCAACACGTGATCTAGGAATGAATCTGGTCAGTGAGCCTTTTGGGCGTTTAGTTTGTCAAGGTATGTTAAACGCTCCAGCACCATTCTGTGTTGATTGCAATTCGGAATATCATGTAGACAATTTTGGAGGAGACTGTCCAAGCTGTGGAAATATTCTCAGTACTAGATCAGTAAAAATGGGTAAATCTCTCGGAAATACAATTAGTCCAGGCGAGATGGTTGAGAAGTTCGGGGCAGATACTGTCCGTCTTTTCATCCTCTTTGGAGCTAATCCAGAAGCTGGAATGGATTGGTCTGACAGTGCTTTGGAAGCAAACAACCGCCAACTGAATCAGATAGTCGAGGCCTTCAGAACCGCATCAAGCATTGAATCAAAAGTAAGTGAGATCGATGATTGGTTACTTGGGCGTTTATTGGAAAGTCGCACAAGATGGGTTGATGCGATGGATAATGTCAGCCTGCGAGAAGGCGTTATGATCAGTCACTTCGAAATGCTCTCAGACTGGCAATGGTATCGTAGAAGAGGAGGCTCACATAAACCTACAATAAGACGGTACATGACCAACTGGGCTGAGATGTTGGCCCCAGCAACACCTCATTTGGCTGAGGAATTCTGGGATTCTTTAGGCGGAGAAGGACTCCTCGCCTCAAACCCTCTCTCCGATCTCTCCGATCTTTATTCTAAGGATTGGTCTCATACCCTTGCGATGGAGGAATACTTACGAGAATTGATAGACTCTGCACGGAGCATCAAGATTCTCGCACAGAAGCATTCTGAGAGCCCAATAACAAAGATGATCATTCAAACATCACCTTTATGGAAATCCGAATTAGCCTCCAATGCCATCAGGATGTCGATTTCAGATTTCGACTTCAAAGGAAAGGGACAGGAATATCTCAAAAATCTACCAATTTTCAGCAACGAAACATTGAGAGGCGAAATCTTCCAGACCTGGATGTCTATGACTTCAGGTACAAAGAAAAAGAGAGGTAGGATAAATACCTGGTCCCAGGGACAAAAGACATTATTGACAAATGATTTTGATGAAACTTCCATGATAAATAGGAACTCATCCTTCATTGCTCACTCCCTTGGTATAGAACATGTGGAATCTTACAGGGTCGGTGATGGAGAGGACGTGGCTGGAAAAGCTAGAGTAGCTTTCCCACTAGAGCCGGGCATTGCATTTCTTTGATAATAGTAAGGGGAAATTTTCAATCATTGCCTCTACCTCAGCCGTGCATGACCGAGGTCGACTTCGGAAAAATCAGCTTCACAGGAGAACTTAGGCCGTCTCAGGTTGCTTCTTCTGAAGTCATCAAGAATGAACTAGATCAGAATTCCAAAGAATTACTGATCGTCGCTCCTCCTGGATCTGGAAAGACTGTTTTGGGACTATATGTCTGGTCAGATTTAGTGAGACTGCCTACACTGGTTCTTAGTCCGAACTCCGCCATACAGGCTCAATGGGTAGAGAGGGCCAAGGAATTATTCCATCTCGATGGCAGGGAAGCTGATATAGGAACAGACCCGAAGAACCCAGGTATTCTCACCTCCCTGACGTACCAGTCAGTCACACTCCCAAAGAGGGGCGGAGGTGATCTAGATGAATCGGCATTGGATTTGTGGACAAGTAGTCTGATGACACCAAATCAGGGGGATGGTTCCGTAGAGGCAGATGATGAGGAGAGTGCTAAGGCATGGATAGAAGATTTGCAGGAGAAGAATCCGGAATATTACTCAGACAGAATGGGACATTTCAGAAAGAAGGTCAGAGACTCCCTCTCTGAACATGGAAACGCCCTATGGGTCCTCCACAAGTCCTCGCAAGACAATCTGAAAAGACTCGCCGAGGTGGGAGTCGGACTAATCATTCTGGACGAGTGCCATCACCTGATGGATCACTGGGGAAGGGTCCTGATTGAGATTAAAGAATTTCTTGGGGACCCGATTGTACTAGGTCTTACAGCTACTCCTCCAGACAAAGCTAGCGAATCTTCTACAACAAGGTATCTGGAACTATTTGGCGAGGTTGATTACGAAGTCCCCGTTCCAGCGCTTGTCAGGGATGCCAACCTCGCTCCATATCAGGACTTGGCTTACTTTGTTCGCCCCTCTTCTGAAGAACTAGAATACATATCCAATGTTGACAAGGATTTCAACGAACTTCTTGAAGAACTCAGCCTCGGCCCCCAAGATCGGAAAGGACGAGCACCAGGACTTGATGTTTGGCTGGCCAGAGTCCTTGATGGACTGATCTTGCCTGGGGGTAAGGCAAAGGATTGGCATGCCTTCCAAAGAAGAGATCCAAGACTAGCTGATGCGTCTAGGTCGTATCTCAAGAAAAGGAACTTGAGCCTGCCCCCAAATGTCCCCTCTCCCTCCTCAGAGCTTGAATCTGCAGGAACAAGTATGGATATTCTAATTACCGTACTTGATCGATACATCAGGAATGGCCTCATGAGGTCAAAGAGCACGGAAGACCATTCCTTGGCTGAGGAAGCGAAAAGAAAATTGAGGATGACCGGTGTGCAAATTACTGGGAGTGGCCCCAGATTGTGTGCATCTCCCGTCGGCAGAGTGATGGCATACGCCTCTGCAAAGTACGACGCTCTCAGAAATATCCTAGTCGCAGAGATGCAGGCACTAGGTCCCGATATCAGAGCAGTGATTGTTACCGACTTTGAGAAGACCTCTGCAACCGCATTGGTGGAAGGGGTGCTGGATGATGACGCAGGCGGAGCAGTGGCGGCTTTCCGAGCTATCCTCGGTACCGAAGACACAGATCGGCTGGATCCTGTTCTAATGACTGGTACTACAGTGCTTGTGGATGATGATTTATTGGAGAGAATATTTCCTAGATTTGAAAAGTGGTCCTTAGATAGGAATCTGGACATAAAATTCGATTATATCGAGAGGGGAGAGTACTTTGAGATTCGTGGTAGAGGGAAGGATTGGCTACCACGATATTACACGATGATGATCACAGAATTATTCCAAGAAGGCGTAACAAAATGCATCGTTGGCACTAGGGGTCTACTTGGAGAAGGATGGGATGCAAGTAGGATAAATGTGCTCATCGACCTCACCACTGTAACAACCAGTATGAGCATCAATCAACTCAGAGGCAGGTCTTTCAGACTAGACAAACACTGGCCTGAGAAAGTAGCTAACAACTGGGATATAATATGTCTTGCTGATGAATTCACAAAGGGATTCGATGACTATCTCCGATTCAAGCGTAAGCATAAGCAACTGTATGGAGTATGTGATGATGGGGCCATAGAAAAAGGAGTAGGGCATGTCCATGCCGCATTTACTGAGGCTAGACCCGAAGGAGTGTCCGAGACAATGCAGATATTCAACGAGGAGATGTTGATGAGGGCAAAGAACAGAGCTAGAACCCGTCATCTTTGGGGGATCGGGCAGCCTTTCAATGCAACTCCAAGAGAGGCCATAGAAATCAAGGGTGCGTTTGGTGAAGGATTTCCAATTGCACGTAGACTTGGTCTGGCAGAATGGACCGATGAATCTCTTGTTCAGGCCATTTCGAATGTTGTAGTGGCCGCATTACAAGCTCTAGGGCACATAAGATATGATGCCAAAGTCGGAGGAGGGAATAGAGGAGGGGGTTGGTTGAGGGCTTACCTCGAAGACGCGACTGAGGAGGAATCGGAAATTTTCGCGGAAGCCATGCAAGAGGTACTTGGGCCTCTAGAAAATCCCAGATATGTAATTCCACGGGAAGTCAGAGTCATAAGCGAAACATGGTTGAGTGAAATGCTACCTGAAGTCATCGCCAAATTCTTCCGAAAGAGAAGGAACACTCTGGTTATGTATCACGCAGTTCCCAAAATACTATGCCGTAACATCGATGATGCCAAGGTGTTTGAGGAGCAGTGGAACTTCAAGGTCAGCCCAGGAGAGGTAGTCTACGGCCATAGCAAGAGCGGAAAGGACACCGTTAGTACCATCAAGAGGGCAGGCCTGTCACCAAAAACCTCTTTCCATCGAAAAAGTGTTTTTCTATGATTATTTAGAACATTTTTTGCAGTCTATTCCAGATCCTGCATGCTTCGAGCAGAATCTATTTCGACATGTGTAGCATCGAAAATCAAAGGCACTGACATTAGCATCGCAACTAGGATGGCCACATGAGTCAACGGCAGGGGAGGAGCTGGATGAAATCGTACTACTCATTTTTCTGACAGTGCCCATATCACCCCCATTACCCCCACTCAAATCATATCCGCTCTCCCACCAGTCATCGCCTAACTCCTCTTTGCCTCCAGCGGCTCCATCTCCATCCTCCTCCTGGAATCCGAGAACCTTGATAACATACGGGCTAGACAGAAAGCGATTCTCAATTCCATGCTCTTCCAGCCTATGTAAGGCGTCTTCTCTGGATTGAATTTCCCCCCCTCGAACTTGCAAGTAATCTATCAGCCTGTCATAAGAGCGGATGTATCCGGGAGCAAGTTTTCGATGCAGATTCAGTGGTCTACGGCGTCGTGAGGGATAATTAGACCTAGCCATCACTCTGGAGCCCTGAGAATCCCTCCACGGCACCGTTCCTTGCTGGAAGCCGACAAAAAGGAGCATTACAATAATCGGGCCAAATGCAAATAGGCATGCATAGAACAAGTATCCTTCCCCCGCCCCACTGAATATGAATAGAGACAGAAGGATTGCGGGTACGAAGAAAACAAATTTATTGTCAGTTCGTTCATCAACGACTTTTATTGCCCCCCAAACCCCACTGAAAAAGAAAAAAATGACTATTAGAACTAAATCCACGCCTGTCAAAGTTACCACTCCGAGTTGTGGCCAAGGCACAGTCCCGGCGCCTTGACCGTTGAAGTACTTGGCAAGTAATGCGTAGCATTTGCAGTCACTGCCCTGTCGGGCTCCTTCTTCGGGACATTAGGTGCTGATGTAGGCGGGACATAAACCAAATCCCTTATTCAATCCCATCTCAATCAATTTTCACAAAACACTAGTTTCTGACTACTACTCTCATCGATGCTTCAGTTCTGCCCGAAACATCTCTATCATCCACTCTAATTGGAAGTCCTAGACGAGTGCAGAGCTCCAGATGGGGTGCGGACCATGGGTGTGCACATCTCTCACTTGCCTCATACCCCGAGACAGTTATCGGCTTGACATGCCCCACCCACTCGCCATGTGACATACGACCACTGACTCTTATCCATGCATGTTCGAAATTCCGTAGGTCGTGTTCAAATTGCCCCAGACCTGTTCCAGACAATTGCCCAAGCAGAAAGTCACGAGGTATCGCACGAGGTATGATTGCAAGAGTCCTCTCATCATCATGAAGATATGCCACAGGCCCAATATCCATCGAACCGAAAACTTCACTGGCATTTTCGACAGCTTCTCTCACATCGCCCCATTTCCGAGGGAGCCAGGCGACAATAGCCGACCGATCCCTTGTCCCAGTTACATGGCTACTCACTTCTATGCTGGTATAATCAGGCCCTTGACCAGCCCTTTCCCGTCTCTGGAAAATATCATATTTTGGCCATCTAATACTTGGGAATGATAGAGGGAGCCTCTTCGGCATATTTACTGCTGAAGGGTGGCGGGGGACTAGTCCTATCCATTCAGATACAGGTTGGCTTATCCAACCATCCCTCATAATTGTGCATTGCCATCCGGTGGAACCATGTAGGGTCCCCGGGACTCTGATTATCCTACGGGTATCTGCAGTGACAACCGGATCTACCGGGTGTCCAGCCTCCAGTACTCGCTTCAATAATTCCTTCCGATGTCTTCGAACACCTTCCTCTCTCTTCACCGGATTCGGCTCCGCAAAGAGACTTCGGTCAGGGTCTCGAGCAATAATGTGGAACCCTTTGCTTCCAGAGAAGGTAATGTGCTGAATTTCTAATTCAGTGTTCTCAAGTAGCCAATCTCTGGTCTCTAGGGTGGCCAATCTCGCTTGCTCTAGCCTTTTTCTACAGAATGGACGCATATCGATATCGAAGACAACAAGATGATCTAAAAGTATTGGACTGGGTCTCTTTGAATCCTTTAGCCTAGGTAGATTAACTGGGTTTAGCCATGATGAGGTAGAGACAAAAACATCTGTTGGCATGCATCCACGGAAGTCTTGTATTAACTTATCACCAGAGGAAATCTTACGACCCGCTGTTATCCAAGGGCCCTTCTGGCTTTTCCACCTAAATTGATGATATGTCGGTTTCGATAGCCATGATAGGTCTATATCACCTACCTTTGAATAGTACTTTTCGAGCTCTTCCTCACTCCACCTGGCAACCATCTGTGCATGGAAGAGGAGACATTAGACTTTGGTTTATCGTAAACATTCGCCCCTTTCACTCGGTGGGTTCATGGGGTTCACTACTCTCGGAGTATCGTTGAGCGAAGAAAAAAGAGCCAAAGGACGAAGAGGCCGTCGAAGAGATAGACGCCGTTCCGAGGATTCCAATGCCTCTAATTTAGGAGTCGTAGACATGGAATCTGAATCTATCAAAAGGGCATTGGGAAGGTTCGATGCAAATCCTCTTCCAATGGGATTTCCGAAAGAAATAGATCCCCCTCCAAGAAAAATAGATGTAAAATGGGAATTAAATGCAGTTTCAAGGGATGTCCAGAATAAGACAGGTGAGATTGTCAGTAGGAGGGGTGAATTCGGATTTTTACCTCAGGAAAGGGTGGATGAAATCGCATCCGAACTAGAAGGACTTCCAATATCTCTTGAGCAAGCCCTCTCCCTGAGGAATGCATTGAATCAAGAGAAGAGCGTTTACTCTCATCACAAGCTCATGCGTAGATCCAACGAGTTGAACCGAAGGTATAACTCAGGGGAGGACGTAATCTCCCTCTCCAAGAGATTTGATGCTCCGCCTGTAAACACATTTAGAGCAATTCTAACAGGCAGAGGTTGGTCGAAAAACAGAATTAAGGAATCACTCAAACAACCCTCGAAGATGAAAGCCAGAGACAGGGAGCAATTTGAACTCGCGGAGTCAATGGACAGGGTAAGCTCAGTAAACCAAGATGAGACTCATAAGGCGTCAATGGTTTTTGAAGACGTCTTGTATCTATTCTTTGACTCAATAGGCGTCAGATATAGGACTCAGGAACAACTGATGGCAGAACAAAAGAAAGCTGAGGGTAGAGCGGTAATAACCCCTGATCTGTTAATGATTGACGATGTCAGAATTAACGGCGTTCCATGTGCTTGGATAGATGCAAAACACTTTTTTGGAGCAGATTTGAAGTTTCCAAGAAAGAAAACCCAGAAACAAGTTGACCGGTATGTTGCTGAATACGGGCATGGCGCCATAGTTTACAGACATGGTTTCTGCTCAGGGTTGAAGATTAACGGTGCAGAGCAGTTGGATGCAAGTCCTTTAGACCTCACTCTACTTGATAAATTCCACGAGGAATCCAAATCATAAGACCTTACCAATTCTTGATTTGATGGTCTCCAAACCATTACTATTCAATCTTCTAATTATCCCATCGACATTACCCAAACCACCATCTAAACTGGTAGGGACAATGACAACGCTAGTCCCTAGCATACAGAGTAGGGGGCGAATCTTCTCAGCCATTCCAGCCTCCGATATTGAAGCCTCGCAAATGCCCAAAACATTAGCTCTAGCGGACTCCTCAGAGAGCCCACTATCAGAGGAGAATGCCTTCGAGCTACTGATTAAATCACCCCATTTCGACTCGTCCCATTTTCCATCCAGAAGACCTTTCAAGTTTTCATTCCCAGATTTTGTTATTTGGTGCTTCCATCTTGAGTCTTCTATGTATGAAGAGGTGTGCTTACTGTATTCACTATTCCAGGCAAGGATAATTTGTGAATCAGACTCCCAACCAATGGATTTTCCGGGACCCTTTTCGAGAAGATGGCCATTGTATGGAGATCCGGGTGACTTCCGTATCACCACTCCCCCTGCAGCCAAGGCAGTAACGTCTCCAAGGCCACTAGATCTTTCCCGGTCAACTAAATGAGCAACTAACAAGGAGCGTCTCTTACTTTCCTCATAGGGAATTCCAACCGCTCGTTGCAAGGAATTACAGAAGGCAATTGATCCTGCCGCTGACATTCCGAAACCTTGACCCGTCGGAAGGTCTAGTTTTACAGTAACCTCCCAATCATACTCTAGGATAACAGGTATCATCTCACCAATAATCCGGAGCGCATGGATATACATCCCAGAATCTCCTGTGTAACCCATGAAAGAAACAACCATCTCGCCCACTCCCTCTCTTCCTCTGGCGATAACTTCCACACCATCCTCCAGACATATACCTGCTCCCAGACTGCCTTGGTGGGTCAGCTCTGTCGCTCCGTCCTCTATAGTGAAAATTAGGGTAACATGGCCACCACTACATCCACGACCGAGTAGGTCAGACACGTTTATCCCCTGCCGTTCTGGGAAATAATATATTCCTCAAAGAACTGCTTTGAGGTCACTTTCAATGCCACCAAATCTTCCTGAAAGTTCGGCTACAGCCATCTCAAAAGCAGTCTTTGGATCCATCGATCCATCAGTTTCGAATGATAAGACGAACTCATTGGGAACATCCTCTAAGGCTACTGCGTCTTTGAACTCCCTAGACTCTTCTGTTCCAGAGCCTACATGGTTCAAGTCCTTTCTCAATTTTTCTACCTTATCGAAGTCTTCTAATTTGCCTTCTTTGTTGAAGTCACTAGACTTTACTTCCAATCCCAAGTCCCATAGGATTTTTGCTCTTGATTTTGTATTGATAACCCCTATCTGCCTCGGGTTGAATGTGACTCCACTCACGGGAGACCACTTGACGTGGTCCCTTCCCCTGCCCATGACCGCTGTTGCTGAGAACTCAATCATTTGTCCCTGAAACAGCTTAGTTATTGGAATAGACCGATACTTCTCAGGTATGAAACCCTCTGGATCTCCGAGGAAATTCAAATCTCCAGCGGTGACCCAGACGCCCTCCATTGACCCCTTGACTTGGCAGTAGTATAGCATAGTACACTGGACGCATCCCCTTTCTTCCTCAACCATTTCAGAGCACTCAGGGCATTCATCTTGGAAGTGGAAGCTTCCATGATTGGTTGGAATGGGTATCATTGCCAGCCTCTGTGCAATCACCTCATCGGGAAGAGGGCCGTCAGTCTCCCATACTTCGCCGTCCTCGACCTCTGTCTTCTTGACAAATTTTACAGTGTCGATTGCCATCTTCGGAGTATCAGCGATAAGCGTCCTCCTTATCGAGTTTACAAATGCCCGATCGGTTTCTTTCAAAAGAATCTTTATTTGTTCGCCATCTTCATGGAGAATTTCTGCCTTAACCATAATTCACACCTCAGACTCGCCTGCCTCGGCGACCTCCCTTGGACTTAGTACCATCAGTAGGTATGGGAGTTACATCTTCAATTCTGGTTATTTGCATTCCTGCTCTTGTTAGTGCCCTGATTGCAGAGGTCGCGCCTGGAGCGTTATGGGATTTATTACCTCCTGCGCCCCTATATTTTACAATAACTTGGTTAAAATCCTTCTCAACAAGCATCTCGGCCATCCTTTCAGCCGCCCTCATTGAAGCAAAAGAGCTGGACTTCTCTGATCCGCCCTTGGTGACCATCCCTCCAGAAACTTTGCAGATAGTCTCAGACCCAGTTAGATCTGTTGCTGTCATTAACACGTTGTTGTGTGTCGTGAAAATATGCAGAATGGCTTTGTGCGACATCACGAATCACTCTCCGGAATTGTGTCTTCCACTGTGGGGAGGGTAGCTTCCCCAGCCTTGATGTCCTCGATGAAAGAATCAGCGGCTTTCACTGGGCCCCCAACTGTTTCTGCCTCTTCTTCTGAAGTGTCGATAGTCGCTCTCATTCTTTCCAAGTCCTGCCTAAAAGGATGTTCTGGATTCTCATATTTAGAGCCTGAAGTATATCTTAGTAGCTCTTCCTCATTTCTCAGAACGTGGTATCCGGGAACGGTCATTTTCTGTCCACCAATCGATATATGTCCGTGAACAATCAAGTTCCTTGCTGCTCTCATAGACGGTGCTAACCCCTTGTAGTAGACCTGAGACTGGAGCCTTCTCGCGAGCATCAGTTCGACGTCAATCTGAAGAATGCTATCTAGGCTTGATCCTTCGGAAAGAAGCCCCCTTCTAGTCAGGGAATTGATTAGGTCTGATTTCTCCCTAGCGAAGTGACCTTCTGAGGTATCTACTCTCCCAATCAACTTCATTGCCTGATTCCTGTGCCTCCTTAGGGCAGATTTTTCTCTCCAAATCTCTCTCATTCCACCGACTTTCTTTAGTCCATATTTGGCTTTGAGGGCGTGTTCTTCCTCGATTCTTGCTTGCTTCCAAGGGTGAGTGGGTGTTTGTGTCTTAGGTCTTGCAAATTTTGGATCGCCCATCTAATCACCTCACTTCTTCCTCTGGACTCCAAGAGCGGAGCCCTTTCTTCCATTACTTCTGAGTCGCTGACCCCTTACCTTGTGCCCGCTTCTGTGCCTCATACCCCTGTATGTCTTGATTCCAGCCATTCTTGCTATGTCATCATCTCGTGTCATCTTAACTTCGAGTGCTACAATATGAGCGTCTTCATTGGTCTCAAGATCCCTTTGTCTATTCATCAACCACCATGGCATTTCGGTTGCATATGTTCCGATGGAGTCCCTGAGTTTTTCTTGTTCTTCATCAGTGAGGTGTCCTCCAAGTTTACCTCCGTCTATACCTGAAAGACGGCAAATCATCTCAGCAGTCCTCATTCCTATTCCCTTAATCGAGCATAGTCCCACGGAAATCTTCCTGAGCCCATCTATGTCTGTGTCCGCTATTCGAATGATGTAGGAGAAATCGTCTCCTAGTTGCGTCTCATCTATTCCTGCCATGTACGGTTCCCCCGTGTTCACCGGTCACCCAGTGGCTGTTAAGCATCCGGGCGACCGACCATCCCTATTTGAACCGATTGGAGGTCGAGAATGAGACTAATCTTCTCTGCAGACCACAAACATGGTGTAATTTCCGGTTTCTCTGGAGAGCTCGATATCAACCATAAACGAACGCGAGCCCTCAATCTCTCTCATGGCTTTGTGAAGCCTTCTCTGAAGTTTTGGGTGCATCTCAGGATCTAGGGAACATCTCAACGTGACACTCCCTATTTCTAGTCTGGCAAGTGATGACGCAATCTGTGAGATTGTGTGATTCTCAGGAGGAGAAAGCCTGTGTTGTACCACCTGACCAGTCGAAACCACAAAACCCCTGACATCGTCGTCGTCGTTAATAGGCTCTGTGTGAATCAGCAGAGGCCTCCTGCCATCTGTCCTGATCCACGAGTATCCTGAACCCTCAGGAACAGCCCTCGAAATCCATTCATCTTGCAAACCACTCTCCAGTACTACCGGATCTACAATTGTGATCCAAGACTCAAACGGAGGGGGGTCGAGCAGGCTAATGGCTTGCACTTCAGTTCTACTACCCTCCATTGAGGACATTATGTTCTTGGTACCCATTCTTATGCATCGATTGGGTTGATTAGAAGAAAGAGACCCTATCCATAACGATAGCCTGTCAACTCGCCCCCCTCCCCTGCTCATCCACTCCCAAGTTCTTCCATATCCAGGGAACGCACTCTCCACGATTTCATCAACCATCGATCTTTGCTCAAAGTCCAATCTTGGGGATAAGTCTAGTAGCACGCATGGCCCCCTTGGCCCCAGCTCCAGGTATTGTTTCCATGACGTTAATACAGGCTCAATCTGAGGCTCCATTTCGTCTATGTGATGTTTTTGCGCATTTCGGGGTCTCGCCGGATCGAGGTGTAACATCGCCACTGGGGGATGCGCCCTAGTCCCAGACTCTCTGAGGCTGGACCAAAACTCATTCATCACTCCCTCCGAATCAGTACTGTCTCCGATTACCACCCTGTCCATCGATCTCTGGACATCGTCTGCAGCCGCCGCCGAGAACATGTTTGCGGCACATAGGACAGCCACATTGCCGTCTATCTCCACTCCAACCGATGGTCTTTTCAAGACGTTTGAATATGCTATCAGTTGTAATCCCGATCCTACTGCAGCATCCAAAATTATGCCGGGCCCCAACGATGCTGGGTCTATTTGTCCTGCGCGAGCCAACGCAACCCCCCAAGGAGTGGAAAGCCTGCGCATTTGATCGGTTAGATGAAACGATGGCTCCCCTTTTCTACCCGATTTAGCTACCACTCTTTTCCCTGCCTCTTTTGAAACAGATTCTGATGGTTTTACAGACGCATGAGAATTCACATCGGACACTTCCAAACCCCTCCAATTTACCCTGATATTGGCGCCCTATCTAGATTGACCTCAAACCTGAGCCAAACGTGTTCAAGCTCATGACCTTCGTTGTTACCGTAAGCAATGGCGGGAGGAAGGAGAGTTGTGTGAGTGGTCCCAGTATCGACTCCGGGAATCAGGCCCCTGTCATCGTCGATATCTAGGCCGATTGTGGACCAACCAAAACCCTCTATTGACATCCATGGATCTCCAGCATTCTCCGTCCATGTCCCACTATCAAGCTCCTCTCCGGTATCAGCATCCCAGACAGTGTACTCCACCTCTACTCTATCTCCCTCTTCGATGTGCAAAGATCGTGCATCAGTTCCCTGAAATATACTCACGTCAAGCCTGACCTCTGCAGACATGAGGGATACGTGGGAGGCGACGATTGATATTTCGCCTTCGGTAATATCTTCAGTTAGTTGTATTTCCAAAATTATCGCGTCGTTCCCCGCCATCTCGTTAACTAGATACTGGGTATCTCCGGATGCAGAAAATAGGACGTCTGGCCCCCCAATCTCCAGAAGCAAATCAAGAGTCTGATTCCCTCTGTTGTAGATTACAACCGAGGCCCTGTCCCCCTGACCCTGGTGCTCCCAGTCGCATCTCAACTCTCCCGGGTAAAGGAAAACTTCATCCTGAGCGGATAGATTCTCAGGCCATGTCCAATCCCCCTCTCTTGAATCACACGTGTCAAAGAGCAGGTCTACTTCCCAAGCCCATCTCCCGTCCATTTCAATCATGGACTCATCTACGGATTCGAAGGATTCGTCCAGCTTATCCAAGAAGCCAATTGCTGAGTATCCTATCCAAATCGATGATATCAAAATTACCAACACTGTGGAAATTGAGAGCAATATAGCAGCCCGAGGAACGGTCATCTCATTTATCCCGATAGGGACAGGGGGATGCTCGACTTCATCAGGAGTATCAGATATCCAAGACCGCGTCACAGTGGTTTTGCCGAGCGCAAGTGCCATCAAGGTTGGCCCAGATTGTTCTCTATCATACAGATTAGTGAAGTATCAATTAATGGCCAGACTCTCTTCGTTCCTCAGTCCCAACCAAGAGATTATACCCAACTCTATCGCTATTATGGTAAGCCCGACTAGGAATATTTGAGGCTGGAAGAGTATACCCCCATAGAAGGCTACCGAGCTAACTATTGCAACGAGTAAGTCCAGGAGCCCAAAAGCTCTGAAAGACTTTCTTAATTGTAGAATCCCTACTACCCAAACCGAGGTAGATAACAAAACTAACAAGATTGGAATAAGGAACGCCAATCCCGAAGCAATCGGCCCAATTATGAGGAATATGTGAGCATGGGTCGAGAGCATTCCAGACCAGATGTCACCCCCAGTGAGAAGGGTACTGATTAGCATCGCTAGCAAAATCACTCCCATGGCTATGTACACCTCTCCTGTAATTCCTGAAACACCGTCCACCCAGCTTCCGATTGAGACCATACTCAACGCCATCCCCAAAATGGCCATTCCAACAGCTGTGGGATCCTTCTTCTTCAGACCATAATTTATCGCGAACAGGATTGCTAAGACCGCGGCGACCCCCGTTGACAACATTGTCACGGAAAGAACTCTAACTCCAAATGCCGACCCCTTCTCTGACTCTCTTCCCTTTTTCGTCCTCATCTCTCCTATCCAATAATTGATTAGAATGGCGAAAATAAGGCAAATCTCTAGGCCAAGGAGGGGAAGCATCCATTCTAGGGAGTCGCCTGAGAAAGGGTCAACTCTTAGTGGCCACGGCAACGATTCGTACAAAATGACCCCAAGAAACCTATCTGCTAGTACTGAATAAACAAACCAGTCAACAGCAATGGGAATCCTGTCTAGCATGTTGTCTTGTTGATATAGAGAAATTAGGCAAAGTTCCGCTAACAGTATTGTGAGTACTCCCATGCCAGACAGGTCTGTGTTACTGGCCCCCGGCCCCATAAGAGAGGATATGTGCATTGAAACCAGCCCGAAGATAGCTATAGCAATCGGCATTTCCATTCCTAATACATGAGGCAAATCCAGCTCTAATTGCTTAGTCCTGAATCTTGCAATAGAGATTAGGATTGTAACGAAGACTCCAACTCCGAGAGTCAGTACAGGATTTGGACCAGATGTAAGGCCCAAGACTATACCAACAACGAAGACTAGGACCATGACCGCAATGACTATGACTGGTTTGTGGGATATGTCAGATGTGTAAAGCTCCCCTGCATTATCTGTTTGACTCTTCTCACGACTCTTCCTTCTAGTCGCAACCATCTCTGCCTCAAGCGCGTCGTACGTTGGAAAGCCTTCTTGTTCTCCCTCTACTACAGACTTATCCAATGCTAGAGCTCTTCTTTCTTTCACCCTGGTCACTGTTTGGAGCTCTCTGCGTAGCTCACCCTTTGCAACAAGCCAAACCGTGGCTATCATAAACATCAGAATAGATATTGAGAGATATGTGGAATCGTCCCTGACATATGTCACAGCAGTGCAAATAGACATGAGCCAGAGGGATGATAGTGCTGGTTTGAGTAGCTCATCCATGGAGCCAGATTTAGGCAAATAGATGGAGAGCATGGCTCCTGTGCAAAACAGAGCCACAATTGAGGAATTCAGATCTGGGAGGGATGAAAAATCATCCAGGTAAACTGAAACCACTCGGTCAGGAATCATCAGTAGCAGGACGACACCCATCGATCCCATGGATATAGTGAAAAGCTCCTTGCCATCTTTCTGGATCATAAGAATTGTAACTAAAATAAAACATACGAATAGAGATATATAATCACCCATTCCATGTCTCCATTGGATTATCATTCCAGATAAAATAATCGTTCCGATCATTATTTCCAAATTTCCAACCCTTGTTCTTCTAAAAAGGGCCAAAGTATGCATCCCCCAAAGAGTCCCAGTTACAACTAGAAGGGTCAGAGATGTAAAGCTTCCAAATTGGGATAAAAACAGGATTGAGACCATTGGTAGCCATAACCCTAGACTCCATAGTTGCAAGGCTCCGGAGTCTCTCACAGAAGCTGAAATCTCAGAGATCCCCAAGAATTTTGACGCCAAGTTAGCATCCGTTTTGCCCATTCTCTCATTCACTAGGAACATCATTACAGAGCATACCAGGAGGTAAATTGCTAATGGCCCCGGGTCCGTTTCAATAATACCCCCAGGGTCATTTAGATCGTTCGAGATTAGGAGGGTTCTGAGAGATTCTTGTACGAATTGTTCGATGATTATCCATATCCAGGGAAGGAGGACAGTCACTCCTGCCAGAGAGGGGGAGTTCCTCTTTATTGCAAGAGCCCCGCTGCCAACATGAAGTAAACATAACATTCCCAGAAGCAGAGCGCCCCCGTCTCCCTCCGAATTAACTGATTCTGCGGGTACCAGGATTACCAGTAAACTCAGTACTGCCACAACACTCATCCAGAGTACCCTGTCAGTCACGCTATCCTGATCCCTGAGGATTACTACACCGACCGCTACAGCACCCAGAATCGTGAATACAGAATACTCGGATATATTGTAGGAAGCCGAGAATGATTGACCGTAAAAAAGGAAGATTAGAAGCGCAGTTGATACAATTGTAAGTGGGTATAGAACCCTCGCAGATGGAACGCCTCTTACAACTAAGTATGAACCCGAGAATGCCCCGGTCAACACAGTCACTAGTGCAAGAGCATACCCAAAATCTCCTCTATTGGAGGCAACAGCAAGCAATGCTCCCATCAAGCCCATGGACACAGATACTCCCCACAGTCCTGGACTGCCAAGTCCTAGTACATTCAATCCCTTGGAGAACCAATTTTCTTCCTTTGCAAAGCGTGTGGCCATAGATGCATTTAGCGCAGTAATCCCAAAGAGTAGCACAAACAGAAGTAACGGCTCGTCCAATGACATCACTCTCAGCTCTCCTAACTCAAATCCCCCTGTCGTAGCGTGCATGCCTATCCATAGATTCGAGGACACGATTCCAAGTGCGGCCAGATTTCCTGATTTCCTGTGAATTGCCAGGCCGTGCACTAACACAGTAGAGAATAGAATCATCAAGGCCACCCCTTCTTGGCCAAAAAGAGAGCCTGCAGTGGATCCAACAGCGAGCAGAACCAAGGTTGATTGCGCCGCTATTGCATCATGCTCATACCTATACGAGGCCATGATATTCAGACAAACTATGACGATTAACAGAGCTCCAAGACTTTCCACCCCGATGAAACCCCACTTCTGCAATTCCAAGGCTAGCCCGTAGAGTACCTTCATGGAGATTATGACCCAGGTGATTCCCAGAACTCGCAATCTAGTGTCATTGGCCCATTTTTCTCCGAGAAAGAAACCGAGTCCGGCCAGAAAAATTAGTGAAAGGGATGCCACGATCGGCTCGAATACAAACCCAATCTGGAATCCTATGGCACTGTAAATGAGAATCATCATCCCCATGAGTATCCAGTTTATTCGCCTTTCACCGTCCATTGCTACATCTGTAACTATGTCACGCTCCGGCGCAGACCTTACAGTACCATCTCTCTCAATCGCCCCCGTTCTCTTGGAATTGGAGAACGGGTCAAAGATTTCTCCTATGGCCTCATCTTCCTCTTTTGGAGCAACGGCCATATCTTTTTTTTCCTCGAACAAACTTGAATCGACGAGGTCCCCGATATCCAATTTGTCACTAATCCTAAACGCTCTCTCTCGGATGATATCGTCTTCCGAGGTCTCATCCACCATCGTACTGCGTAGAGCATATGAGGGATAATGACATCCCCAATTAATCCGTTCTGACACTGGTTCCATTCTGATTCCACCGCATCCGTAACCCTTGAAGCTGAATGTACTAGTCGGTGGCCATGGGGGACCGAGCGTTTTCGGACTCCAGCCCTATGGCACACACGCCATTGTCAGAGCATGGACTAGAGGTCAGTGGCAAAGTTCATTGGAATCTAGAGTGGGAAGAACTGCATGAAATTGCTGTTAAGATGAAGGAAGCCAAGTATACGTCCCATGGAGTCCTACTGGCTACTACAGGCGAGAGAACAGGAAGGTCCCCAAATGATAGATTTATTGTAAAGGAAAAAGGTCTTGCCGATGAAGTCTGGTGGGGGCAGGTCAACAGGCCTATTTCAGTGGATAAATTTGAGCGCCTCCTAGACAAGACTAGGAAACATCTCAATGATGCAGACAATCTCTTCGTGAAGGACGCATTTTGTGGAGCAGACCCTGCTCACACAATGCCCGTCAGGCTCGTCACAGAGAAAGCATGGCACGCCGCTTTCATGCACAACATGTTTGTCAGGGCCCCAAAAGAAGACTTGAGTAAGCATGTCCCCGAGTATACAATACTTCACGCCCCAAATCTAAGGGCAGTTCCGAGTCAAGACGGGACAAACTCAGGTGTTTTTGTCATTCTTGCTTTGGACAGGGGTTTGGTGATAATAGGCGGAACTCATTATGCTGGAGAGATAAAAAAGGCCATTTTTACGATAATGAACCACATTCTTCCAGCTAAGGGACTCCTCCCTATGCACTGCTCGGCGAACACCGACGGAGAAAAATCAGCATTGTTTTTCGGACTTTCTGGAACGGGAAAAACAACCCTCTCGGCAGATCCCGAAAGAGCTCTTGTAGGAGACGATGAACACGGTTGGTCAGACGAGGGCGTGTTCAACTTCGAAGGAGGATGTTATGCCAAGCTAATCAATCTCTCGAAGAAAGACGAACCCGCTATTTTTGCTACCACCAGGATGAAGGGGACAATTCTGGAAAACGTGGTCTTGAATGCCGATGGTACTCCGGATTTTACCAATGACTCTCTGACACAGAACACCAGGGGGTCCTATCCGATAGAATCTATCGAGAATAGGACTCAAGATTCAATGGCAGGAAATCCAAAAAATGTCGTTTTCCTGACATGTGACGCCTTCGGGGTACTTCCACCACTCTCTAGACTAACTCCTGAACAAGCGGCCTATCATTTCATTTCTGGATACACAGCGAAAGTTGCTGGAACAGAGATTGGGATCACTGAGCCACAGGCCACTTTCTCAACCTGCTTTGGAGCTCCATTCATGCCGAGGCATCCCTCAATCTATGCGGACCTACTATCCACTAAAATCAGAGATAATGAAGCGAAGTGCTGGCTCATCAACACTGGCTGGGTTGCTGGCGGATACGGAGAGAGCAGTAGAATCAAGATCAAGTGGACCAGAGCGCTACTCAACGCCGCTTTAAAGGGAGATTTGGATGACGTGGTTTTCGTCAAAGATCGAAGATTTGGATTCTCAGTTCCAACTACTTGTGAAGGAGTACCAGACAGTATTCTGCAGCCGAGAGAAACCTGGAACGACAAGAAGAAGTTCGACAATGTCGCAGATCTTCTAGCTCGCATGTTCATAGAAAACTTTGAGCAGTACAAGGAAGGGGTCAGTGAAGAGGTAATGTCCTCATCACCAGTCGTTCTGGGAAGTCGGTGAATCTAAATCGATTAACAGCAATCCTCTTCCTTCATGGGTGCGCTGATGAACGATACCTTGTCCACGTTGGGCGTATTCTGTAATTGACTGTAGACAGATCTTACGTGAGTGGCAGTACCCTTCACGTGGACTACGTCAACACACGAGTGACAGGAATGACCGAGCCTACTGCTGTGATGGTATGCGGCAACTTCAACGGAGTCAGTGCGACTAACCATCAATCTCTGCTCGCTCTTCTCCTGGTAATGCACAATGATGTGCCCCTCTACAACTTGATCGCCATCCATATTCATCAGGTCCCCCCTCTGTTGGATTTCAGCGAAGTACATGGACGCGTCTCTCAGAAAACGACTTCGATTCTTATAGCCCGATTTTTCAATCAGACTTTCGAAGGACTCCGCAAATTCTCTGTCTGCACTGAATGAAATTATTCTGCTCATACCCATCCCAATGTACCATCACTAATAATAATTTGTAAATACCTAATTATTAGGTTTCATTAAATATATATTAGTTCTCCGAGAACCATGAAGAGTGTAGCATACAGGTCAATCCTGCTGAGTATATTGATGATAACATCGAGTCTTGCCGGGTGTCTCGGGGACGAGGCTGAAGAAATTGTGGAACCAACTGAAGATCCACAAGAGGAATTAATCTACGGCAACGTCATGGTTTCGACTTATCACGTGGGAGAACTCGTGAAGGCTGTCGCAGGAGAAAGTGTGGCAATTAGCTACATGAGCCAGGAAAATATCCCAGTTCATGATTACTCACCATCCGCATCAGATCTTGTCAGACTTCAGGAAGCGGATGTATTCTTCTATCACGGACTCAACCTCGAGCCCTGGATAGACTCGGCCATGGAGGCACTAGGGGCCGATGCACCCCCTTCATTCATGACGCACACCATGGCATCGGGCGAGGACACACTGGACTACCAGTCATTGTTAGTGGCTGATCTGTGCGAACTTGTGACAGAAGGCCCATTCCAGAGTACAACGCTCGGGGTGATGGATCACGACCATGACGACCATGACGACCATGACGACCATGACGACCATGAC
>CETE01020956.1_pt1 | contig 32469 bp, 25 predicted proteins | sample 531241 | NCBI WGS metagenome assembly CETE01 (sample SAMEA2622336, study PRJEB7988) | marine metagenome | biome: marine biome (ENVO:00000447); feature: deep chlorophyll maximum layer (ENVO:xxxxxxxx); material: "saline water (ENVO:00002010), including plankton (ENVO:xxxxxxxx)" | depth 30 m
ATAACCCCAAAGCGGCTTGCGTGTGTTGCACGGGAGAATTTCGGATACAATCGCGATCGCGGGAAGAATCAGGACGTAAACCTCGGGGTGCGCAAGGAACCAGAAGAGGTGTTGATAAAGCAGCGGACTTCCTCCTCCGGCGGCATCAAATGGCAAGCCATTCACGTTCAGACCAGTTGGAATGAAAAAGCTGGTTCCGGCTACACGATCCATTAATTGCATGATCGCTGCCACTTCAAGTGGTGGAAATGCGAGAAGAAGGAGAAATCCGGTCACCAACATTGCCCAGACAAAGAAGGGTAATCTCATCCAAGTCAGCCCTTTGCATCGCAAGTTGACGATCGTGCAGATGAAGTTTACTGCCCCCAACAAAGATGAAGTGATTAAGAACACCATTCCTGTCAACCATTGCGTTTGCCCCGTCCAGAATAGGTCCCCAAAATGCAGATCGGTTGTAGTTGCGAGCGGAGAATAATTTGTCCACCCAGCTTTTGCCGCCCCCGAAGGCAAAAAGAAGCTGACGAACATCATAATGCCGCCGATAAGAAAGAACCAATAACTTGCCATGTTGAGGCGAGGGAAAGCCATATCTGGAGCTCCGATCTGAAGAGGGGTCACATAATTACCGAAGGCGCCAAAGGCTAGCGGGACCACCCCGAGGAAGACCATAATGGTGCCGTGCATGGCACCAAACATGTTGTAAAGGTCGCCAGTAACTTTGCCACCATCGTCAAGCCAAGCTTGGAACCAAGGCCAGTCGGCAAGCATGGGAACTGGGCGGTCAGGATAAGCGATGCTCCAGCGCATCACCATCATAAGGAAAAATCCGAAGGCCAGAAATACCAGTGAAGTGAACCCGTATTGAATACCGATCACCTTGTGATCGGTGGAGAAGATATATTTCTTCCAGAACGGCTCTTCATGATGATCGTGATCATCATGGTCCACATTATGTGTTTCTTTTATCGCTTCGCTCATACCTATCGGGAAACGTTACGTTGCTTAAATACAAGCAAGTTCCGCTCTTTCAGAAAATACTTTAATTGGTTTGTGTCTAATTTATCCCTCTACGGAGTTATTTGCGGCGTCAGCCCTGGAATTTAAAGGCTCACCAGTTTCGAGGTCAACTGGAGAACCCGGGAGAAATTCACCCTCGGGAATCGCTAGTAACTGCGATTCCGTGTAGGGTCCACTCTGGCTGCTAAACTGATCTCTGGCAGCCTTAATCATCTCACTGGTGACTACGCCTTGGTCTTCTGCCGAGAGACTGCCGAATTCACGCCGAATGTAAGTTACCACCTGTGCGATTTTCTCATCGCTCAAATTGTTCCAAGCTGGCATAAGTTGGTTGTAAGTTTGACCAGCAACCTTAAACGGGCCATTGATACCATGCAACATAATGGCACCGAGGCGAGAGGTTCCACCATCAACCCATTCGGAGCCAACGAGCGGCGGGAACTGTCCTGGAATACCAAGACCAGAAGCCTGGTGGCAAGCAATACAGTTATTATAGACTTTCTTACCGTCGCTCATCCATTCTTCGATCCAAGCTACCTGAACGGCAACCTCATCTTCTCCGCCAAGTTTCGGACGTGGCGCCGGCTGATAATTATCGTTCACGTAAATGCTGTCACCAAAACCGTTTGCGGTGCTAAAGAGGTGTCCGCCGCCAAGGATTAGAATCAGTGAAGCAACCACCAACACGACAGCACTAGCCGAACCTTCCCCACCGGGCATCAACGGATTTTCTCTTCGAACCGAATCGTGGAGTTCAACAGTTTTCACCTTTCCGCGCTCGTAATCGATATTCTTGTCTTCCTCGTTTGCCATCTTAGTAGATTCCGTTTGTAAAGTATGTTTTAATTAGCCTCCGGTGCTAGCAACTTCTGGCAGCGGTTGATCCTTTTTTAAGGATAAGAGATAATCGACCAGAGCTTCTGCCTTGGGTGTTGGATCCCATCCTTTTCCAAAAGGAGACTTCCGGTATAGATGTTTATAAGCTGGCATTCCACTGTCTGGATCGATGTCCTTTGGGTTAAGAAGATGTTGGTGCATCAGCTCGCGTGTCGTAATGCGATGCCCAACATTTGAAAGATCCTGACCGATTCGCTGATAGCCAAGTGGAGCTATTTCTTCGAGGCTGTAGTCAAGAGGTTGGGTCTCGCGGGCAAGTCCATCCTCCTCTCGCCCGCCCCAACCAGGACGCCACATGTCCGGACCAGCGTAAGTCGGTCGAATAACCTGAGTATGGCAGTAGGCGCAACCCTCAGCCGCGTAGACCTGAGCTCCAAAATCACTCGAACCAAAACGGTAGAGTGTTGCATCTGGGTATGCCACGACGCCGCCCTCGATCTCCTGCCCCTCAGGATAATGAATTGGAACCGAATCCGATTGGCGAACAAAGGGAATGATGATCAAGAGGATTAGTGGCAATGCAAAAGCAGTAGCGAGGCCGCCGATCAGGTTTACAAACTTATTAGGCTTCATTCTTTTGCTAAATTTTTATTCTTGGAGTCCCGCGGCTATTTTCGCACTTCCCGCTTCTCCCGGGTTGGCGTGGATCAAAGTCGGCCCTTCCGACTTCCGTCCCTTTCCAATAAACATGAGAGTTAATTGGTAGAGGAATGAAAGGTTGGAGAACGAAATCATAGCCCAAGCCAAAGCCCGGCCCACCACATAGGCTGCAGAGTTGACAAAAGAAGTGGAGAAAGTCTGATCCCACTGGGCAAGATTTCCACCCTGGGCAATTCCACCAATCAACATAGAAACGACCAGAGTAATGATACCGTAAGTACTATACCAGAAGTGAGTGCGGATCCGTTTGCCAGACGGCCATTCAGCACCAGTGATGCGCGGGACAATAAAGTAAATCGCTCCGAACAACGTCATGGAGAAAAAACCGTAAATAGCAAGAGTATCGAGTCCGACAAGAAAATGGCTAAATTGAATATCGCGTCCAAAGGAGTAGGTCGAACTGAACGCCGCGAGCACTGCGTAAAGGGCAAGCATCAGCATTCCAAAAGCAGTGAAACGTAATGAAGGACTTAACTCCCAGAGTTTTGAACATCCTTTGAGCGTAGCCATGAGGTTGAAGAATGTCGTGAGGACCGCCAGGAGAATGAAAATCGTCGCCGCTCCGCTCACAGCAGGCATCCAGGCTGGAAAGGGCCCTCCCATAAAACGAGAAAAGCCAGTCCAACCAGCCAAGAATGCTAGCAACCAGAAACTGGCTTGCGCGAGGGGATGGCTGTATATCGGGCGACCTGCGATTTTGGGTACAATGTAGTAAGCGACGGCAATTGCTACAGGCGCCATCCAAAAGTAAATCAAATTAGTGATATACCAAGCACCCACCCCACTGGCCATGACTGGAGCCGTGCCCTTGCCAATGATAATGTTTGCGGTAATAAAAATCCACGGAAACCAGAGGGCAGCCCCGATCAAATACATCTCGGAAACATAAACAAGCGACTCCCGGCGCTTACAAAACATCGGAATAATTCCGACAACGATCAGCAGATAAGAAATGCTGAGAAAAGGCCAAACCCACTTCGGGAAATCGAGAAGTGGAAGCGAATTCCCATAGCCAATCAAAACGGTCAAAACCGCAAAGGTAACCCCAGCGTTCCAAATGTGACCTACGACGAGAATACCAGCCCTATTGCTCAGTTGAGTTCGGGTCAAACGAGCCATGAGCCAGAGAATGACTCCTACACCAGCCTGCATACCCCATCCATAAACAAGCGCGTTCAAGTGAGCAGGAAAGAGGCGCCCATATCCAAGAACGGAGAAATCGTCCCATAAACCGGGAAGGCGAAGCTTCAAGGAGCTAATAAAACCGAGTAACGTTGCCACTAGCAACCACGCCGCCGCACTGGTGAAGAAAAACATCACAGGATAACGAGTCGAGCGGTCGATGGTCACTCTTTCCTCAATTTCCTCAGGTGTCAGTTCAGGCAGTGTCATAAAAAATGTTGTCAGTCAGCGTCTCAAAATTCCCCTCATCCAGTTGATTTTGCTTTGTCCTTTCCTTCGTCTGCTTTTTCGCTAGGCTTGTCTGCTTCCTCTGCTGGTTCACCTGAGACAGGCCCTGGAGGATTCGAACCTACTTCGTTTTGTTTCATAAAAGTCGGCGAACCAGGAACAACGATATCGCTTTTAGCAGCCCTAGGAACCTTTTCTGCAAGGCTTTTCATAGCTGTGTCAACCTTCGAAGGGTCAACCAAAGATTGTTGTGCAGCCGTTACCTCCTCGAGATTCGCCCATCGAGTTTGAATCGTTTCCTCTGAGAAATCACCCATGTAGGCGCGATCCTCGATGCTTTCGCGCCCGAAGTTGCTGGTAAGAATCAGGACAACAAATCCAAAAGAAACCAAGATCGCAAGCCCGCTAAGAAGCGTCTTGGTATGGGAGTTATTCGGCGATGTTTGGTCACTCATCTAGCTTAGAAAGAAAAAGGCTTAGTTAACCACGTTTAGAGATTCGTCGAGACGCGGGTCTCGGCACGGAAACAGGCTGGCAGAACTGAGTTGCTTCAAAAGGAAAAAACCGAAGATTCCTCCAACGCTGACAAATGCGAGAACATCAAAGATCCACGCACCTGGAATCGTCATGGAAATGTGACCCGTTCCTGCCGTGAGAGAAGGGCCACGTTCTGGGATAATAATAAAATAAATATCAAATACATGCATGAGCAGGTTCCAGACCGCAACAATCGAGATCACCAACGGAGCTTTTTTAATCGCGCGGATAAGTAGAATTCCAAACGGGATAAAAAAGTGCCCAATAACGAGAAAGCAGATCGTGTAAGTGTTCCAGAAATCACTGTTGCGGGTCAGGTAAAATTTTGTTTCCTCTGTGATATTGGCATACCAGATCAGGAAAAACTGAGAAAACGCGATGTATGCCCAGAAAATCACGAAGGCATGCATCAACTTACCCATTAGGTGGTAGTGTTCCAACGTGACAACATTCCTGAGGTAACCCGCCTTTCGAAGACCGGTCAGCATCAGGATCAGCAATCCCATCGAATTGAGCGCGCATCCTGCAAACAGATAGACACCCCACATCGTTGAGAACCAGGCGTAGTCTAACGCCATCAGCCAATCGAACACCAGAAACGTCCACGCCACGGCAAAAAATGGGAGAAAGCCGCAACTTCCGCGGCGCATCCAGCGGAACCATTTTGGGTCGCCATCACTATCCTGAATTATCGACCATCGCCTTATAGTCCAGGCAATTCCAATGAGGACGACAAAGTAGAACGCGACCCTGAAATACCAGAACCCTTCGTTGAGATAACCCCGTTTCACATAGAGCAAAGCTTCTTTCTTCAGGAAATTCTTATCAGTCAGCGCGGCAACTACAGCGCCCTCTGAAAGATCCTTTTCTTTTAGCTTAGCAGCTTCCTTCTCAAGCCCCTTGATCTTACGTTCGAAGTAGGCCTTATGACCGGGACTTGGCGAATTGAGAGAAGCTAGTTCAGACTTAGTTTTATCCACTGCTTTCTGAGCCTTCTCAACCTTAGCTTCCTGCTCAACAATGTAGGCAGGGGCCTCTTTTTCGGCCTTTTCGCCAGCAGCCTCTAGCGCAGCTTTTCGCAGAGGAAACCATTCCCAGAGCGCGTCACGAAAACCAAACTGTGGAAAAACCAGCGGAAGCGCGAGCACCATCATGAACGGGATCGTACTGCCAAGATTCTCCATGAGACGTCTCACAACTGTCCCCCAGCCCGAATTGCTGGCGTGGTGAAGCAAGGTCCAGAAAAGCCCCCCCACTCCAAGCGTTAGGAAAAAGATGACCGCGAATAGCCAACTGTAGCCCATGGCACTGGTTTTTTCCTCGCCGAAAGAGAAGCTCAGGATAAAGAAAAGCAAGAGCCCTCCAAATCCCACCACTGCACACAAAAGCTTAAGCAGAGCAGGGCTCTTGAAGGCCTCCCCATCTTTGAAATCGTCGCCGTCTTTCAGACCTGCCATAAAATTAGAAGAATACAGTTAAGAAAATGAATCACTTTGTGGACGCTGTTTGAAGGGCACGGACGTAGGCGGTAATCGCCCAGCGGTCTTTCACAGGAATCGCTCCGCTGTAAGGGCCCATGAGACCTTTGCCGTGGGTAATTGTCCAAAAAATTTGCCCCTCAGGCATCGCGATAACTCGAGGGTCTATCAAATTCGCTGAAGGCGGAATGGCCCAATACTTCGAAACGACACCGACTCCATTACCGGATTCTCCGTGACAAGCAGTGCAATAAATTTGATATCGCTCTTTGCCCCGAGCGAGGAAAGCCTCATCAAACTCCAGTCCCTCAGGATAGCCCGATCCATAGAAGTCGCCGAAAAGGCCACTACTGGCGTAATCATCGCCACGACCAAAGTCGAGGGAAGAGGTGAGCTGGCCTTCATTGCCCCCATGCGGAAACTGATAACCAATCGGGAGGGTACCGGCGACCGGCTTGCGTGCTCCCTGACCGTTTTCAAAAAATTCGCTCCCTTTCTGATACTTGAGCTTGTACTGGCGATCCATATCGGGGAAGAGTTCAAACGGTGGGTTTGAAAACTTCTCTCCACGTGGGCCGATACCATAGGCAACGGCTACCACGACGATCGCTAGAATTAGAAAAAACCAACGCATGACTAGAATTAGTGCGAAACCTCCTCGATTTCCCCGGCACCGATTTCCGTCAGGAAATCGCGGGTTTTGTCTTTCTTAAACTTCGGGTCACGAGACTCGATTACCATGAGGAAACCATCGTCGGTAGACTTGGGAAAAAGCGACGAGTTAAAGAGTGGGTGATTCCAACGCGGCAGCATAATCCAAATGAGCAAACCAAAGAGAATGGAAAAACCGGAAAATAGAATAGTAAGCTCAAAGGTCACTGGGAAGAAAGCCGGCACTGTAAACAGGTTAGTGGGCTTGTTTTGGACGACCGTTGGATAAAGCGATACCTGGGTGAAAAACTGGAGGAACAGAGCAAAAAGGAAACCAGTTGTTCCTCCTACCAAAACAACCGCTGAAAGCCAACTTTTTCCGAGCCCCATGGCAGCGTCCATCCCGTGAACGGGATACGGGGTATGAACGTCCCAGCGACGGAACCCGGCGTCACGCACCTTCTCCGCGGCATGGTAGAGGTCCGTTGCGTTGTCGAACTCGGCGACATAAGCAAATAGGCTGGTTGCTTTGGCAGTTGAATCACTCACGGCTACTGATTGGAGATAAAGTTTTACGATAAGATCAAATTAGGCAGTTCCTTGACGGCGTTTTTCGCGAAGTCTCTTCCAATCCGGGTGATGCGGATCAGCTTCGGGAAGCACCCCTTTCACCTCACTGACGGCAATCACCGGCAAGAATCGGATGAAGAGGAGGAAGAGCATGAAGAACATGCCGAAGGTGCCAGCGAACATGAGCTTCTCCACCCAAGACGGTTCATAGTAACCCCACTGCCCCGGAAGAAAGTCTCTCGCTAATGTAGTCGGAATGATCACGAAACGCTCAAACCACATACCAAAGTTTACGAAATTTGAGATAATAAAGACCACCCACAGATTATGGCGGCACCACTTCCACCAAAAGACCTGGGGGGCTATAACGTTGCAGAAAAACATGCAGTAGTAAGCCCACGTGTAGGGGCCAGAGAGAATTCGAAGATGGAAGGCATCAGCCTCAAACTTGTTCGCCCCATAGTAACTGATGAACAATTCCATGATGTAGGCGTAGCCCACGATCGTACCCGTCAGGAGAATGATCTTCGCCATGTTGTCGACGTGCTTATGGGTAATTAAATCCTCGAGGCCGTAGAGCTTACGTATCGGCAGCATGAGGGTCAGAACCATGGCGAAACCTCCAAAGATCGCCCCCGCCACGAAGTAAGGCGGAAAGATAGTCGTGTGCCAACCGGGAACCACGGATGTCGCAAAGTCGAAGGAGACGACGGAGTGCACTGAAAGGACCAATGGCGTCGAAAGAGCGGCGAGAAGAAGATATCCCATTTCGTAGTGACGCCAGTGACGGTTACCCCCTCGCCAGCCTAGAGCGAAGAACCCGTAGAGAAACTTCGGAAGCTTTTTCTTGGCACGGTCACGAAGCGTCGCGAGATCGGGAATCAGACCAATATACCAAAAGATCACTGAAATCGTGAAATAAGTAGAAACAGCGAACACGTCCCAAAGCAACGGGCTCTTAAAGTTTTGCCAGATCGCGTTGGCGTTGGGTACTGGAGCCAGGAACCATACCATCCAGAAGCGACCAACGTGAAAGCCCGGATAAATGCCGGCGCACATCACCGCAATCAGCGTCATTGCCTCCGAAGCCCGGTTCACGGAAGTTCTCCACTTTTGACGTGTCAGGAAAAGAATCGCCGAAATTAAAGTTCCTGCATGGCCAATACCAATCCAAAACACAAAGTTCACGATCGCCCACCCCCAAGCAACAGGCTGGTTATTACCCCAAACACCAACACCAGTCGAGACTAGGTAGACCAAGGTAAAGGCGAGGCATGAGAAAAGTGCTACCGCAGGAACGAAAAGAACCCACCAAATGAAGGGCTGTCGATTCTCAACGATGCCGCAAATTCGGTCCGTAATCCAACCCATGGAACGGTTATTGAGCACGAGAGGCTCACGAGCCACGCCCTCCGCCTCTGACGGATGAACGTTTTGATTAGCTGTCGTTGGATCTGCCATCTAAAAAAGTCAGTAATCAAGCAGGTTAGTGCATCTTCGACGTCACCGTGCCGACCGCGTCGGCTCCTGGCATCTTCGGGTTTGGGTTTTTGATGCGGGCGAGGTAACTCGTCCTCGGTCGGGTTCCGATATACTTGAGAAGGTCGTAATTCCTTGGGCTCGACTTCTTCACGTTCACAGTGTCCTTCGGATCCATCAGATTACCGAACGTTATTGAGTCAGCCCCACAAGCATCCTGACATGCAACTGTGAGAGACCCTGTTTTTACTTGGATATCATCAGAATCACGAGCCGCCGCTTTTGCTGCGATCTTCGCGGCGGTGATTCGCTGGACACAGTAAGTACACTTCTCGATCACACCGCGCATACGCACCGTTACATTCGGGTTCTTTTGAAGTCGCTGCGTCGTTGTCGCGTTTCCGTTTGCCGGAGCGAGAGGACCAAATTTAAAACCTTCAGCTTCGATACCACCAACCTTTATTTTCTCTAGCGGACGTTTGTTGTAGTCGTAGTAGTTGAAGCGTCGAGCCTTGTAGGGGCAGTTGTTCGCGCAGTATCGGGTTCCGATACAACGGTTGTAGGTCATCGCATTGAGACCATCACCTGTATGGACGGTAGCATTCACCGGGCACACCGTTTCACAGGGGGCACTCTCGCACTGAAGGCAACTGACGCCCATTGGAATCATCTCAATCTGATCATCATCGACGGGACGTTTTCCAGGTTCACCGTTGCCTAGTCCCTGATCTGAAACCGTCTTATAGTCACTCGGGCTGGTGAAATAGCGATCCATTCGAACCCAGTGCATTTCACGGCCAGCCAGAACCTGATCCTTACCAACGATGGGAATATTGTTTTCCGCTTGGCAGGCTATCACGCAAGCATTGCAGCCCGTGCACGAATTCAAATCGATGGTCATTGCCCACTGGTGGAGTTGATCCACCTTGAACTCGTGCCCCGGGATAGCACTAAACATCGGCCCCGGACCTTCAGGATTTTCTCCTTTTATGTAATCGGGACCTTTGTAGAGAGAAATATTCTCAGGAATGTGGTGATCCATGCCCTGATGCTGGGCAAAGTGCGGATCTTTCTTATACATTTCAACAGTGCCCTCTCGAGCAATGGCACGCCCCTCCATACTGTAGTGCTCAGCTGTCAGCGCTAACTCGTGCTCTTCACCAGTAGATTTAAGGTTTACACCGCTCACATAGTAGGGCGTCGCCGTTGTCATCATGGGGTAGGCGTTAAATCCAACCCCACGACTCACCGTGCCATCAGCCAAATCACCATAGTAACCGACCGGCAAACAAAGAACGAAATCAGCCTGACCGGGTGAAACAAGAACTGGTGCCTCAATCTTCCGATCACCAATAGAAATCTCGACCAATTCTCCATCTTTTAGTCCCAGAGTTTCTGCGGTAGTGGTGCTGATTAACGCCGCGTTATCCCAGGTCAACTTTGTAATCGGATCGGGAGCTTCTTGCAGCCAGCCATTATTAACGAATCGACCATCGTAAGTCGCACCGCTCACCGTCAGCACCAATTCAAGGCCTTCGGCATGCGGAAGATCCGCGATCTTCACTCCCTTTGAGCCGAAGATCGACGCAGGCTCGGTAATGACCTTTGCAGTCGGAAGACGCTTACCCTTGGCAAAGCCATCGCGAAGTGCCTGACTCCAGTCTTCAAGCCCTGCGTTATTAAAAGTTCTTTTAACCCGCTCGAGAATAAGTTCCTCGGATGCATTTTCCTCAAGCAGAGAGAGAAGAAACACGTTCTCGGAGATCCCCCCCCAGAGTGGATTGATCATTGGCTGCTGCACGGAGTAAATTCCCCCCATGCTGTAGTGATCCCCCCATGACTCGAGGTAGTGAGTTCCGGGAATATGCCAAGTTGCAGCCTTCGCCGTCTCGTTCACCGAATACCCAAGATGGACCACTTTTGGAACAGATTTAAGAAGTTTACCAAACTCAAGATCGGCAGGAGCGTCAAACACCACATCACCGGCATTAAGCACGAAGAGAGCCTCAATCTCCCCAGAGCTGATAGCAGCAGAAAGGTCCGCGATCCCACCCATCTGAGGAAGGTCATGCTGAACGAGCGTGATATGATTCTCGTAAGCTCCAAGCGCCTTATTAAGCGCTGAAACAAGAATGTGAACCTCGCGACCATGACGATTACCCGCGAGAACAATCGATCCGCCTTGATTTTCCGCTAAATCAATCGCGCATTCCTCTATCCACTTTTCGTGATAAACCGGAACGACCATCTTAGCGATCACTTCGTCAGCAACCGAGCCGAGAGCACGGTCTCCGATTTTTTCGGAAACGGCTTTCGCCACCAGCGCTGCCACGGGGAGAATCTGCGAAGGGGCGATTCGATAGCGATGGTCGGCCATTCCACCGGTTAGCGTGAAAGCTGACTCGACGGCATAGAAGCGACTGACTTCTCCCCCACCGTCAGTGTCGCGAGTTTCGGCAAATTCACACTGACAATTGTCGCCAATAGAATCAAGCCCGAGGAAGTCATTATCGAGCGAGAGTACTCTCTTAATTCCAGAAAGACTCACCACAGGAACAACCCCCTGTCCGTAGAGATCAGTCCTCGCCTGCGCTGCCCCTGCACCCTCGAGCGCCTCGTAAGAGTAGAGAGAAAGGCCGGGGTAGGCTTCAGCCACTTCCCTTACCAGGGCATTTCGAGTCGGAGACGTTGATGGCGACATCAACATTGCTACTTTCTTTCCAGACTTACCCTTTCGAAAGCCACTCAGGAAAGAAGCCTGAAAGTCTTCGGCGGATGTCGGCTTACCACCGCTGAGATAACCTTTAGACCGATCCTGATCATACAAATCGAGAATAGACGCCTGAGTGTAGGCTGTGGAAGAGCCACCCGAGTTGGGGTGGAGGCGATTACCATCCACTTTCGTGGGACGTCCCTCATAAGTTGTGGCCACCAAAGGGTCACATCCTATCCCGCCAAGACGAGGCTTGGCAGTTGAGTAATACAGAGCTTTGCCAGGAATGACCCACTCCACGTGCTCATTGAAAGGAACGAGGTGACGCACTGGCCGACTGCAAGCCACTCCAAAGCCAGCCAATGCGGTGGAGGCACCCATTAGCTTCACAAACCCACGCCGGGAAGTCTCGTCCATCTCCAGCTCCGCTGCCCCTTGTGGGAACTCGCGCTCCAACCAACCTTTGAATTCTTCAGAATTCTCAAGCTCGCCCAGACTGCGCCAGTGCTGGCGAGAGGTTTTAGGCTCAGTTGGATGTTTCCACTTTCGCTTCATTCAATCTTAATTCCCCTGTATCAGCGATGACATGCCGCGCAATCCTGCGGAGGGTTAACATTCCAGACTTGCTGCAAGTGGGCTCCAATCAGATCTTGACCCCATTTTTTGCCTGCATCGTCCTGCTTCAGTGCCTCAGCGTTTCCTCCAGTCTTACCGGCGAGGTAGGCATAAAAGTCGTCGGGATCGAGGTCGTCTGCAGTCCAATCAAGGTTGGTGACTTCGTCAACCGGACGGAGCGACTTCTCAGGGTTCCGGTGGCAGTCCAGACAAAAGCTCATACTGAGCGTTTTAGCGTGGTAGACGACAGGCATTTCATCAACACGACCGTGGCATTCTTTGCAGCTCACTCCGCGGTTCACGTGGGCAGAGTGATTAAAGTAGGCGTAGTCGGGAGTCTCGTGGATTTGGACCCACTTAATTGGTTCCCCCGTGTAACCCTCGTAATTTTCATCCATAGCCACCCGCAGAGGTTCCAACTTTGGTGAATCTGACTTCACCTTGCCGGGACCGTGGCAATTCCAGCAAACCTGCGCGGCAGGGATGTTGGAATGCGAAGAATTTTCGACGTAACTGTGGCAATATCGACAGTCCATCCCGAGTTGCCCGGCATGGAGACTGTGATCAAACGGAATCGGCTGCTGCGGCATGTAACCCACACGAGTGTGTTTTGGGGTCCATGAGTACCAAGCGAGTGCGATCACACACGTACCGAGCGCGCCGATACACACGAAAACCTTTACCGCCAGCAGATTTGTCCAACGTGGAAAAATGTTACCCATTTACTGATGCGAAGCCGCCCCACTTAATAGCTTGTGAAAAATTTCACAAGCGTTTTTTTAGGGGATTTCTGCTTCATCCTCTTCGGTTGTTATTACGCTGTAATGGCAAGCGAAGATTCAGGGTAAAATGGAAGCAATTTTTCTAAATCGTACCTGAAAGTTGCCGATTTAGGCACGAAGACCCAGATGAACCGTGAACGAATGGAAATCAGGGCCGGAATACGTTGATCTTCCCGTTGTAGGGATTGACCTGCAGACACATAAAGTTGTCCGGTTCGTCATTTTGAAGCGCTCCCTCACCTTGCACCAGCGTGAGATACCACGTGTCGCGAGCATCACCCGACCGGTAGGGTAAGTCAGTGGAGCCGTCTGGTCGAAAGCGGAAGGCCACATAAGGCGTGTCCACCTTCGTGCCGGACCGGCCGGTAGGCACAAGCTCGGAGCCTATTCTTGGGGAATCGAAGCCGTATTTAGACTCGCTGGAAAATCCGCCCGTTGCCGCCGGTTGGACGAGGGTGCTCAAATTCTCATGAATAGCAACTGGGTTCCGAATTCGGAAAAAGTTACTCACGGGCAGCATTTCACCTTCGGCGCTGTATTGAAAAAGCTGAAACGCGCGAAACGCCTCATCAGTCAGCGCCGCAGATTCATCTTTCATCTTAAAGAACCGCACTTCCACATCAGCACTCTTGGAGACTGCCATCTGTTGAGCTAGCGTCAGCTGATTTTGTATCACCGTCCCTTCACCCGATAGGGTGTTGGAACTGATGAGGCTAAAGAGATTGGGCGCGGCAAAGGCGAGTAAGATGGACACTACAGTTAATACCACCATCATCTCGATCAGTGAGAAGCCGCGAATCTGTTTCTTGGATCCGTATTTCATACTCAGGGTAGGCAAGGCGTGATCAATTATTGTCGCTCCACTTCGCGCTGCGAAGCATCACCATGGAACTGAAGATCTTATGATTAACGTTACTCCCATGTAGTGCCGCAGAGAGTGTCTCAACATCCTTTTCGTAGTTTGATGTTGTTTGAAAAAGGCCCTCAGGCATTAGTTCTGGCTTCATGGTTCCGTTCTCCATGCGAACGGCAGAGTTTTCGTCAATTGCCACCATCGTGAGCCTCACCAGCGGAGGCACCTGTTGAGCATAGCCAGCAAATCCATCGCTGGCATCGTTTGAGTCATAGGCGTAATTTGGAGCAATCTGACTATAGGTATCATCGCGACCTCCAGCATTTTGAACGAGGGAGTCACGCGGCGAAACGATCAGGGCCAGGATATTGTCAGCGATAGGATTCAAGTGATCCTCAAATCCACCTTCATCACCCGCTAAGCTCATCGATTGGCGATACCATTCGGTGAATTCCTGTGGTTCCCCTTCAGATCGCTCTTGCCCACCATCGGCGAACACCTGATTAAATTCAGCCGGAGGGCGGAACTCCATGAGCCGGAACCGATAACGTTGTGCCCCCTCAATGAAACTTGGCCGGAATTTTTCATTTCCCCCGAATGCAACGAAATAGCCGCGACCGTTAAACAGATTATTTAAGTTCCGATACTCCGTGGAAAACCCAAGTGGTGCCTGGAAAAACACCGCATGGCCGACGGGTAGTTGCGAACCGGAGGCGCTCAGCTTGTCCGCGTCCATTGAAATGAAGTGCAATTCAGAGGTTCGATAATAACGATCAATCAATCCGTCACCGTCTTCATCATCCAGATCCCAGTATGTATTGAGAGAGGCCTGCCCAAGATTCTTGGCGATCAGATCAAATGCGACTCGAGCCTCACGGAATTGGCCGATACGGCTCTCTGAGAAAACCCAAGCTTTCTGGACCTGATCCAGCATCATGGTTAAGGTATACATCAGGACCGTTAGGATTCCCATGGCGACCATCAACTCAATCAACGAAAACGCTGACTGCTTTTTTCCCTTTTTAGACCTGCGAGGTAGTTTCTTCATGGGGCTGCGGCGCTAAAGTCATGGCCCATCTGAACGATGTAGGTTTGATAGGTCGAAATCGCTTTTCGAAATTTTTCCGCATCCCAGTCAAATTGCTCGCCGAGAGCCCCCGCCAGAGCGACTTCAATAATCACAGGGCGGATGTATTTGTTGTATTCATTGTCATCGGAAAGGCTTACCCCATTAAATGCAGCACCGCCGACGCTCTCTGGGACGCTGCCGCTGCCGCGACCCATGTCATCAACCGGAGGCAGCGTCACTCTCGCTGAGTAAATATGCTCCTGACTTCCTTTAACAGCACCCGAGGCGCGGCTATCACCGATCTCCTCACCCTGATCGTCGTAGTAAAGCTCTAGTCCATCGAACTCATCAATCGGAGAATTGGTTGACCCGACCTTGTAGGGAGTCATTTGGATTTCGTTGAGTAACTGCTGGTGGATTCTCGCCTGAATTGCCTCGTCACCGGCCGCCACCATCGTGTCCATTCCCTGCGGTAGCAAACCTAGAATGGAGACGATGCCGACCGCAGCAATTGCCATCGCAATCGTTACCTCAACGAGACTGAAGGCCCCACTGTTTCGCTTTTTTTCTTCTGCAAACGTCATCACTGGAAATATTGAGTATAATCAAGGGGCAAAGCGACGCGGATTGACCACTCGATACTGATAAAATTCATCAAGAGACCGGTTCGGTTGGGTCGCAAAGTCGGGGAGATCCGGATGGTTAGGATCAACGAAACGCTCCACGATTGAAGAGCCTCGATACTCTGCCTGTACTGTATCCAACTCGGGACGCCAGACGCCATATTCAGCATCATTCTCGCGGCGCGATTGTTTGATCACCTGAGCTCGAAAGTGGACTTTGAAGGTATTGGACTTCGTCGTCAGGCGCTGCTGAAGGTTAGCGTAGGGTCGCTCCCTCGAGTTATCGCTAGTCAGTGACATGGTATCCCAAAACCTTCCGGCTCCCATATTTTCTGCTGAGACCGTTGGGATCTGAGCCGACGCCCTTGAGGGCAATCCATAGAGATCGGCAACCTCCACGGCAGGAAGGTGAATTTCACAAATTTCTGTAGCCGACTTGAAGAGATCCTCCCCGTTATTGAAACGATCATCGAACTGCTTAAACACGCCAGTCTCATGGACAACGCTTCTCAGCGAACGAAGCTCCAGAGTAAAGTTCCCGCCACGTTCTCTATGACCTTTTCCCCAACGATGCTTATAATCTGTGTGGAAACGGTTTGGCAGGATCGCCATAAACTCCGAGCGCATGATTCCACGCAAGGCGGTGTTTCGATCAATGTGAAGGAAAGGCGCCATCTGATAGTTCATGTTGATCTTACCAGCGGTCGAAAGAGGCTCACTAATTGCGTATGGCTCAACTACCGGCATCCAGAACAAGTCCATTAATGCATGGTCGGGCGGATCACTGCCACCCTCTCTCTGTCCCGCGCCCGGGTGTGAATCATACTTGGGGCTCACAACGTTGGGACGGAAGAGGAGCGTACGCCAAGGCTCATCAGCTTTCACACCGGTCGGCAGAGAGCCAAATACACCTGGACCAGATACAATGCGGTTTGGCGAGAAGTAGGCCGCACCACCCGCTTCACCTCGCCACGAAGACGTAAAATACGGGATATCCAATTCACGACCAAGCGTCGCCCAATAGGCATCAAGCTCATGCTGCACTTTCCCCATGAGGTTACTGATATTACCCTCGTCCGGCTTATTAATGTAGGGACCGTCTGTCATGAGGCCGAGGCCACTGTCAAAGTCACCGTAGCGTTGCACATCTTCTGACTTCACATTCCCATTAGCCCCGCCACCCAAAGGAAGCGGTGCTTTCCATGCGTATGACCCACGGTTTCGCACCTTGGGAAGGTCAGGGATAATCAGGTAATCATCCTCCTTACGGAACCCCCAGTAAGAGTTACCTACCGAATTCGTCAACGAGTGAGACATCCGCGGATCATCATCCGAACTACTGATGCCACCTCCATAGTCACGATGCGCCTCAAAGTGCTCACTGGGGTTCTTGGAAGCAGCAACGAGTCGGGCGTCGCCATGAGAAACCTCAACAGATTGAACCACATCTCCTGGACCGAACATGGAGCTGAAACCACCACTGCGGCGCACGCTGACCTGAGCCATGCGTCCATGGGCTCGTCCGGGAGCAGAATTTGAAACCGTATCTGACTCGCCCTGCCAAAGCCCTGCCTTGTGGAGATTAGTCACCACGCGAAGGTTCCCCGGATCAGCTGTGATACTGACTCGCTCAAGGGGGCCGAAACTTTCACGCCGAAGCCGGCCTTGACGATTTTTCCGACCCAAGATCGGCCCGTAAACTCGATTACGCCAGCCAGTTCCGTTCGTTGTGGGTTGCGGTGTGAATTGTGGGGCTTGGATATTAAAGCTATCGAAATTTAACTCTACTGTCTGCAGTGGTGACGAAGGAGGAGAGGCATCTGGAGCACTGGCCTCGGCAGCATCCCTACCAGGGAAAATCTCGAAAGTCACCTGCCCACCGTTAAAATTCAGGCTATTCCCGTTTATTTTGAACGGGACCGTGACAAGATCATAGGTGTAAGATTTGGGAGCGTCGGGAGTGAGAGAGTCCCAAGCCGTGTTGCCGGATATCCCGCCGTTCAAGCTATCGTAGTAACGGTCAATGGGAGTGAGTCTGCCGCGACCACCACGGGTCCAGGTATCCGAGAGATTTTTATCATTGTTATTTCCTCCTCCGGCGCTCACCGCCTTGCTCAGAACTTGAGCCGGAGCATGGAGCACATATTGAAACGGCAGCACACCACCGTAGCGACGTGCACCCTGAACACTCTCCGTCCAGTTGGTTGCCCAAGTGTAGGTGCCGCCACTGCTCATGCCATAACCCTCAAAGCCAAGGAAGCCATAAGAACCATCACTACCGGTGAAGTTCATGCCGCCGTTGGAGGAGATATCAATCTCCATATCAGGGTTGATAGCGACCCAACCGACACTGGGAGTGAAAAGATTGAAAAGCAGAGCCGCCTGAACCATCCGCTCATTATCCGCTAGTCTCACAGCACCCGGCGTGCCCGGGTTAGTTTTGTAGGCGGCCGTGTATCCCGCTGAATTGAGAAAACTTTGGTTGAACTTATTTGCGGTAGGATTAGCCAGTACCGCGCTCTTATAGTCGTCATTCAGAAAAGCAAGTTGCCAGTTCCAGTCATAATCTCTCCAAACAGCCTCAAATTCGCGAGGGTTAGTTTGTCGGAGATCCTTGAGCCAGATCGGCCAAGTGCTCTCCTCATTCCTTAATACCGATGAGGGCTTGGGAGGAATGTTCAGGAACACTGGACCATACGAACCGTTACCTGGTTCTATTTCTCTAATCGGCGTATTTTCATCCGGTTCAGTGACGATACCAGGAAACCTACCTTCGCCGGCAAACCCCGGTTGCGCGGCGCAAATCGCCATAACCTGAGCGCTCGAAATCGTATACATTCGGCCAAATCCCTTGGTGTCATCAATCTCAATTGGAACCACTTGGCCATGCCCCTTCAGCCCTTCGCCTCGAAGAATCTGATTACCACGGCTGTTGCGGTAGTTTGTGAAGGTCAGATGATCATTTTTGTTATTGATCACATAGGCTTCGTCCGCTCGGTCTTTATATAGGGTGTCATCGTAAATATTAGTCGATCGGATATAATCAAAAATCTGCGTCAAGATCTGCTGCTGATCCTGAGAATATTTGGAAGCGAAGCTGGCTCCGTAACCAGGATAATCCTGATTCATGAGACGGTTAAGGTATTCGTAGACTTCGCGATTCCTCGGAATTCCCTGGTAATCATAAGTTGGAGAATCAGCCTTCTCACGTTTGAAGATATAGTCATATCGCTCACCACCCGCAGTGTTACCCACGGACGCGCAGTAGTGAATCAAACGGTCAAAAGAAGTGAGCTTTCTTTGGTAATCGGAAGAAGCTTCACCAGAACGCTCCGCATTGTAAACCGGCCAGATCGCCACGCGCGGCAAATTAAAAAGGTTCACTTCCGGGGCTCGGCTGTAGGCCGTGATGAAGAACTTCGAGCGTTCGAGAAAGTCACCCAATTCACTCTCGGAAATGTCAGTTCCAGTATTGTCAGGATAAACATGGGGCTGCCGGTCGGAGCGCATCACCATGTCGTCAAGGGATGGAAAGAGGGGCTCGGTATCAGGAATCAATCCATTGGCCATTGATGGTATGCTTTTATCGACTTTTCGAGTACCAGACTGAGACCCTCCGGGAACCACCCGCGGCACCACATCAAAGAGCTTTTCCATCGCATCGCGACCTTGCTCACGAGTTCGGTTATCCATGGGGTTTAGCAGATAGCCGGGAGCCAGTGCCGGACTGAGGTGAACCGTCGCGGGGTGACCGGGATAACGCTGCCACTCATTTTTGGCGGGCTGGTGTTGAGCGAGGTCGCGGTCGAGCCTACCTCCAGCTCTCGGTAGATCCCATGCAGCCCCTCCGGCGTGGGTATTGATATTCAACTTCGTCGTTTCATCATCTGCCCAGAAGGCAAAGCGGGCCACCAGGGGATTCTTTTCGGAAGGCTGGCCCTGACCGGAAAACGCAACAAATCTGTATTCGGAACTGCCTGCTCCTCCGTCCTCCAGCGTTCCGACCGTTCCATCTGCAAGTTGATAGATCCACCGAACCGGCATCGCAACATGCCCATCCGTCGCGTCCGCAATTTCAGCAGCTTTCCTTCCGAAATCCCCCTCTTCAACGAGGGCGGCATCGTACTTGAACCCTTCCACGCCGTTTGCATCGTATTCACCGGAGTCATCTTTAATTCCGCTCTGTGGCCACTCCGGAAGAACCGAAGCGGTCGCACTGACGATCGGATAGTAGACTTTCTCGCCGCGAATCACCGGTTCGTTTAAATCGACGAAATGATCTGGTCTGTCTGCCCACTTAGCGATATCAGCGAAGTCTGCGCGAACCCCAAGCTGGTTATCGGTTTTCATGATATCGTCGGAGTAGAGCTTGAAGATCCGATCAAACTCACCATTTTGATTCCAAGTGCGAATCGCTCCGGGCTGCGAAGACCACACCTTGAGGTTGGAAGGATTGTCACTGACGGTGGTAGCTTCGCGGATCTGAGCGATCACCATATTCACAGCCTGCTCCGCAACCTGCTGAGACTGTAAACCGTAAGAGTAAGTCTTTGACGCCCTGTGCTCACTTGACGCCAGAGTAAAGAAGGTCAAAACCAGAATCGTCGTGAGCGACATCACTGTCAGAACCGTGACGAGGGCGACCCCCTTGCGATTGGTTCGGAGTGCCCGCCTAAGGGAGAATTTCTTCGCAATTTTCATAGGTTGTGGAGATGAATTTAACGTCGATTATGACCATGCAGCTGATTCGGGTCATGTTTTACTATGTAAACTGAAAGAAATACAATGCCAATACAAGCCAAAAATGGAAAAAGAGCCATTTTCGTGCAAAAACCGAGCAGTTATGGAGCTTTTTTTACTCCCGCGTAGAGGACATCAGGAAACGTGAACCGACGCAATAAAAAATCTTAGCAATTCAGCCGTTAGCGATTCATTGCCTGCAGTTGCTCGATTTCCCGAATGAATCCCGGGTAGGACGTCTCAATGCATTCTGATCCCCTAATGATCGTTTCGCCCTCAGCAAACAACCCGGCAATAGCAAACGACATTGCAATTCGATGATCGCCAAGGGACTCAATTTCGGCGCCCTTCAACGGATCCCCCCCGGTGATCTCCATGCCGTCTTCAGACTCTTCGATCCTCACGCCCATGCGACGCAAATTTTTGGCAACCGTCGAAATTCGGTCGCTTTCTTTCACCCGTAATTCCTTAGCATCCTTGATCACAGTGGTCCCTTCAGCGAGGGCCGCGGCTACCGCGATAATCGGAATTTCATCGATCAGCGTTGGAATCTCGGCACCCCCAATTTCGGTAGCTTTCAGATGACCCCCACTCACTTCAAGACTTCCCATTGGTTCGCAGCCTGAATCATCAATTCTCTCTGTGATCTTTGCACCCATGCGCTCCATAACATTGAGAATTCCAACGCGAGTCGGGTTTAGTCCTACCCGATCAATCAAGAGTTGCGCCCCATCCCTAGCAGCCGCAGCAACGATCCAGAAGGCAGCACTGGATATATCACCAGGCACGATGATGTCACGTGATTCGGGAGTCTGCCCCCCCGAGATCGAGACGGTATCACCCTGACGAATGTTTTTCACCAGCAGATAATTTAACATTCGCTCGGTATGATCTCGAGATGCATTTGGTTCAGTCACGCTGGTTTCCCCATCGGCGCCGAGGCCCGCGATCATAATCGCGCTCTTGATCTGGGCGCTCGCAACGGGGGAGTCGTAGTGAATGGGGGTCAGCTTATCCTTGCCTTGAATTGTGAGCGGAGCGGTACACCGATCGCCTTGCCCTTTGATGGAAGCACCCATTTCCCCCAGCGGCCGCGCAACCCGATCCATTGGGCGCCGAGAAAGAGACTCATCTCCAACTAAAGTCACTTCGAAGGGGCATCGCGAGAGCAAGCCCGAGAGCAAACGCATCGTGGTGCCGCTATTGCCGCAGTCCAGCGGGCGCTCGGGCTTTTCAAAATCGCCGTGACAACCATGAACTCGGATATGAGTTCCACCGGATCCCAGCTCATCAATTTTGACACCCATCGCAGTGAGGGCATTGCGTGTTGCGATGCAGTCTTCGCTGGCAAGAAATCCCGTGATTTCGCAGGGGCCATTAGAGAGCGCAGAAAACATGAGGGCACGGTGCGATATGCTCTTGTCTCCGGGAACTTGAAGCTCGGCGGAGAAATCCTTCACTTTTCGGACTCGGAGTTCAGACATAAGATGAGACGATTAACGGGACCTACTAGCTCTCACAGCAATTCCCTGAGCTTGCGGGCCTGAGACAGGAAGGCGCGGAGCTGATTGCTGTCAAGCGTGTCCAATGCGTGTTTCCAACTTTCGAGTTCTTCGATGAAGGCGCCAAGTTGAGACGAAACCGCTTCACTGTTGTCAGATAGAATACCTGTCCACATCTCCTCGGGACCCGCCGATACCCGTGTGGTATCACGAAAACCCCCACCTGAAAAAGTGCCCGCCTCCGGAGTTTGCCCGAGAACAACTCGCACGAGAGCGGCAGCGAGAAGGTGTGGCAAATGACTGATTGAAGCAACCAGTCGATCATGCTCTCCCACAGACATCTGTGATACTCTCGCACCAACCCCTTCCCAGAATTCTCTCAGTCGATTTACTGAAGCTCCCTCTGCTTCGTTCCCGATCGAGGGAGTCAGAATAACGGGGGCGTCCTGAAATAATTCACCATCGGCAAACTCGAGCCCAGTCTTCTCGGAACCTGCCATGGGATGACTTCCGATAAAGTTTGCCCCTTTCCTACGAACCAAAGCGCCAACTTTGCTCTCCACTGGACCTTTCACGCTGCCAACATCAGTAACGAGGACATCTGATCCGACGGAGAAATCATCTAACTGCTCGATCACATCAGCCATTGCACCTGTGGGCATCGCCAATACGATTAAGTCAGCACCTTCCACTGCTTTTGAAATATCGCCCGTCGCTCTATTACCGAGGGCTTCGGTGTCGCGAAGCAGCAAAATGACCTCGTCACGTCGGGCCCAAGCAGTCAGTCGGGCTTCCGGAAAGTGCGCTTTTACAGCCTTGATCAGGGATCCCCCTATCAAGCCCGGCCCAAGTACCGCTATACGCCTGAACGGATGTGCGTTGTCCGCGCTCAGGGTACTTTGAAGTAGATTTTCTGCCCTGGATTGTTCGGATCAGGAATCTGAACCGGAGTCCCACGTTTGAGCGGTTCACCTGTCGGACTCCCAGCAGAATCGTATTTCTCGATCGAAATTTGGCCAAGTGAAGCATGTCTGCCGGGAAGAGTAACCACGAGCGGGTTTCCGGGAACCGGGTTAGCAAACATCGTCGACGAAGGGGTCGACACCGTATCCCGGGGAGGCTCCGAGGAGTCCGTGTTGGAATTCGCTTCCATATCTCTCACATCGCGGGGAGCGGGTGGAGTTTGGGAATTTTCCGAAGCATTGTTACCGTTGTATCCAAAACGACCTCTGGGAGGCATCGGAATTTCGGAGCCCGGTTGGCCGTATTGAGAAGGAGGAATCTCTTCTAAGGGCAGGACTGGCGCTGAGTTACGGGTCTTACAGCCAGTGATCAGAAGAAGAACAGTTAGCGCTGCCAGGAGGAAGCTGAGGGGCTCAGATTTCATGTCTCAAGGTTTCGAAAATTACGGATCAGTAAAAGGTTAGAAAAACTTTTTAACTTCTCAAGTGCTAAAATAGGCTCAAATCTTGTTGGATCCACCGCCAAACTTACAATTAAATCTAAAGTTTTTGGTTTTTCTTAAAAAGCTTAATTTTCAAAGCTTTAAAATTTACTGATCCTTTACAAACTCAACTCTCCGAAGGGCGAAGGCGCCAATGCTAAACTTCCAACACTTGCGCAGGAAATAATTTCAGCCTTTCACTTTTCTTTCAATTCTTTAAATTCACCTCCAGTTTTCCTGACAATCCGGCTCCACCCCTTGGCATCGTCGTCTTTGGGTTCAAAGGCAAGGAAGTGAATCGGGACTTCAGCAAGCAATTCTTCTTCTATACTGTCTACGGCATCCTCAATATCATCGTAGGGAATATTAGCAAATCCACCGGTTGGCCTCCACTGGAAGCTAGCATCGGAGATCAAAAAAATCACATCGGGTCGCATTGTGATTGACTTCTCGATGATGCCCACAACCCCGGTCAGATTCTGAACCACCCCCTTCGAAGCTGAGCTCATGCTGCCACTGGTTTCCCATTCCTCCTCTACCCACGTTACCGCCAACTTTTTGTTGGCCGGCGTTGCCGCAATCAACTCGTCTGTGAAAGCCATGTAATTCCCAGTAAACTGAATCAATGAAAACTGAGAACTGATTGGTAGTCCCTCAATCAACTGAATGGTCTCTTTTTGAATTCGCTCCAACGGAATCCCCGCTGCGTCAGCCTTATTGACCACACTCGCAGACACATCAAAAAGGAGCAAAATACGATCACCCTGAGCCTTCACTCCAAAGAAGTTCATTCCCTCCCCCGTGCCACCGCCACCTCTCATGCCTTGACCGAGCCCGGAACCAAGTGCAGCGCTACCAACCAAGCCACTCACCTGATCCGAGATCAATTCAGAGGGATCAAGTGGTAACATTTGATTCAGGTCTATTTGTGGCATCTCGGGAAGTGCGAAATCAATGGGACGGGTGCTAACTAACCTGTCGTTGAAAGTCGGCTTTGGCGCCATTGCCTCGTGCTTTGCGACATTCATTTTATGCTCTGGCGGTTTGGGAGGGATCTTCACCTCTCTCTTCATCTCAAAACGCGCTTCCGGTCGGCTGAAGTGCTTCGCAACGGTCCAGAGACCAAACATTACTAAGGCAACCGCGTGGACGGCGACACTGCCAATTATAATCGACGTGATCATGGCACGGCGATGAGAGACCTGACGGTCGGACTTTTGGCGCTTCTTGCGTTTCCGCTTAGGCGCTTCTGGCTCTAAAGAAACACCCACTTCACTCATCGCCACCTCCCGCCAGGGTAACCCCATTTATTCCAGCTTCGGCTACGGCATTCAAAACATCGATTAACCGCTGATGAGGAACCATATCATGAGGGGCCACCGTGACTAAGGCATCGGAGTTGGCATTGTCAGCAGCTTTTTTGAATCGAATGAGGACAGCTCGTAGTTCCGGTAGCGGGGAGCTGTCAGGAGCATCAAGTCGCTGCTCATTGAGGACAACTTGTCCACCCGGTTCGATGATGACTCTCGCCTCATCTGGGATATCCACTGCCTCTTCCTGACTCACCTCGCCAGGCAAACCCATAGGAATGTCGCTCTCAGGCTTGATCGGCTTCGCCGAGACCATAAAAAAAACCAGAAGAAGAAAGACCATATCGATCATAGGTCCCATTTGCATTTCCACTGTCTGATGACGTCTTTTCCGGACTCGTCTCATTTTAATTACCGTAGACCCCAAAAATCAAATCGATCGCCCCGACCGCAGTCGCCATTTCAACAAATTCCCGAATCTTCTTCGTTGGTGTGTTTTGGTCCGCTCTCAGGTAAATTTGCAGTGGGGGATAATCTTCAAACTTCACCTGCAGATGAGCCAGAACCTCATCCTTTGTCGCCAACTTATCGCCGATGTAGTAATTGCCCTCTCCATCGATATTAATGACATCTCTTTCTGTTCGCTCCGGAGCCACGGCACTAATTGCCACGGGCAATTTTACCGGCACGTTCAACTGCTGTTCGGTAATCTTCTGCGTCACCATAAAGAAGATAAGAAGAAGAAAAGTCATATCGATCATCGGAGTGATCTGAAAACTCACCTCGTCCAAAGGTCTCTTACGGCGACGAATCATCGGTAACTCTATCTACCTCTAATCACGCTTCTTCGGCTGACTCATGAGTCAGCGTATCAGTTGCACCCTGGAGACGAATCTCCCCCGATAGAATATCAATCGCAAAACTGGAATGCTTCTGAACCGTTGTCATAACCCCCTGCAATCGATCACGGAAGAAAAAGTAAAAGAACATCGCTGGAATTCCCACGATAAGTCCTCCCGCTGTAGTGACCATGGCGATCTTGATTCCTCCGGCTAACTGTTTAGCATCACCGCTAGTTGTTGCCAGTTTGTCGAATGCCTCAATCATACCCCAAACGGTCCCTAACAAACCAATCATCGGAGCCAGTGTCGCAAAAATGTTTAAGTAATTGACCCAAACCATCTGCCGATGCTCTTCTTCGTCGATCGCTTCCGAAGCAGCATCCATCATGCTGATCTTATTCGATAAATCTCGCTCGAAGTTTACCTTAAGCAAAGCGCCCGACATTACCTTGCCATAGCTACTGGGATGGGAATCGCAGGTGCTATAGGCTGTGTTAACGTCCTTGGCCGCCATCGCTGCGTTGACCCGGTCAACCAGCTCTTTCGGCGCCATCTTCTTGCCGCTGATCTGGATAAAGCAATAGATCGAAACCGCAATCGTGCCGATCGAACAAACCAAGAGAAGATGCATGAAGTTTCCTCCCTGTTTGTAAAGGTCCAGTGCTGAAACGTTTTCGGAAACGGATACACCCGCATCTGCCGCCTCATCCTGTGCCGATGTTACTGAGGCCATCAGGAGTAAGCCAATCATCACTGTCATCAGCAGCATTAAATTCCTTCTTTGTTTTCGTCTCATGGATTGGTTGGTTCCGGTTTGTTTTCTTTAGATTCTTCGTTGGTCAAATTCTGCAATCGGAGTTCTCCTTCTGACCGAGCCTCGGATTTAGGATAGAGTGCAACTAAATCGCGGTAAGCGTTTATCGAACGCTCCTCGTCTCCTCCAAATTCATAAACCACTCCCGCTTGAAAGAGCCCGCGTGAGGCAGCCTTTTCCTGCGCAGCATGGAATAGGTAGGGCCACATAAACTGATCAATAACCCCTTGATACAACTCGTTCCGGAGAGGCCTCACATCGTCATCGTCATACCATCTGGGGTTATCCTCTTCCAACTCTTTGAGGCGTTCGAAGTCAGCTTGAGCAAGAAGATACTTCACCTCAATCAGCAACTCAGGGTCTTCCGTTTGCGTTGCCAGATTCTTGGCTTCGCTACTGGCCCGCTCAAGGTCACCAGTAGCCATCATTGCGCGGAGACGCCCTCTTTTCGCCGCAGCCACGTCGATACCTGACCAGGCGCGCTCAGCGATACGATCGAACAACTGCAAGGCACGGCTCCCATACAATTCAGAATCCTCTTCGATTAACGCGTATCCCAACGCGATCCCCCAGGCTGCCGTTCTTGAACGGGGGCGGTGGAGATGCGCAAAATGATGATTCCACCACTCTTCAACTGTCTCACGGTTCAGGTCCGCTCGATTTGAAAAAGCCTCCTCTTCACCCGGTTCGAAATCAAACTCCACGTAGTCTATCTCCGAAGTCTTGATGGTGCGGCGTATCACACCGTCCCCGTCGCCCTCACGTTGATGCATGGTGAAGGTCACAATATTGTCGGTTAAGGCCTCAATTTCACACGCAGCATATTGACCGTTCTTGAGCACGATCACATCCTGACCTCGCGATTCCACGACGGGAAATAGCACCAATAAGAAAGGAATCCAAGACGGGCTCTTCAAAACGCTTCCTCCTCAATTTCGATCAACTCGGGCGGAAACAAGCGTCGCAGATTCGTCACTTTCTCCTCAGCCAACGCCACCTCATTGAAGCGGCTTAAGTCGTCACGTGCCACCAACTCTTCGTAGGTCTCTAAAGCTTCTTTCTTCAAATCAAGCGCTTCCAGAGATTGTCCCCGCTCCCAATAAGCCCTCGCATTGACTTCTCCAAACTTACCGTAGGCGACATAGACTCGCTCAAAATAAACAATCGCCTTCTCATGCTCGCCATCACCGACAAGCAGTTCACCAATCTCCATCAGCGCATCAGCTTTCGCCTCTGCCGTCACACCGGGAGTCTCCAAAACTGATTCTAATTCGGCTCTAGCCCTAGCTTTCTGGCCAAGGTCAGCGTAGATCTGAGCTTTTCTGAACTTCACGCCTCCTAGAGCAACTGTTTGCAACGCTTCACGCTCATACAAGGCGTAATATTCCAGAGCCTTCTGGGACTTTCCCTCTGCCAGAGCGATGTCACCCAAACCACGATAGATTCTGGCTTTCTCGACACACCTCGGATTCCACTTCCTGATATTTGTAAAAAGCTCTTTCGCCGTTAATGGATTACCTGCCTCAAGAAGAGCTTCGGCTACCGCAACCGAGATAGCGGGACGACTCAATTTCGGGTCTATCCATTTTGCGATACTTAGCAACTCAGTCCTACCTGCCAAGTCGCTGACTTTCTTCATGACCAGAGATTTCGCCCAACCGGCCCGAGCCGCCATTACCAGTTCTCCGGCGACTGCAGCACCGGATTTGAGTCGTTCCAGCCGTGTCAATAGCTCTTCATTACCCGCGTCACCGTCTCTTGCATAGATCGCAGGTAAGGCTGAAAAAACATCAGTGATAGTAACCATATCAGGGTTATTACCGTGTGTCCTTATCGTCTCCCAGTAGATTTCGCGGGCTTTGTCCGGATCTCCGGCTGAATCATGGGTCCACCCGATCCAGTAGACGGCCTCCGGCATTCGACTGCTTGATGCAAAGTCAGAAACAAACGTCTCAAAATGAGCACGCATTGCCTCGTAGTCTTCAAGTAATTTGAGCGCTGTTCCTTTTTTGAACCAGGCCTCTTCGAAGTAGCGCCCTGACTGAGACCTTACCCGCTCGTAGGCAGCCAACCCCTCTTCACTGTTTCCGGCAGCAAAGTAGGCATCCCCTATGAGGAGGTTTCCCTCATCAGTAAGGTCATCACCCGGATACTTTTCATTGAATGATTCAAGAAATTTGAGGGCCCCTTCGTAGTCCCCAAGAGAAAATGTGCACACCGCAATGCGGAATTGAGACTCTTTTTCATACTTGGGCGAGTCATATCGAGTGAGATAGCCTTGCAAGTGTTCCCTAGCTTCTTCATACAATCCACTGAACGAGAATGCCATTCCAGTCCAGTAATCGGAATCCTCTCTCATCCCTGATTCAGGATAAATCCGCTGCACCTGTTCAAATTGGTAAAGAGCCCCTTCATTATCTCCCTGCTGCAGATAAAGAAAGCCCTGCATGAACATAGCTTTTGGCGCAAAGTCATCCTCCGGAAAATTTTCGACCAGTTCACCATAAGCAATCTGAGCCGAGCCATAAGCCTGAGCTTCACGCAGCGATTCCGCCTTAAGAAACAGAACCAACGGAAGGCTCTTACCTTTTTCGGCGAAAATCTTGATGTAATTGTCTGAAGCATCGACCGCTCGGGCCCACGCTCCAATTTCCATCCAGCACTGAATTTGAGCGAGAGTAGCGCTCTCTACAACAGAGTCAGGCGGCATCGTATCAAGCATTTCTGCCATCACTAAGGCGGCTTCGCGGTAACGCCCCAACCCCTGGTAAGCCATCGCCAACCGCAGGCGTAACGCGGAGTCAAAGTTCGCAATTGCGGCGAAATTGTTCAATTCGCTTCGAACACGTTTCAAAATTGCTTCCAACTGGTGAATGACGGCCTGAGTCTGGGGTCGTTGTTTCAACAACTCGATTCGATCTTCAATCTCAATCACCTTGATGGACTGATGCTCAACCAGTTTCTCGGCCGGCCAAATGCGCTGAAAGCAGGTGATCGCTTCATACCATCGCTCCTCCTCAAGGAATCTGGCACCCAACTGCAAGGCCAAATTCTGGAAGCTAATGACCTGTGTCATTTCGCTGAGGTTGGGGAACTCACGGCGAAGAATAGCAAGCGCGTCGTCCAGTTGTTCTGCCTCGATTCTGGCATAGATCTCCAGAACGATCGCGCGGCTTGCAGCTTCCGGTGCCACCTCACGATACTTCGGAAGTTGGTCCGCCAGAAAATCAGCCGCTTCAGCTGGAAACTCCTGTTGAAGGTATAGTGTGGCGAACAGGAGAAGCGCTTCATAACGCTTGAACGGTTGATGTGACTCGTCCGCCCAGTATTCTCCGAACGCTCGTTGCGCATTGACGAGTTCGCCTGCTGTCATCAAACAGATGCCTTTCCAGAAACTCAATTCGTCCTTCAGTGCGGGATCAAGCTTAGGGTCAGAGAGTGATTGTTCTATCCAGGGAAAAGCCTCATCAAATTTTTTCACGCCCACCTTGCTGATAGCCACCAGTGGCCGGTGAATTCGTGCTGCCTCTCTGGCTTCCTCGGCTTCACCATAGTCAGTGATAAACTTTTCAAGCGCTTCCTCCGCTTCTGCAAAGTTGCTTGCTGCGAATGCCTCTCGCCCCCTTTCCAGCAGTTGGGCAGGTCCCTCAGTTTCGACTGCTGAAGCCGCCGGATCCTCCTGACCAACAAGTGGGAGGACAAACAACATGGCCAGCAGCCACAAAATACTTCGACCGATTCGTAACATGAGACGAGGAGTGGAACTCCTCTTCGTATCACAACCTAATGTCTGTCCATCAGTCAATCGGGAATCACGCTTGGTGACAGGAAAACCGCCATTAAATTCGGTTAATCTTCGTAGCCATTCGGGTGCTCTCTGTGCCAATCCCACGCTGATTGGACGATTGATTGAATGTCCGGAAACTTTGGCTTCCATCCCAGTTCATCACGAATTTTAATGCTGTCCGCAACAAGGATTGCCAGGTCTCCGGGGCGTCGGGGGGTGACTTCCGCGGGAACTGGATGACCCGTAATTTCTCTGACAGCATCCACGACCTCCCTTACGCTGAATCCTTTACCGTTACCAAGGTTGTATTGAAGAACCTCTCGCTTGAGAAGCGCTTCGAGCGCAAGAATGTGAGCCTGGGCGAGATCCTCAATATGGATGTAATCTCTCACGCAGGTGCCATCCGGAGTCTCGTAATCGTCCCCGAAAATCTTGATACTCTCCCGCTGTCCGAGGGCAACTTGCAGGATCAGCGGGATCAAGTGAGTTTCCGGATCGTGATCTTCCCCGCGCACCTCGGTAGAGCCGGCCGCGTTAAAATAACGAAGCGAAGCATATCGCAAACCTTTGGTTACATGGGCCCAGTGCAGAAGCCGCTCGATGAAAAACTTGGACTCACCATAGGGGCTCCCTGGAACGATGCGTTCATCAGGAGCAATCGGAATCTTCTCCGGCTTATCAAACAGGTTTGCTGTTGAAGAGAGAATGAAACGCTCCACACCGCAATTCAAGGCAGCTTCAATTAAGTTGATCGCATTATTCGTATTCTCGCCGAGATACATGAAAGGCTTATCCATGGACTCCCCCACCAGAGTGTGAGAAGCGAAGTGCATGATGGAATCGGGGCGAAATTCTGAGACTGCTGCTTCAATCACCGACGCATCTGCTAAGTCCCCCTCAAAAAAGTCTGCCGCTTCATTGACGGCAGAACGATGCCCTTGATAGAGGCTATCAAAAACAGCCACTTCGTGCCCGGAGCCCAACAAGGCATCGACATTCGCACTCCCGATATACCCGGCTCCACCGGTAACTAAAACTCTCATAAGCGGTCCATAACTGCCAGCTAAGCATCTTTCACACTTCTGCCAAGCGCAAGAGTCATCTCTAGTGCTCTGTCGAAGAATTCCAAATTCCCTCCAAACGAAGCAAATGATGCTTTAATTTCGTTCGTTGAGCGACACGCGACTGGTCACTATGGCGCAACCGAATCCCAACTGGTATCACTGCGAGCCAAGCTCGTTGCGCACAACACTCACCGTGCTTCATTTCAGAGGCCAAGGTGATACTCCCCGATAACGGGCCCGATTAAATCGGATCAGGGACAGATAGCTGCAGAACCGTGGTCATGAGCAAGTATTTCTAGTGAATTTCCCCCACTGTTCGCGCGTATTCGCGTTTGCGTATTCCCGAGTTGAACGGCTAGTGTAACTCGCTGTTCCTTTGTTTATGGATTCTGAGAGTCTTTCGCCCTTCACTGACTTCTGCTACCTCTTCCTCAGTATTATTCTGGAAGGAGCACCATTTATCCTTCTCGGCACACTCATATCCGGATTCATTGATGCGTATCTCCCACCAGGGCTAATTGACCGCTGGCTTCCAAAAAATAAGCCGCTGGCAGTGATATTCAGCGGCCTTCTCGGATTTGTCTTTCCCGTATGCGAATGTGCTGTGGTTCCTGTCATTCGACGACTGATCCGAAAGGGTCTCCCTGTTTCCTGTGCCATCACCTACATGCTATCGGCGCCGATCATCAATCCGATCGTCGTGATCAGCACCATGAAAGCCTTCGACTCCTCGATTGGACAGTTTTCACTCAGGCAAGCCGAAATCACCGACGCAATGGGCCCTGGCTTCATGACAGCTAGCCGTCTCATGATCGCATTTCTTGTAACGGTTGGAGTTGGCTTGATTATTCTCAAATTCCGCCCCGGCGCTATACTGAAGCCAACCGTTCTTCCGAAGAAAAATGGCGACGGTGGACATGGGCATTCACACGACGCCGAGCTTGGGAAGTTAGATCGCCTTGCCCTGGCGATGAGGACCACGATGAGAGATTTCATGGAGACCGCGATGTATTTTACCATCGGGGTGGCCATCACTGCTGTCTTCAAAGCGTATGTGACCGATGACCTAATCATTCTTTTCAACCAGAGCGAAGTCACAGGCATCGGACTCATGATGATTCTCGCCTTTGTCCTGAGCCTCTGCAGCACTTCCGACGCGTTCATTGCTGCGAACTTCCCCGTGCCACAATCTGCCAAACTTGCCTTTCTCGTATTCGGGCCAATGATGGACGTGAAGCTGGTCTTTATGTATCTCTCAGTATTTCGGTCACGATTCGTGACCCTACTCGCCCTCTCAATTTTCATCGCCATCGGCGTTCTCAGCTACATTTGGATTCGCCTCTAAGCTCAGCTTCCGACCACGATGAAGAAATTTCTCCAGTTCCTCACAATTGCGACCTTAATCACCTGGGGTGGGGTCTTCCTCTTTTTCTACCTGACGGGACGAGTCGAAAAGCACCTCGATTCCAGCTTCCGCATCTACGCCCTTATCGCAGGCGTCGGGATGCTGGTGTTAGGAGCCTTCAACTTTATCAACCGGAAGCGAGCAGTCGGATTATGTAACCATGATCATGCCCACGGTGATCACACCCACGACCACGACCACGACCAC
>CETE01034310.1_pt1 | contig 31861 bp, 30 predicted proteins | sample 531241 | NCBI WGS metagenome assembly CETE01 (sample SAMEA2622336, study PRJEB7988) | marine metagenome | biome: marine biome (ENVO:00000447); feature: deep chlorophyll maximum layer (ENVO:xxxxxxxx); material: "saline water (ENVO:00002010), including plankton (ENVO:xxxxxxxx)" | depth 30 m
GCTTAGGTCTTTGATTACTTGAAGTTGTCATAAAGAAGTCCTCTTTATGTCAACGTATTTTAGGACGGGACAACCAAGAGAAAAAGGGCCGATATCATTTTCGGCCCTTTTTATGTGACAAATGCGTCTTTTGTAGAATAGATTGCGTTCAATAGATGATTTATGGTTAAGAAAGTTTAATTTAATGTCTTGATTCCACTTTGAAGAATGCCTTCTTTGCGAGCATAACAAATCCTGTACTTGCACCAGTGCGCTTGTTTGCAATAGCTCTTCTCTGCCTGTTTTATATTCCCTGTATTTATCCATCTAATGCAGACAAGCTGATGAATGAGTATTCGGTTGAGCTTTTAACTGCCGAAGATGGCTTCGTCTCATCAGAGATTTATTCCATTATCCAAGATCGCCAAGGCTTTTTGTGGTTTGGTACTGCCGAAAACGGTGTAATGCGTTACGACGGTCGTAGAGTTACGTTGTTTGAGTCTGACAGCGATCCTAGCCAAGGGCTATCACACAACGACGCTGGCAATTTGATGTTGGATGCAGAGGGCAATATATGGATTGGAACGTGGGGAGGTGGAGTTAACAAGTACGACCCAACAACAGGTCGCTATTCTCGTTACTTGAATGATCCAGACGACCCTCGCTCCATATCTTCAAACCGAATCCAATCACTCTTCCACGATAAAACGGGCCAAATTTGGCTAGGTTCGTATGATCAAGGTTTAAATCGTTTTCTAGGAAATGGGGAATTCGAAAGGGTTCAGAAGAAAAGCAATGAGGACCACAGTCTGTCTCATAATCGCATTTGGGACATTATGGATAATAATGACAACAGTCTGTGGGTAGCCACCAGTTTTGGCTTGAACTTGCTAGACAAAAGAACTCTCACCGCCAAGCACTTCTTTCCCGACCCTGATAATCGTACTGCAACAGGAGCCAATGAAATACGTAGCTTGCTGCGTACGTCGTCAAGCCAATTCTATGTGGCGACTCAGGAAGGCCCTTTTCTTTTCTTTCCAAGTTCAGGCGTGTTCCTTGCACAAACTACGCGAGACGGCAAAGCATTAGGCCAAGTGAACTCAATGATTGAAGATCACGAAGGGTGCATTTGGTTTGTGACCACCACGGGTCTTTATAGACATACAGGTGAGGGAAATTACGTAGAGAAGATGGACTTCGGCTATGACAACGGACTTCGCATAATATATGAAGACCACACTAAAACAAAATGGGTAACCAGTGAAGTTCACGGCATATTTAAACTATCTCCTCGCCGTAAAATCAAGCAGATCAATAGTGACTCATTGGTTTCACCCAGTGGCATTGAGCTAGATACCTTCAAAAATAGTGGCGATGTATTGATTGCTACAGCAAATGCTGAAATTTATACATGGAAAGTGAAAGAGCAAAAACTCCAAAAGGAATTTGACTCGGTATTTAAAGAAGAAAGTGAATATTCAAATAGGGGAGTTATAGAACGACCTATTATTGTCCCCGATGAACACGGCAATATTTGGGTGGCACAAGACAACTTTATTGCACGTGTTAACAGAAAGAATGGAAATGTAAGTCGCTTAGAATACCCCAGAGAAGACAGCAAATATCGCCAGTTCAGAGAATTCAGAGCGTTAGCGTTAGATAACGAAGGCAATGTATGGATAGGTACCTACAAGCATGGTATTTATATATACAACGTGCAATCTGGCGCCTTTAGGCATCTTTCAACGACTGACGGTTTAGCTCACCCAGAGATTCACGCCATTGTAAATGACTCTCAAGGAAATATGTGGATTGGCACTGGAAGTGGCGTAAATTTATGGTCCATTCAGGACAATACTTTCACTCAGATTGAGTACAATAAAGATCACAATGCAGGTCTGTTGGGCAGCATTGTCGAAGATATTCATGAGACCAAAAACGGCCAAATTTGGATTGCAACCCAACGGGGGTTGAACCTTTATAAGCCTGAATCGAAATCCTTTGATTGGTTTGGGGAGCAGAAAGGGTTGCCCGCTACCTTAGTAAGAGCGATTGCAGACGGCGACGAGGGCCAGCTCTGGCTTACCACGAATAAAGGGATCTTTCTTTTTAATCCGGCTACTGAAAGTGCCATTAATTACACTAGCACTGCAGGGGCTGTAAGTCAGAACTTTTATTCAAACAGTTTACTTAGAGCCGCTAACAACACGTTCTTTACCAGTAGCCAGCGAGGTATTGAATACTTTGAGTATGTGCCAGGACAGTCTGAGTTAGTCGACTCTAAAATTGTGCTAACTGGCTTCAATAAAATGGGCGAAGCAGTAAGCCTTGATAAACCACTATCCTACGTTACGGATATTAATCTTTCCTACGAAGACTATTTCTTCTCATTAGATTTTGCTCTTCTAGACTTCTCTGCTCCCAAGCGTTCGCATTTTTCCTACAAATTAGAAGGATACGATGAACAGTGGATTGATATCGGAAATCACAACAACGTTTCATTTACTAACCTAAATGGCGGCACCTATACATTGCTGGTCAAAGCAATGAAGCCTAATGGTGAATGGGGCAGTGAAGTCATGTCGGTTAATTTGCATGTAGCAGCAGCTCCTTGGAAAACATGGTGGGCATACAGCATTTACATTGCGTTTTTACTCGGCATTGTTCTGTTGATCATTTACTTAAGAACCCGCTTACAGCAAACAGAGATTACCAAGCAGAAGCGCTTTGTTCAGGCGCTAGAGCAACAAGTTTCAGAAAAAACAGCCTCGTTGAAAGCTCAGGCCAACGATTTGAAAAAAGCGCTGGAACAAGCCGAAGAAGCAACCAAGTTGAAGTCTGAATTCCTTGCAAATATGAGCCATGAAATTAGAACGCCAATGAACGGCGTGATAGGGATGCTGGGTCTGCTTAAGAAAAGCAACCTAACTACTGAGCAATCACAGCGCGTCAACATCGCAAGCTCAAGCGCTAATTCTCTACTGGCCCTGATTAATGATATTTTGGATTTCTCTAAAATAGAAGCGGATAAACTCGAGATTGAGTCCGTTGAATTTGATGTAAGGGAATTGATTGAGAGTATTGCTCAATCGGTTGCGCATCTAGCGCAAGAAAAAGGGCTGGATGTTGTTGTAGATTTGTCAAAGGTCAGTGAGTCGAAAATAAACTCAGACCCCAGTCGAATTCAACAAATCCTCACAAACCTTTTAAGTAACGCCGTTAAATTTACTGAGCAGGGAGAGCTCTCTGTCACGGCAGAATTGCTTCCTACTAACAATCAGAATACTGCGCTTATGCACATTGCGGTGGCAGATACGGGCATTGGTATTCCCGCATCAAAACTACCTCATTTGTTCGATGCGTTTACACAGGTCGACGCTTCTACAACTAGACGCTATGGCGGAACAGGGCTTGGGTTGAGCATTACCAAAAAGCTGTGCCAATTGTTAGGAGGAGACATAAGTGTTACCACCGAGCTTGGCAAAGGCAGCCGTTTTGATGTTACATGCGAAATTCGCTACGCCGAGCAACGCAACGCTGTGCGCCCTCAGCTTGCTAAACAAGACATGTGTTGCCTGATTATTGACGACAATGCTTCAACAAGACGTGCCATGCAAAGCCAGCTGAAACTTTGGGGAGTGCTTACGCTGACCGCATCTTCGATTGAGGAAGCGATTAGCTTATATTTGAAAGACAGCGAGCAAGAGATACCGGCAATACCCATTGATGTTGTATTTCTGGAGAAAGCAGAAGAGGAGGAGTTTTCACAACACTTCGGCCAGATACTTTTAGATAACCCCAGAACAAAACATACGCGTTTGGTATTAATGACACAGCTAAGCGACATGGAGAGCTCTGTTGTCTATGGCGGAGTAGACGTTGATGAGAGTCTTCCTAAGCCACTGACCTCTTCAGATTTAATTCGAATTGTAGAGGAATCAGTAAATACATCTGACTATGAAGCTAAACCACGCTTTAAAAAACGGGAGGATGATCCGGTTCATATTATCGAAGGCAACACTCAGCACGTGCAATCACCTGAAGAAAACGCAAAGTCCACCTCTGATGATAATGCTTATCGAATCTTGTTAGTAGAAGACAATGCCATTAATCAAATAGTGGCCACCAATGTTCTAGAAAGCGAAGGGTATGTGGTTGACGTTGCCAACAACGGTGTAGAAGCGTTAGAACTGTTAAAAAGCAGCAAGCTAAAGGCGCATTACAGTGCCATTGTAATGGATTGCCAAATGCCGGAAATGGACGGGTTCGAAGCAACCAAGCTTATTCGCTATGGTGCAGCTGGCGAAGTTTACAAACGTGTACCCATCATAGCGATGACGGCGAATGCTATGCAGGGCGACAAAGATATGTGTATGAAAGCCGGTATGGATGATTTTCTCACCAAACCCATAGAGCACAATAAAGTAACTTCAACATTACAGCACTGGCTCAACAAAGTTAATTAGACCCTCGCCAACGGGGAAATAAACGCGTTAATATGCAACAAGTTTTTAACATGTTGTGAGAGCGTTAATGCTAAACCGAGCATCAAAACCCTTCGTCAAACTCGTCGAACGATATCTTCCTGACCCCTACATTTTCGTTTTATTACTCACCCTAATTACGTTTGCGTTTGCAGTGGTCATTCAAAATCAGTCTCCACTTACAACTATTCAACAGTGGGGTGACGGATTTTGGGGGCTGCTCACATTTTCAATGCAAATGCTCTTAGTGCTAGTCACTGGGTTTATGCTAGCATGCACGCCGTTAGTAAAATCCTTACTTGAGAGGCTTGCGAGCTTAGCAAAAAGCCCTGGGAGCGCCATTGTGCTGGTCACGTTGGTGTCGCTTATCGCAAGCTGGATAAACTGGGGCTTTGGTCTTGTTGTAGGCGCGTTGTTTGCTAAAGCTTTAGCAAGAAAAGTGTCGGTTGATTATCGGTTATTGGTGGCAAGCGCGTACTCAGGTTTTATTGTATGGCATGGCGGTCTAGCGGGCTCTGTGCCCTTAACTATTGCAACGCCGGGCCATTTTTCAGAAGCACAGATTGGTGTAATTGGCACTGGAGAGACTATTTTCAGTGGGTTTAACTTACTGTTATTGGCAATCATGTTCGTGATTATTCCTCTTGTTAATCGTTTAATGTTACCGCCTGAATCTGAAAGCATTATTGTCGATAGCGCAAAGCTACAAGACGACGCTTTGCCTTCACCAACAAACGAGCGGCCCGCCGACAAGCTTGAAAATAGTAAAGTGCTTGGGTTGCTTGTAGGCTTTGCAGGGCTTGCTTATCTCACTAACTACTTTGTTTCTGGGGGCGGGCTTAATCTCAATATCGTTAATACGCTATTTCTCTTTCTCGCTATTGTCCTTCACGGTACACCACGCAATGTACTGCATAGCCTGCAGCAAGCCGTTCAGGGCGGTAGTGGTATTGTTATACAGTTCCCATTTTATGCAGGGATCATGGCGGTAATGGTTCAATCAGGATTGGCCCAAACCATGTCAGAGTGGCTGATTAGCTTTGCATCTGCAGAGTCGCTGCCAGTATGGAGTTTTATTAGCGCAGGCATTGTTAATATCTTTGTGCCGTCGGGTGGAGGGCAGTGGGCAGTGCAAGCCCCAGTAATCTTGCCTGCTGCCGCTGAACTTGGAGCCGAAATAAATAGAGTTGCCATGGCGGTAGCGTGGGGTGATGCGTGGACCAATTTGATTCAGCCATTTTGGGCGCTACCCGTACTTGCCATAGCCGGCTTGAAAGCCAAAGACATTATGGGCTTTTGCTTAGTTCAGCTTATCGTAACCGGTGTCATTATTTCCTTGGTATTGCGGTTTGTGTGAGGATTTCGAGAGCAATTTAACGCCGTCAAACAAGGCGAATAGAGCCGAATATGAAGCCACAACTTAAATACAAGCGGTGTGAATGATGCTTTTAGACGAAGAAAAGGTAGGATTGTTGATCGTAGATGTTCAGGGCGCGCTGGCTCGAAAAGTCAATGATAGCCAGACAATGATCTGCAAAACAGTAAAGCTAATACAGTGTTGTAAATTGCTCAATATTCCCGTAGTTGTACTTGAGCAAAATCCTGATGGCTTGGGGAAAACGGTCCCTGAAATTGAAAGTCATGTCGCAAGCGATCCTCACTTTAAGAAATTTACTTTTAACGCAGTAGCGGGTACTGACCAGTGCTCGTCTGAAATACTGGCGTACATTGGTGAAATGGAATTAAGTCGATGGCTGGTTGTGGGAATTGAAGCGCACGTATGCGTTTATCAAACGGTAACGGGTTTATTGGAAAATAATCACACTGTGGAAGTAATACAGGACTGCATTTCTTCAAGAGAGTCTTCAAATGCTGTGCTCGCCATCCAAAATATGCGTGAGCAGGGCGCACGGATCAGCAGTTTTGAGATGACACTTTTTGGCCTTTTAAAATCATGCCAACATCCAAAATTCCGAGAAGTGTTAGCGCTCATCAAGTAGTCGAACAACGTGATGAGCGAAACAAGTCGGAGCTAAGCGAATGCGGTTTCTATCGATACAATGTCAATACCACGCACTTGCATAGAATCCAGCGCCAATAGATGACCAATGGCGTCACGCGTGCAGGTGCAAGGTTCAATGACTTTGGGGGAATACTTGGCAGCAGCTGGTGATAATGCTGTGTGAGTTACGCAGTTGTGGGTCATCATACCTGCAAGAAGAATTTCATCCACGCCCAATGACTGTAAGGTTTCGTCTAAATTGGTGTTTTCAAAACAATCGGCGTGTTGCTTTGTGATGATGGGCGCATCCGGGGCAGCGGCTATCACCTCTTTATGAATTTCAGCGCCATGAGATCCTTCATAGAAAAACAACCCTTCTCCGGCCTCAACAGGCACAAGGTGCTGTATGTGAATAATCGGAATGCTCTTTTCCTTTGCAATAGCCATCGCTTTAAGTGTTTCTTGCATCGCAAGCTCTGGTTTGTGTAAAGGATACCTCCCTTCAGGAAAGTAATCGTTTTGAATATCTATAACAATAAGTGCTTGTTTAACCACGGTCTTACCCTCTTTTTCCAAGAAATAGTCTCTAGCACGGTTTAAGTTGTGCTTACTCGATATTGACTATTTTGCAGATTTTCACGTGTAATAGAGAGTGACGATAATGACAAAAAGCGCGCCAAATGCGACAGCGTTCACAGAACGACAATGAAACGATGAAAGAAATAAAAATAGCAGTAATAAACTATCCAACCGCAAGCCAATCTGCGCTTTACGGCATCGTTGAGATGTTAGAGTTAGCAAATACGATGTGTGAGCAAATCAACGCTGATGTGGCATTTAGCGCGAGTATTTACAAAGCGGAACAGTTGAATTCAAATGCACTGGTTGATGTCGTCATCTTGCCGCCAAGCATGAGTGAAACATTTTTTGAGCATGACTTCACATCACTTATCAACTATATGGAAGTCATGCAGTCCCAAGGTGTATTGCTCGCATCTGCTTGCGTAGGTGCATTTATTCTTGGCAAAGGGGGCTTTTTAGATAACAAAGTGTGTACTACACACTGGCGAATTGCCGATCACTTCATGGCAACCTTTCCCACTGCAAAGCTAGATGCTAAGGCTATCGTGGTAAACGGGGAGGGTGTAATAACAGCTGGTGGAAGAATGGCGTGGATTGATCTTGTGTTTGAAATTATATCGACCTTAAGTTCACCCACCATTGCCTTGAGTCTTTCTAAAGAGATGGTGGTGGATACAGGTTACAGGGAGCAAGGCTTTTATCACCAGTTTTCACCCAAAAAAGATCATGGTGATGCTCTCGTTGTTAAAGCGCAAAATTACTTGGCAAATCATTACAGTCAGCCAATTTCTCTTAGCGATTTAGCCAGCCACACTTTCGTTAGTCAGCGAACCTTACAGCGAAGATTTACGCAAGCGTTAGGTATGTCAGTCATCGACTATCTGCAGAAGCTGAGACTTCATCATGCTTGTCAGCAAATTGAAGTATCTACGCGTAGCATTACTGATATTGCATTCAACGTGGGCTATCAAAACGTCAATGCGTTTAGGAAGATATTCCGTAAAGAGTATGGGCTTAGTCCGGTGGAATACCGCAAGCGTTTTGCAATAAATTAATCATATCGTTATTTTTATTTTAGTTGTTATGTTATAACATTAATTAAATTCGAGATTTAAAGTGAAACTTAGCGAGTCGTTATGTCTATTCAAACTCAGCTTCCCGTTACCGTACTTTCGGGCTTTCTAGGCGCCGGTAAGACCACGGTTCTAAATCATATTCTGAATAATCGTGATGGATTAAGAGTAGCCGTTATTGTTAACGATATGAGTGAAATCAATATCGATGCTGCTACGGTGAAAAATGAAATTAGCTTTAATCGAGCCGAAGAAAAGCTAGTTGAAATGAGCAATGGCTGTATTTGTTGCACGTTGCGAGAAGATTTGCTTGAAGAGATAGAGCGTTTAGCGCATGAAGGTAAATACGATTATCTGGTAATAGAGTCTACAGGTATTTCGGAGCCTTTGCCTGTAGCTGAGACCTTCACGTTTGCCGATGAAGACGGTAAAAGCTTGTCGGAAATATCACGCCTCGATTCGATGGTTACCGTTGTCGACGCATTGAATTTTCTTAAAGACTATGACGAAGCTAAGTTTCTCAATGAAGTGGGTGAGAGCTTGGGGGAGGAAGACGAGCGAAGCGTGGCAGACTTGTTGGTCGAACAAGTGGAATTTGCTGATATATTGCTAATAAGCAAAACCGACTTAGTCTCTGAACAAGAGTTGGCGCGCCTTAAAAGTATTCTGCAAACACTTAATACCGAGGCTATTCAAATTCCTATCGAGCATGGAAAAGTGCCCCTCGACAAAGTGCTGAACACAGGGCGGTTTAGCTTCGAGCGTGCTCAGCAGTCGCCCGGTTGGCTGAAAGAAATGCGTGGCGAGCACGTACCAGAGACTGAAGAGTTTGGTATAAGCAGCTTTTCGTACGAAGCGCGACGTCCGTTCGATCCGCAGAAGTTTTATGATTTTATTCATAGTAAAGACATTGCAGGTAAGTTAATTCGTTCAAAAGGCTTCTTCTGGCTGGCAACACGCCCTCAATTAGCGGGCAGCTGGAGCCAAGCTGGCGGTATGGCGAGATACGGGGCTGCTGGGCTGTTTTGGAAAGCCGTACCCAAAGAGCAGTGGCCTGAAGACCCTGAATACCTTAAAGCGATTGAAGAACAATGGATGGAGCCCTTCGGTGACATGCGTCAAGAACTGGTGTTCATTGGACAAGGGCTTAATAAAAACGACATTATCGAGCGGTTAGATCGTTGCTTGTTAACAGACGATCAGCTTATTCAAGGCCATCATGTTTGGGCTGAAATGCCTGACCCATTTCCTGCGTGGGAGCACTAATATGCAGGCGTTACAAGACCACATTACTTCCTTTGAACACAGCGGCTCTTGGCGTTCAAGCGCCGATGCTATGGTGTTGGGCGATATCTTTGAAAAAGGGATAAGCGTTGCGTTATGGACAAGGCCTGAAGTACCACTTGTCACGCAATATTATGTCGACGTTTTTAAGTCATTAGGAATGGGGATTCGCGGTGTTTTCTCTTTAACATCACTGAAAGAGGAAATCGCAAAGCTTTTACCTGATGGAAGAAATAGTGCCGGAAAGCAGGCTGCCATTGACGATATTTATTTGCTGTCTGACATGCTCACCACGCTATTTGACTGTGACAGTGTGGGCGTAAGGTTAGTGCCCCTTTCATCAGCAATGTGCCCAAGCTTTCATGTGGACAACATTCCTGTTCGGTTGGTGAATACCTATTTGGGCGAAGGTACAGAGTGGCTGCCGAAAGAGAGTGTGGTTACACGCCCAATGATTGGTCTTAACGACGCGAATACGCAAGGGCTTACTAAGAATAGGTTGGGCCAGCACTATCACGAGTGCAGCGTTAGGCAAATGAATGCGTTTGATGTGGGTTTACTTAAAGGTAAGTCGTGGCAGGGCCATGAAGAATTTGCCGCCGTGCATCGGTCCTGCAAAGTCATCCCTGGTACTCATCGCGTGTTGCTTACCCTGGATCCCATGTAGTTTTTAAGTACTTATTGTACCTCACCCTCGGTTACTTCGGCGCTATCACTTTTTCCATGAGTTTTCCCTTGTGATAGCGCTTTTTTCTTTCTCGGTACCTAGCTGCGCTAATCTTCTTAAATATCCCCTTTTAAGCTTCCAGCGTTAAGGTAAATAGTCTAACAGGCAAGTGCCACACCTTTTTAGCGAAAACTTGAAAAGCCAAGGTTTTCAACATATACCCTTAAACATTATAGTCTTTCATATTTAACGTATTGTGAATGCTAGGAATGCGTTCTTCTGCATGGTGATTTACATACAGCAGTGTACTTGTGCCTGCTTTAGCCAATATATCAATAAGCTTAAGCGCTTTTTGGCGGTTGAAGTCGTCTAAACCATTGCAAGGTTCATCCAAAATAAGCACGGCGGGGTGCTTAACCATAGAACGTGCAATAAGTACTAATCGCTGGTCACCAAAAGACAGTGACTGAATCGGCGAGTTCTTTTTCTGTTTCAAACCCAGTACTTCAAGCCACTGCTCTGCCACCACGCGTTCCGCTAGCGTGGGGCGAGTGTACAGACCAATACTGTCGTGAAAGCCTGAAATGATAACGTGCTCGACACTTGCATTCACTTTGTACTGCATGTGGAGCGCATTCGACATAATTCCAATGTGCTTTTTAATGTCCCATATGCTCTCGCCGGTGCCACGTTTTATGCCAAACATTGTTAAATCGTTGGTATAACAATGGGAGTTATCACCGGTAAACATTTGAAGCAAACAGGTTTTGCCTGACCCATTTGGACCAGTGATCTGCCAATGCTCATTTTTGTTAAGCGTAAAGTTAAGCTTTTCAAATACGGTTCGCTCATCGAAGCGCACGAACCCATCTTTAAGCTGAATTAAGGTATGAGGTAGTGAATCTAACTCACTGTTTTGATCATTGAGGTTTCGGTCAGTGCGATTGGCACCATCGCCGTGTTTGTCTTTAGCGTTAAGGGCTGAGGGAACATCAATATCATCAGACTCTAGTGCAAACCAGGTGCTTAGTTCTGAGCGCAAACCGTCATAGTTAAGTTTATCGTCAGATTTCCAAGTAATAGCCAAGTCATCCATAACAATCAACTGGGCTTGCATATTCTTGGGAATATCTGCGAGTTTGTTGGCGGTAAGTACTAAAGAAGCTTGCTGCTGAGAGACAAGAAAGCGACTAAATGCGCTTATCGCTTCAACATCTAAACCTTCGAAGGGTTCATCAAGCAAAATAATAGAGGCATTACTTAACCATGCCAACATGATAATAATCTTGCGGGTTTCACCTGTTGAAAGTGAAAGAAACCCATTATCTAGCAAATGCTCAATTCTAAGCGCAGAGGCGAGTTCGTCGTAATAAGGGTGGTTTTGATAATCCTCATTAGTCTGTGCGAATAGTTCGCGAACCTGTGTTGGCTCAGCTATTACGTCTAAAATATCTGCACTGTCTTTTTGTTTTTCTTCTTCAATTATCGCTTGCTGTTTAAAAACCGATACCTCTGCAACAACCGAAGTACATTCACGACTACCGCTTGCTACCTTCCCATTACCGGCAAGCGCGGAAATTAAGAGTGACTTTCCGCTACTGTTTCTACCTGCGATAAGGAAGTGCGACGGCGCACTTTCAGTACAGAGCGCTAGCGAAAATGCAGGAGTAATGTATTGATTAGGAAGCTTTATTTGAAATTCAGAAAGGTACAGCATTAATGATCGCGAGTGAATATAAAGTAGAACCATTGTGAAGTTTTCTGTTTACCTGTCAATGGTGTTATTCCTCAGTAGAGCTAATTAGCCTGCTGTGCCTTTCGAAAATGGTGCTCTATGTTTAATCACGATTATCTTGGGAACCTTGATGTAATTTACACCTCTTAGTATTTGTATTAAAAACCAACAGCTTCAACTTTAATACTTATTGCCCCAAATAGATTAGCTAAGAGAACAAGGAATGGTTACGTTTAAAAAAGGATTTACATTAATCTGTGTAGCACTCATTTATTTTATTATTTCGGTTTTAATACACGAGCTAGGGCACGGAATAGCAGGGAAAATATTAGGGATGGGGCAGTTAGTCATTGCTGTTTGGCCTGGCTTCGAAATTTTTCCGGAAATGGGGGCGCTGAATCATATAAAGCATTGGCCCGGCAGTGCGGTAGCAGTTGTTAGTTTCATTCCAGAGGTAAAATCTTTAAGTGTTGATATTCACCGCGAATTTAACTCTTATATTATAAAGCCTATCCTAAACATACAGCATAGCAGCGTTTTATACGACCAAAACCGTGTGGCGGTCGTGCTTTTGATGGGAAGTGGTACAACTTACTTAATCTCTTTGCTATGTACCATTTTCCTTTGGCTATGCAGCCCTGTGGGTATCTTGAGAAAAGTGTGTGTATTCGGCGCTTTTATGTTTTATGACCTGCTATGCTACTCAATTTTCCCAGTCTTTTTTGACCTTCGCCACTTAGTATTTATCGGTGGGAAGCTACCTGAGCCTGTTATCGCTCTTGCACAATTGGGAATGCCTTCAGAAATTTCAGTAACGTTAATTGTGATTGTGTGTTGTACTCAAGCGTATTTTATAAAGCGATTGCTGAGTAAAGAGTAATCAAATTTTTTAGAAAGGGATATCGAGTGGAAGAAGTAGTCATTGTTACTGGGGCGAGCCGCGGTATTGGTGCCGCAACTGCTAAATTGTTGGGAAGTAACGATTATAAGGTTTGCGTTAATTACCTATCAGATAAAAATGCTGCGGATAGGGTGTGCGCGTCGATAGCTGACAACGGTGGCGTTGCATTTGCTCATGAAGCCGATGTTTCAGATGAAGCGCAAGTGCTGGACATGTTCGAATATGTAAGGGAACAGTGGGATGAGGTAACGCATTTGGTTAACAATGTGGGTGTTTTATTTACCAAAACTGAGTTAATTAACGTCAGTGCAGAGCGCTTCACCAAAGTACTTAATACCAATGTGCTTAGCGCATTCTTGTGTTCAAAGGCTTTTGTAAAACAAAGCGTTGCAGGAGGCGCAATCGTTAATGTTTCGTCCATTGCCTCTCGTACTGGTGCTCCTTTTGAATACGTCGACTATGCGACGTCGAAAGGGGCAATGGATTCATTCACCAAAGGGCTTTCATTAGAACTTGCTGCGAAGAACATTCGTGTAAACAGCGTCCGGCCTGGTTTTATTAAAACAGACATTCATGCCGATGGTGGTGAACCTGGCAGAGTAGAACGGTTAAGCTCACAAATTCCTATGCAGCGGGGCGGTACAGCAGATGAAGTCGCACAGGCGATAGCCTGGCTTCTATCACCTCAGTCTTCATATATTACAGGGTCGTTTATTGATTTAGCGGGTGGGAAGTAAAGCGCGTGATAACACTCAGAGATTTTAAAATGAGCGATGTAGGTAGACTGGTAGATATTTTGAATCAACCGTCGGTCACGCAATTTCTGTCGACAAAAATTCCCAGCCCTTATACAAAAGAAGATGCCACATGGTGGATTCAAGAGGGGAGCAAAGAGGGTTTTATAAAAGCTGTAGAGTACTACGGCGAGTTAGTAGGGTGTATTGGTGTTAACCCTGGAAACTTTGAATATGAAAGAGCCGGAGAGGTCGGGTACTGGCTTTGTTCATCACATTGGCGAAAAGGGATTATGCGTGACGCGCTGCGCCAAATTATCGCCCTTACTTTCTCAAACACAAGTATAGAGCGCATTTTTGCCTGCGTATTTTCATCCAATCTTGCTTCGCAAAAGCTGCTGTTAGATGCAGGGTTTAAGCAAGAAGCGATATTGCAACGCGCCATTTTTAAAAATGGACGGTTTTACGATAGCCATATTTTTGCCATTTTGAGGTAGCTCTGCGATGGTGACTTTAGTACCCGCAAAGCGTTGAGTGGTTTCCATTGATACGGATATTTATTTTGCTGCCTTATTCGCGGCAACGCCTTCAATCACCCCTGCGGCTGCAAGGTTCATCAATCGACGAAACCTCGGACATTCCAAATGACTCGGTGCTGTGCAAGCAGCTGCATGCTGCAGACCATCACGCATTGCTTCTAATTTTTTGATTGTTCCATCTAATTCGCTCGCTTTTTTAAGTAGCAGAGCGCGGTCTATATCAGGCTTTGCATCGGTTCCTAATATCCCAGAAATTTCTTCCAGTGAAAAACCAGCTGCGCGGCCTAGTGCGATTAATTCAAGGCGCTCTAAAACGTTTGAGCTAAATACGCGACGTATACCTTGTCGACCAATAGATTTGATAAGGCCTTTTTCTTCATAAAAGCGCAGTGTTGATGCCGACACTCCTGACTTTTTGGCGACCTGAGATATTTCCATACTTTTTCCCAAAGGAATGCTTGACTTAAAGTTAACTTGAAGTTGTAGGCTAGCATCTCATGTTAATTGAAACTAGTTATTGAGAGTGAATATGCAAAGTATTGTTTTTATCTTGCTGATAGGTATTGGAGCTACTTTAGTGATGGATTTGTGGGCCTTGTTGAGAAAGCAATTGTTTGGTATTGCCCCTACCAATTGGGGCATGGTGGGGCGCTGGATAGGGCACATGAGAAAAGGGCAGTTTCGTCATACTTCTATTTCAAGTGCCCATGCTGTTCACGGGGAAAGTACTATTGGGTGGACAGCCCATTACCTAATTGGAATTGCCTATGCAGCACTGCTTATTTTCATATGCGGAGAGTCTTGGTTGTTCGAACCGACGCTAGGTCCAGCAGTGGCGGCCGGTATCGCTACAGTCGTTGCACCGTTTTTTATATTGCAGCCAGGTATGGGGGCGGGTATTGCCGCATCGAAAACGCCTAATCCCAATAACGCTCGGTTACACAGCATTATTAATCACGTCGTATTTGGCGTTGGGCTGTACCTTTCGGCTATGATACTAAAGCTCGTCTTGTCATTAGAATTATTGAATTGATCGAGCGATGAATAAAAGTGAAAGCTGCAGAATGCTAGACAGAGCCTGACAACAGTGAGGCGTTGATTCGTAGAATAAGCAATTAGAGAGCATTCAGTTGGCGATTATTACAGTTGATGCCTTACCTTTTCTGACGCCAAGAAATGTAGCAAAGTGTTGATTGTCTTCACTGTATAGCCTAACAAAGCCTCCTTGCATACTGGATGAAATGTCTGCATCAAACATTAAGTCATCTACTAGACTATTTAATATTTCAGCGTCATCTGACGCCACCTCTATTGCACAAAGGTCATTATTGCAAACGGCCTCTTGATACAGTGCTGCGTCTTGCTCATTTAGTTTGTCGATAAGTGAATCTTGCAGATCGCTTTCTATTGAAAGGGTCTCACTAGTCTTTGGAGCAAACTTTATCGTCTCTACAAGGCCCTTTAATTCCGTAATAGTCAACGAACCTAAACGCTTAGTGTCTAATGTGGCAATGTCGTTATTGACCTGCAAAATGTAACTTGTATCGTCAATGGGTTCTTCTGGTTCAATCAAAGCGTGAACATTGGTTTCATCACTAGTTAGCTTTTCATTTTTTAGCTCAGCGTCAGTATCGACTTTCGTCACCGTAAGTTCTTCCGCTGAAGTTAGTGCTTGAGACGAAGTTGAACCTGACTTATCCGCGTGGGGAACTGCTGTATTGTTTAGGTTAGTTGCTTGGCCTTGTTTCTGAAGACGTGGCTCACTGGTTAACGAACCGATAAAGTAACCCACAGTAGTGAACAATACTGCGGTCAAAACAAAAGAGAGTTTTTTCAATATAAATATCCTTATTTCAATAACTGAAAGATGTTGTGCTTGTTGTGGGTAAGATTACCTCTGTCAAAAGCGCTATTCCGTATGCTCCTAACCAACAGTTCCTGTAAAGCGTGTCACCGTACTATAAAGATTAAAACACAAACCAAGAACAACATATCACAATGAATAACGAAATTACTTACCTCAATTGCTGATAAGAAAGTTTAAAATATCAAAACGGCCACAATTATTTATTTGTTCTTAATAATTAACCGGAAAAAAACAGGATGAAAATTTCACTGGAAGAGATAAACAAATCTAACTATGAGCAGGTTTGTGACTTGGATGTAGCGGAAAATCAGCAAGGGTTTGTTGCGTGCAATATGTGGTCGTTGGTTGAGTCTTTCTACAACGAGAACCATACCTGCAAAGCCATTTATTGCAACGACCAGCCCGTAGGATTCTTGATGTGGGTTCAGGAAACGCCAACTAAGGTGTCCATTTGGCGCTTTATGATAGATGAGAGCCACCAAAACAAAGGGATTGGCAGAGTTGCTTTATCTGAAGCTATCACGCTTATAAAGCAAACTTCCGAGCTCAAATTTATTGAGATATGCTATAACCCTAAGAATCCTGTCGCCAAAGCCTTCTATTCAAGCTTTGGTTTCGAAGAGGTGGGGTTAGATGAAGATGGCGAAGACATGCTTGCTGTTATAGCCATTTAGCCACGATTTAAATTAGAAACAGCGAAATGAGAGAAATCGTAAGATATGGACGTCATAGATATTAAGACTTTTATTCCAAGCAAAAACTACGATATTTCTAAAGCATTTTATTCTGAGATTGGATTTAATGCTTCATACGTAAATGAAGACCTAACACTGTTTGAGAATGGTGATTGTCTATTCTTTCTCCAGCGCTTCTATAATACTGAATTGGCGAATAACTTTATGCTACAAATATGTGTAGCAGACATTCAGGACTCTTTTGATTTGTGCTCGCGCTCGTTACATAAAACGAAAATTTCGCCAATTGAGCAACAACATTGGGGAAGCGTTTTCTATCTGTGGGGCCCGTCGGGCGAACTACTTCACATTACCGAATTAGGTAGCTAGCTTTTGCGAGAACGAGGGGCAGAATGACCAATGATGCATACGAATTACACAATTAAAGAAAGTCCTCCGTCAGTTGAAGACTTTGCCAGTTTAAGAAAATTAATTGGATGGAGTAACCCGTGTCTATCGGTTGTTCAAAAAAGTATTGATGCCTCGTTGTTTTGGGCAACAATTTACTTCGATAACAATCTTGTAGGTTGTGGTCGAGTGATTGGCGATGGCGCAATGTATTTTTATATTCAAGACGTCATTATTCATCCAGAACATCAGAATAAAGGCTTGGGATCGAAAATAATGAACACGTTGATTAGACATTTAGAGTCTTGCTGCGCACCTGGCGCAACCATTGGCTTGTTGGCTGCGCACGGTAAAGAGAGTTTTTATCTTAAATTCGGTTTTGAACCTCGTGATGGTGAAAGTTTAGGTTTAGGCATGTGCAGGTTTATTTAGCTAATTGGTCATTAACGCGGCATGAGAGTCTCAGGAGTCCTCAAGTTTTCTAGTCACTTGGTATTATGATAATTGCCTATTAATTATCGGCAGCTTTCTGTCCTAAGGCGGCAAGTTCCTTCCGCTTTTTATGAATTGGATGGCGATGGATATTAAATTCCTTCAGCACTGAAAAGCTATATCTCCCTGAAATTAGCCGCCTTATCTAACACGCTTAAAAGTAGCGTTCTCAACGCGACTTGTAGCCTCTCTTTGGTGTGAATTTTGCAGAAGCTTGTTTAAAGACACTGAAAATGTCGGTTTGCGTAGTAGCTGATCACTGTTTTTCGATGAGTTTTTGCTTCTTTCCGATAGAAATTTGACGTTTTTCACTGGACACGTGTAATGAAAAGTATGACAAAACCTGTCTCTTACGCTTTGCTGACAGAAAATGGTCGCTTAGTCGCGAAAGCCTTGGCGTATACCGCGCTTCTCTTGGGCTTACTCTCTGGTTGCTCTTCATCTGACGAACCTAAGAGTCAATTTGCGCAAACCGATGCCAGCGACGTATCGGCATTGGGGAATGTGGAATACCATACCTATATGTTGGCAAACGAACTTTTTGCTGATGTGGGTCCAGCACGTCAGTCTCGCTATGCGGTAGTTGGCTTTGTACCTGCCGATACCATGAAATACAGTGCTGATCATCAACATCCGCTAATGTTGTTGGGCCATCAACTTGAACAGGGAATGATTACTGAGGCCACGAAAAGAGGCTTTTCTACTCAAGAATTTAAGCTTTCGAACGATATAATTGTTAGTAACGAAAGCGACAGAGTATTAACCCGCGATATCGACCAGCTTTCCAACATTGAGCGCGTCGATTTTTATATTACCGGCACCATGGTGTATCAAGAGTCTGGTGCGGTGGTTAACGCTCGAATTATCAACGCTAGAAATAAAAACATTGTCGCTGCAGCAACACGCTTTTTCCCTGCCGAACTGTTTTGGCGCGAAGAACAAGTAACCACCAGAAACGGCAAGTTATACAGAACTGAAGGTACGAGGTAACCCCATGAAAAGACGAAATCAATACGCGGCGCTTTCGCTTTGTGCTTCACTGCTAAGCGTTAGCGGGTGTTCTATGATGATGGGGGAAGAAGAGGTAGCCGAACAAGCGCCTCAGCGCCCGGTCATGAATGTGATTGATATTACTGCCGCCGACCGCGCTCCTTCAAAGCCAGTTGAAAATACCAGTGATACCCAGTCTCAGGGTATGGACGCATACGGCGCTATCGGTCAACCTCCTTTGTATTCGAGCGTACAGGGCGCGTATAAAGGTCGACCTCTAACCAAGCACATTGGCGACTATGTGAAGAACATGGCGCAAGACTTAATTGCCAATATGGAATATGTGAATAACAAAACACCTATTGGTGTAACCCATTTTGCACTGCTAGATACTGACTTGCAGAAAACAGACTTGCTTGGTCGTCAGATGGCGGAATCTTTCGTTCACGAACTGCATAAATTCCGCGTGCCGGTTATCGACTTCAAAGCCACCGAGTATATTCGCATTACTGACGATGGCGATTTTGTATTAAGCCGAGACTATCTGGAATTGAGCAGCAGCCTTCCTATTGAATACGTGTTAACGGGAACGATGACAAAGCACCAAGGTGGCGTGTTAGTTAACGCTCGTATTTTGGGCATGGAGTCGCGCGCAGTTGTGGCAACTGCGCAAATGTTAGTGCCGTTCTACGTAGTAGATGCACTTATTCCAAGTGACGGTAGCCAGCAAAACGGTATGCGCGATGGCGTTAAGCTAAGTCGCGGCTAGGAGTTTCAGCATGGTGTTTACAAAGAAGCTTGTGTCAAGCAGTTGGGCAGCCGCTGGCGTAATGCTGAGTGTATGTATGACAGGGTGCACTAGCACAGAGTCTATTGGCTCATTTTGGTTAGGTGAAGACGGTGAAATTACTCATCACGCCGAGCCAGTGCCTGTACCAAGCCGCTCAGGGCTGGAGTACACACCAGATTCTCGCGATAGACAATATCAACAGCACGTGGAAGTCGAACCCGGCTATAAAGACCCACTACATCATGGCTATTCACCTTCACAAACGCATAAGCGCTTAAATGATTACGCCTCGCAACTTGCGATGGAGTTAATGGACAATGCAACCCGTCTTACGCAGCAAGATATGGTGGGTGTGGCGAGCTTTGTGAGGCTTAATCAGTCGTTGAGCGACAGCACCGTGTTAGGCAATCAGCTTTCAGAGTATCTAATAGCCGAGCTACAAGACTTTGGGTTAGCGGTTGTCGACTTTAAGCTTGCAGGTGGCATTACCGTAACGCCAGTCGGCGATTTCGTACTTACTCGAGATGGTACTGCACTCGCTAAACAGGTTGAAATGGACCATGTTGTAACTGGCACCATCATTGAAGATGACAGAGGCGTCCGCGTAAACGCCCGCATCGTGTCGCTGGAAAATAAACAAGTGGTGGCAAGCGCCAACGTATACATTCCCGCTTTTATCGTGATGGATTTAAATAAAATGGCTAGCGTAAACTAGCCATTTACTTCCTTTGCACTCTGTTTTCGAAAGCGAACTCATTGCATATTCGCTTTAAAACCTCTAAACATCCGATCTTTTGTGTCTAGGCACAGTAGAATTTTCACAAAGACCTCTCCTTTTATTTACCCTGACTTCTAATTGCTTCGCGAGTCATAAAGCGGCTTGTGTTCACTGCATTAAGCAAATCGTTACTTAAAGGTAGCGGCTCCTTACATAGACTGCTCACCAAGACCTCTGCCATTAAAGGTGCTGTGGTTAACCCTCGTGACCCTAAGCAAGTAAGCGTGGAAACTACGCTGCTTGGCAACACTGGCGCGCTAGTCAACGGCTTGCCCACGCCTAGCATAGTGTAGAGCTCTTTTAATGAATCAAAGTTATGTAGTGCACCGACAACAGGCTGGTGGTCGGGTGAACCTAAACGCGTAGCCGCTCTGGCTTTACCGTCATGTTGTAATGCTTGCACGATGTCGGTGTTTGCCAGCGCCTGTTCGTGTGTGGCGAGGTTCATTTCAGTTTCATCGCCTCGTACATCGGTACTTAAGTCGTTTTTAACGTAGGTTGAACCTAACGCGTGCCGACCTTCGAATACAGGTGTCATATAGCCTTTATGACACAACACAGTGTTAAGCTGTTCAATTGGCATTTGGGTGGGAATAGCTTCAACCTGGCCGCGAACAGGGCGAAGGGATAGGCTGTTAAAATCGCTAGCGTTTACCGCACCTGCACCAAGGGCAAGGATAAGGTGATCGGCAGTAATAACTTCTTCACTCTCAGCGCTATCTAAGTTAAAACGAATCTGCACCCGCTGCTTTGTTGTCTCAATTGCCTCATGAGATATATAGGTATGATTGGGTTTCAGCTCGAGTTTGCCACTTTGAAGTGCTTCTTCAATCATGGTATTAACTAGCTGTGGAGGAGAAATCCATCCGCCGAGGCCGATGTATAAGCCAGAGTAGGGAAGAGCTAGGTTAGCGATATCGCTTACTTCTTTGCTGTTCACCGGCTTGATCAAAGCTTCAGGCCATACGTCGGCAGCAGCCAATTTATTTTGGCGTTCTGCTACCTTGTCGTTAAAGCTTAGTTGAATAACACCACAGAAATCATGGGCAACGTCGGCTAGGCCACAGGCTTTTACATGTTCAAAAGTGTGGTCGTAGGCTTGTCTAGCATACAAAAAACTGTGCGCCTGAATGCGGCTGGCAATACTTGCTTCGCTATGGAGCTGCGGATAAAAGCCGCCTTGCGGGTTGCCAGAAGCGCCGCTTGCAAGGGTGTCACCATCAAAATACAAAGTAGTGCTAATGCCGCGTTTTACTAAAGCCAGGCATGCCGTAGCTGCTGCAAGGCCGGAGCCTACTACCGCGACTTCACTTGTTTTATCTAAACTGTCGTTCGCGTACCTATAGTAGGGGCCAGCAGGCAGGCGAAGTTTATGCTGCACATTCTCATGGTCTTGGTTAAAAACGCCGGTCAGCATGTCGCGCTTACGGCCAAAACCGTTGCGTTTTTTAATGGTAAAACCCACTCCAGCTAGCCCACGCTTTACGATTCCTGCGGCGGTAAAGGTTCCAAAGGTAGTTCCGGTTTTTGACAAGCGAGCCATTTGGCTAAACAGAGCATCTGTCCACATATCAGGGTTTTTGCTAGGTGCAAAACCATCTAAAAACCAGGCATCGATGAGGCCATTTTCAGGGGAATGCCACTGAGGTAGAAGATCGTGAACATCACCAATCCACAAGTCGAGTGTGGTTGAATGGTTGTCAAAATGAAGGCGATGACAACCTTCAAGTCCCATGGGATAAAGTGAAGCGAGTGCTTGCGCTTCGTCTTTAAGGGCAGGAAAAGCTTCTAGCGCACGCTGCATATCCTGTTGAGGCAGTGGAAACTTTTCGGTGGTAATAAAGTAGAGGCGCTTTAACGGATGATCAGGGTTCGCTGCTCTAAATTCGTTAAAGGCACGCATGGCGACCAAAAAGTTCAGCCCAGTTCCAAAACCTGTTTCGGCGATGACAAAAGTAGGGTTGCGCCACTGTTGCCAGCGCTCAGCAAGGTCGTTGCCTGCAACAAAAACGTGTTGGGTTTCATCAATTCCGCTGTCGTTAGAAAAATAAACGTCGTCAAAATGGTCGGCGACAGGCGTACCGCTCTCATTAAAATGAACCTGTGCATGCTTAGATTTCACTGTTTATTTTTCTCCGTTTATATTGTTTTGGTGTTAGCACTTTGAATTGGAGGCAGTTTTCACTACTTCATCAGCTTGCCCATCCGATGCTTGTTTTGAAGCGCCAGAATTAGCCTGCCTTTTAGATAAACAAGACACTTCTGCGAGTGTTGAAAAGTGCGGGATTACTTTACTGGTCACGAGCTGTACGCCAAGCATACCGCCAATAGTAACCCAAGAACCGTTAACGTTAATTAATCCGCGATGATCCATCGTAGGCGCTTCAGCTTCTGTTTTCGAGATAACCCAAGTGCCTTCGGCAATATCAAAGGTCCATATGGCGTCATCTGCAGTTGAAGGCTCGCCGTTATAGCCAATGCCATTATAGTTGTACGGATTAGTTGAGCCGCCAACAAAATAGATTTTATTGGTGGCTTCATTGCCCGCTGCCGCCATGCGATAGCGCGCAGCACCCGTTGGATGGTCAAGCGTGCGCCAATCAATCTTAAAAGGGTTTTGCTTATCAATTACGCCTTTAAAGCAGGCAGTTTCTGCAGCAAAGCTACGGCGTTTATCGCTGTGAGGTGTTACAGAAACGCCGTCACAAATTACCATAGTGTTATTAACGATGCCGCCAGCTTGCCCGAATACTGGATTGCCAAGAAAAGGGCTCGCCTGTTGCCATTGGCCGGTTTGCGTATCGTAAACCTGCACAAGGTTTACGTTGCCATCGTTGTGCCAGCCTGAAACTAAGTAAACGTAACGGTCTTGGTAAACTAAAGCAGTTGCATCATCAACAGGCACGGGCATAGGCGTTAATAGCGTATATTCCCCTGTTACAGGAGCGTATTTATAAACATCTGGCGTACTAATTTCATTGTGATCTTCATCAACCGTGTAACCGCCAAAAATATAAACGCTGTCATTAACGCCCACTGCTACGGAAGCCAAACGACCTTTTAGTGCAAGGCTGGATGGAACTGGGGGAAGGGCTTGCCACTGCCAAGGTTTATCTTTGCTATCAATAGGAAGCTGCCAAGCACGATTGTGCACGTCTTTATGGGTCTTGCCTTTGCCCAGCCCCATAAAACTAAATACATATTGTGTGTCGTCTATGGTTACAGAAGCTACGGCATTGTTTGAAACTGGCTCTGGTAGCGCGGGGAGGACGATAGGCGCAGCTGTTACTGAGACAGTCGCTGCAGAAGCAATGATAAAGGCAGCCACCACGAAAGAAAGTCGGGGTACCGTACTTTGAAAAATGCGTAGAGCAATGGTTCTTGGCTTTTTTAATAACACAGCAATCTTCAGTTTTATCTAAATTTCGAACGTTTGGCCGCGTATTCTACCTGTCACCTTTTTGTTTTTCCGCAAAAGTTTGTACCTGCTTAAAACTCTTCTTTTCTTATTGCTTTTGCAAATAACAATCTATCAGTAAAAACAATACGTTTATTTAATTGTTATTGTAAATAATTTGTTAAATTTAGCGCTAAGTCTATTGAACATAGTTCAGGGAGAAGGTATGGCGGGCGTGTTTCACCAATGTGGTCAAAGCATTTGCAAACGCACTAGAGACGAAATGGATGATCGTGCACGTATCATAGCACGTGCACTGGCTGAGCAAGGTGTGTGCGATAACGATGTGGTAGCTATTTTTATGCGAAACCACGTCGATATATTTGAAATAGTAGAGGCATGCCGATATGTGGGTTCGCGCTATGTTCTGCTTAATTGGCACAGCCCCGTTGCCGAACTTTTGCCTATTTTAGACGACTGTGGCGCTAAAGTGCTATTCGCTCATCGCGATTTATTAAAGGGTGAGAATGCCCACGAAACGTTATTACAAGTTCCCACCTTGTCTGCGATATACACGATTAAAACGCCAAAAAGCATTTTAGAGCGCTATCATCTTACAGGTGATTCTAAACTGGCTTCGGAACCGAAAATCGGGGAGCGGTATCTGTGCCTTGATACGCTATTAGCTGCCCCAAACGCAAAGCGCCACAATGAACCGCCTAAGCGCTTTAAGGGCATGTTTCCCTACACATCTGGCAGCACTGGAAAGCCTAAAGGTATTAAGCGAGATGTAGACCTAACTCGGCCAGACCCTTATTTAATATTTAAAGGGCTGTCTGAAGCGTTAATGCAGCTATCAATAGGTGATCGCTTCTTCGTCTCGGCACCGCTTTATCACAGTGCACCACATGCGCTTACGCTCTGCTGTTTAGCAGCAGGTAATATTGATGTATACATTGAGCCTCAATTCGACCCCGAACGCTTTTTACAAGACATAGAGCGGTTTAAGCTGACTCACGCCTATATCGTTCCTACCATGATGGTGAGGCTACTTAAACTGCCAGAGTCGATAAGAAGCAAATACGACACTTCAAGTTTGCGTTTTGCCTTATCAACCGGGTCAGCACTGCCGAGCGATGTGAAAGAAGCAATGATTAACTGGTTTGGTCCAATTTTCTATGAGTCTTATGGCGCTAGTGAATTAGGCTTTATGACCTTAATTTCATCTCAAGAAGCATTAGATAAGCCAAATTCTGTGGGTAAGCCCATTCCGGGTGCCGCGATTAAAATACTGAGCGACGATAAAGAGGAGTGCGAAGTAGGTGATGTTGGCGTCATATACGCGCACCTTTCCATGTTCGCGCCATTCGAATATACCAATACTACGGGCACGCAAAGCGACTTACATGTTGGTGAATTCACGACATTAGGAGATATGGGTCATGTGGACGAAGATGGCTACTTATATATTTGCGATAGGAAAAAAGACATGATCATCTCAGGTGGCGCCAATATATTTCCTGCTGAAATAGAAAGCGTCATCATAGAAATGCCTGAAGTTGCAGACTGCGCGGTGTTCGGTGTGCCTGATGCTGAGTATGGTGAAAATGTTGTGGTGGCTGTTCAATGCTCACCCGACAACGCGCTGTCGATTGATGCGCTACATGGGTATTTAGATGGCAAACTGGCGCGGTTCAAGTGGCCTAAAATTTTGCAAATGCTCGATACTCTGCCCAGAGAAGATACGGGTAAAATATTTAAGAACAAACTTAGAGCCCAATTTACTTAATAAAAGAAACCGCTAAAGCTATTTTGAAGGTTTTATGAAGGTATAAATTAACGCTGGTCATGACCCTGTGCATTCATGCTACATTGGAAATATTCTGAACAAGAAAGCTTAGGCAAAGACGGCAGAAACGAAAAAGAAGGGAAGTGGGAAACTACCTGTTTATATACATAAGCCCAGAATTGAAACAGCTACTGCAACGCTCAAGTTTAGCAAATTTGAGTATGGCAATTGGCAGAGCAGACCACTTTACCATTCAAAATCGTTACCATAAGCCGCAACAACGCAAAGGGTAAACTATGAGAAGAGCAGTTATCACCGGTCTTGGTATCGTATCAAGCATCGGCGTAAATAAAGAAGACGTACTTGCTTCACTTAAAGCGGGTAAGTCTGGAATTACATTTTCAGAACAGTTCGCCGAAATGGGCCTTCGCAGCCAAGTTTGGGGCAACATCGACATCGATTTGAAAGACCATATTGACCGTAAAGCTATGCGCTTTATGGGCGATGCGGCAGGCTACGCATACGTGGCGATGCAACAAGCCATTGCAGACTCTGGTTTAGAAGATAGCGACATTTCAAACGAGCGCACAGGTATTATTGCTGGCTCAGGTGGCGCGTCTTCTGAAAACCAAGTGCTTTCTGCTGATATTCTTCGCGAAAAAGGCGTGAAGCGTGTTGGTCCATACATGGTTCCCCGCTGTATGGCATCTACGGTATCGGCTTGCTTAGCGACACCGTTTAAAATTCGTGGCGTGAACTATTCAATTGCCTCTGCGTGTGCAACTAGTGCCCACTGTATTGGTAATGCGCTAGAGCTTATTCAGCTTGGTAAGCAAGACGTAGTATTCGCCGGTGGCGGTGAAGAATTACATTGGTCACTATCAAGCCAATTCGACGCTATGGGCGCACTAAGCTCTAAATATAACGACAATCCTGCTGTGGCATCACGTACTTATGACGCAGCACGCGACGGCTTTGTAAGTTCTGGCGGCGGTGGTATGGTTGTTGTTGAAGAACTTGAGCACGCGCTTGCACGCGGCGCAAAAATCTACGGCGAAGTAGTAGGTTACGGCGCTACATCAGACGGCTTCGACATGGTTGCACCGTCGGGTGAAGGCGCAATTCGCTGTATGAAAATGGCAATGCAAAATATTGATGCGCCTATCGATTACTTGAATACCCACGGCACATCTACGCCTGTAGGTGACGTGAAGGAACTTGCGGCGATTCAAGAAGTGTTTGGCCAAGCGGGCGTACCTATTAGTGCAACCAAGTCGCTGACAGGTCACGCACTAGGAGCTGCGGGTGTAAACGAAGCTATTTACAGCTTGTTGATGATGGAGAATAACTTTATTGCGCCATCAATTAACATAGACACGTTAGACGACGCGGCACAAGGGCTAGATATTGTTACCCAAGCACGTGAAGCAACGTTAAACACAATTATGTCTAACAGCTTTGGCTTTGGCGGCACTAACGCAACGTTAGTTATGCAGCGTTACAACGGTTAATTGAAACCGCTTGAACCAGTAAGCTTTTTTAGCTTCAGTTAAGAAGTTTCAAAGAAGACAAAAGGGCGTAAACCTGAGCACCGTGGGTGTTTGTGTTTACGCCCTTTTTTGTTCCATTTTTCTATGAAAAGTGCCTAGGTATTATAGAGAAGACAATACCAATTACTTTTTAATTCTCTATTTAAGCTAACGCATCGGTCAGCTTGAACATTAATAGGTACATTTATATAGTGAGCAATAAATCAATTCAAAAAAAGATAGGAAATCATGAATGTAGCAGGGAAGTTTTTGTTTGGCTTATTCTTATCATTTTGTTTTTCAAGTTCGATATTGGCGCAACAGCTTACTTTAGAAGAGCATGTGTTAAATTCAAAAGTACTCAACGAAGAACAGAAAATAAGTGTTTACCTTCCTGAGAAGTATGGAGAAGATCCCACTCACAGATACCCAGTAATATATGCTTTGGACGGCAAGTATTATAAACAAATGGTAAGTGCGGTAATTGCACGCTTTTATGATGACTGGCTAATTCCTGAGACTATTGTGGTTACTATAGATAATGAAAACCGCATCAGAGATTATACACCTACTCCACACGCAACAGCTGATGTACTTAGCGGTAAAGCAGATGTTTTCCTAGACTATATCGAAAAAGAGCTTATCCCTTTTGTAGACAGTAATTATCAGACTTCTGAATTTAGAATTTTCGAAGGTCACTCTCTTGGAGGATTACTTTCGTTATATGCCGTTCAAGCTCGGCCTGAACTCTTTACAGCGCATTATGCTTTCAGCCCATCCCTTCACTGGGGAGATAATAAAACAGTAGAAAAAATTATTACTTACCTTTCATCTCGTAAATCCTTAAAGCAATTCATATATATGAATTTAGGTAATGAAATAGTAAAAAGTGAGTATGAAACAACTAATACAATGGCCGCTTCTTTTTTAAGGTTACAAACCTTTTTCAAAGAACACAGTGTTCCAGGGTTAAGGGTGAAAAGTGAAATTTTAAAAAAACTTCCCCATGCTGCAACGAATATATCCGGTTTGGTTAATGCAACAAACGAACTCTACAGGAATTGGGTTTTACCATTTGATGCAATAGAAGGAGGGCCTGAAGCCATTTCTGAACACTACGAAAAGCTATCTTCTGACCTTTATCAAGAAATTCAACCTCGTAAGGGGTCAATAAACTTCGCCGCAGACTACATGACCAATGGTGTTCACTCTCCAGAGAAAGGTATGAAGTTATTAAAATACAATGCATCATTATATCCAGACTCTGCGTGGGTTATTTTTAACTTAGCCAAAGGTTACGAGCAACGTGAGCAGGTGGATCTTGCAAAAAAATACGGACAAGAAGCTTTGAATTTGATAAATCAAGATGACGAAGAGTTAAAATCTTCAATTGCTAGTTTTCTAGATGCTCTATGATCCTAGATGACCCAACCGTTTGGTATATGTGATGGAAGATACATCAATTACGGTTATCTCATGTCGTTACCATTGCTAGCCACCATGTTTGTCTGTAGTTGCCAGAAAAGACTATTCTTCGGCTGCGTACATTTACCCGTCACTCAAGCTGCCTGTGATAATTTTGGCTCTTGTCTTCTCTAAATTAAAAAATGCTGATGTTTAACCAAGTCTGGTGTAATATTGCACCAGATAAGATTTATTGGAGTAAATGTCATGCCTCGTCAAAGTATCACTCTGACTGAAAAAAATGATGCGTGGCTCAAAAGTCATATTGAAGATACGCGAGAATATGCAAACAAAAGTGAACTCGTGAATGATTTAATTCGCCGGGCCAGACGCGCTGAGGAAATAAATCAAAAGCTCGTCAGTGCAGAGAGAAGCGGATTCATTGAACAATCGCCTGAAGATATGCTGAAAGAATTTAAGGCTGAATTAAAAAGATAAATGGAAAGCTACAAGTTATCGCTGAATGCCAAAGAGGATCTCAGGCGTATTTATACATATGGATTTGTAGAATTTGGCGAACTCCAAGCGGATAAGTATTTCGAAGGTTTTTTTCAGACATTTGAAAGAATTGCAAGTAATCCATCCGCATACCAATCAGTTGACCATATTCGACAGGGGTATAGACGCTGCGCTTATGGTTCAGACAGTATTTACTATCGATACAATGGTATTGAAGTTGAGATAATGGCAATTCTGGGTGGGCAAGACATCGTTGAATGGCTCTAAATCAAGCCAACAAACAAAACTCGGTGTCCGCTCTTTTTTTTGGCAGACCTTAAAGACGGAAACGAAGTTGCACCGCTCAATACATTTCGTCACGTACAAATCCATATCTGACTAAGTAAAACCCTAAGCTCACCCTAATATTAATAGAGGGCTACTGTGTTATTACTAAGTTTTCGGAAAATTACTACAAGGCATTCCATAGCGGAATTCTAGTATTAGTTAAAGCTTTTCAGCTAACTTTTGAATTGCTTCAACAACTATTTCTGGCTGCCTTTTCTGAATAGAATGCTGACGTTCCCCTGAAAAAATGATTGTGCTATTGGTAGAGCGAGTGGCAATGTCTTCCTGCAAAGTCGCCCATACCAAATCTCTGGTTTTTGTATTATCGATTTCAGAAGATGCTTTATTTCGCGCAACAACAACCAAAGGCAAATTGCCAAAGTTAGGCGTTAATTCATTTAATTCACTAAGGCTTCTTGGAAAGTATTCGGCTTCATCTAAGCTGGTATATTGATGTTTGGTTGTACTTTTTTTAGCTTTTTCTTCTGGATTAGTGTTGGAAAGGTACAATCTGGGAATACCGACAGGGGCTGCCCACATTCCAAATTTGAAAAGGTATTTTTGAAGATAATTCGTTTGAGGCATCTCCTCTATCTGATCTTCATGGGCAGAGTCTACCAACACCAAAGCGGCTATATATTCAGGATAGGTAAGGGCATAGCGCTGCATGTTAACCCCACCAAATGAATGGCCTACAAGGATAATTGGTCCAGTAATATCTTTGTCTTTTAGAACCGAGTGAAGTTCAGCGACAATGACTTTACTGTCTCTATCGTGCGGGCTTTCCTCACTCCACCCAAGGCCAGCTCTATCATAGGTAATAACCCGAGAAAACTGTGAGACTTCTTCTACTACTTTGTTCCAGACTGATGAGTCATCACCCATACCAGCGTCAAAAATTACGGTAACTTTTCCTGTTCCAGTGTCCTCGACATAAAGGCTATAGCCACAGATATCTATCATTTCTCCACGCTTGTCAAAAGAGGTGGAATCGACATAGCTTGAATATGACTGATATACAAAACCGACTAATAAAAGCATAACGATGCTGACAGATAAAATTTTCAACGCGAACTTTCCTTTTCTTTGCGTTTCCACGACTTTATTAATATTCCACAAATTCTTTAGCAATTCAGCTAGTTATTTCGGTTAGATAAACTGGTAACGACTAAACAAGGTATCTGGTTCGGGAATAGTGATTTTCCCGTAATGCCGTTTAACCAAACCTTCTTGTTGAAGTTCACCTAATAACTGGTTCACCGTTTGCCTACTGCTATTTATCATTTGCGCTAAAGACTCTTGCGAAAGCGTAAGTGTAATCGCGTTGTGTTTGGGCAAATGCTGACCGTAACTGGTGGTAAGCATTAAAAGCCGTTTTACCAGCTGGTGCTTAAGGCTAAGCCCTGCGCTTGAGTCAATAAACTGAAAAGCGCTGCGCACTCGCGTGCATAAAAGGCGAGTAAAATGCGGGTAGAGTTCAGGGAACTGTTCAAGCAGTGCTTTAAACGCGTTCTTTTGAATAATCGCCACCGTGCAATTTGTCTCGCAGAAGTTGTCGTGAGTACGAGGGAGGTCGTCAAACATCGATATCTCACCAAACCAGGTGCCGGGGCCCAGTAGCGCAAATAGCATTTCGCGACCATCCACGCCCACAGTGACAACTCTTAAACGGCCTTCGCATACGCCATAAAAACCGACACCGTCTTCACCTTTGGCATGCAGTTGCTGCCCTGCTTTTAGGTGTTTTAGGCGCATCTTGTCGAACATGGCTTCCTGCAAATAGGGTGGGAGCGCGCCAAACCAAGTAGAGCTAGCGAGAACAGGTTTAAATTTTTCCATTTAACAAATTTCTTACAATGTCGTATATCCGACAGTGTATAGCAATTACTGCGCGTAATGTAGGTGGTAAGAGAAAGTAAGTGGAAGTTTCATTGAAACGTTCAAGGTATCGAGCCTTCCACCTAGGGCTCCCGCCTCAAATGAAATTAATTTGTACGTTAAAAGAGTAAAGCTATGACAGATTCAGTAAAGTCGAAAGTTAGCAGTGAAGAATGGCAAACCCGTGTTGATCTAGCCGCATGTTATCGTGCAGTCGCTATGTATGGTTGGGACGACCTTATTTTTACTCACATTTCTGCTCGTGTTCCTGGGCCTGACCACCATTTCTTGATTAATCCCTACGGTTTAATGTTTGATGAAGTTACTGCATCAAGCTTGGTTAAAGTTGATCTTCACGGTAACAAAGTAATGGAAAGTGAATACGACATTAACCCAGCAGGTTTTACTATTCATAGCGCTGTTCATGAGGCTAGAGACGATGCCAAATGTGTGTTGCATTTGCATACAGCAGAAGGTGTGGCGGTATCCATTTTAGAAGAAGGGTTGCAGCCATACTCGCAGCAATCGCTTTTTCCGCTGGCGTCGCTTTCCTATCATGCCTACGAAGGCGTGGCGTTGAATCCAGAAGAAAAAGTGCGATTGGTTCGCGACCTTGGCGATACCCAATTTATGATTTTGCGCAATCACGGGCTTTTAACCTGTGCAGACAATATTCCCGATGCCTTTTTGTTTATGTTTATCATGCAGCGCGCCTGTGAAATTCAGTTAAAAGCGCAGGCCACAGGCAAGCCGCTTATTCCAATTCATTCGGCAATTCTAGATGGCATTCGTACACAAGCCGATCAAGTCACTCGGCAGGCTGGTGGTTCGTTAGCATGGCCGGGTATTAAACGACGCGTTGAACGCCGTTTCCCTGGTTACGACAAGTAACTATTTAAAGTTAACGTTATCCAATACCACGTTCGCAAAGGATGAAGTGGACAAAAAACGTGAGCTAAAGCGGTTTGCTCTAAGCGTTCCCGTTTTAAAGAATTGTATGAACTTCGGCCGTCTCTTTAATGTTGCGGCCAAACGTGCA
>CETE01044773.1_pt1 | contig 31294 bp, 21 predicted proteins | sample 531241 | NCBI WGS metagenome assembly CETE01 (sample SAMEA2622336, study PRJEB7988) | marine metagenome | biome: marine biome (ENVO:00000447); feature: deep chlorophyll maximum layer (ENVO:xxxxxxxx); material: "saline water (ENVO:00002010), including plankton (ENVO:xxxxxxxx)" | depth 30 m
TGTAGCGTTCTATGTTACTTTAGAGGGGAAAATCCCTAGAACCCCTACTCGATATGGGCTAAATTTACTCGCTTTAGTATATGGCTATAGCCAAGAATGAAACCTACGCACAACACTATTGTTCAAATTCTACTAAGATGGTTATTATTCTTGCGAAAAGGTGAATATTTCACCAGTTGATTGATTTAATTGAAATTAGTGCTTTACAGCGTCACGTAAATCATTAAGATAAGCGTCACTTCAGGAGAGTTGGCAGAGCCCGGTTTAATGCACCTGACTTGAAATCAGACGTGGGGTCAAACCCACCGGGGGTTCGAATCCCTCACTCTCCGCCAAATACGAAAAACCCGCACTTAGTTGCGGGTTTTTTTATGGGTGAAATATTTTCTGATCTCATCCTGTCTGTATCTTGTAATTACAGGACATTCCATAAAAACTTAGTTATGTCGCGCTTTATTCATAAAAGCTTGGTATACATAAAGGGTTAGCAATCAACTGAAATCATTACGGCATTTTAAAGCGCTCTTCTTTTAGTTTTATGGCGCTGGTCCTACGCAGTTGGTAGTAATAACAAAAATCGAGAGGACATTATGCAGGCAATGCCCACACTCAATTTAAGGGAAGGAACCGTTGAGCAAAAAAGACGATAAATTAAGGCTTATTTTCTCGATTCTTTTAATACCTATGAATCACTTTTTTCTTGTCTTGCCAACGATGAGGTTTTTTATCAGGGCCCTGAAAAGTTGCGCCATCCGCTAATTTTTTACTTCGGCCACACAGCTACGTTTTTCATCAACAAACTTGTTCTTTCCAAAGCGATAAACGAGCGCATTAATCCCAAAATTGAATCGCTATTTGCCATTGGTGTTGATGAAATGAGTTGGGATGATCTTAACGATGAAAATTACGACTGGCCGAATGTGGAAGAGGTGCGTCAATATCGTAATCAAGTGCGCACGTTGGTATGCGATTTGATAGATACCATGTCTTTCAGCATGCCTATTGACTGGGAAAGTCCAATGTGGCCCGTTGTTATGGGAATAGAGCATGAACGTATTCATTTAGAAACCTCATCTGTTCTAATCAGACAGCTCCCCATAGCATCGGTACGCCCCAGCCCAGAATGGCCTGCATGTAGCACTATGCAAACTAATGCTGAAGCGTTAGAGGCTAATGTTTTAATGACCGTTCCGGCACAGAAAGTTATAAATGACAAAGCGTGGGACAGTGCTTATTACGGCTGGGACAATGAATATGGTTCTCAGCAAGAATCCGTTAGCGAGTTTAGTGCGTCTAAATTTCTTGTAAGTAATGGTGAGTATTTATCGTTTGTGCAAGACGGCGGCTATAACAACGCAAAATACTGGGAGGCTGAAGGCAATAAGTGGCGTGAATACACTAAAGCTCAGCACCCTGTATTTTGGATTAAAAAGGGTGATGATTATTTATATCGCAGCATGCTTGAAGAGCATCCACTACCTTTAGATTGGCCTGTGGATGTGAATTATCATGAAGCGAAAGCGTTTTGTAACTACTTGAGTGAAAAAACGGGTGAGCTTATTCGTCTGCCGACTGAAAATGAATGGCAGGCGTTACGTCAGCAGGCTGGTGTAACACAGACCGTATACAGCGAAGGATTCAACATAGCGCTGCAAAAGTATGCGTCGAGTGAACCTGTTAATGTTAATAAGTCCGGCGAATTTTATGATGTTGTTGGCAACGTATGGCAATGGACAGAAACACCCATCTATCCGTTTGAGGGCTTTAACGTTCATCCTTTATATGACGACTTTACAACACCAACATTCGACAATAAGCATAACCTCATCAAAGGCGGTAGTTGGGTATCTACAGGTAACGAAGCAATGAAAGATAGTCGTTACGCTTTTAGGCGCCACTTCTTTCAGCACGCGGGGTTTCGGTATGTTCAAGGAAAGCGAGTTATAGCAGTGAACGATTTTGATTATGAAAGTGATACACAGGTTTCGCAATACAGTGAATTCCATTACGGCGACGAGTACTACGGCGTCCCTAATTTTGCTAAAGCCAGTGCGCAGTTTTGTATTGACGCTATGCAAGGGCGTCAACACGCTAAAGCGTTAGATTTGGGGTGTGCCGTTGGTCGGTCTACCTTTGAACTTGCAAAATACTTCGATCATGTCGATGGCATCGATTTTTCTGCACGCTTTATAAAAACAGCGTTTGAGATGCAAGAGCGTGGTGAAATACGCTATAACCTTATAGAAGAAGGTGAACTTACGTCGTTTAAGGCGCGCAAGCTCTCTGCGCTCGGTTTAGATGACAGTGTAGACAACGTTGCTTTCGCACAAGGTGATGCGTGTAATTTGAAGCCGCAATTCACAGGCTACGACTTGATCTTCTTAGGCAACCTTATTGATAGAGTGTATAGTCCAAGAAAGGTATTAACGGACATGGCCACGCGGCTAAATAAAGGTGGATTGCTCGTTGTCGCCAGCCCCTTTACATGGTTGGAAGAGTATACCGAAAGAAGTGAATGGTTGGGCGGCTATAAAGATGAAAATGGTGAAACGCTTAGCTCTACTCAGGCGCTTGAAGATGCATTAGGTCATAGCTTTAAACGAATTGCTGAACCTAAAGACATTCCATTTGTCATTCGAGAAACAAAGCGGAAATACCAACATACGCTTTCTGAATTTAACGTGTTTGAAAAGATAGAATAACACGGTGTCTATTAAAGTGTGTGTGCAATATAAAGTGAGCGCGGTACGCGTGTTTCGCGCTTATAAATATAATAGATTTCAGAAGGCCTTTAGCCAATAGTAAATGCGTAAGGCTATATAGATAGGATAATGTGAAGGTGAGCAACGCGCTAAGCCATCTCCCCGTGTTCAACGCTATGCAAAGCGAGTTTATGCCTTACAAGGATGTATGGCAGGCACCTTCTCACCTGAAACTCGATCAAACCCGTCTTAAATATTCAGCGATATTTCGCCGCTTTCAGGGCGCGTCTTCATCTCAAGCGAACGTTGTCGCGTCTCAGCAAGACCCTATTCCAATGTGGATAGCGGATATGGACATCCCGCCTTGTGATGAAATTCTCAGCTCGATTACACAAAACCTTCGCTCTACTTATGGATATCAGTCCCTTGATATCGGTGACGCGGTAGCAAAACGTTTTGAGCGTACCACGCAAAAAAGTAGTCGATTTAAAGTGGAAAGTGGCGATGTTGTGGATGTTGCGAGCGCAATAGGAGCAATAGACGTTGCGCTTCACACTTTTTGCCAACCTGGTCAAAAAGTCATGGTTTTAACACCAACCTATTCCCCTTTAACAGAGACCATTCATAATAACGGCTTAACGCCAGTATCTATTCCAGTCATTCAAAACGCGCGTCAAATTCAGACTAAGCTTTCTGAAGTTGCCGCGACAAAGGGTAGCGACAAGAGTCGTCAGGAAGACGTCGAAGGTTCTTACTCAACTATAGATACTTCAGCCTTCGACAGTGCTGCGGCTGCATTCGTGATTTGCCATCCTAATAACCCTACGGGTACAGTGTTAAGTGCAGAAGAGCAGCGTGTTATTATGAGCTTCTGCGCCAAGAACGATATTTTAATGATCACTGATGAGGTGCACAGCGAGTTTGCATTCAACTCGTCAAATGAACCAACGCTAATCCCCATGTTTGGTGCAGAGGTAAGCAATAAGAGCAAGGGGCGCCAAGAAAGTCTAAACGGTGGTAACATCCATACTCATCAACTGCCACGCATTATCCACATTAATAGCGTGTCCAAAGCGTTTAACCTAGCGAGTATTCCAGGTGCATCGTATGCGGTCATTAAGGATAAAACGATCAGAGAGACGTTTGCCCAAGCTATTAATAGCAGGCACCTTAACGCAAGTAACTTAGGAAAAGTTGCGTTGATTGCCGCCTATGAGAAGGGAAGTACTTGGTTAGACAGCGTAAAAAGTGCGTTGAGCTTCAACCGAAAGCTTGTTGTGTGCTTCTTTGAGCACTATGGTTTATCTGTTAATTATACAATGGGCAGCGCTGGTTATTTCTTGTGGCTAGACCTTTCAACATTCCCTTCGCATTTAACACAGCCGAACAGTATCGCTTCTGTGGATGGAGCTCCTTTAGGTGACGCTTCTCGTCAACCTCTCAAATATTCACCCGTGACCACTGTGGAAGGATGTATTGAGCGAGGCGTGATAGGTAACAACGGCGCGACCTTTGGTTCTCCACACCATATTAGGCTAAATTTAGCCTGTCACCCTGCGGTTGTAGAAACCGCGCTGCAAAGACTGTGCTTTATTTCTTAGCGTAGCTTAACCCGCATCTGTTGACCGATAGTTAGTTTTATTCTAAATATTAGAATAATAAGCTCAAATATATGACATTTTATTCCTATTAAAGAGGATTAAAATGGCCTTATTAAATAATTAGCCCTTGACACATGTTCTATCGCCCAGCGTTACTCCTGTTGGGCAGAAGAGTCAGTGGCGGCTTACGGTTATAAGGAATGCAAGATGATGTATTTGAGAAAAGCGAATGAAAGAGGAAAAGTGAACTTTGGCTGGCTAAAAAGCCAACATAGCTTTTCGTTTGGACATTATTATGATGCAAAACATATGGGGTTTTCAGCGCTACGGGTTATCAATGACGATGTTGTTCAGGCCGGCAGAGGTTTTGAAACCCACGGTCACAGAGATATGGAGATAATTTCATATGTTGTGAGCGGTGCTTTAAAGCACAAAGATAATACCGGTAATGAGTACGTAGTGCCTGCGGGTGACGTGCAAGTAATGAGTGCAGGTAAGGGTATAATGCATTCAGAGTTTAACCCTTCTACTGAAGAGCCTGTTAACTTTCTGCAAATTTGGATTGTGCCCAATGAAAAAGGCGGTACGCCCAGCTATGCGCAAAAAACCTTTGGCACACAGGCGGGTGAAAATAACCATGATTCAAAGCTTGAATTATTAGTAAGTGATAACGGTAGGGAAGGGTCATTACGCATTAAGCAAAATGCGGCAATCAGCCGTTTAACTTTGAAAGCTGGCGAAACATGGGAGCATGGCACTGAAGACCAAAAGGGTTACCTTCATATGATTAGCGGTAATGTACAGGCTGTGGTAGACAGTGAAACGAATGCAGTTGAAATAGAGGCAGGCGATGCTTTGGGTATTTACGAGCAAGACATCATTCGTCTGAAAGCCTCAGAGGAAAGTGTGGCCTTGTGGTTTGAATTACCTAAATAGCTGCCTAAAAGTAATCTAGATCAATAATTTAGTTTCAAATTGTGTATCTCTACTTCACGAATTCTTATCTCGTGGTATGATGACTTGGATAAGGTTAAAAGCTGGTAATACTTCTCATTAATGAACGTTATCAGCCTTTATTCCAGTTGTATGTAAAACTGAAGTCAGTGAGATACTAGAGTGATAAAAATAATCCTAGCAGATGACCATGATTTGGTCAGAACAGGGATACGCCGGATTCTGGAAGACGTAGACGATTTTACTATTCTCGCAGAAGCGAAGAACGGTGAAGACGCGGTACTTTTGTGCCGAAAAAACGCGCCAGATGTGGTACTCATGGACGTGAATATGCCCGGTATTGGTGGACTGGAAGCGACAAAGAAAATTGTTCGTATGTCTGAAAATACGCGTGTTATTTGTGTTTCAATGCACAAGGAAAGCCCTATTCCAATGCAAGTTATGGATGCAGGCGCATACGGTTTTCTGACAAAAGATGCAGAGCCAGATGAAGTAATACGCGCTATCCATAAAGTTGCGGCAGGACAAAAGTATGTTGATCAAGAAGTGGCCAATAGCATCGCCATCGGTAAGTTATTGCCTAGTTCGGATAATCCGTTTGACGAGCTATCGAGTAGAGAACTTACAATAGCAATGCGATTAACCGAAGGTCACAAAGTGCCGGATATAGCCCGAGAACTCAGTATTAACTCAAAAACGGTTAATACTTACCGTTACCGAATGTTTCAAAAGTTAGGCGTAAATTCTGATGTAGAGCTAACGCACTTGGCCTATCGTCATAAGCTTATCAATCCTAACACCTTTTAAGCGTCACTAGACGCGCAACGTCAAAGTGATTATGTCTGCATTTGATTCAGCAGCATTTCTTAAGAATCTAACCTCTCAACCTGGCGTGTACCGCATGTACAATAGTCAGGAAGAGGTTATTTACGTAGGAAAAGCCAAAAACCTTAAAAAGCGTGTATCAAGCTATTTTCGTAGTAATCTTGATAACGCCAAAACGCGTTCGCTAGTTAGTCAGATTGCGAACATGGATGTCACGGTTGTAAACAGCGAAACCGAAGCGTTCTTGCTTGAGAACAACTTCATCAAGAAATACAAACCGCGTTACAACGTGGTCATGCGTGACGACAAGTCTTATCCCTTTATCTTCTTATCCGACCACGAACATCCAAGGCTTTCTTTCCATCGCGGCCCTCAAAAGAAAAAGGGCGAATACTTTGGCCCATACCCCAGTGCGTGGTCGGTGCGAGAAAGCTTGCGTTCAATGCAGCGAATCTTCCCCGTACGTCAGTGCGAAGATAGCTATTACCGAGCACGCAGCAGACCTTGTCTTCAGTATCAGATGCAGCGCTGCAGTGCGCCGTGTGTAGAAGGCTATGTGAGCGATGAAGAATATAAAGAGCAGGTCAATTTTGCACGCTTGTTCTTGAAAGGTAAAAACCAGCAGGTCATTGGTGGGCTGGTGGAAAAGATGGAAGCAGCCAGCGAGGCACTCAACTTTGAAGCTGCTGCCCGTTACCGCGATCAGATTAATGCACTAAGAAAAGTTCAAGAACGACAGTGGGTTGCCGGTACTCAAGACGAAATGGATGTGTTTGGGTTTGCGTTCAAAGGCAATATGGCGTGTATTCAGGTAATGTTTATTCGCGAAGGGCAACTGTTAGGCAGCAAGGCCTATTTTCCTAAAGTACCTAATACTGCCGATGAGCAAGAAGTCTTTGAATCCTTCTTTCTGCAATTCTATTTGGCCGGCAACAAAGTGATCCCGAAGCAAATAGTGTTAAGCAACACCTTAAGCGATGAAGATGCTATAGCAGAGGTGCTTGCTAGTGAGGCAGGGCACAAAGTGCATTTCTTTAAAGGGGCAAGAGAAGAGAAACGTAAGTACCTGCAACTTGCCCAGTCAAATGCACAAACTGCCTTAGATGCTCAATACAGCCAGCAAAAATCTGTTTTCGCGCGTTATCTCGACTTAGAGGCGGCGCTTGAAGTCAACACGCCCATTCAGCGTATGGAGTGTTTTGACATTTCTCACACCTCCGGTCAGCAGACGGTAGCGTCTTGTGTTGTGTTTAATCGTGAAGGTCCGCATAAAAGTGACTATCGTCGATACAACATTGAAGGTATCACACCAGGCGATGACTATGCGGCAATGGCTCAAGCGTTGAAACGTCGCTACAAATCAGTAAAAGAAGTGCAAAAAATTCCAGACCTTCTATTAATTGATGGTGGCAAAGGCCAGCTTGCCCAAGCTGAAGCGTTTTTTGAAGACTGGCCCCATGACAAAAAGCCAATGCTCTTAGGTGTGGCAAAAGGGACTACCCGTAAGCCTGGTTTAGAAACGCTAATTCTAGCTGGTAGTCATCAGGTGCTTCCCATGGACAGTCATTCGCCAGGGCTTCACCTTATTCAGCACATTCGCGATGAGTCACACCGATTTGCCATTACCGGGCATCGCAACCGACGTCAAAAAGTTAAAAACACGTCTAGTTTAGAAAGCATACCTGGTATTGGCGCCAAACGAAGACAAACGCTGCTCAAATTTATGGGGGGCTTACAAGGCCTTAAAAAAGCCAGCAAAGATGAGATTGCGAGTGTACCTGGTATTAGCCCCGAGTTGGCAGATACCATTTATGATCATCTTCATCAATAAATGCATGAGTAACAAGCATTACATTGCAAATTAAGGTAATGTGTTACAAAAATGAAAGATGCAGAGCTTATACGCTACCGCGCTAAAACGCCCATAGAGGCATAACACCGAGACGTACTTTTTATGTGGACTGTTCCAAACTGTATTACTTTATTCCGAGTAATCTTTATTCCTGTATTTGTAGTTGTTTATTTCCTTGATTGGCGCTGGGCACACGAGGCGGGCGCGTTTATTTTTTGGCTTGCCGCCATTACCGATTGGTTTGACGGCTATTTAGCAAGAAAACTACAGCAGTCCACACCCTTTGGTGCGTTCTTAGACCCAGTAGCTGATAAGCTGATTGTGGGTGCTGCTCTTCTTATGATTACTCATAGTTATGCAAATCTTTGGATCACGTTGCCATCTATAGCGCTATTGGTTCGTGAGATTTATGTATCGGCGTTACGTGAATGGATGGGGTCGAATGGCGTAAGAGATGCGGTTAAAGTGTCATTTATAGGTAAAGCAAAGACAACTGCGCAAATGTTAGCCTTAATTGGTTTACTTTCAGGCTTAGAAACCTTTATGGGCGTAACAATTTATTGGGTTTCTTTGGGGTATATTCTTTTATATTTCTCTGCAGTGCTGTCAATTTGGTCAATGTTTGTTTATACAAAAGCAGCGTGGCCACACCTTCGAAGTGGTGCTACAAAGTAGAATTGATCGCGGTTTAATCAAAGTGAATAAAAAAATAGCAAACGATCATAAAAAACCGCATTTATCTCAATTTAAACGCTTTTTTGTGTTGACAGTTTTGAATGGGTAGGTAGAATGCACCCCACATTTCGAGAGGACATCAACCAAACGAAATGGTCGATTAAGACATGCGGGAATAGCTCAGTTGGTAGAGCACGACCTTGCCAAGGTCGGGGTCGCGAGTTCGAATCTCGTTTCCCGCTCCAATCTCTTAGAGATAAGTTTTAATCACGCGCCAGACGCATCTGGCGGAATGGCAGAATGGCTATGCAGCGGATTGCAAATCCGTCTATCTCGGTTCGACTCCGGGTTCCGCCTCCAAACGCTGCAACGCAGCATCAGGTTCTACGCCTGACACCTTTGCTGAAAAGCAACCCGATGCCCGGGTGGTGAAATTGGTAGACACAAGGGATTTAAAATCCCTCGCTGGTAACAGCGTGCCGGTTCAAGTCCGGCCCCGGGCACCATTTCTTAATCTTACATCGTCTTTAACAGTCTATTTACCCCAGCAAAAATAAGCCTTTCAGGGTGTTTGTTGTCTTCGGTTGTCTTACCTTGTCTATTGAAATCTACGCATAAGTGGTGCTACTGTTGGTGCTATCTGGGTTCAATTCTACTTGGTAGCACCAAATGCCACTCACAGACCGCGCTATAAAAGCCATCAAGCCAGCTGATAAAGATCAGTGGGTATCCGACAAAGATGGGTTACGCTTATTGGTTAAATCCAATGGTAACAAATTCTGGCGTTTAAAATACCGGTTTGCGGGTAAGCAAAAAACTTTGGCGTTGGGCTCCTATCCTGAGACCCCACTTTCTAAAGCTCGTGAGTTGACGATGCAAGCCAGACTAACTGTTAAATCCGGTGTCGATCCAGCTGCAGAAAAACGTGAAAAGGTAAGGGAAGAGCAACGCTTAAACGAAGATTTGTTTATGAACGTTGCTATGGAGTGGTGGGAACAACAAAGCGGAGGCTGGACAGAGAATCACGCTAGACGCGTGTGGCTACGTTTGAAGGACAACTCATTTACTGCATTAGGTAAGCGCCCCATATCTACCATACGGCCACGAGATGTTATAGAAACGGTAAGGGAGATAGAGAAGCGCGGGGCGTTAGACGTTGCACAGCGTGTACTCCAAGATATCGGACGCGTGTGTCGATATGCCGTGCAAACTGAGCGGATTAACTTTAACCCAGCGAGTGAATTAAGTGATGTGCTGAAGTCTCGAAAGGTTGAACACCGGGCTTCACTACCAAGAGAGCAGTTACCTGCGTTTGTTAAAGCTTTGTCCACTTATGAAGAAAAAGGCAGACTGCTAACCAAGTATGCTATTCAGTTGCTGGTGCTAACCTTTGTTCGCCCTGGCGAGCTTCGTGGTGCAAGGTGGGAAGAGTTTAATTTTGATGACAATATTTGGCGTATTCCCGCCGATCGCATGAAAATGAGGAGCGAACATATTGTTCCACTCTCCCAACAAGCGCTGCAAGTCATTGAGTTGATAAAGCCCATTACTCAACAATATCAGCTTCTATTTCCGTCTGAACGTGATAGAAATGATCCAATGTCTGATAACACAATGCGTAGAGCGATATTTAAGCTGGGTTATGACGGGACAAAGCCTGGTAAAGCAAAAGCTAACCCACATGGGTTTAGAGCAACAGCATCTTCCATTCTTAACGAGCAAGGCTTCAATCCAGATGCTATTGAGCGACAGCTCTCCCATATGGAGAGAAATGGCGTTAGGGCTGCATATACTCACCACGCTAGGTATTTAGATGAACGCAAAGAAATGATGCAATGGTGGGCAGATTACGTGTTTGGCAAAACGCTTAAAAAAGGAATGGAGCGAGGCTTTTAGAACGCTAATAGTAAAATAATTTGACAGAATGCGTAATGCGTACACTTTACAACCGTACAGAAACGAACCATACTATACAAAAGTACAAGAAAGTTGCTAGATAGAATGCTGGAACATATCAGTTATGCCCAAAAACAACGATTAGCCTACATAGACTTTTGTTTGTTATTTAAAGGTTCTATTTATAGACAAGAAATTATAAACCGTTTCGAGATCGGTCTATCGGCAAGCTCTCGAGATTTCAGCATTTATAAAGAGCTAGCTCCAGCTAACCTCAGTTATAATACGGTAGACAAGCGTTACTATCAGACGCCTCAGTTCAAACCAGTCTTCGAACATGATGCAAGGCGGACCTTAACTAAACTGGCTAACGACATATCTGACGGCTTTGATGCAATAGGTGATATTCACTTTCCTGTAGAAGCACCGTCGAGTCTTAATGTTCCAGACATCTTTATCGTTGCACGTCTCGTTCAAGCAATTATCAATAATAAAGCGGTTAGCGTTATCTATACGTCACTTTCTAGCGGTTCCAATACCAGGGAACTTGTACCTCACTCTATAGTCGACAATGGCTTACGCTGGCACGTTCGCGCCTTTGACCGTAAAAGCGGTAGCTTCCGAGACTTCGTGTTAACGCGCATTAGTAAAGTAACAATCAAAGACACGCCGAATGAAGAAGAGAGCGCCCAGTCTGATATTGAATGGCAGCACTTGATTCCGCTCCAGCTCGTACCTCATCCTAAGAATATTCAGCACCCTACGGCCATTGAAATGGATTACGGCATGGAAGATAGCCAATTGCTAATTAACGTGAGAGCTGCGATGGCAGGGTACCTGTTAAGGCGTTGGAATGTGGATTGTAGTGAGCGCGGCACACTCGAAGGCGCAGAATACCAACTTTGGCTTCAAAATCGTTTTACGCTAAACGATGTTCGAAACTTAGCAATAGCACCAGGATATTTAAAGTAAATCATGTTCACACAAGAACAACTTACCAAACTAGGATTTAAGTTTGGAAAAAATGGCGCTCACTCTGCGCGCAGTTTGATGATAGAGGAGCTAAAGCATCTTCTTTTTTCTCGTGATAAATCTGCCCAGCTTAAGGATTACGAAGACGACGTCATTAATTTCAATTTATTACATAAACCAACTGAGAAATCGCGTAGATTAACCTTCAGGCATTTGAATGACCTTTATGGCTTGGATCCAGCAATTCCCTTATTTAAAGTTTTTCGTGACTGGTGGGAGTTGCATGAAGACTCACAAGAAATCTTAGCTTTACAACTTTCGCTCGCTAGGGATCCCTTACTGAGAGCGTCTGCTGAAATTATCATTAAGCTAGAGCCAGGAGAGCACCTTGCGCGAGAAACAATGGAAGAGTTTTTAGCTAAAGATGATCCTGAACGATTTAGCGCGGCCTCTTTAAAGTCCTTCTCTCAAAATATCAATGGAACATGGACTCAAGCTGGGTTTTTAAGTGGTAAAGCGAAAAAGTATAGAGAAATACCGAAGTGCAGCTACGTCAATGTGGCTTATGCATTGTTTCTTGCGCATTGCCACGGTCTAAGTGGGATGAGACTTTTTGACAGCTTCTGGTGCCGCACACTCGTTCAAGACAAAGAAACTTTGTTTGACCTGGCTCACAGAGCTTCAATGCGTGGACTTATTAACTTCAAGCAAGCGAGCGAAGTGGTAGAAGTGACATTTCCTCATATCGAATTACCAGAGATATAACCATGTCAGACCGATTATCAAAATTACTCTCTAGTTTTGAAAGCCATATAAGCATTCCATGGCCATCGGCAGTTTCTGCTGATGAGCGAACAATCTTTTTGGTCTATCACAAAGAAGATGAGCTTAAGTTAAGGGCGCGAGTAGAAGAGTTTGAATACGCCTGCACTAACAATAACCACCCATGGATGCTCTTAGATTTAACTCAAAGCTTTGAAACATGGATGGCAGAACAAGATTATAAAGAAACTTACTTTGAGGACCCTGAATACCTCAAGGGGCTATTTGGTGACTTCGCCGATGAGCTGGTCGCCGACCTGATCGCTAAAGTAGAAAACAATCAAGACAGCAACGGGGTTGTAGCCCTTTTAGGCTGCGGAACATTATTTGGCTTCGCTTCAGTGTCGGGGTTGGTAGAATCTTTGGCAGATAAAATAACAGGAAGGCTAGTTGTATTTTTCCCAGGTGAAGTACACGAAAACAATTATCAATTATTAGACGCTAAGGACGGCTGGGGCTATCACGCCACCGCCATTTCAGCAAATACGTAAGGAATAACAATGTTAAATAAAGATATCTTTGTTAATAATCCAGTAGAAAGCAGATTGGCCAACAATGGTGTTGCTCAAGTTAAGGATGACACATCTCAAGGAGCACTTGAAACACTCGAATATGAGTTAAGAACATTCGTTTGTGATGGTGCTTACGCTAAAGGTATGGATAGAATCTTATCCAACTACTTATCAGCGCTTAAAACAAAAAGTGAACAGCCAGGTGTTTGGATCAGTGGCTTTTTTGGCTCAGGTAAATCTCACCTTGCGAAAATGCTTCGGACATTATGGACAAACCAAACTCTTAATGACGGCTCTCATGCTCGTTCCGTCGCGGATTTACCACAAGATATTGCAGCTCTATTTGACGAACTTACTACTCAATCGGTATCTAATGGTGGTCTGCATGCTGCATCTGGGACACTTGGTGCTGGTGCTGGAGACAAAGTTCGGCTAGCGTTCCTTGGTATCATATTTAAATCTGCTGGCTTACCCGAGCAATACCACCTAGCGCGTTTTGTTATGTGGTTAAAATCTGAAGGTGTATTCGAGAAAGTAAAGGCATTTGTCGAATCTAAAGCCAAAGCTAAAGAAGGCATTGATACTTGGACTAAAGAGCTCAAAAACTTGCACGTTTCACCGATTATGGCAGACGCAATTCTTGAATCTATTCCTGGTATTGGGGCTGATATTAAAGAAGTGCGAGAAATGCTTCGCGCTCAATACAAGATTGTTGATGATGTAACCAACGATGAAATGGTTACCGCTATTGTGGATGCTATTTCAAATGATGGTGAGCTCCCATTAACATTAGTCGTACTCGACGAAGTACAGCAGTACATTGGCGACAACGTTCAAAAAGCTTTCGATGTTCAAGAAGTTGTTGAAACATGTAGTGGTGCTGGTGCACTTAAATCAAAGCTACTTTTCGTAGCAACAGGTCAAAGCGCATTATCAGGCATGGCCAATTTGCAGCGCTTGATGGGGCGTTTCCAAGTTCCAGTGCAACTAGAAGATACCGATGTAGATTCTGTAATTCGTAAAGTTATCTTACAGAAAAAAGAAACGGCTAAACCATTAGTTAAAACAGTCGTAGACGACAACCTTGGTGAAATCTCTCGACATTTACGTGGCAGTACCATTGAACATAACCAAGATGACGAAAAGTGGATGGTGCCAGATTATCCATTATTACCAGTTCGTCGCAGGTTCTGGGAACGAATTTTACCCGCATTAGACAGAACGGGGACGGGATCTCAGCTACGAAATCAGCTTCGCGTCGTGCATGAAGCACTAAAGACTACTGCGGAAAAAGAACTAGGTTATGTGGTACCTGCTGACTACCTGTACGATCAAATTTCAACAAACCTACTTCAAACGGGTGTTATTTCAAAAGACATTTATGAAACTATCAGCCGTAAACGTGGTGGTAATGAAGACGAACAGCTTCAAGGTCGCTTATTGGCGCTAATTCTTCTAATTAGTAAATTGCCTGCTGAAATGGAGTATGGCATTCACGCTACAGTCGACTCACTCTCAGATTTGCTTCTCGAAGACTTACAAAACGATAAAGATAAACTTCGTGCACTAGTACCGAAAATGTTAGCAATGTTGGAAGACGAGCATCTGATAATGGCTCGCGATTCAGAAAATGGCCGAGAATTCAGCTTACAAACAGTTGAAAGCCAGGCCTGGTATGACGAATTTAGACGTCAAGAAAACGACTTGATGGGGAACCCTCAAACCCTTGAGTCTTTCCGAGCAAAAGAAATTCAAAGCTTTATCCGTAAACAAGTTGCTCAAGCTAGAATTACTCAAGGTGAGGTGGCAGAACCCAGACCTATTACGGTTTACTTCGAACCAGAGCTACCAGCGGAGGCGAAAAACAGAATTAGTGCATGGGCACCTGAGGTTACTGAGAAGCAGTTCAACGATCAGTCGCGCGGTGATGACCCAGATAATGCAACCATCTATATCTACGTTCCTTCTAGCCACAGAAGTGAGTTACAAAAAGCAATTGTAGAATATAAAGCAGCGGAAAATACTCTAGAAGTACGAGGCAGAGCTACTACCGAGGCTGGTAAAGACGCTATGCAAGCAATGGAAACGCGTTTAAACGAAGCCGAAAGAGCTAGAAAGAATCTACTTACCGACATTTTCTCTGGCATTCAAGTTCGTTTAGCGGGAGGTCAAGAAGTTGAAGGCGACACGCTTGCCGAACAAATTCAAAATGGTGGTGAGCTAGCCTGCCAACGCTTGTTTCACAAGTTTAAAATGGCAGACAACAGAGGTTGGGCAAAAGTTTATGACGCAGCAAGTCGTATTGCTGACCCCAATGCACTTGAAAAAGTAGAATACAATGGTGAAGCCGATAAGCACCCAGTGTGTGCTGAAATTCACCGCTACATTGGTGCAATGAAGCTAGGGAAGGATATACGTGATAACTTCAAAGGTGCGCCATACGGTTGGAGTAATGATGTTATAGACGGGGCGTTATATGCAATGCTTGCTGCTGGTGTATTAAAAGCATCTGACACTCAGGAGCGTGCAATAGATGCCAAAAGCTTAGATCGAAGCTCAGTAACACAAACTAAGTTCAGACCTGAAAAGGTCACTTTATCAAAAGTACAGCTTATTAAAGTACGTGGTGTTATTTCTACTTTATTGGAAGATGCGTGTAACTCAGGTGAGGAGGTAACAAAGCTTCCACTAGCCATCATTAACGCTAAACAAATAGCTAATCTAGCGGGTGGTAGCGCGCCACTACCAATAGCGCCTAGTACAAAATTGCTATCTGAACTAGAAATGTATACGGGTAACGACCAGCTACAAAAAGCATTTGAGAATAGGGATCAGTTACTCGCTGATTTTGAAAATTGGAAGCGACTCGCCGACAAAACCCAACAAAGAAGTAAGCTATGGCAAAAACTGCTAAGCGCAATGGACTACTGTAAAGGCCTAGCGGTATTTCATGATCTAGAAAAAGAACAAGAAGCTATTCTTGCCAATCGCAGTTTGTTAGACGACCCTTGTCCAGTTGAACCATTAATCAAGAAAGCGACCAATGCGTTGAGAGATGGTATTACCGCTCACAGAGCAAATTACGAAGAAGAATACCAGGTGTGTATGTCTGAGCTGTTAGATGACGAAAACTGGCAGCTGCTTGATGAAGCCAAACGTGATGCGTTTCTCGCTAATCGCAACCTTGCAGATATCCCGAGTATCAATGTAAGTGAATTAGACGAGGTACTGAACTCATTAGACGAGATAAGCTTTAACCAATGGAATGATAAAACGGCCGCATTACCTGGCATTTTCAGCCAAGTATTAAAAGACGCAATTTCAGAGCTTCAGCCCAAAACGCAATACTGTCGTTTAAATAAGCCAATTATAAAAACAGAACAGGACTTACAAGACTGGTTGAAATATGTGGAGTCTGAACTACGTACTCAGATGGAAAATGGACCTGTAAAGCCGTCTTAATATGCGGCATTTGCAACAACTGCCACATGAAATTTTGATAGTTAGCGACAGAGATAATAAAAAGTTAGAGACTATACATGAGACAGCCACTGGACAAAGCGCTAAGAAAGAAGCTTGAAGAAACAGTAATTAAGGCCCGCGACATTGTAGAAGCCGCAGTGAAGGAAAGCTTGCAGCGTTTGGGTGTTGCGGAGAGCCAAGCGCCAAGCTATTTAAAAGACAACGAAAAAGTACTGCGAAATAAACTACGTGCACACGCTCGCCAGCTTGGTGATCGCCTATCAGATGGTAAACAAGAAATAACGCGATTAGCCAATGAAATGGCATACGAGCATTGGCATCGCATGCTATTTGCTCGTTTTTTAGAGCAAAGTAACTTATTGATGTACGACGCACAAACGCCAGTTACGTTAGAGGAATGTTTTGAGCTTGCCGAAGAGGAAGAGGATTGCAAAGACGGGTGGGAGCTAGCTAGCCGCTTGGCACAAAAAATGTTGCCGCAAATCTTCCGCGCTGACTCGCCCGTGTTTGAAGTAAAGCTTTCAATGAACCGCATTGATGAATTAGAAAGTTTAATTTCAAAGCTCGATACACAAACCTACCAAGCACAAGACAGCCTTGGCTGGTGTTACCAATTCTGGCAAACCAAAAAGAAAGAAGAAGTAAATAAATCAGGTGTGAGAATTGGAGCACAAGAGCTAAGCCCTGTTACTCAGTTATTTACAGAACCTTATATGGTGAGTTTTCTTCTCGATAACGCTTTAGGTGCTTGGTGGGCCAATAAACTCCTTTCTAAAGACGATTTGATTCGAGCCAATAGCGAACAAGAATTACGTGATCTTGCTTCTATTCACGGTGTACCACTTGAATATTTGCGCTTCACTCAAGATGAATTTGGTAACAACATTGGGTGGAAGCCAGCTGCTGGAGGATTTGAAAAATGGCCAGAGCATTTAGGGGAATTAAAAGTACTTGATCCTTGTTGTGGATCAGGTCACTTCCTAGTTGCTATATTCTTAATGTTGGTCCCTATGCGAATGAAATTGGAAGGACTAACGGAGAAAGAGGCCGTTGATGCTGTACTTCGTGATAATATTCATGGCCTTGAACTTGACCAACGCTGTGTAGAACTCGCGGCTTTTGCACTAGCGTTAGAAGCTTGGCGTTACCCAAACGCAGGAGGCTATCGTGTATTGCCTGAGCTTCAGCTCGCCTGTTCAGGTATGTCCATTGCCGAAGCGCAAAAGGAATGGAAAGATTTAACAAAAGGCGATGAAGCATTAACAGATGCAATTGCTTGGATGCAGTATAACTTCAAAGATGCACCGACCTTGGGTAGTTTGATTGACCCTATTAGAGCGTTGGAAAAAGACCAGACACCACCATGGTTGCTTTTGCAAAATGCGATGAATCATAAAATTGATGCAAGTAATGAAGCTAAGGCGACAGCCCAAGGATTAGCTAAAGCTTCTAGTATACTGTCTACTAAGTTTGAATGGATCGCGACAAACGTCCCTTATTTGGGGGATATAAACCAAGATGAAAAGCTGCAAAAGCATATAAAGCGAAATTATCGTGCAGGTAAAAAGGATCTTGCCAATGCCTTTACACTTCGTTGCGCTGAAATGTTGACTGATATAGGAATATGTTCCCTTGTTCTTCCTCAAAACTGGATGTTCTTGAAAACATATCAAACGTTCAGAGAACAGATTCTCAATAAACACCGTTTCTCATTAATTGCGCGTTTAGGTTCAGGTGCATTCGATACAATATCAGGAGAAGTAGTAAAAGCTATTTTATGGTCGTTTCAAAAGGTTCAATTACAAGATAACGAGTTTGTAGCGTTAGATGTTAGTGAGAGCAAAGGAGCAGTTGGTAAGTCTTGTAGTCTGATAGCGTCAGCATTGACTTATCTAAACCAGGATGACCAATTGGCTAATCCAAGGGCAGCTCTGATACTAAGTGAACTGAACCACGATCAAGAGAGTCTCTCAAAATATTGTATTCCTCACTACGGTTCAAAACCTGGTCAAACAGATAGAGTCAAAAGATACTTTTGGGAATTGAACAAAATCACAAGTGACTGGATGTTACTAGAGTCGACCCCTCAAGAGTCGATGACGCTGTCAGGGAAATCTAATATCTGCTATTCGCTAGAAGCCATGAAATACCGGCAAATTAGAGAGTTCGGTATCCGAGGAGCTGATGCTTGGGGATCAAAAGGTGTTATTGCCGCTAGGACAAGTAAGTTAAACGCTGTTAGCTATTTAGGAAAGGTCTTTGACGATAATTGCTATGCTTTAATTCCTAAGAACGCGGGTGACCTAGCGGCTATTTGGTTATTTCTTACATCAGACTTGTACAATATCGAAGTGAGGAAAGTAAATCAGAAACTCGCTGTAGATACTCAATCCATGGTAAACGTACCATTTGACATTGAATACTGGAGACAGTTAGCCAGTAGTTTTTACCCTAACGGTCTTCCTACGTATTATTCGAACGATGCTAGACAATGGTTGTTCCACGGGCACCCTTGTGAATCAGTTGTTTGGTGCGAAGAATCTAAAACTACAGCTATAAGTCAGCTACGTCAGGACGACACAGTTCTCCAAGTAACTGTTGCTCGCTTACTTGGCTACCACTGGCCTGCTGAATTAGATACTGAAATGGAACTTGCGCCTGAAATGCGCGAAGTAATAAAGAGGAATGCTGACTTTGCAGATTTAGTTGATGATGACGGTATTGTTTGTATACCTGCAGTCCGTGGTGAGAAGTCTGCAGCCAAACGGTTAGAAGCCATGTTGATAAAAGCTTATGGCGATGCTTGGGATAGCTCGGTCGAAACTAACTTACTTAAAGCCGTTAAGGCTAAAGACCTAGAAAGTTGGCTCCGTGATAAATTCTTTGAACAGCATTGTAAGCTTTTTCAGCATCGACCATTTATTTGGCATATCTGGGATGGTTTAAAAGATGGTTTCTCGGCATTAGTTAACTATCACCAGCTTGATTACAAAGGCTTAGAACGACTTATTTATACTTACCTAGATGACTGGATAAGTAATCAAAAACGTCAGCTAGCCGAAGGCACCGACGGCGCTGATATTCGATTAACTGCAGCGGAAAACTTAAAAATACAACTAGAAGCGATATTAGCAGGGGAAGAAGGGTTAGACATTTTTGTTCGCTGGAAACCTCTTGAAGAGCAACCTATTGGCTGGAACCCAGATCTTAATGATGGTGTACGCTTAAACATTCGACCATTTATGCTTGCCAAAGATGTTGGCAAGAAGGGGGCGGGTGTATTACGTGCGAAGCCTAATATTCATTGGAAAAAAGACCGAGGGACAGACGTCGAATCAGCTCCATGGTATAACCTGGGACTAGAATATGGCGGCAAGCAAGGCGACCGTATTAACGAGCATCATTTATCTTTGTCTGTAAAGCGAGAGGCGCGAATGAAACTAAAAGAGGCTGATTAGCATGGGTACCGTAAACCCTATTAATGAGTTAAGTATTGATGGCTTTAAATCAATACGCTCAATGAAGAACCTTGAGCTGAATAGTCTTAATGTTTTAATTGGTGCAAATGGTGTTGGTAAAAGTAACTTTGTTTCATATTTCAAGTTGCTTGGAGAGATGCTAGATACTCGTTTACAAGTTTGGAATCAAAAACAAGGAAAAGCCGAAAGAGTGTTGAGTTTTGGAGTTAAAGAGACTACGAAATTCTCTTCATTCGTTAAGTTTGGTATTAATGGCTATAAATTTGTTTTAGAGCCAACTATCGATGGTGGCTTTACGTTCGCACAAGAATCTTTGTACTTTAACGGCCCTTACTACGGCGAAAAATGGATCTCATTAGGCTCTGGACATAGTGAAGCTAAGTTGAAAGAAAAGTTCGAAAGTAGCAATAAGGGAACTGAGGCTGACTATTGTTATAGCTCGATTTCTAGTTGGCGGGTTTACCACTTTCACGATACTAGTGATACTGCAGGTGTTAAGCGTACTTGTTCTGTTCATGACAACGAATACTTAAGAACAGATGCTGCTAACTTGGCTGCATATTTATATCACCTAAAGGGCACTGCTCCTGATGTCTACAGCCAGATAAGAAAAACTGTTCGACTTGCTGTTCCATTTTTTAATGACTTTGTATTGAAACCTACTAAATTAGATAGTGAAGAAGAACAAATTAGATTGTTGTGGACACAGTTGGATAGTGATTACGCGCTATGGCCTAGCCAATTATCAGATGGCTCTATTCGCTTTATTTGCTTAGTAACAGCTTTAATGCAGCCCTCAGCACCATCTACCATTATCATTGATGAACCAGAGTTGGGATTACATCCTTATGCAATAACCTTGTTAGGAGCATTGTTGCGCTCTGCCTCACAACGTATGCAGGTCATTATTTCTACACAGTCAGTTCCTCTACTCAACGAGTTTGAAATTGATGATTTGATTGTTGTAGAGCGGGAAAAAGGAGCTTCTGTTTTTAAGCGGTTAGATGAGTCTGAATTTGAAAATTGGCTTGAAGATTACTCTGTAGGAGAACTTTGGGAGAAAAACATTTTAGGTGGGAGACCATCGAAATGATTAGAGTTCATGTTATATGTGAAGGACAAAGTGAAGAAGCATTTGTAAATGAAATTTTATGCCCTAATTTCTACCCGTTAGGCATTCAGTTGTTACCTGCACTAATTGGAAGACCTGGTCATAAAGGTGGCAATTTTAGAATTGAAAGGCTTTTGCCAGAAGTAAAAAATAGGCTGCTTAGTGATAGATCTTGCTATTGTACAACCTTTTTTGATTTCTATGGGCTGCCAGAATCATTTCCTGGAAAAGCTGACACCAACGCAAATGACTCAATTCAAAGAAAATCTGACATAGTAAATGAAGCCTTAATTCAAAAGCTAACTGATGGAATTGGCAAAGACGCAATGCGTCGCTTCATTCCATTTATTCAAATGTATGAGTTTGAAGGGTTATTGTTTAGTGATCCTGAAAAAATGGCAACTGGTATGGATAGAGAAGATTTGATTCCGAAATTTCAACAAATAGCAGGTAGCTTTGAATCCCCTGAACATATCAACAACAGTCCGCAAACGTCACCTAGCAAACGAATACTGAAATTGATAAGAGGGTATGAAAAACCTTTAATGGGGGCTCTAGCCGCTTTAGAAGTGGGTTTGGAAAACATGCGGAATGAGTGTGTTTTATTCAACGAATGGCTCAGCCGTATTGAAAATATAGAAAGAGCTGATGCCTAGTATGTTGTTGATAAATTACTTAATTGAGCAACTCAGAAATTCTGCAAACTATAATAGGTCAGTACAAGTTGCTCCAGCGGCTATATTGTGGACTGATATTGATAAACAATGGCAGACAGCCATGCCGTTTATCAAACAGCATCTGCCTGAGTTAATCGAACTCGGGGACTATAAGCCCGAAGAAAGGATTGGCCCCGCAATTTGGGTAAAATGTGCTATTGCAGGAAAACTAGATGACTGTAATTTGCCTGAAGATAGAACCCCTATTATCTATCTACCTGGAGTTGGTAGGAAAGAGCTCAGGGCTATAGAATCTTGTCCTGAGTTTCTGAAGCCTTTAGCAGAACTTCAATATAGAGGATGTTGGTGGGCTTATAATACAGCTGGTAGAGACTGGACTGTTTCTTCGTTTCTGACAAACCCAAAAGTCGGTATTGAACTTGACCTTGCTAAAGACAAGAATACTCAACAAGCAATATTGAATGTATTACCCGACCTACTTGAAACACCAGACTCTAACCTGAGAGGAAAGAAATTAGAATCTGAAGATTTTATTTCTTTGGTGCTGGATGACCCAACCAAAGATATTTTAGGCTGGTTAAATGATCCATGTGAGAAACGCTCTCAATGGCAAGATTCTAGATGGGATATTTTTGTACAGTCATGCCAATCTCAATTTTCCTTTACGCCGGATGAAAAAAGTATTCCAACAGCTTTAAAACTGTTATGTGCCGCAGAAGGTCAGTGGGAAGCAGTTTGGCAACGGTTTGAAGATACTGCTGTTAACTTACCATTGTTAGTCGAAAAGCTAAAAGCTATTGAATCGGATGATTTAGCGATTGTTAATCCTGAAAATTACCTTTCTGAAAACATGAAAGACGAGGCGGCTATCGAGTCGCACTTTTTCAATGTAGGGGAGAAGCCAAGAGACACAATCAGCCAAGAGTTAATGGCGCTATGGGAAAAGCAGAAGGATAGGAAAAATTGGATTTGGTATAGCCTTGGGCATAGCGGTTGGCTAAAAATTCTTGAATACGTTATTGGTGCAATTGAACATACCGAAATTGTATATTCGGGCTCTACACCTGAAATGATGGCAAATCATTATCAAGAACGTTTTTGGCAGGCTGATCAATGTGTCATTAAGGCGATGTCTTTAGCTAAAGATATTCATCAGCAAGAAGTTGTAGCTAAGCTTCTAGGTACAGTTTATTCACCTTGGCTTGAGCAAACGACACTGCGCTTTCAGCAATTAGTAGAGCAACATGGCTACCCTGGTAATAAGATCAAAGTTAAAGAGAGCACTGCAAACTACAGTGTTGGTGGCCAGGTCGTATTCTTTGTTGATGGATTAAGATTTGATACTGCAAAAATATTAGAAGATAAATTAAAGGATAGGGGCCTTACAACAGAGTTAAACTCTAAGTGGGCAGCCATTCCTTCGCTGACTGCTACAGCAAAAGCTGCGGTAACACCTATAGCTAACATGCTTACAGGTATTGAAGAGAATGATGATTTTATTCCTTCAGTTAGTTTGAGTAAGTCTTCATTCAGTAGCCATCATTTAAAACAATTACTCAATGAAAAAGGGTGGCAGTACCTTGATGGTTTGGAAACAGGTGACCCAAAAGGGTTTGCATGGGTTCAGACCGGTGATTTAGATCATATGGGTCATGAACAGCAGAGAAAGATGCCCTTGTTTATTGATCAAATACTAGATGATGTGGTTGCAAGAGTTGTGAGCCTGTTTGATGCAGGATGGATGAACATAAAAATAGTGACGGACCACGGTTGGCTCTGGGTTCCTGATGGGCTTCCTAAAGGTGTATTACACAAATCTTTAGGTAAAAACCGCCAGCGTCGGTGTGCTATTTTAAAGGATAATGTTCAACACGATGGCATGGTTATGCCTTGGTATTGGAACCCTTCGGTATCTGTAGCTCTTGCCCCAGGTATAACAGCCTTCGTGAAAGGCGACCACTACAATCATGGTGGCCTTTCAATTCAAGAATGCTTGACACCTGAGCTACTTTTGACAAAAACCTAACGAAAAAGCGTTTAAAGGCCGTGTGGCAGAACACGGCCTTTACTGAGCTTAGTAAACCAAGTGAGGCTTTAAATGCACACGCTTTAAAATACCGAGTTATTTTTAATTCTTGTTCTTTCTAGACTAACGCTTTGTTTTTCTTGGCTTAGGACTTCTGAATAGTCACCGCGTACATACAATAGTATTACTGTATTATCTGATTCTACATTCAGTAACTGACTAATCTCTTCCATGTCATCCATATCCATTGCTCGTTTGAATGCATTCATTTGACCAGATAGGTTAAACGTGCTGAATATACTAGCCATAACGCGTTTATCCTCTGTTTTTTCACCGCCTCCCGGATTTACAATTTCGTTAAATTCAACAGGCTCACCCTGACGTAATTTTGATGTGAAATACAAGGCCCTTGATTTAGCGCAACTAGCAGTACCATCATCATAGGTAGCCCCATTCACCCATTGAGCTTTGATCCAATTTTGGTGTGCTCCTCTTAATGCTCTCCCTTTTTTCCGATAAGGGCCACCATCATGTAGTAATTCTTCCCTTATCAGCGCAATAGCTTCCAAAATGTCTTTTTCAACAGTAAATACCGAGTAATCAAAATCAGGTAAATCTAATTTTCCAGGTACAACAATAAAATTAGAGGTAAGATAAGTCTGGCTATCATCTAGCTTTCTTGAAACATAATGGTTAGGTTCATTGGCGACGGTTGTTCCTCTATCAAAGCCTTTAACATCGTATCTTGTGCAGATATTTTCAAAGACCTCCTGTAAACCCGAGAAGTCATTACCTTCGTCTCTAGATTCAAGGTGATCGAGTAATTCACTATAGGCCCTGACAGCATCTAAATTGGTATAGTGTTTAGCCGTTTTGTTATGGTGATAACCACAAGCTCTACCAATATTAGCCTGAACAACAGCGGCAATATTTGCAATGGTACTGTCCCAGGTACTTATAAGAGTGTCTTTCATCTCTTGTCCAAAATTAACACCTGCCCGAAACCCTGCTACAGTCATCGCTATGAGCTTGTCATCGAAAAGCTTGGCAGTTTCAAATTCGTGTTTGAAGTCATCAAGTGAACAAACTTCGTGCTCCTCTAGTCCGTTTAACTTTTGACCTATAACATGTATTTGTGTTTCGTCTATTCCCTTATCTATAAGTAAATCCCTTGCGACTTTTGCTTGACTGCTGGGGACTCTCACTAATGACCAGCCGAATCCTTCGTGTTCTTGGAATTGTCTAATGAATCGATTGCGTAAAAGTGATTCTTCACAAAAATCCCTGTGATTTTCATCCAATTTCACAATCTGATTGTTGTGGTGCATTTGCCGGATTCCATGGTACTCAGCACTCGTTTTATGAAAAACTAATGATGTATGGAAATTATGACGAAGAATAGAACTTTCACCGGCAGCATATAACGCGCTGAAAGGTGTTGCTGATACAAAAGCAATTTTACAGTCTTGATTTTCCTTTTCCAGGTAATTGAAAATTCGATCGTACCGGATACTTTCATTTCCAGAACCAAAGTGACACTCATCGATAATAATAAGTTTAGGCGGTCGATGCTTAAAATAAGCTTTTAATGCTGTTTCATAGTTAGTGAAATTGCTGATGACAACGTTTTTAGCAGCCTCTAGATCTTTTTTAGCTTGGCTCTGAAGTGCTACATCCGCCATTGTTACTAAGTAGAGTGTATCTTTTAAGAGCTTTCTGTTAACAATATCAGTGTCAGAGAGTGAATTACGTTGGTAACATGCTAAAGCTAGCGCAATACCTGATTTTCCAGATTGCATTTCTGCCGCAATTACGACAGCTCGACTACCACCTGCAAATTTAGCATGTGCTTTAGATGCGGCACTTCTTTGGTGCTCAAATGTGTTGGCATCTAATATTTCATCAATAATCAAACGGTGTTGTTCAGCGTTTAAACTCATCGTCTTTTAAACCGCTGAAAACTGAGATTCATCACTGAGCGTTCCAGTATTTTCTGGTAATGCATTATGCGCTTTTTTCGCTAAACTTCTTTCGGCGTTATATTCACCACGTTTGTATACAACGAACATGGTATCGTCCCTTGGTATCCCAAAATGGTCACACATGTCCCAAACATCTTGCTCTGTCATTATGGTTTTAATAACTTTTCGGCGAGAGATGTTGTAGACGCTAAACACCGTCGCAGTGACTAACTTGTCTTCGGTCAATTCACCTGAGCCAGGCGCTACCACACGATTAAATTCAACGAACTCTCTGTTGTCTATTTTGTTAGTCAACATGATAGTTCTTTCTTTCTGTGGCCCGTCGACACCTGCTTTTTCTGGGTTGTCATAACTGTCACCATTAACCCACTGAGCCTTTATCCAGTTTTTCTTTTTACCTCTCATTGCTCGGTTTCCCTTTACAGAAGGGGCGCCATTCTTAGTGAACTCTTCACGTAAAATAGAAATGGCGGAAAGCAATGTTTTATCTTTGGTATATTCAGTAAAATCGAAGTCTGGTTCTAATAACTTCGCTGGAACAGCGATGTATCCGTCGGTTGAATAAGTCTCTATATCGCCGATAGGGCGGCGTCTCTTATATTTGATGGTTAGACCGACATCTAATCCATTCACGTGATATTCCTGGCAAATATCTTCGAAAAACTCTTTTAAACCATCAAAATCAGATGCTGCGTGATCTGCACATGTCCTCTCTAAATAATCTAATGTAGCCCCATAAGCTTCAGCAGCATTTCCATTAGTGAAGTGCATTGACGTATTATTGCCGTGATACCCGCATGCTCGACCAACGTTAGCTTGAACTACAGCAGCAACACTGGCAACAGTGCTATCCCATGTTGAAATCAGGTTATTTTTCATCATCGCACCGAAGTTAATACCGGCGCGACAGCCCGCAACAGTTATTGCAACCAATTTATCCCCAAATAGCTGAGCATCTTCAAAGTCTTTTTTAAATCTATCGATAGTAGATAATTGATCTTCAGGCACACCAGATAGGGAGTTACCTAAGATAAAGATGTTGTGCTCATCGATTCCTTGAGAGATTAAGTACTGCTTAGCGTCCATCGCGTTGCCCGCAGGAACGCGAATAAGAGACCACCCCATGCCTTCATGCAGCTTAAATTGTTCCATAAACTTTGAGCGTTGTTTTGATTCAACCAAGAAGTTCCTACATTCATCATCTAAATCGATAAGGCGCCCATTTTTTAGCATTTCTCTTACGCCATAATATTCATCACTGGTTTTATGGAATACCAGGCGCGTTCCAAAGTCACGACGCAGTATAGAATCCTTTAGGGCTTTATTTGCTGCTTCGCGAGACTCTTCGAGTAATTCCTCATCGTCTTCTTTTTCTGCTGCCGAGCTTATCTCTATAGCTTCTTCATATTCAGTTTCTGCCCCGTAGAGCGCCCCGAATGGTGTAGCAGATATAAAAACAACTTTGCAGCTATCGTTTTCTTTTTCAAGATAATCAAAAATTCTGCTATAGCGAATACCAGTTATGTTAGAGCCATAATGGCACTCGTCGATAATGATTAACTTCGGAGGGTTACCCTTGAAGTCGTTTTCAAGCGCTTTCTCAAAATTAACAAAATTACTTACTACAACATTCTTTGCTAATTTCAGATCGTCTTCAGCCTGGTCTCTTAGAGCTGTATCAGGCATTGTCACGAGATAAAGAGTATCCTTCAGTTGTTTACGATCACAGATATCTGTGTCGGAAAGGCTTAATCTTTGAAAGCAACAAAGCGCAAGAGCAATACCCGATTTACCCGCTTGCATTTCAGCTGCAGTTACAACTGCTCGTATATGGTCATCATTGAAAGAGGAGAAGGTTTTTTGTGCAGCATCGATTTGATGTTGATGAAGAGTGCTGCCTGACAAAATGTTGGTGATTAGTTTTCGATGTGTTTCTGGATTGTTCAACTTGATAGCTCCCTTATCTAAACAGGCTCTATGAGACAATAAACATAAAGGTTTGTCCAGAACCAATGAGTTTCTCGTTTATCTCGCCTCTATTTTTTCAACTATCCAGTTCTCAACTTCATCTTCTACCCATGCAACAGCTTTGGTACCTAAAGAAACGGGTTTGGGAAAGCTATCATCAGCCATGTACTTGTAGATTGTGGCGCGGCTGAGGCTGGTCATTTTTATTACTTCTTTGATTTTAATAAGTCTCATGATTTTAATCCGATGGTTTAAGTCATCAGATAACTGAGCTGTGTAATAAAAAACGCCTTGAAATTACTCCACACCTACATCACGTGATTGCAGACCTAAATATTGGCCTGTATTAATTTCTATAGATAAAAACAGGAGGCAAGCATGCCGATTGCATTCATCGCTGGTTTTATTACTGGTGTCGGTCTTTATGAGTATTTTTCCAGAGGACAAAACTTGTGACCCGAACACTAACCGAATCACCGCTTCTAAAATTGTTTCTGACTGGGCTTATCGCCGGGTATAACTGGGCAAAGTGGGGTGGTAAACAGCTATAATTAAAGGGGCCATTGGCCCCTTATGCCGTATTCGTATTTTTTTGGGACCTATATCACCTATGGGCATAAACTGGAATACAGGAGACTATTATGCCTATCAAACGTTTACTTTCCGAAACATATTCAGAGAACGACATACTGGCTTCAGCTGCTAATATTTTGGAAGAAAAGTTTACTCAGACCCCAACGTTCAGTTCTGCAGCAGATACTAAATCTTTCTTACAATTTAAAATGGCAGCGTTAGAGCATGAGACATTCTGCATTATGCATTTGAACTCACAGCATCATCTCATTGAATTTGAGGAACTGTTTCGGGGAACCATTAACGCCGCTGCGGTATACCCCAGAGAGGTTGTTAAGTCTGTGTTGGCTCACAACGCCTCTGCAGTGATTCTAGTGCACAATCATCCATCAGGTGTGCCAGAGCCCTCTGAATCTGATAAGACGCTTACAAGAGGCCTCAAGGCCGCTCTCGCACTGATCGATGTTCCGGTTCTCGACCATATAGTGGTAGGGAAGGAATGTGTGTCATTTGCTGAACGCGGTTTGTTGCGAACCTAGACGATCTAAGTTCCCAATATGGTTTATTGGGAACATTACACCCCACGTATTTCAAGGGCTCTATATGCCCATCTTCCCATTTTTTAGATATACAGAAAAAGAGGAATATAGCTATGGCAGAAGTGCACGCTGTAAAAGACAAAGAAACCATTTCACTTATTTCCCATCTACTAACTATCAGATTTAGCAAGCAGATGTCTCTTATATGGCAGCTAGGGATCAATACTGCGCTACGTATCTCAGATCTGCTGTCTATCAAGTTCAGCGATATTAATGAGAACAGACTGGTTATACGCGAATCAAAGACTGGCAAAGTGGCCAGTATCGTGCTTAATGACAAGGCATTGGCTCTAATCAAAGATATTAGAGCGCAGTTTCCTGGTCATCAGTTTGTCTTTCAATCCTATAGAAGCCGCTACGCTCAAAATTCAGCCCCAAAACCTCTAAGTAGAAGGGCTGTGAGTAACGCACTGGACCAAATAGGGCAGGAGGTTAGGTTACGCCTAGGGACGCACTCAATGCGTAAGACAAGGGGTTATCATCTATATCGAGAAACCGGTGATATCGCACGGGTAATGAAAATGTTACGCCACAGTTCTGAGGCGCAAACATTACGCTATATAGGGATTACTCAAGATGAAATAGATAATGACTTTCGAGAGCTTGTTCTGTAACAATCACTAAACAGTGACTGTTAAAGGGATCCTACTAGTACCATAGTTCCGTACACCTAGACCAGTAGGTTTCGACTCAATTTTCGCAAAGTAACTCAACCGTTTAAACAGGGTTCGATACTTGGTGTCGAATCCTTGCTTATTCCGTTCAATAAAATACTCACTATTAGGAGGAAAGCTCACAAGTGTAGGCTTGAAACAAAAAGGGTTGTGATAAAAATGAGTGAACAGTGCGCTCTGCCATGCGCTAATAATCTTGTTATAGAGGTTCTCTCGCCCCTCTTGAAATACCCCGAGACTTCGATAAGCGTGACCATTGAGTAATATACACACGTGATAGTGTGGCTTACCGCTATGTCCTAGTTCCCTGGTCCAGACATATATCAGTTCACTTGGGTGAACGTAACTGGTGCTGTTTCTTTTTTTGTTAGCATAGTCTGCATTGAGCATTGCTTTAAGGGATGCAAAGAAGCGGGTTATCAGATTAGTGTCATAGTAATTAAAATCATCAGGTAACCTTAAGTCTACCCTGAATGCGAATACCTTGGAATACGTCCTAAAGGCATGCTCCAGCACTTCCAAGTTTCTTCTTAGGTAATTGGTGAAATAGCCTCTTTTAGAGGGTAATAATGGTAATGTCAGGTATCTTGATTGGTTTGTGATGTTCTTCATTGTCTTTATGCTCCTGAATGGTTGGATACATAAAGTGAATGTGAACATTAAAAAAATACGCCCAGTTTCAGATAATATTCATACCCTAGCCATAGAAATGGATAGGCACACAAAAACCGCATTGCATGGCATGTGAAGTTAGTTTTTTGGACCAAAATATTGCTCTCATATTAATGACTACTGATATGTCATGTCGCGCAGAGATCAACCTCCTCGTAAGCTTGTCATTAAGAAGTCGTTTTATGCTCTAGTAGCACCAGGTTGAAGTCACGACTTTTCTGAAACTGAACTCTTTCAACTAAACGGAATTCGGAAGCCATATAGAGCGGAACTAAATTGAAAAAAATGCTAAATGTGAGGTAATGCAACAACTCGATTGAGATTTTTATTATCGACTTTTTTAGTTTTACATCGTCGGATTCTAAATCTGGAGTGTTGGATAAGTCGAAAAGACGATCTTTTAGGCGAGTGTAGGTAGGGGTCCAGTCTGAAACAGTGCCAGAAGCCAGTAACTTCCTCAGTTTTTTCTTTTTAATCTTTTTATCACCGAGGAGTGAGTCACCTGACATCGCTTTGCTGCGTATCGTTGAAATTATCAAAGAGTATTCATGTTTATTGCTAATCAACTCGGTAAGTAAAAGTCCTGTACTCTCAAAAATAGTATTTTTGATAATCCCTGTGAATGTTTCGCTGAGCTCTTCAGGAACTGAAGTCAGAAAATCCCGTAGCCGGTCGTCTCCATGTTCACTTATATACGACATTACGTCCAACTCAACGAAACGATAATCACTATTGAAGCGATGAACCAACGAAAACTGTTCTAGGTTTTGTGTTTTGTTCGGTAAACCGAAATCCTGACCAGAATAGCGTGTAAAATTGAGGTAGAAACAGCTTTGTTGGCTATCTTTGAATGGGGCTAGAGCGTCAACGCAGCAAAAGCCAAACACTGTTCCATTGTTGACTGTCTTTTCTAAAGTTCGTTGTAGTGTTTGCCTGCTAAATTTTGTAATTTCTATCAATTCATCAAACGTCAATCTAACAACACCGCATCGATCAGAGTCTAGGGTCAAAATTATTAATAGGTACTTCTCTTTAGGCGGGGTGTCACTGGATATTATTCTATCGATTATTAGATCATTGAAACCCGTTAATGTTTGATATTTTTTAAACTTTTTAAAAATTCTGTAAGAGTTGACGCCTCTACCTCTGCCAAAAATATAATCTCTCTCCTTTTCAATTAAATCATGTTTCTCTAAGGGCTGTTGATCTTTCGTGATTAGTTTTTGACCGGCATGGTAA
>CETE01032680.1_pt1 | contig 31085 bp, 33 predicted proteins | sample 531241 | NCBI WGS metagenome assembly CETE01 (sample SAMEA2622336, study PRJEB7988) | marine metagenome | biome: marine biome (ENVO:00000447); feature: deep chlorophyll maximum layer (ENVO:xxxxxxxx); material: "saline water (ENVO:00002010), including plankton (ENVO:xxxxxxxx)" | depth 30 m
CAAGTCAAGAAATTGAATATACCACAACTTATAAATATGAAGTAATTAATGGTTTACTTCATTTTTCAAATACTGAAGGCCAAAAATTTATTTTCCATCCATCAGATAAAAATTACTCAAGAGGATTAATTGACACAGCGGAAATAATCGAACAAGAAGGCTGCTTATTTTTTTAATTTAAGGTAAACCAAATATAGGCATATCCTCTTCATTAAGTTCAGAGTGTTATTTGTATATTGTTGCAACCTATCCATAAATCAATGTCAAAGATTTTTATTTCAGCTTTGTGCTTAATGTTATTTTCTTGTTTTAAAATAGATATAGTTCAATTCGAGAAAAAAAATAAGCTTGCTCCAAGAGATGCGAGCGGACTTCAATACGGTGGTCTTGGAGGTATGACTGACACATCAATAGTTTGTAATCCAGCAACTCTTGGAAGAAAGTTTTGTCGATTTTTACGAAAATATGATAATACATTTTGGGCAGATACAGAAAATTATTATAGTGACTTTTCGGATATACAATTTTTAAACTCTGGATATTTTATATCCTTCTTTGATATTAATAATAATGTATCATACTGCAAAGGATGGAAACCAGGTGAAAATACTTATGATGGAATAAAATGGAATATAGAAATCAAAAGAGACGAGGAGGATATTTTTTGGTTTGATTATGACTATTATGGGACAAGCCAAGAAATTGAATATACTATATTATATAAATATGAAGTAATTGATAGTTTACTCCATTTTTCAACTTCTGATGATGAAAATTTTATTTTTTGTCCTTCAGAAAAAAATTATTCAAAAGATTTTATTGATACAGATAAAATAATTGAAATGGAAGGATGTACGTTTTATGGAGCATAAGGGTTTTACGTTTTATTAATTAGAATAAACTAAATCATCGGCATATCCTCTTCATTAAGTTCAGGGAGTAATTTGTATATTAGAATCATTAAACTATAATTAAATTAAGATGAAAAAGTATTTAATCAAAAGAGAAATTCAAGGGGCATCCCAAATACCTAGTGAAAAACTGGATGAAATTGGACAAGGCTCTGAATCAGTATTAATAGCTATGAGAAATGAAGGAAAACAAATTGAACAAGAGCATAGTTATATTGCTGGGAATAATGTTTTTTGTGTTTATAACGCTGAATCAGAAGATTTTATAAAAGAACATTCTGAACGTGCTGGAGTTCCTGCTAATGAAATTACATTAATATCAAGTATATTAGAACATAATACTAATAGTGACTAAATCATTGGCACATCCTCTTTAATCAATCTCTTAATTCCTTTTCAATTTCCTTAATTATCAAAGAATCTTGTTTTATTGCCCTACTCATTAAACTTGCATAAAGAGAATGTGCTAAACCTGATTGCGATACTTTATTTATTTCTTTATCATTTAAGTATCTCATATTAGCTTTATACGAAGTCCAATAACCAATTATGTTTTTATGTTTTCTTCTATTTATTGATTCAAAAAATTGATTAAATGATTCATCTCTCAAATACATTTCTAACAATAGATCATTATTTTTTTTGTACCAAGTTTGATCTGAATATTTTTCCTGGAGTAAAGAGACTAACTTCCTATTTTCAATTAATTCAATCAACCCTGAATTAATTAAAGCAGAATACTCTTCATCATTTTCAACAAAAACTGTTCCAGCATCTTTTAGAAAAGAAAGATAAAAGCCTAATGAGTCTTTGTCTTTTTTGTAGAGATCTAATCCTCTTAAATACAAAATATCTGAAAATTCTTTAGCCATCGTATGCACTCCATAATCAAAATGAAGTCCATCTAATTCTTTGTATAAATTGTTTTTCAATTTTTTTAGAGATTCAACTTTCAATTCTTCTTTATATTTTATTGCATTTTGTTTTTCAACATAAAAAGAAATAGAAATACCAGTTACAATTACAATAAATTCAAGTAAGTACTTTACGATATATTTTTTCATATTCTAATTTACAAGATAATTATTAATCAAATTATCGGTATATCCTCTTCATAAAGTTCAAGGACTAATTTGTATATTAGGTATTATTAACCATAAATTAATTAAGTTGAAAAGGTATAGAAGAGAAACTTTTTGGCATTTTATCAATCCTGTTTGTCTTGCAGTAAGTATAGTTGGCTTACTATTATATTTTGAGGTAAGTTATTTAGAAATTGCTATTTCAGGACTTGGTGCTTGGGGTGTGTCAGGTGCAATTGGCTTAAATATAGAAAAAGAAGATAAAGATTAAATAGATGAAAAAAGTATTAGTATTATTACTATTCATAGCATTTAATTCTTGTGACACATTAAATTTTGGCGGTGATAGAAATATTTGTCAATGTGATATTGAATTAACATTTACTGATTTAGTTTTTGATGACAATGTATTGGGAACTTATAAACAAGATGTTAAAAGAACTTTAAATTCAGGTCAATTACCTTGTAGACAATGGTTTAATTCCATTACAAAGACTGAATTTACTGAATCAATTCCTATTGGAAATTATGGGCAAACTATTACTGAATCTTTTAGTATTGATGTAACTGATAATCCTGATTGGGATATTGATAATACAAGGTGTCGTGGTGGTATAATTGACGGTTAAACATCATAACTCTTTTTTTCGTTACCAAAATCATAGACATCACCCATTCATCTAGTTCAGGGACTAATTTGTATATTGATAATTATTAATCAAAAATCATAATAGATGAAAAATATTCTCCTAATATTTTTATTTACTACAATTATAATTTCTTGTCAAAACCAACCTCAAAAGAGTGGAAAGGAATTAAAATCAGAAATTTCTGAAAATATTGTTCTTAAGAATTTTGAATATATCTCCTCAGGAGATATGGATTCTTTTCAAAAAACTATTAGTAATGATTTTAAATTTATTTTATCAGGGACACTTAAATGGAACGATGGTAAGCCGCTTTCAAGAGTATATGAAGGTTACGACTCATTTATAAATGATTTCCTAAATCCTGCTTTGGAAACAATGCCAAATGGACTTAAGTTCAATTTTGATAAAATAATTGCTGATGATAAAGGTGCAGCTGTTATTTGGCACGGAGAAAGTGAAGCATTATATGGTACATACAATAATAAGTATGTTTACATATATGAGGTAAATAAAAAAGGTTTAGTCTCTTCTATAACAGAATACACTGATTTGCTATTGTCAGCATCATCTTTACTTGGACAAAAAGTCAACACAAACTTTAAAGAATAAAATTAAATCATCTACATATTCTTTTCATTAGGTTTTATAACTTCTAAAATCTCATAAATAGTAGTTAAAACTAGCTATTATAGATAAGTGTTTCATAGTTTTATAAAGCTTGGTTAAAACAGCTTTTATTTAATAATTTGTGTGATTGTTGTTGGTACAATTGTTATTTATCCTTATATTTAAATCTCAATTCAACTGAATTGGTTTATGGTTAATTAAAGGGCAGTTAAACAATTGCCCTTTTTCTTAATTAACTCCTTTTCTTTTGATGGAGACAAATCGTTGACAATTACTTGATTAGCCACCCACACCCTTTATAGTTTAAGTAAGGTGTAATTAAATAATATAATTTATAAGTTTTCATACAATTAGGTTACATAAAGATAGTCCTATAATCTAAATTATTTACCATTTTGTGAATTGTTTTTTTTCAAAAGTACCTTTTCGCTAAATAAGTTTTAGAAAAGAAAATCTTTATAGTTTTTTACAACAATAACATTTGTCTATACAAGAATAGTTAGATAATATATTAATTAACTGATATACATTCATTTAAAAATGATATTTGTATAAACAAATAAGGGGATGTAGGTTTAATGAAATGGAATATGTTTGACTGATAATAAACCACTCTTCACATTCCCTTTTTTTGTTTTAACTTAAATTTTGGTTTGTTTTATTTGTGGGGTTAATTGCTATGAAGAAGAAAATATCAATCATACCCCACTTTTTTGTCAACATATCATTCTCTACCCTATATTAAAACACTAATCCGTATATTGTTAATACTAATCATAAATCAATGTCAAAGATTTTTATTTTGGCTTTTTGCTTAATATTTTTTTCTTGCTATAAAACGAATGTAGTGCAATATGAGACTTGGAATCAAGATCCATTTACTAAAGCAAGTGGTTATCAAGTTAATCGCTTACCAAGACAATATAATTCATTTAGTGGTGCTAGATTTTTAAGCAAATATGACGAAACAATGTGGGCAGACACTGAAAATTATTACAGTGACTTTTCAGATATAAAATTTGAAGGATCTGGACCAGTATTTATATCATTCTTTAATATTGATAAAGATGTTTCGTATTGTAACGGATGGAAAAAATAGGAAAATATTTATGACGGAATTAAATGGTATATAACTATTAAGAAAGATGAGGAAGATATTTTATGGTTTGATCTTGATTATTACGGATCTAGTCAAGAAATTGAATATACAATTACCCATAAATACGAAGTAATTGATAGTCTACTTCATTTTTCTAATACAGAGGGTCAAGAATTTATTTTCCACCCATCTAATAAAAATTACTCAAGAGAATTAATTGACACAGGGAAAATAATTGAACAAGAAGGCTGTTTGTTTTTGTAATTGAGATAAACTAGATCATTGAAATATCCTCCTAATTAAATTCAGGGTCTAATTTGTATATTGCTACTTATTAACCATAAATCAATTAGAGTGAAAAACCGCTTTATTTATCTTTTTATTCTATTCTGCTATGGTTTTATTTTTTCTCAATCAGACAAAACTTTTTTTATAGCTGGGGATTTAAATGTCAATAATAATGGTATTGATTGGGTTCCACTTTTTTCAAGGGATAAGCCATCACTTATTACAAATTTTTCTTTTGGAGGAGAGAGACTCTCTATAAGTCCACTCATAAGATATGAGTTAGATGGTTTTCAACCTTGGGGTTTTGACATATGGTGGAATTATATAATAAAAAAGTCAGGAAAATTCAATTTTTCTATTGGAGGTGTTTTTCCTGGAATTGTAAATCAGAAAATAACAGTTCAAGATGAAAATTTACCAACAACTATTCTCCAACCTTGGTCCTCTGCCATAATAAAGCCTAGTATTTCCTATTTTTTTAGTAAAAACTTTGGATTAAACTTGTCCTACTTTGAAATTATACCATTAAAACTTGTAAATGCGAATCAAATTGAATCAGGGAGGGTGATTATTTTATCCCCACTTATAAAGTCTTTTCTAATTAAAAATTCTGTTTATATAAAATGGGATCCTCTACTTTATACTGTACAAATTGAAGATACCGAAACTGGTTTTTTTTCAGCACAAACGATAAATTTTGGTATTGTAAATTTCCCATTCTCTATTAGCACAGTAATGAATAAACCTATTAATTTTGGTGCTTTAACAGGGAAAAAATTTGATTGGAATATTGGTCTAAATTATTCCTTTGAATTAAAACTTGTAAAAGCAAAATAAGTATACTTTTAACACATACATTTACTAATTTGTATATTTAGTTCATTAACTATGAATCAAACAGGACAAAAAATAATAAATAGGTTTTGGGAATTTTTAATGCTCTTTATTGCGATTACTCTTGGTTTTTTTGTTGAAAATTATAGAGAAGTATTAGTCGATAGACAAAAAGAAAAAGAAATAATAGCATCATTTATTAATGACCTTGAAACCGACATTAAAGAATTAGATATTGTTATTCAACGAAGAGAAACAAGAGAAGTAAGGATAGATTCAATTATATATATTTTAAATAATGGCTTACAAGATGATTATGGAAAAGATCTTTACTATTATGCGAGATACTTACCACGCCCTGCTGTTTTTTGGGCGAACAATACAACAAATGAAGAATTAAAATATTCAGGAAATTTTATTTTAATAAAAAACCAAAAAATAATTGATACCCTCTTAGAATATAATGACAATTTTATTTTCATTGATTTCATAAAAGAAAGAGAGGAATATTTAGTTAGGAGACTATTTGATCAAATAAATGTGATGTTTGATCCTATGGTTTTCGATGAGATGAATGTTTATGATATAGAATTTGTTTATCCATCTGGAAACCCAAAAATAAATTCAAAAAACCAGGATGTGATTAACATTTTTTTAAGCAATCTACACTATGTGAAAACAGTAAATGTTGGACAGCTAGGACACTTGAAAAAACATCAAAAAAAAGCGCAAGAAATTTTAAATTTCATAAAGGAAGAATATCCTAATGTGGCAGCCAAAAAAAATAAATAACTATCTAACTACCCTCGAAAATGGAAAGATTTCTTACAACAGTATCTTCGGGATTATCGCCAAGTTCGTTTAATGCTTCTTGATATTCTTTACTATTATAACAATCTAAAGCATCTTTTAAACTATTAAATTCAACAACTGCAGCAAACATTAAATCTGATCCCTGAATTTTCGCTTCAGGTTGTCCTACTAGAACAGGAATATAGTTTCCTGTTTTTTCTTTCTGATGTTTTTCTTCAATTTGAAAGTATTTAGTTAAGTAATTATTCCATTTTTTTTCATCTTTTATTTCAAAAACATGGCCTGTCCAATATCCTTTTTTCATTGTTAATAGATTAATTTGGTTTAATTATCTCGAATATATGTATTGAATATGAAAAACCAAAAATAAAGAACCGAAAAATCATTTAGTAAAATTATATATTGCAAATGTTGCAAGCCAATGTTCACCTCCGTATCCACTATCAAACATAATATTGTATCCTTTATCAGAATGATTTCTAGCAATTGATTGTAATAGTCTTTTATCCTCTCTGTTATTTAGTTTAGTCGCAATTTCTTTTAAAGTCCAGGATCTGTGAAACATTAATCCAATTAAGTGACCAATCCCGGGATCAGTAGGATCAATTACCTCAGGGGGGGTAATTATATTATTAAATTTTGTCTTTTCAAATGTGGGAAAAAAATTATACAGCCACTTGTTAAATTGAATATCATCTAAAACCATTGCCATTAGTCCTGCCTCAGCCAAACATGGAGAAATAAAATCTGTCCCTGAAGGCTCATAATTTGTAGGACAATTAATATCTCCAAAAAAGTTTTTTATACTGTATTTCTTAATTTTATCTAATAATTTTTTATCTCCTGCAATTTTAGCATATTCAATCATAAGAGAAAAAGAAAATGCTGTATTTGAATGTGTTCCTGGTCTAAGTGGTTTTGAAAGTTTATCTAAGAATGAAATAGTTCTTTGACTTAGTAAATCAACAAGTGGTTTCATATTTGTTGACCATATCTGTGCCTTTTCGTAATCCCACGATAATAACTCAGAATAAAGCTTCATTAACCAAGCCCAGCCATAAGTTCTTTCAAATCCTTTGGCAAAATCCTGTTTAAAAAATTCATATTCTTTGTTTAAGTTTTCTTTACTTAAATTTTTCTCAAGTTTTGATATAATTTTATCTCTTTCTGAAATATCAGGAAATTCTTTTAGAACTTTAACCATTGCCCAATGGCCATGTACTGCAGAATGCCAATCCCAACACCCATAAAATGAAGGAGTGATTTCATAATGTGGTTTTATCCAATTTTCATCAATATATCTATAACCAATTTTATATGGATATTTTTGATCTACACATTTTACAGAAAGAGAAACTAATTCTTTTGCTAATTTTTCATCAAGTTTTATGCTTTCTATTTTTTTTTCATCACTTGTTTTACATCCTTGAATAATTAGAAAAAAAATTAATATATATGCCCTCATTGATTTACTTGTTTATTTTTTTGTATAATCTTATTAAAATAAAGTTTAAAATTGAAACACACCTAAAATGATGATCTTATTTTCCTTAATTTGAATAAAACTATTTATTTATGAAGAAAATTTCACCCTCACCGTCCCCTCCATATATATGTGCTGTATTTACATCAATTAGAACTAATATTGACGAAGGTTATGAAGAGATGAATAATTTGCTTTTTAATGAAATTAAAAATATAGATGGATACATTGGAAATGAAGTTTTTAGAGATAAAGATGGATTTGGTGTAAATGTTTCATATTGGAAAGACTTGGTTTCATTAAAAAAATGGAAAAATAATCAACTTCATAAAAAGGCTCAAAAGTTAGGAAAACAAAATGGTACAAAGAATATAAATTGAGAATATGTAAAGTTGAAAGAGAATATGATTTTAGAATTAATTAAAAGAACCACAATTTTAATGACCTTATTTTTGACCTTATCTTTTTTAAAATATTCCATTATAAAATCTTAAACATGAAACTTAAATCTATTTTTATTTTTATCGTTTTTACATGCTGTGTTTTTTTTATTTTTGAATCTTGTGAAAAAGAAGATGAAGGCGTAATGATAATTCCTTCACCCCCTTCTCAACCGAGTAATTCATAGAATGAAAAAAAATATAGTTTACTTATTGGCATTAATTATTTTTACAACTTTCTCATGTGAAAAGGAAAATGATTCCATTACATATGATCCAATTCCTAATGAAGGATACTAAAAGAAGGAGATTATATTTTATAAATTAAAGTTGTATTATCTTAAATACAATAAGAATATTATATAACTAAATAAGAATTAAGTATTTAGCTTTATTGATAAATAATTTAGCAATTAAGATATTTGTACAAACTTTGTTTCATAATTGATTATTTGTTTAGTTTTTTATCTGAGTGGGAATGAAGCAATGATGTAGGATGATGACTGATGGATGTATCTTCATTTCTAATTTCCCACTTTTTTATTCGTAAAAATTTCTTTTAATCCCCTCTAATACAATAATGTTTTTGCAGCAACGTTATTATTGCATGAGACACGCAAACAAATTTAAAGAGACTTCACAGTTATTTAGGTTTTCATTTAAAGGTTACTCACTTCTTGCTCTATTTCTTTGGAATAAAATCATAGGGTAAATCTTCAAATCAAATTTTATCTTTTATTTGAGTAACTTATTTTATTTTAAGTTGCGTATTTAATAGGATGATGAAAAAATTAATCCTTAAGTATGGTTATTTTTTAGGAATCATTTCTCAATTAATTTTGATTCTGGTATTAATGTCATTACTAACTGATGTTAATGAAATATTTAGATATGCTGCAAGATTTTCAGGTCGTTTTTCATTTTCATTGTATTTATTAAGCGTATTGAGTTTTTTAAAATATTATACAAAAAATCAATCTATTATGTTTACAAGAAAAGTACTTGGTATTTTTTCATTAATTCATTTGATTCATTTTTATTTTTTAGCAACTTCTATTTATTTAAATTCAATTCCTATAATTCCTTATAGACTAGCCGGAGGTTTTATAGCATATTTGATGATTATTATTTATCCCTTTTATATAAATAAAATAAATAATAAAATACTTCATTTCATCTATTTTTATTATGTAGGATTTATAATGGTAATGACATATATATCTAGGATAAAGGGTCAGTTTAAAGGAGCTGAACCTGAAATGTTTCATTATTTAGCGATAACTTTTCTTATAATTACATTGATTGTTTTTAGTTATAAAATCTATTCAAAAAAGTAATTTTTAAATCTTCTTTAAATTAAAATTTTCGATCATTTGAAAATTATTATATTGTAATACTAATCGTAAATTATATTAATATGAAGAAATTATTATTATCATTATTTTTATTTAGTTCATTATCTATCAACGCACAATATTGTTTGTTCTTTGATATTAAAGTTGATGAACCTGAAATGGTTGTATCAGCTCTAACAGAAATAATGAACACAGAATGGGGTAAGAATATTCAAGCTACAAAATCACTGTTTGCTTATCTACCTAACGGAACTACAGAATCAACCCATTCAATTCAATTTTGTTTTCCAAATGAAGCGGCGTTCGAGCAAGCTTTTATGTCTTATGGTCAATCGCGTGATGCTCAATTACTATGGGAGGGAAAATTGGCTGAATTTTCTGAAGACATTTCTCAAACTTTAAATACACCCGTTTGGTACAATGGTGAGGACTGGGCAGAAGACAATGTCTTTATGATATATCAAATGGATGTATCTAATGCAGGAGCTTATCTGAAGGAATTTAAAAGTTTTTCTCAAAAAATGGCTAAAAAACTTGGCTTTGATAAAAATTCTTTTGGTTTAGCAGCACCAATTCTTGGTAAGAACAAAGATTATAGTCATTTTGCATGGATTGGCGCAGCTGATATAAAATCGTCTCTTTCAAGTACTAAGAAAATGTTGTCAGATCCAAGTTTTGCTGAATTTTCTAAAAAAGTATCTGGCATTAGAAAGGTAATAAACACTACAATGTTGGTCCGATTAGCAGACTTTTAAAATACTAAGTAAATCCCTCTTTAAAAGAGGGATTTTTTTTACATTATTTAAGTTTTAATTACAATGCATAAGATTGAGGAATACGGTATTTTTGGTGCATTGAATTATAAAAATTTCAGGCCCCCATTACATCAACCAATACTAAGCCAATGTTTAAAAAATCAAGCATTTAATTTAGCTTTAGATGTTGGTTGTGGTGTAGGACATTCAAGCATTGGTTTATCCCATTTTTGTAAAAGAGTTACTGGCTATGATATTAGTAAATATATGCTAAAACACGTCATAAAGCACGAAAAAATAACATACACTTCAACTAAACCAATTATAGAATATGATTTATTATGTTTTTTTGGATCTCTTAATTATGTCACCGAATCTGATGTTATAGGATTTATTAAAAACTTAACTATAAACGGAAAAATAATTTGTTGTGATTTCAAAATCAATTATAATCCAATACTGAAAATTTTAAAGATCAATCCTTCTGAAAAAGGATACAATTATCAAAAAAATCTAAATGATTATAATTTAAATCTCAAACTTATTGAATCAAAAAGTTCGTCGTTTGAATTTGAATGTGATTCAATTCAATTGTCTCACTTAATGTTAACTGAACCTAACATTAAAAAACTGATAAGTAAGAAAAATGTAGGACAAAAAAAACTTTCTCAAATTTTATTAAAAGAATTAAACGATGAACTACCATCCAAGAGGATAAAAATAAGCTCTAAGGGTTACTGTATGCTTTACAATAATCGAACATAATATTTAATTTAAGTTTAGTATTATCTAAAAATTAAAATATTTTCAAATAATAGATAATAAAAATAAAATGAAACAGTAAGCGCTATCGTGAGACCTATAGTTATACAGATTCTTTGAATGAAATTATCTTTTTTAATTTTATTTGTCACGTAAATAAACAAATCACTAATAAAATAAAAATTAATTGCATAATTATTAGATTATCATAAATAGACACTATTTTTTATATATTAATTATTATGTTTTTTTTAATTTTGTTAGAGATTGTTAATGAAGAAAGATTATGTTGGGACTACACGATATACAATATTTATACGAATTTTTATTTTGGTTATTTACATTTCTTATTTTACGCCTAGTATGGCATAAACCAACAGTTAGATTAATATATGGCTATGTAGTTGCTGGATTTAATCTTTTCGCAATAATTATGTACACACTTTCATCACTTTCTGGTCAAATTTCAAGTCTTGATGCTTTTTCATTTGGATTTTTGCATGCAATGGTTTCTACAGTTATGCTTACAGTTATTTATAAAGAAATAAAAATTGAGAATGCAAAAAAACAAACTTCATGAATAAGAAATATTCTGTTTTCATTTTATCAGCTTCCATAATAATTTCATCATTAATTTATTCATTATCAAATAGGTATATACCTTCTCCTGTTAATGAATCATTTATTATAGATTCTTGGACTGGAGACATATATGATATTCAGGGAAATAATTTAAGTAAGATTCATAAAAATTTGTCCAATCAAGATTTTAAAAGTAAATCTAAACCCGATAAAATTCAGTAAAGAACAAAATAACAGTTTCATTTCACTAAAATAGCTTTCTTTGTGAAAACTATTTTATGGAATTAGAAACTATTGATTTAATAGGTTGGTTGGCTACTACTTTTGTAATAGTGTCTTTTTTAATAAATAATATGCTTTGGTTAAGATTTGTAAATTTAATTGGAGCTATTTTATGGCTATGCTATGGTATAATTGATTTATCATATTCAATTATTTTTCTTAATGTAGTAATTGTATCAATTCAAATTTTTAAGATTTTTTCATTAATGAAAAAAAATAACTAATAATTATTCTGAATTATATTTATGTTTACTCTAAACGTATATTACTAATACCTATATCATTTTTACTTGAAGATGAAATTGAAAATGCAGTTTTAATTTTACTCATGTCCGCTCCCAATTCTTCAAAAGTTTTTAAGCTTATTTTATATTTCTTCCAATCTCCTTTTATGTTTAATTCGATACTTTTTTGACAATTGGAGTAACTATCACATAAACTAATTTTAGCAATTGCATTTTCATTCAAAAAAGATTTTGCGTAAAACGTTAATTTCATAGCCCCATTAGATTGACGTACCATATTGCTAGGATTTTTAGAAGTAATCTTAAAATGATTAGAGTCTAAATTTGTCCAGTTTATCCTTAGTGCATCTTCTTGAGCTAAGTGATCTGTTTTTTTAATTATTAATCCTCCTATTGAAGTTGGATAGCTTGCAATTTGTTTCTCCAACTCACCAGATACCAGCCACATACTCCAAGGGTCAATTGATTTACCTTTGCTAAAAAACTCTCCACTTGAAATAATAGCTTTGTTTTCTAATCCTGATGCAATAGGTAATAATTCAATATTTTTCTGTTCTTCATAACTTAGACCATAACCCAATTCAAATAAGTTTTTCCCATTTGACGGTTCTGGCGTCATTGGCCAACTATAAGATAAACGTCCCTTAAAATCATATAAGGGATCACTTCTAAACAAAAGATCAGAAACACCATTCCCTTCACTACCTGGTAACCAAGCTGCAATAAATGCGTCCGAATTATTAATCTCTGGATTAGTCCACAACGGCCTTCCAGATAAAAAGACTGAAACAACAGGAATGCCCTTGTTTTTAAAAGATTTTAGTTTTTCAGTATCAAAACCATTTGGAACGAAATCTAAATTTTCTCTATCCCCTTGAAACTCAGCATAAGGGTCTTCACCATAGATTGCAATCACAGCATCTGCATTTATTGGAGTATTTCCATTTTCAGAAAAAATCATTTCTCCTCCTGCTTTATTTATTTCATCTCTTATGCCAGTTAGTATTGAAATTGCATTTGGAAATTCATCATTATTATGATTATTCCCTTGCCAGGAAAGTGTCCAACCACCACAAATTTTAGAGATATTATCAGCGCCATCACCTACTACCAAAATTTTCTTTTTAGGGTCAAGGGGAAGTGTATTATTATTGTTTTTTAATAAAACAAGTGATTCTCTAACTGCTTGCCTACCAATGGCTTTATTACTTGGTAAACTCAAAAGTGATTCGTCTCCAGCATTTGGACGAGAACTAGGAATACCCTTTTCAAAAATACCTGAAGATATTTTTACTCTTAATATTCTTCTAACAGCGTCATCTAATCTTTCCATTGGAATAGTTCCGTCCTTAACTTGCATTAATGTATTTTCATATAAACCTTTCCAACTGTCTGGTGCCATAAACATATCTAATCCAGCATTTAGGGATGCAGCACAATTCGTATTTGAACATCCTGGAACTTGACCATGTCCATTCCAGTCTCCGACAACAAACCCGTTAAATCCCATTTTTCCTTTAAGTATGTCAGTTAATAATTCCTTGTCGCCATGAAGTTTTCTTCCACGCCAGCTTGAAAATGAAGCCATAACTGTTTGAACACCAGCTGGTATTGCACTATAGTAACCAGCTGCGTGAACAGTTGCTAATTCTTTTTCACTAATAAGTGCATCTCCCTGATCAACACCATTTTCAGTTGCTCCATCAGCTAAAAAATGTTTCGCACTAGAAATTACTTTCCCCTTACCCATAAATTGATCAGTTTCTATTTTTCCTTGAAGACCAATAACAATTCTATCAGCATATGAGTTAACAATTGATGGATCTTCAGAGAAACCTTCATAACTTCGTCCCCACCTTACATCCTGTGGAACAGCTAGTGTTGGTGCAAAAGTCCAATCATGACCAGAGACAGTTAATTCATGTGCAGTAACTCCAGCAATTTTTTCAATTAATTCTGGATTATTTGTAGCTCCCAAACCAATATTGTGTGGAAAAATAATAGCCCCTTTTAAATTTGCATGACCATGAACAGCATCAATCCCCCAAATAATTGGAATTGCTATTTCTACTCCCTCATTATCAATTGATGCTTTAAAATATTCATCAGCTTTACTAAGCCAGTCTTTGGTTTCAGCATATGGCAGTGGACCTGGCGCAGAATTACCTCCACTCAATACTGAGCCTAGTCTATACTTTTTAACGTCTTCAGGTGTGACTGAGTCACTATCACCTTGAATAACTTGGCCGACTTTTTGTTCAAGGGTAAGCTTGGGAATAATTTCATCTATTTGTTTTTCTATTTCTGGATTTAAAGAAAAAGATTCAGTTTTTTTCCAAAAGAAATTTTTATTCGATTCTTTAGGTATTTCACATCCAAAAAATAAGGGTGTAGATAAAATAATAAAAGTAGTAGCTATTTTTTTTTTACTTACAAAGTTTTCTTTTAGGTATTTAAAAAACATACTTTAAATTAAGTTTAAGTTTAATTGGTTTGAATTTAACGCAAGGTATTGTATTAATAAGTGATAAATAAATTTCTTTTAAATTTGTTTGGTAAATACTGGTTAATATTTTTTTTGTTTTTTTGTAAGAGAGAATTAAATTTTATTGTGAGTGACATTAAATATTTACTAGCATACACCATTCCAATATCAGCTATAATTAGTATTCAGTTAGGTGGTATCTGGAGTTTTACTACGGTTATATATGCTTTCGGTTTGATTCCTATTTGGGAAGCTCTAATTAAGCCTAATAATAATAAATTAGATGAAAATCAAATAGAAAACCGTTTAGCTAATGGCCTTTTTGATTTTATGCTCTATTTTAATGTAATTATTGTCTTTTCAATTCTTTTTTATGGTATTTATCATCTGGTATCAAAAGAGTTGTTGCTTTTTGAAAAAATAGGTTTAATCCTTTCTGTAGGAATAGTTCTTGGGACTAATGGAATTAATGTAGCCCATGAACTAGGTCACAGACAAAAATTTTGGGAACGTATATTAGGAAAACTTTTGCTAATGCCTGCTTTTTATATGCACTTTTACTTAGAACATAATTTTGGTCATCACCAGCACGTTGGAACACCTAAAGATCCTGCAACTTCAAAAATCAATCAGTCTGTTTTTTCTTTTTGGTTTACATCTATATTTGGTCAAATACTAAATGCTATTAGTATTCAAAAAAATCTATTAAGAAAAAATAAAAATTATTTCTTTAGTTTTTATAATGATTTTTTCTATTACCAAATATTCCAATTCGGATATTTGGCTTTTATAGGTTTGCTTTTTGGAAAAAGTGCAATTATTTTTTCACTATTGATATCCCTAACGGGTATTTTACTTTTAGAGACTATTAACTACATTGAACACTATGGTCTAACAAGATCTCTAAAAGGGAAAAGATATGAAAGAGTAACTCCTATGCATTCTTGGAATTCTAATCATGCTATTGGTCGATTAGTACTATACGAACTAACTCGGCATAGTGATCATCACCACAGAGCTTCGAAAAAATACCAAATTTTAGAAAGCATAGAAAAAAGTCCTCAGCTCCCTTTCGGATATACAACTTCAATGCTCTTAGCTTTATTCCCCCCTCTGTGGTTCAAACTTATGAATAAAAGAATCCCAAATAATTAAATTATAGTCAACAGAATTAGAAAAAAATTACTACTAAATAAAACTTTCTTTTTTTAATAACATATAAGTTTTTTTTAGGTTCCTTATTAAGTCACCTTTTTATTATTTTTACATAGATGAAGAAACTAGAATCCACTTCATTTGATGGAGTAGAAATTTCCTGGTTTGCACCACTTTGTAACGGAGATGACGACTTTTTAGGAAACAGAAATCCTATTTATAAAAGTAATTGGTATAACACAAAAAATATTGTTGAGGCAGCTGACAAACTTGGATATAAAAATATCCTTTGCCCTTCTTCATATCAAGTAGGACAGGACACTTTAACTTTTATTGCTGGTATGGCTACTTTAACAAAGGAAATAAATTTCTTAGCTGCCATACGTTGTGGTGAAATTCATCCTCCGATGCTAGCAAGGACTATTGCAACATTAGATCATATGCTTGAGGGAAGGTTAACCTTAAATATAATTTCTTCAAATTTACCAGGAATGGAACTAGATTCAACAGAAAGATACTTGCGTTCAAAAGAGGTAATTGAGATACTTAAGCAATGCTGGACAAAAAATAGACTTGATTTTAATGGAAAGTATTATCAATTTAATCTTCCTACTCAACCTGTTAAAGTTTATCAACAAAATGGAGGGCCATTACTTTATTTTGGGGGTTACTCTGAAGCTGGAATGGAACTTTGTGCAGAGCATTGTGATGTTTATTTGATGTGGCCAGATACTGAAAATAAACTAGTAGAGTTAATGAAAAATATTTCTGAAAGAGCAAAAAAATATAATAGGACAGTACAGTTTGGATTAAGAGTTCATGTGATAGTTAGAGAGACAGAAGAAGAGGCTCGATCTTATGCTGATAATCTTATTTCAAAATTAGATTTATCATTAGGTGAGAATATTAGAAATAGATCTCAAGATGCAAAATCTTTGGGAGTAGCTAGACAAACAGAATTAAGAGAAAAATCAGATGAAAAATTTTTTGTGGAACCAAATTTGTGGACTGGTATAGGTTTGGCAAGATCGGGATGTGGTGCTGCTATTGTAGGAAACCCTGATCAAGTAATCACTAAAATTAATAAATATCAAAAAATGGGAATTCGTTCATTTATTTTTTCGGGATATCCTCATCTTCAAGAATGTAAAATTTTTGCAAAATTAGTACTACCTAAAATTAATACTGTTTCACTTGCTGAAGCTTTTGGTAGAGTTCCAAAATCCATTCCAGAGAGCCCTTTAGGAAATGGTCTAAGAACATAAAAAATGATTGATTTTAGTATAGTCTTGTTGTACTTCATAATTATTTTGTTTGTTGCTATAAGAGGAAGAGTAAGTAAAAATGGTACAGCAGAAGAATATTTTTTAAGTTCAAGAAATTTATCTTGGTATTCGGTTGCATTATCAACAATAGCAACTAATATTCAAGGTTATCAATTTTTGGGAATGATGGGGTCTGCCTATTTATTCGGATTGGCACAAGCAAATTTAGAAATCAACGCTGTTCAAGGAATTCTTATAGGTGCCTTTGTATTTGTCCCTTTATTTTTAAAAGAGAGAATAACAACAATTACTCAATTTATATCCAAAAAATTAGGAGAAAGAATTGCATTATTATACTCTATTGCAAATCTTGGATTGTTTTCAACAATAACACTTGGAGCAGCACTTTTTTGGGGAGCATATGCAGCTGATATAGTTTTTGCTGAACAGCTATCAATATTGCATCAAAATCGTATAATTAGAATCTCAATATTGATTGTTTTTTTAGGAATTTTTTCAGCTATATATACATATTTAGGAGGTTTAAATGCTGTAGTTAAAACTGATTTAATACAATTTAGCATATTGTTGTTAGGAGGTATAATTGTTTGCTTTACAGCAATAGATAAGCTTGGTGGATGGGAGCAACTTTATATCAAAACTCCAGATAGGATGCACTTACACTTACCAAAAAACCACCCCACCCTTCCATGGACCCATATATTTGGTTTATTTTTTTTAAATATTAATTATTGGTGTGCAAATCAAACAGTAATGCAACGTGCAATAGCTGCTAAAACTGTTAGTCATGCACAAACCGGTTTAATGGTAGGAGGTCTTATAAAATATCTAATGGCTATAATAATAATAATCCCTGGAATTGCACTGTACGGTGTTTTAGGAGATACTTTATCTGAGCCTGACTTAGCTTTCCCATATATAGTTAAAACTTATCTACCAAATGGTCTAAAGGGAATTATTTTATGTGGATTATTTGCTTCAATTATGAGCACTATTGACTCAACTTTTAATTCTATAGCTACCCTTTGGTCTACAGATATATATTCAGCTATCATAAATAAAAATGCTTCCGATAAACAGAAAATTGCAGCAGGAAGAAAAGCAATAATATTTAGCCTAGGAACTGCTCTTTTGATGGGTGTGATTTTGTTGTACTTAAAATTTGATAATCCTGATTCAGCATTTACTCACACACTTAATAATTTACGTTATTATATTAATTGCGGAATTGTTGTATTGATATGTAGTGCTGTAATTTTAGTTAAACCAAATCCTAATAAAATTCTAATTATTTTTTTAATCACTTTACCATTAAACATGGGGATACAATTTTTGTTCCCCTCTTTGAACTACTTTATTCGAGCTTTTTTTGTAATCATTATAGCTCTGATACTTAGTATTATTTTTAGTAAAAACAAACTTAATCCAATATTTTCTTTGTTTATTCCAGCAAACCAAATAAATAAATTTTGGGGATGGATCTTGGCATTTAGTCTTCTGTTAATTCACATTTCATTTCATTAAATATTTTAAACTTTTCAAATATGAGTTATAAAATATCCTTTTTACCTACTGCTTTTCTACTGCATATATTTTAAATTCCTTAATTCATTGATTATTAAGGGTTATAACTTTGTAATTTTATTGTAATATTGATAATTATTAAATCATATTAATGCGTCTATTACTCCCAGTTTTTTATTTACTTTCACTTTTCAATTTATTCTCACAAGAAGGTGAGTTTATCAAAATTGAAAACTTTATTTTCAATACAGATAGACTGAAAAAAAATGAAATGGGGATTATTATTCCTCAACTAGACAGAAATTTAAATGATCGAATTGAATTTTTTATTCTAGAAACTTTTGATGGTGTGATTGAAGATAGTAAAAATATAATTTGGCAATCATATGAAACTACAACGAACCCCATTTTAAAGTCCCATAATATGACCTTTACAGTAAGGGTAAGTATAAGGAATAATAATCAAAATATTGAACATAGATACATAGAGGTAGATTATTTTCCATCAACAGGAGACATCAATACAAATTATATATGGGATAGGGATAAAAGGAATTTCAGGCTAAGTGATCAAGAGAAAGAAAGAAGATCATATCTTCCCAGTCTATCAAATTTAAAAATTGAAAATCAATCTGAAAAACCAAGCGCAGAAGATATTTTAAATGAATATAAACAGCTTTTAAATGGAATTAATGACAATTTCATATACTTTAATAAAGCAAAGCAGGATGATTTGAGTAAAATAAACAGCTTAATTTCAGAATATTTGAAAAAAAATTACAGTAATGTAGAATTTGTTATGAATATAGTTTTTGATTCTTATCATACTTTTATTAGTGCTTATGATAAGTACCACTATTATACATTTGTTGTTCAGGTTAAACTAGCAGGAAAATCCATTCCATACTTCATAGAAGTATTTTACAACCCAAAAAGTGAAGTTGTAAATTCTGATTTTTTATGGAGTAATGAAAGAGATACATTCTATAGACCTGTTCAAGATGATTTGCAATAAAAAGGAAAATGAAATTATCGGAAATAAAAAATATTTTAATCTAATTGTTGTTAAAAAGCTTTGCGAGTTTTACCAAATATAGAAAAGACAATCAAAGTATTTTTAAAAAAAGAAATTGCAAATTCCCGTAAAGAAATATTAGAAATTTTAATTAAATATATTATTGGAAAAATTGAGAATAATAAACAAGTAAATTTGAATTTTATTTGTACTCATAATTCTAGAAGAAGTCAATTTTGCCAAATCTGGTCAAGCACAGCTTCTCAATATTACAATATTCCTGTTAACTGTTATTCAGGGGGTACAGAAATAACTGAATGTAATAAACGTGTAATTAAATCAATAATAAATAATGGTTTTCTTGTTACAGGAAATGATAAAAATAAAAATCCTGAATACTTAGTTGCTATAAGTGCTAATAAAACAATTAAATTATTTTCTAAATTATTCAAAAAATCAATTAATAATGATAGGACCTTTATAGCGGTAATGACTTGTTCAAATGCTGACAAAAATTGTCCATATATCCCAGGTGCTGAAAAACGTATATCACTTAAATACGATGACCCAAAAGAATTTGATAATACAGCACTTGAAATAAAAAAATATGAGGAGTGTTCATATAAAATAGCCACTGAAATATTTTATGTGTTCAGTGAGGTTAGCAAAAAAATTAAGATTCACTAATTGAATAATTATTAAAATAATACCTTTTTTTGAGAAATCCAGCTTTTATATTACATGCATTAAATCCTCTATTAGTTCCCTTGGTAGCAAATCAAATTTCTGACCAAGTAAATTGGAATATCATGGATTTTATAATCATGGGAATATTATTGATTTTTTCTGGATATTGGACCCAGAGAGTGATTAAAAAAATGAAAAGTAAATCAAAGAAGGTAGTTTTTATCAGTTTGATTCTATTAATTTTTTTGTTGTTATGGGCTGAGTTGGCAGTAGGTATTTTTAACTCTCCAATAGCAGGAAGCTAAAGTCTTGAATATTATCAAAATTAAATTTTACCTAATTAAGACATTTAATTTCTTTGTAAATAAATAAAGAAATCATTAATTTAATATCTAAATAATTAAGAAACCAAAAGTATGTTACCTCAAATTATTATTGCTTCTATTTGTATTCTAATTACTCTTTATGGAGTATTTAAAAAAAATCGAGTCTTTTTCAACTTAGGATATTTTATTTATGGATTAATAGTGGTGTTTTCAGAGATAGGGTTTTATGTTGAAAATAAAGCAGCTATTCATATTGCAACAGCCGCACTTTGGCTCATTCAGTCTTCATTGGCAATCCCAAACAAATTACCTTATGATGGAAGTAAGTTAGCCAAATCTGCAGCTATTAAAATTTATGTCAGTCTAACAATAATTAACTTATTTGGTGTATTTATAGTTAAGATATCTGATGTGCCTGATTTTGCCTCTTATTTCCATATTGTCTTAGCTGTATTACCTCTGGTTGCTATCTATCTTGTTCTAAATAATAAAGTTGAAATTACTAGTTAGTAAAAAAATTATTTATTAGAGAGTCCTTTAAAAAGAATTAAGCTATTCTTTTATTTTTCTTTTGATAAAATCAATTGGTGATTCCTGATAAGAACCGGAATATTCCAATCCAACACTAATCGCTTTTTTCCTAAGAAAATTTGCATGTTTATAACTATGAAATAATATATTAAAATCAATTGTGTTTTCTGATGTAATAATCTTGTCTTCATAAACTGGATTATATATATACAAAGCTGGGTCATTTGCATCCATGAAATTTCGATAATCTAGAATTTCGTCATTTTCAAAAGTGGATTCTCGTCCATAAAATTTATTATAAAGATCATCTAATTCGTTATCTTTTCTTCGAAGACTATCTAAAGAAAAATCAGGAAATAATTCCTCCCACTGATAAAGATCATAGGTGCTTTGAGCGATTGTCGCTAAAATACCTTTTACCTGTGAATTACTTTCCTCCCTAAAACCATTCCATTGAGCTATTCCAGCTCCTGCAGAAATTCCAGCTAAAATTATTTTCCCAGGTGGGATATCTAAAAAAGGAGATTTTTGTTTTATTAAATCAATTACAGCAGCTCCATCTTCTAATGATGAAATTACTCCATTTGAATTTTCATCCGAAATAAATCTATATTCAGCATTCACAACTGCAATATTTTCATTAAGTATAGATGAAATAATTTTTTGTTGTTCTCCTTCATATAAATCTTCTTTAGTACCAAAAAGAAAAGCTCCACCATGAAAAAAAATTACAACACCATCTAACTTATTTTGATTTGGTAAAAGAATATCTAATCGATTTCTTTCGTTTAAACCATATGGAATATTTTTAAAAAACGTGAATTCACCTTGAAAAGGATTTTCTGTATTTATTCCCCCCAATTCTGATTCAATATTATTAATTCTCTGTTCATCAATATTGTATGCGATTTCACATCCAATTAAAAGAAAAGCAGAACAAATTTTTAAAATTCGATTCAAAATAATTTAGATTAACTTTTATTTTTTCTTAAAACAAGACCAGATTTAATAGGTTTGAATTCTGTTTGGTCAACTGCCAATTTTCCATTAACAAATACATATTCAATCCCATCTGAAAATTGATGAGGGTTGGTGAATGTAGCGTTATCAATTATTGTATTAGGATTAAATAATGTTATATCTGCTTTATTACCGATTTTAATTAATCCTCTATCTTTCAATCCCATTGCTTTAGCAGGTAAAAAAGTCATCTTATGAATTGCTTCTTCCATACTTAATACCTTTTTTTCTCTTACATAACGACCTAGTACTCTTGGAAATGTTCCATACCATCTTGGGTGAGGATGTCCATCTCCTAGTTTAACAAGTCTGCCGTCTGAAGCTATCATAGTTTGGGGATGTCTCATTATATTAATTACATCATTTTCATCCATAGCGTGAAAAATACAGCTTGCACCACCATTTACTTGTGCTTCTATAACTAATTCAGCTCCATTTTCTAACGAAGGAGACAGCCCTTTTGTTTTACACCAAAATTTTAAAGTTTTACCTTCTAAATCTGGCATCCATTTAACTTTTGCAAATTGAACTCTGTCTAAGTCGTCTCCTCCTCTATCATTTAAAATATTAAATATTATTCCTTTTTTTATACTATCCCTTAATTTTCTGTCCTTTAATCTTTCATTAAATGCATTATCTCCTCCAGCCCTTGCCCATGCGGGTATGAGTACTGAAATTCCAGTATAACTTGCATTGTATGGATACTGATCAAGACGTATGTCTAATCCTTTTTCCCTCGCTTTATCTACTAATTCGAGCGTTTGATTACTTTTACCCCACATAGGTTTCCCAATAACCTTATGATGTGTAAGTATTACAGGTATGGATGCTTTCTCTGAAATCAATATAGCTTCTTTAACTGCTTTTAATACTTCTAATCCTTCATCTCTTAAATGAGATGTATAAATACCTCCTTTTTCAGAAGCTTTTTTTGAAAGCTCAATGATTTCATCAACTTTAGAAAAACTACCTGGTAAATATTTTAATCCAGTTGAGATGCCAAAAGCTCCTTTATCCATTGCGTCTGAAACTAATAGTTTCATTTGATTTAATTCAGTAGGTGTTGGATCCCTGTTCTCCATATTCATAACTTTTTTCCTAATAGAATTATGACCTGCAAGAAAACCAACATTCATCCCAACTCCTTTACGATCTAAGCTGTCTAAATAAATTCCAAAAGGAACAGGTCCCCCTCCATCGGGCCCTCCTAAACTTGTTGTAACTCCTTGACGTAAGTGACTTTCACAATCTGAGTGAGTAAAAATAGGATCTAAATGAGCATGCAAATCAATAAATCCTGGAGCTACAAATAGACCTGTTGCATCAATTATTCTCTTCGCTTTTTTATTTGATAAACTTCCAATGGCTACTATCTCGTCTTGATAGATACCAATATCTACAAGAGCAGGTTCGTCTAAACTTCCATCATATACTACACCATTTAAAATAATTACATCATAAGTTGTGGAATTTTTACAATTGATTATAGAAACCAAAATGATAAAAAGACATAATATTTTTTTCATTATTTAAAATTTATTGTTTTATGTACAATAACCAAGTCTTTATTACCATTCTTTTTGATTAATGTCGTCATATATTTGTTTATAAAGTGATTGAAAAAATATAGTTGCATAATCAATTAAAGTCTGTTGGTATTCCTTTACTACTTTTGGTTGAGATTGGATATAAATCTCTTTTTTTCTTCTACTTGTCATTAAATAAATATCTTGGCTCATCTCTATTCTGGCTTTTTGAAGAATTTCTTGAATATCTTCAGCAGTAAAGTCCATTCTAGCTGAAAAAGGCAGTTTATATTCAGTTAGGCTAGAATCTGTATATTTTCCATTTTGATATATTAGTTCTACACGATATTTCTCATCTTTTACTTCAATAATAAGAGTATAATTGTGTGAGTAGTCTATATAATCAGATAATACAGTCTCGTTAGGGTTCATTAATTTATAAGCGTCTAGTACTGGAACTAACGCTTGTGCTTTTACAACTATTTTCTTAGTATTCCCATTTATATATTTTATTACATCTTCTGAGTCTTGATAAAGTAACGAAAGTGCGAAATGAATCTCGGTAAATATTTCTTCTGAAGAGAGGTTAGGTACATTGTATATCTGATAGATTTTATTTTCCATAATTGTTTGTGAATACAAAGGATATCTAATAAGTAGGTAAAATATAACAATGACTAGTTTTCTCATATCATGCAATTATGAAATAAATTTTAGTGTTGGTTTAAAAGATTTTTACAATTTAAGATTCTGGTTCATCAGATTTAGGTACTCTAAAAAACTCCTCATCTTCAGCTATCCACTTAAAATCAGTTGTTACTTTTTCAGTTGCTGGATTATAAAATACTTCCAAGTATTTTAATCGTTTTATATTTTCAACTTTAACTTGGGCTATAAATACATGAAAATTATATTTATCAAATGGACTTAAAAATGTTGTATACGAATCCCAAATTACGTTTCGGGTGAACTCAACATTAGGATAGTTCGACTCATTAAATGCACGAATTAATTTATTAATCTTCGCCACATTTATTGGAATAATTTCATTTTCGGTTAATCCTAATCTGTCTCTTTCATCAATAAATCCTTGATGCTCTTCTATAAAATCTGATAAGCTTGCTATTTTTTCTTGATTAGAAATTTCTAACTCTTTTAAATTAGGTAATAATTTTTGGTTTTCAATCTGCTCATTTAGTAAATAAAATTCTTCGTCCTCAGGTATCCATTTAAAATCTCCCGTAACTTTTTTCTCATATGGATCATATTGAACTTCTAAATATTTTAATCTATCAATATTAGCTACTTTGACTTGAACAATAAATGTATGACTATGGTAACGATCAGATGGGCTTAAGAATGTACCATAAGAATCCCAAATTATATTCCTAGTAAACTCAACTATTTTAGGGTACTTTTCTTCAATGAAAAACCTAATTCTTTTATTTATCTCTTTTAAATTTATAGGGTTGATTTCACCTTCTTCATTTTCTTCAAAGCCATTATGCTGATTAACAAAGTCCTCAATTTTTACTGTTACAATTTGACCTTGAAGCAATCCCCCAGTAAACATTAAAAACAAGAAGGTTGAAAAAAAATGAAATCTCATAATTTGCTTAGATTTAATACTAATATCAAATATAGTGAATATGATTCTTTTTAAATATTAAGGTGTTTTCTAAGTTTATTTGAAAGAGAAAAAAAATGAATTAAAGTATTATTTAATTAATATTTTAGTAAATTTCAATATCATAAACCAAGTTCATGTAAAGTAAATAACTGGTTTACGTACTAACTTAGGAATTAATTAGCTAGAGTATCTGGTTTTTTAGTTTAAAACTAATATTATGGAAATTTTACAAAAGCGTCCACCAATTTTAATTTCAGAAAACAGATCATCTTGTCCAATAAGTACATCTCTTGAAATCATTGGTGATCACTGGTCCTTGGTTATATTACGTGATTTTTTTCTTAAAAGAAATACTTTTACTGATTTTAAAAATTCACCAGAAAAAATAGCTACAAATATCCTCACTGACCGAATCAATAAACTATCGAAATATAAGTTAATTTCATATATACATCATCCAAAAAATCGTAAAATCAAACAGTATTATTTAACTGAGTCTGGAATTCAACTTTATCCACTTCTTTATGATCTTTCTATGTGGAGTAAAGATCATCTTGATATGGAATTTCATCCATTGTCTAAAGAGTGGTATAAGAATAATAAAAATAAAAAAAGGGAAGAAGTTATCAATAACGCTATATCGGCATACAAATCATTCAAAGAAAAACTGTTGAATGCATAAATAATTATAATTTTTTTAATTAAAAACAACAAATCTCGATTTTTAAAGTATGCAAAAAGATTTGGAAAAACTCATTGATGCCGAAAGTAAAGCAGCATATTTATTTAAACAAATTGAACTCCTAAATATCATTCAACCCGAAAAAACTGAAAAAGACATAAACAATTCAATTTATGAACTTGCTTTTAAGCTTTTTGGTATAAAAAAATATTGGCATAAAAGAATTGTTAGAGCAGGAAAAAATACATTATATCCATATGATGAAAACCCAGAAAACTTGATGGTGAAAGAAAATGATATTGTTTTTTTAGATTTTGGTCCAATTTTCGAAGATTGGGAAGCTGATTATGGAAGAACTTTTGTTTTGGGTAATGACCCTTTGAAAAATAAATTAAAAACTGATATAGAAAAAGCATGGAAAAAAGCATGCTCATTTTATTTCAAAAGAGAAAAAATAACTGGATCAGAGCTTTATTCGTATTGTTGCAACTTGGCAATTGAAATGGGGTGGGAATTTGGAGGTATAATTGCTGGACATCTAATAGGTCATTTTCCACACGAAAAACTTGAAAAAGAAAATAAAACAAATTATATACATACTGAAAATAACATATATATGTCCAATCCTGATAAAAAAGGAAATCAAAGGCATTGGATTTTAGAAATTCATTTTGTTGACCGAAAAAAAGAAATAGGGGGATTTTTTGAACAGTTACTTATTCCTCAATAGTAATTAAAGAATTTTGAAATAGAGATTAAAAGAATATATATTAGGAAAAGAACTGATTAATTACTTTTAAAAAACATCACCCCCCTATTAAACTTTTTCCCTAAAATACAGTCTTAGTAAAAATGATATTCTAGCTTTGTAAAACCTTTTAGTAAGGGTAAAAGACAAATATATTGGTTTATAATTTTTTCCCATTTAGGATAAACATGTATTTATTCAAGTATACCCTTCTTTCAATTTTTTTATTCTCTATTTTAAATTCCTATTCTCAAAATGAAAAAAGATTTGTAACAGTTAAAAAAATAAGTGAGGAAATTATTTTAAATGGTATTTTGGATGAAAAAGTTTGGGAAAAAGCTGACAAAGCAGATGAATTTTGGCAACAATTTCCCTCTGATTCTGTAAAAGCTACTGATAAAACAGAGGTAAAGCTTCTATATAGCGATACCCACCTATATGTAGGTGTTACAGCCTACACTGTTGGAAAAAATTACACAATAAATTCTCTTAGGCGAGATTATAGCTCAAGAAATAACGATAATGTAACTATTGAGTTTGAAACCTTTAATGACGGACAAAATGCTTTTTTATTCGGAGTTAATGCTTTTGGTGTACAAAGAGAGGCTCTTATTTCAGAGAGAGGTGTTGGTGTTAGAGGATTCAATCTGACATGGGATACTAAATGGAGTTCTGCAAGTAAATATTTTGACAATAAATATGTTGTTGAATATGCCATACCGTTTAGTTCAATAAAATATCCTGAAAATTCTAAAAGCTGGGGGTTTCAAGCATATAGATATGATTTTCAGAGTAACGAAAGAAGTATCTGGACCAATGTGGTCCAGGGTCTATTCCCAACACATATTGGATTTTTTGGAGAAATGATTTTTGAAGAACCCTTAAAAAAAAATAAAACACCTTTATATTTAATACCATATATAAATGCTCTAAATTCAAAAGACTTTAGTGATATTAAAAATGATAATTTATTTTCTTTAGGAGGAGATCTTAAAATTGCAATAGGGACCGGATTAAACCTTGATGTAACAATTAATCCTGATTTTTCAAATGTAGAGGTTGATGATGTGATTACTAACCTTACCAGATTTGAAATTACTCTTCCTGAGAAAAGACAATTTTTCATTGATAATGGAGATCTATTTGGGAGTTTTGGAAGTTTTAGAGATGCAATTCCGTTCTTTTCGAGAAGGATTGGAATAGCAAAAGATTCAGTAGGAAATACAATTCAAAATAACATTATTGGAGGAGTTCGCTTAAGTGGAAAAATTGACGAAAACTGGAGATTAGGTTTTTTAAACATCCAGAATAGTGAGGACATTAAAAACCAAATTGCATCAAATAATAATTCCATGTTTGCAATTCAAAGAAAAGTTTTTGGTGGTTCACAAATAGGAGTTTTTATAGTCAATAGAGAAACTTTTGGAAATTATGATTTTTTAGAAGCTAACGATAAATACAATCGCGTTGTAGGGTTAGATTACAATTTAGCATCTTCTAATAATAGATGGATTGGAAAATTTTATACTCATAAATCATTTAAACCAAATGATAAAGAAGGAAATCTTTCAAGTTTTGCTTCAATTTTTTATAATACCAGAGAATGGAGATTATACTCGAATACCGTTTTTGTAGATGAAGACTTTAGATCTGACCTTGGTTTTATCAGAAGAACTGGTATTATCAAAACAGGGAATAGCATTACACGAAATTTCTATCCAAAAAAAGGAAAAATAAATTCACATGGTTTTAGATTTTTACATCTCTCTTGGCTTCAACAAAATTTAAACTACTTTAAAACTGATGAATCATTTAATTTTGAATATACTCTTAGCACAAATAATCAAAATCAATTACAACTTGGATTTAATAACAAGTTTGTTTTTCTCTTCAATAGCTTCGATCCAAGCAGAACAGATGGCGCATTAGAATTACCAAGCGAAACCGATTATAATTATAATGAATGGAATTTAAATTATAGACTAAATTTTGCTAATCCATTTATTCTTAATTCAGAGTTAACCTACGGTGGGTTTTTTAATGGCACTAAATTATCCTACACCGGGACTATAGGATATAGATTTCAACCCAAATTTATTTTTACTCTACAATGGGATTATAATAAAATTAAGTTACCCAGACCATATTCGTCAAATGATATTATTCTAATTAGGCCTAAGTTTGATTTTACTTTTACTAAAAATATATTTTGGTCTACTCTAATTCAATATAGTAATCTAACAAATAATTTTGGCATAAATTCTAGACTTCAGTGGCGTTTTGCTCCATTATCAGACTTGTATCTTGTTTATAATGACAATTACTATACGCAAGAGTTTGGTCCTGTTTTTCGTTCAATAAATCTTAAACTTACCTACTGGTTGAATCTTTAATTTACAACTCAACATTTAATAATTGTCCTGTAATTTGAATCAATTGTAATTCTGAAAGTTTAGCCCTATACTTAGCAACTGCTCTCTGATTTTGTGCATTAGAAAGGTTAATTTGTGCTTGTCTAAACTCTATTGCGGTAATCGAACCTAATTTATATTGCGCTTGCGAGCGCTTAAAATTATATGTTGCAGTCTCGACTTGTTTTTTTTGGATTTCATAAATCTCTTTTGTATTTCTATAATTTTGAAATGAATTTTCCAAATCTCGCTCAAAACTCAACATTGCTTCTTGTTCGACTAATATTTGATTTTCAAAACTCAATTTTGCATTCTTTGTACGAATCTTTGTTCTCCCTCCGTCAAAAAGATTCCAATTCAAACTAGCACCTACACCCAAAGAATAGGTTGTATTATTTGTCCCTGGGAAAAAAGCAGTTGCTGGGCTTTTATTTAAATTCCATCCATAAGAGCCAACTAATCCAACTGTTGGTAGATATCCTGATTGACTAATTTTTATATCATAAGAATTGATTTTACTATTTCGTTTCTGTTTTAAAATTTCAACATTATTTTCATTAGCAGTTTCCAACCAAGATTGAATTTTTATATTATCAATAAATTTTAAGTCTAACTCAACATCAAAATTTTGATTAATGGGTTGATTCATAAGCAAATTAAGATCGCGTTTATAATTATCTAATTGCTGATTTGCCTGAATCAAACTTATACTATCATTTGTTACATCAACTTGGGCATTTAAAACAGAAAGCTTATTCCCTTGTCCATATATAAATGCAGTCTGAGCTCTTTTTTGACGTTCCTTAGAAATGTCTAAATTTTCCTTAAAAATCTTACTTGACTCAGTAAATTGAGCTATATTAAAATATACCTCAAAAAGTTGAAGCATTGTAAATTCAATAGTTTCTCTTAATTGTAATTCACTTAGTGCATATTGCTCTTTTAACTGCTTATAAATATATTTTCTCCCCATACCATCAAAAAGAGTATAGTTTAAATTTACCCCTGCATTAAAACGTTGGGATTCTTGACCTTCAAAAATCCGGTTTGGTATAGGATTGCCCTTTTCATCAAATTGATCTGGAAATGCAATTTCTGAGTCAGATCCTACATAATTACTCCCCCCTGATAAAGAGACAGTTGGCAAATATCCTGAATTTAAAAAGCTACTATTATTTTTTTGAATTTTTGTTGTATTTTTTGATACTTGAATACCAAAATTATTTTCTAATGCTAGATATAGTGCTTGTTCCTTGGTTAGTTTTTCTTGTCCTTTCAAAATCAAATTTAACCCAACAATAAAGAAAACTATAATAAATTCCTTGTTCATAGTGTTCGAGTTTTTGAGTTATTCATCTCGTCCATTTTTTGCTCTTCTTTCTTTTCAATTATTGCTCTTTCCACGATCTCTTTAGATGGATAGTTACCCGAAATAAGCCATTTAAAAATTACTTTTATATCATTATTCAACGATATAAAAATTGGTAAAAGTATTAGTGTTAAAAGCGTAGCAAAAGCTATCCCGTAGGAAACTGAGATTGCCATAGGTTTTAACCACTGTGCTTGTCTACTTTTCTCTAAAAGTAATGGTGTAAGCCCAGCAACAGTTGTGGCAGTAGTTAGAAAAATAGCTCTAAATCTAGATTTACCTGCATTAATTAGCCCTTCATTAAAACTAAAATTTTGTTTCAAATTATTATTAAATTTCCCAATTAAAACTAGGCCATCATTTACCATTATACCAATAAGTGCAATTACACCTAATAATGATAGAATATTTACCGGAAAGCCATGCGCCCAATGACCCCAGGCTACACCAATTAAACTTACTGGCATTAATAAAAATAGTAA
>CETE01153939.1_pt1 | contig 30602 bp, 23 predicted proteins | sample 531241 | NCBI WGS metagenome assembly CETE01 (sample SAMEA2622336, study PRJEB7988) | marine metagenome | biome: marine biome (ENVO:00000447); feature: deep chlorophyll maximum layer (ENVO:xxxxxxxx); material: "saline water (ENVO:00002010), including plankton (ENVO:xxxxxxxx)" | depth 30 m
TCCGCCATCCGCTTCAACTTCATCAACATCATATGTCTCCATCATGTCTTCAGCTTCGAGCTCTTCTTCATCTTTCTGTTTCATTATAATCCATCCGAGCAGTAGAACAAGTCCAACCAGTGCGAGAAGACCACCACTCTCCCTGTTCGGAACAATGTCTTCCAATGTCAGATCTGACAGTGACTTAGGGACGTACTCGTCTTCTGTCGAAAGTACGGTAATCACGTAGTCTCTCTCTGCGCAAACATGCACGGCATCACAGGCCTGCATTGTGATTCTAATTTCCCCCTCTTCATTCCAAGTCTCCGGATTCCAGTCCCAGTCATTCTTGTAATTGCCGTCGCCGTTTGAGTCCATGCTCGAATCCAAGTCCCATCTGACTACTAATTCACCAGACAGACTTCTATCCCTGTCATTTGTGAAGTCCCCGTCCCCATCAGAGTCGATGGACGCATCGGAATCCATCCATGCTACAAGCCCGTCCTCCAAATCCTGATCAAAGACACTGTAATTCAAATAAATTGGATCGCCCATATTCACATAATCTGAAGATATTGGGCTTTCCGTAAGAATCACCGGAGACTTGGAAACGAGTACCTGAATGGAAGTACTGTTAGTCTCCCCTCCTTCGAATCCGTCTACAACGGTCAGAGTTACCGTGTATGCCCCCGGTATCGCGTATTGGTGCCAAACTACTCCACCTTCAACTTGGGGACTTGCATCTCCGAAGTCCCAAATCCATCTGGTGATCCCGTTCCAATCTGGATTTTCCATATCCATCGATGATTTTCCGACAAAGGCGGGATCAGAGTCATAACTACCAGACCCATCGAATTTGATGAAACTCATCGGAGACACAAACACACCGCCTCCTTCCATTTGAGGGACCTGCCAGATAACTTGTTCGATATCAGTCGGCTCACGCTCCAATATCGTACCGTTAACATTCGGGCAAGAAAAATCTATCATAGGAACGGGTAGTGGATTTTCTATTCTCAGACTAAATGATTTTTCAGCAGAGGAAAGTCCAAGTGTGTCAATGACTCTTAGTGATACCGTGTATAGGCCTGGTTCCGTGAAAGTATGACTTACTGATGTGGAATTCTCAATCGTTCCAGACAAATCTGAGATGGACCAAATGGAGGAGAGTTGGGTTGAATCCCCATCTGGGTCAAAAGAGTAACTGGTAAAGGTGTATGTCGTGTCGACCGTACCATCAACCGGCCTGGAGAAGACTGCAACCGGTCGTTGGTTGATCACGTTAACCTGAACAACAGCGGACGTTGAATTCCCATCATCGTCAATGACGGTCAACCCCACGTTCTTGAGTCCCGGAGTCAACCATCCAACTACAGGATTGGCTAGTTCAGATGTCAGTTGCGAGAAATCTGAGGTCATTGTCATACCCCCGCCGTCAAGATTAACACCCTCCTCAAAGGTCCATTCGTAGCTTACAATCATCCCGTCACTATCAGCGAATAGTGTGGGGAGGTTCAGCGGGGTCAAAGTGTAAGTCTGTAGCTGGCCGTCGAATACCTGTTGGGGGACTCTGTTTAGCACCTTGATAAAGATAGTATGCTCAACATCGTGAATACCGTCGCTAACCATGAGTGAAAGAGAGTAGATTATGCCCTCTGCACTTCCATCTACCCACGAGTGACTGGACTCATACAATCCGATTCCAGATTCTATTTCCCCATCCCCCCAGTTCCACTCGAAGTAGAGCTCCTCAATTGGGAGATTGTCAGTTGTTCCAAGTGCAGAGAACATTACTTGTTGGTTGGTCATCAGAACCAGCTCATCAGAGACTACGACCCCCTCAACAGAAATTTCAGGGATCGGGTCGCTTGTATCTTGCACTTCCACGGACCATGTCTGCGGTTCGGAGTAGTACCCACCTTGGTCCATTACAGTCAAAACCACGGGGTAGACCCCAGGCTCTAGAAATTGGTGAACCGGATTTTTGAGTGTGGATGATACATTGTTTCCGAGATCCCAGAAATATGCAATGGGAGTTTCATTGTTTGAGAAAGAGCCGTTTTCCATCCCGAAACCCCATTCGTCGTAACCCGATCCAAACATATTCACTGGAAGCCATGTCTGGGTAGAATTAACAGAGACAGAAATTGAAGCGACTGGCTCCATGTTGGCTAATTCCATCGGCAGTGAAAACGCTTGGTCTACCAGAGATGATGTAACGTCCCTGATCCCGATCCCGAAGGTCCATTCGGACGTGTAAGGGGGGGTGAACCAAACACTCTTTTCTGTGGCGATGCTATTTCCTGCAGTTACCGAGAATATTTTTGTGTCAACAAGCGAGTTATTTGAGAAGGCGTCCACTGAAACTTCCAGTATCTCAAAGAATGAGTTGGAAACAATATCCAAATCTATCTGGACGCTATCAGATAGGCCATCCCCGTCTCTGTCAAAACCTTCTATTGTGTCTATCGAAACTTCAGCTGGGTCGGTGACCAACATAGCTTGAACGGTGACTGTAGCGGTTGGATAGCTCCCAGTTGTTATTCCACAAGTAGCGTAATTGTAATCACAATCATCCACAGATGACTCGTACCATGTTGTCATCCAAACCTCGTCCACGTCTGAACCGAATCCGTGAATCAAGCCAGTAATCGACCCAGTTACTTGGTCGACCCTCATCCTGCTCATCGACCAACTTCCAGTACTACTGTCTCTAGCAAGTATGGCTCCTTCGAATCCGAACTCTGATGGTTGGGCCATTATGTTCAGAGGGGCGCCAGATCCTTGATTGAATTTGTAGGCCCTCATGCCCCAACCCTCCAGTTCCTGTAGAGGGCTGGTCCATGGATTCACCCATTGATCATTAAAGCCACTCATCTGTACCTTGCATATAAATGCGGAAATGCATCCTGTGCTCAAGTCTAGATTCGAGAAACCAAAGGCACCTTGATCGCTGTCTATTGCAACAGCAAGAGTGAAGTTGGCAAAAATATCACTCATCGTTGTTCCGATGGGCGTCGAGCCAGGAGGAGGGTTTGACGCTAAATTTTCTATGGCGCTACCACCGGTATCAGTGTTAGCAACCAATGTAGAGATGGATGAGGCTCCACCGAGCTTGTCCGAAAGATACATCATGAATAGGAATCCAGCACCATAATCGGCAATTCTCTGGTTCCACCATCTCACACTCATGTTGGAATTCTGAGACCATGCATTAGCATGCCCCGTGAGAGTGTTGGTAACTCCAAAACACAAATATGCAGCCATATCAGCGGCACCCTCGTCTATCCAGATGAACTCAAAGGGGTCCCTCGCATTGTGCAGGAGATGTTGGAACTCGTGGGCAATTATTGTGTTCCTCCAACTTAAATCATCGATATCAATGAATAGCGAATCTGTGGAAGAAGAAAGTCCAGGAACGAAATATCCCCCAATTCCTCCGGATCCATCAATCGAGAAGATGACTATCTCTATCTGGCAGTTGTTGTCGACATCAGGTGCAGTTCCAAAGTAGCTGGTCACCGTTGGGAAAATAGTGGACTCCCACGTCGATGCAATGTCATTCAGGGTCGTGGAAGGTATGACTTGCCCATCTTCGACAATTATGGCTGAGTTACTGGAAATCTTCTGGACTGTGGCCGAGATTGTCCCTCCGGCAGTTGCTATATCGTCTGTATCTCCAACGGCCCATGCATTGTCACAATTTCTTGTCATGCTTCTTGAATTGAGGTATGATTGAGAAAAGGGCAGGACAAGGTCCGGATATCCTTCGCCTCTCCATTGCGATTTCAGGAAACCGGTTGCTGAATATATAGGAACTGGAGATGTGGAAAAGAGATATTGCTTACCATCAGTCGCTGGATCAAACTCGCCGAGATCTCCAACAACGCTATCTGGACTGCTCTCGGGAGCATTACCTGCGAGGGCAATTGGTGACATACTCGTCAAAACCAACAGAACAACGAGTGCGACAGCACTTTTGGATGAATATCGCCCTGCCCGACCTAACATTCTCAACACTCCGTGTAGTAACTATACTCAAACGATTCTAAGACGTATTTTAACACCGATGGAGCATCGTTCATACATGAGTCGTGCGGGGGGAGGCAGTTTAATGCTGGCCTCAGTAATATTATTGGGCATATTTTTGCCCATATTTCAGGCCGAATCGGCTTCTATTTCAAGTAGTTCTAGAGAACATGAAATCGTTTTACTGAGTGAACATGACCATGATGAATCCGCATTCACACAAGGTCTAGAAATGTACAATGGAAGTATGTATGAAAGCACGGGTTTGTACGGCAGTTCATCCCTTAGGGAAGTGGATCCATGGACTGGACGAGTAATTAGGTCAGTTTCTCTTGACAACTCAATTTTTTCAGAGGGAATTACAGTGTATAATCACACCATTATTATGCTAACGTGGAAGAGTGAGATTGCTTATGTTTTTGATATTCAAAACCTCTCAGTCATTTCTTCTTTTAATTACGAGGGCGAGGGTTGGGGGATTTGTTACAATGGAGAATCCTTGATAATGTCTAATGGGACATCATCCATATCAGTAAGAGACCCGGAATCATTTGAAGTATTGAGAGAAGTTTCAGTGTCTGATGATCTCGGGAATAAAATCAACAAAATAAACGAGCTTGAATGTATTAACACGGTTGAAGGGCCAAGGGTTCTGGCGAATATTTGGCAAGATGATAGAATTGTTCTATTCGATCCATCCAACGGCTCTTTATTGGGTGATTTTGATGCCTCAATTTTCTCTTCAAAACACAGTAACGGGGTCAATAATGTCTTGAATGGAATAGCGTTCCACAACTCTACCGAATTTTGGATAACCGGGAAAAATTGGTCGTCTATGTACCTCGTATCAATGACAAATCTCTCTGGGACTGAGGAAAACAACTGTTTCGTGGGATGCGATGAAAATGACAATATGGCCCTGACCCCGATCCAACTTGCACTCCTGCTGGCATTCATATTTTCCATTGCCTTCTACTCACTTAAATCTAAGACTGACGGCGCTAAGGAGCATCAATTTGGTGAATCCTGTAATCGGCATGATGAACAGCTTAACACTACACGGGCAGGTCAGAACAAGGGGGGTGAGCACGGTTATTGACCGAGGAGAAGATGAGATTGACGGAATTTCCGGTCTTGAAATGTGGCTCTCGGATCTTTCCACTGACTCAGCAACTAGGAATTTCGGGGCGGCATTACTCGGAATCGGCGGAATTTTAGGGATTATAATTGGGCTAATGCTAATCTCTGGGAATGTGAGCGATATATTGTCCGGCCAGATGGAAGAGTCGGGAGGGACTGCTGATATCGATGGGATTGTTATCTCCGAGCTAGTTGGCAACACATCTGGGGGAAACGGGGTTGAAGGGGTGAAAGTCACCCTGTTCGATGAGGAAGGATTGGAAGTGGGCACTTACTCGACTGATTCAGGAGGGAGATTCTCGATTAGCGATGTCCCCAGAAGGACAGTATCGCTAGAGATACAACATCCGGGTAATGTAACTGTTCAGATTTCGCTGGTTCCCGGAGATCACTCCCAGATTTCTGTAACATTAGTGAAGGGAGATGGAATCAATCCGATCGATATGGTAGGAGAAAGCCACCTCGGAGAATCCGTCATTATAGCCACGGTATTCGCAGTTTTTGCCCTACTAACAGGGGTTGCGGGAGTTGCGGGTGCATTGGAGGCCAACAAGGGAGCAAGCTACAAGAAAACATGGTGGCTAGCATTCTTTAGCCTCTGGAGCGGGGGGATGATTTTTGTCGGGCCCCTTTTCACTCTCTCTGGAATGGGCCTGGTGGGACTATCCAGAAATCAATTCTATGACGTTTACTCGAAGGAGGATTAGTCATGTATCTGATAACCATAGAGGGCGGAGATGGGAGCGGAAAGGGACTCGCCACCAAAGTGGTTTCTGAAGTTATGAAGAAAGAATTCCCTTTCAGTTCCGTCAGTGTCACTGGAGAGCCCAGAAGGGACCATCCACTCGGGAGACTGGCTATTGACTCAGTTAGGAGGAAGACTACCACCCCCGAGAATGAAGCAGGACTTTTTGCAGCTGATAGAGTCGATCACTCACACGGATGGATTTTACCGAGATTGGAGGCTGGAATTGGTGTGGTAAGTGAAAGGAATATCCACTCATCTTTAGTTTATCAGGGAATTGTCGGAGGACTTGGTGTAGACAGAGTTGCACATATGAATTCCGCCGCATTAGTTCCAGACCTGTGTATTTGGGTTGATTGCGACCCTGAGGTAGCGCTTAGTAGAATAAAGAGTGGAACCCTAAGGGCACACTCGGACAAGGAGGAATATTTCGAAACTAGCGTACTACAGGAGGAAATTCGAGAGGGATACAAAAAATTACTTTCGGGTGAAGTGGAGATGCCAACGCCATTTGATATGGGCGCCATAATAGGGCCTGTGTTAAATGAGAGCTCCGAGGATGATTTCAGAATGAAGCTAAAATCTCTTGTCAGGAATTTCATGCACTCTCGGCCAGAGCCGGTCAATGTCCTATCAGAAGAAGTCGATAAAAACCTAGTCAGGTCCTTGATTAAATCTTCAAGGGGCCAATCAACACTAGAGGGGCTTGGTGTGAAGCCTTCCATTAGAGAAGAAGACTGGTTAGCCGGCGAGGCCCCTTGGAGAGTTCTCAAGAATTTCCAAAATTATCACTCACAAGTTCTGGAGATTTCACGGGATGGTGAAAGGGTAGATGTTCCAAAACACGTTTTGTCCCATTCAATTTCTTCAATCTGTGGTACTCTCTCTCTTATGAGATCGGCCGATATCCGGGAACTCCGAAAATCTCTGGGACCTGTCAGGTCAGTTTCAGAGAGGCATACACAGACCATTGTTAGATACCTTAGTGAAAAACTCGGATGCGTCCATCAGCATAAGTCCCTCATCGGAAGAGAGGCCCCTCGTTCTCAGATGAAAGAAGAGTACCGATCTTTCGGAAGATTAGCTATTTCAGTGTGGCCTTTGAAAGAAGCTTTGATTAAGTGGCAAAAGAGAAATCCTAGGACACACATCAGGTTCGCGATGGGACAGATAGTCAAGTCTGGGAATCACGTAGTTGCAATAAATTCCACAATTGAAAGAATCTCTATACTTGGGTCCGGTAGTTCTCTGTTTGAGGCTCCGTCCAACGAAAATGACCTTGTATCATGGTGGTCTCATAAATCAGACTGATCAATCAGAGCAAGTCTGGAATTAGCTGGAAGAATTACCGAGGATGGGGACTCAAATAATCCCGGTTTAGAACATAATGCTGAGCAGACGAACCACCCCAGGACGAATCCTGCGATGAATCCAGTAATCACTCTGACAGGGTTGGTGGATTCATAATCAGTTAGTAGTTGGGTAAAACCATCAATTGCTATGGGTAAAACCCCCAAAATAACAAACAGAACCACTAATCTCATCCTATTATCAGTTAGATAAACAGACTCTATTGATTCATCATCAAACACGGAAAGGAACGAATCACGAACAGTCCATCTGTTGTACCCCCTTAACCTGAAGAACAAACAACCCATAAAAAATCCTGAAAATATACCTATGTCCCTAGTGCAAACTGGCATCTGGTTTCCATTCAAGCTCCAAGACCTGTCATGTTTCTGATGACAGTTTATATCCCCGAATGCATATACAAATCCATAGACAGGATTCAGCTCAGACCACGAGAAAGAGCCTCCATGAGCGGATTGATTGTGGCCCAATTTGCCATTCTCAGGATGGTCCTCATTTCCCCAACTGCCGTCATTCATGTAATCTATAGCGTTAGCTCTTCCGGATAACTCGGGAACGCTCCCTTCCTCAAGCATCAAAGGAGAGACAAAGAACATCAATAGGAGCAAGCCAGAAACTATCCCTAACATGGAAGACAATTTGATTTCTCGGTCCCGTTCCTTTCTGCCATTTTTCAGAATTCCCTCCTCCACATTGTCGAGAGAGCCATTCTTTAGCCCCTCTTTGGCCATTGAACCAGCTTTCAACACGCACGCTGCAACAGCCACTGATCCTGCAACTAGAACAATGGGCGAGTCATCAACCAACCCTCCGATGAAACCTTCTTGTTGGCATACGATGCACACGCTAAAGCCAACAATTCTTCGCAAATCAATGTATCCCCACCCACTAACTCTTGAACGATTACCACTTACGAATAGTGTGACAGACATATCGACCAGGGATGCCATATCAATCTCTTTAGTGGCAGGATCGATGGTAGGTACGATGGCAGTATTTATCTCAATTTTCGCGACGGGACTAGAAAATCCAAACATCTCATTTTCTTTGAGGACGGGACTTATTGCTGGATCGACAGCTACAATTTTGATCCTCGCTTTCGCGATTTACAGGATAAATGAAATTTCCTCGAGGGGTGATTTCAGAGAGGTTAGGAGAAAGGAGGAAACGGAGTTCCTAAAAATCGTTCTTTTACCAATTGCAGAAAGAACTAGCTCCCTGGGAATGCCATGGGATGTGAATCGTAGGATTAGGAGAGAAAGAGGTGTCCTAGTGGTCGATTTATTGGGACTGGACCCTCCAAGCGCCTCCGTGTTAGCAGAACGCCTCATTGATGCTCGCAATGGTCTCAGAAGAGTTAAACTTAGGACTGGCGTAATTGGAAAAGAATACGACACAAGATATGATCCGGGAGTTAGAGAAGCCGTTTTACAGAAACTGAAAATAAACGCAGAGAGGGTAAATTGGCAAGTTATTCAGAAATCCTCATCGATCACACTTAGGCCAATGGGTGAACCTCCCAGTCTCAGGTTGTGGATCACCAGATTCGCTATTTTTTCAGTTCCGGTTACCCTCGTGATGGCACTCGCATTCAGGGACCTAGCTGGAGACGGACTTGAGACTCAAGGAATTTTATTCGGAGCTTCTTGCGGGCTTTTGATCTCGGCTTTAGCCGCTACTTACAGAGACCGCTCTTCTTAATCTCCAAGCTCTTTCAAATCGTCTTCTAACTCGGATATTAACCAACCATGCATCAAATCCCCTCCCATTTCTGAGAGAGTCGAGTTTAGGAATGCGGCAATTAATGTACTCTTGGACTCACTGGGTGACATCCCTCTGGATTCTAGATAAAACATTTGATTTTCATCGACAGGGCCACTAGCTGTTCCATGGCCACAGCCCACTACATCGTGTTCTGAGACCTCCAACTCAGGAATGGAGTCTGCTTGTGCATTTCCGGAAAGTAGTAGGTTACTGAAAAGCTGTGCCGCATCTGCACCATTTGATCCCTTAGAAACCCGTAACATTCCAGTTCCAACTGTCTTACTACTTCCGCCACAAGCAGAATTCCAGTCAAGCCGGCTGTATGTTTCTGGCGAGTCGTGATAAATTTCAATGTGGTGGTCTAGGCTCATATTGCCTGCTGACAATATGGAGCCAAGAACGTTAAGAGATCCCCCAGGTCCATGCATTCGATATCTTAAATCAGCCTTTGTTATCGTAGATCCGGACGAGACTGTACCAGACTTGAACTGGGAGTCTCTAGGAATTGAAATCGACTCCACCCTGAGTGTAACGCCCCTAGACATCTTATTGACGAAGACATCATTACAAACCGATCCTTCTCCAGTTGAGCCCGTCCTCAATAGACCAAACCAATCACAGTCCCCTCTTACCACGGTGACCAATTGGAACTCAGCAAGCCTTCCAATTTCCAAACAGAAGTGAGCCGCACAAAAGTCACCACTGGCCTGTATATCGAGGACGAGTGGCGTCGATGACCTAAATTTAGGGCTCACCGATAAGGTGAATTTTGAGTTCTTGGTAACTTCTTGAAGAAAGCTCTTGGTGATGATTTCCTCATTCGGCAGTCCTTGAGATTCGGTTTGACTTTGAACGAGTGTAATTCCTTCGGGTAGAGGACTTCCATCAATTGTCTTCAGGATTGCCGTCGGCGCTGAAATAACATCGGGTATCTCTCTGACATCGCCGGTGGGGTGAACCTTCTTCCATGAGGTGTATCTCCAAAGATGGTTGGCTCTGTCTGGCATCTCAGAGGACAAGTATACTGAAGCAGGATCCATGTGCGAACACTCAGCCTATGCTTCCTTCCATTTCAAGTGACATTAGCTTGTTCAGCTCTACTGCATATTCCATCGGCAACTCTCTTGTAAATGGCTCGAAGAAACCATTGACAATCATTCCGAGTGCCTCTGCTTCAGTGTGCCCCCTGCTCATCAAGTAGAACAGCTGTTCATCTCCAACCTTCGAGACACTAGCCTCATGCTCGCAATGGGCAGTGGAGTTGGCAATCTCCATCGTCGGGTAAGTATCAGTTCTACTTTCTTCATCTAGTATTAGAGCGTCACAGACAATGTTCATTCTGCAGTTCTCTGCTTTCGGCATTACTTTGGCCATGCCTCTGTATGACCCTCTCCCTCCATCTTTGCTTATGCTCTTGGACAGGATATTACTAGTGGTGTTGGACGCAAGGTGGTGCACCTTGGCACCAGCATCCTGATGTTGACCGTTTCCAGCGTAAGCGACGGAAATTACCTCTGCATGGGACCCTTCTCCCTTGAGGATAACTGCTGGATACTTCATGGTCAATTTACTGCCGATGTTCCCATCTACCCACTCTATCTTTGCATTTTCATGAGCCACTCCCCTCTTAGTTACCAGATTGTAGACATTGTTGCTCCAATTTTGTACAGTGGTGTACCTGATATGAGCACCTGGGAGGGCAAGCAACTCAACTACAGCGGAGTGCAGTGAGTCTGTTGAGTAGGTTGGCGCAGTGCATCCCTCTACGTAATGAATGCTACTTCCTTCATCCGCTATGATTAGCGTTCTTTCGAATTGTCCCATGTTCTTGGCGTTAATTCTGAAATAGGCTTGAACAGGCATTTCAACGTGAACCCCCTTGGGGACGTAAATGAATGATCCTCCTGACCAAACCGCGGTGTTCAGGGCGGAAAACTTGTTGTCACCGTATGGGATAACACTGCCAAAGTACTTCTTCACAATATCCTCATGCTCCCTCAGTCCAGTGTCCATATCCAAGAAAATGACCCCTTGTTTCTCTAGGTCTTCTCGGATACTGTGGTAAACAGTTTCGGATTCATACTGTGTGGTAACTCCTGAGAGCCATTTCTGTTCAGCTTCAGGAATTCCAAGGCGATCAAACGTGTTTCTGATGTCATCTGGAACATCATCCCACGAGCTACCTATTCCTTCTGAGGATTTTAGGAAATAGCATACTTTATCAAAATCTATCTCCATTAATTCATCGGTATTTCCCCAGGTGGGCATCGGCCTCTTCATGAAATGCCGGTATGCCTTGACCCTAATCTCGGTCATCCACTCGGGCTCATTTTTTATCTGAGAGATGTCTCTGACAACCTTTTCAGAAAGTCCAAAATCAAATCTTATCGTGGAGTTTTCTGGGTCATGCCATCCCGCTTTGTAGTCGCCCACAGCGTCTCTGGCGTCACTGCCCTCGCTCATTCGAAAACCACTCCTTCAGCTATTTGTCCCTCCAACCAGTCGTATCCGTTATCCTCCAGAAGGTTGGCGAGAGACGGACCGCCACTAGCGACTATCTTTCCTCCAATCATAACGTGGACCCTATCAGGATTTACGTGCTCCAAGATTCTGGAGTAATGAGTAATAATCAATGCCCCGTTGTCGGTCCCTCTGACAACTGAGTTTATTCCCTTGGCCACAGTCCTGATTCCATCAATGTCCAACCCACTATCAGTCTCGTCTAAAACCGCTAGTTTTGGCTGAAGAAGCATAAGTTGGAGAATCTCAAAGCGCTTTTTCTCCCCTCCACTGAAACCGTCATTGACATATCTGGACAAAAACGACTTTGGAATGTCTAACTCTTCCATGGCCTCGCTTAGCTTCTTCCTGAAGTCAGCCCCTCTTGCTTCCTCCTCGCCCCTAACGCTCGAAACAGATTTTCGAAGAAAGTTACCCACTTGAAGTCCGGGAATAGATTGTGGATATTGGAAAGACAAGAAAACTCCTTCCCTGGATCGCTCCCATGGCTCCATTTCTTGTAAACTATCCCCGTTTAGCAGGATTTCTCCTTCTTCGATCTCGTATGCCGGATGTCCCATTATCACATTGGCAGTAGTGGTTTTACCGCTACCATTTCTGCCCATTATGGCATGAATCTCTCCCTTGGGTATTCTCAAATCAATTCCTTTCAGGATGGGGGTCCCCTCAATTCCTACTCTCAGCCCCTTGACTTCAAGAATGGCCTTATCATCTGTGGACACGCTACCCCTCGGTCTCCGGTGGACTTCGAGCCTTTTGAATGTGTGTGGCAGACCGTGGTATCCCGATTAGCATAATTCTAAAGTGGCACCCTAATCGTAGGGCATGGATTCTACCAAACCTGAGGCTGACGACCTGGTAAAGTTGTACGGCTCCCAGATTGAAGATCAGATGAGGATTGAAGCCCTTAAAAGAATCGAATCAAATCATGACAAGGCAGAATTAGAGAGGCTCAGAGGACTATCACTGGTTAATCTAATTGAAACAGATGACCCCGTTACCATACCTGCCCTAATGGCTAGACTGGGTACGGTTAGGGCCGCGTTGGATGGACATGGGGGAGGACTAGTCCTGGCTAACTGGGAATACTCAAACGATTTATCCCACAGTAAGGCATTATCCCTGGTGATCGACCTCGATGGCGCCTGCGTTTCCTGTGGGGCAGCACCGGGTACATTGAAAGGGATTCAAGACGATTTATTGATGGACCCGGAGATTGAAAGGGTAAGATTTTCTTCTGGAATGCTAGAATGGTTTGATGATATTCAAAAGGAATTTGTACTAAAGTTTGGAGGAGTGACCTTCGTCTGAGAGAATGGACAACAGGATTTCTATCGAATCGTGAGAAATTCCTAGGACCGTGACCTCTTTCCCCTCAACAAGACAACAATACTTCCCAGCTAAACCCGCCAAATCGTAGCCTCCTGCCTTTCCTTTCCAAGACCCAGACGAGACAAGCTCTTCTATAGAGACATGGTCCAAATCGGTAAATTCAACTGTGGCGGAACTGGTGTGGTTTGTTTCCAACCATCCCCCTTCGATCATAGCCCCGCCGTCCGCAGTTCCTGGCGGGAGCAATATGGATGTGGATGTCCAAACCTTATGCCTCCTTCCGGAAAGCCTGAGGAGAAAACTGGTCGCCCCAAGATTATCCTTTGGCTTACCAAGTGAGAGTCTTGAATCATCTGGATCTTCTATAATCGTATCTGATACCAAAATCAGATCGTATTTTTTTCCGCCACTATCCTCCGAGATCACCTGTTCAATACTAGCATTTTTTGCCTTATCCTTGCAGATTATTTCGACCTGTTTGTTAACATTCAGACCTTGACGGGCCTCAATTTCGGATGTCAATAGGGGTCTTGAGTCAATCTCGACTCCCAGTGTCGAGAGGTTTTCAACGAGCCATTGATACCGTCTTTTGGACTTGGATGCCAGCAATATCCTTAGCATGTCAAACTAACTCTATCTTTTCCCCACATACCGGGCACTTAGACCTGCTCACTCCAGCTTCAACCTCGAATATGGATTCGCAATATTGGCAGGCTATCCTTCTGTTAGTGGATATGGTGGAAGCTGGAATTGGCGACGGAGGCAGATGCTTAGGAACAGGTGGGGAGATACCGACTGGACCCCCAATTTCAGGGAGACTCGCCAGCACAGACCCCTCTTTGGACCTGTACTCCCTCCTCCTCCTCCTATCTGAAGAGGCCCGGGTCTCGGGCATCGAATTTTCTTCGACCAGCTCTACATCTGAGGATCTGATTGGAATGTCAGTTTCCTCGATAACATCAACTACATCCTCTTCCAATATCACAGAACCAGTTACCTTTTTCCGACTCTTTCCACTTGCCCAATGAATCGCCCTGGTGGCCATTGTTAGGATTACTATCAGGCTCAGAACAATTGTGACTCCTGAGATTCCAATAAGAATTACATTGAAATTCCTCTCATCGAGACCAGTGTATTCTCTGACCTGATCAAGAATGGTTCCCTTCGATTTCTCGGGAGAGGAGTCATCCACTAAAGCTCTAATCTGCCATCCGGTGGGTGAGGTCTGTAAAATGACTGCATCGCTGTCTATCGGGGACCTGCTGGATATTACGATTCTGCCGAGCCCCAACCGGTCAGATATTCCAACCCAGCCCTCTTCCGGGTTGATCATCCCATACTGCATTTGTGGACCGCTCGGCCCGACGAAGTCGAAGAACAGCTGGACCCCTCTATTGGTTTCCAACAGTTGTATGTAGCTCAGACCTCTGGCCGGAGTTCTGACTTCGCCGTCCCCTATTGGGAGGAAGGAGCTGTCAACTATTACTGTGACTAATTCAGAGTCTTGATCATACCCTTCTCCCCATGATGCAACGATCACTTCCTCTCCCGAAATTTCTGAAACTGAAATAACTGGAGCGAATGAATAGTCCCCAATCGACTTTCTGTATGACCATGAAGTCTGCTCGGGTAGTCCATGGGAATACCATAGTCCGAGCCTATCAATTCCAGTTGAGTCATTTCTGGTGTCCTGATACAAAATATGACCGTCTTCATCCCCCAATCCCACGGCAACTGGGTCAGTAACTCCCGATACAACGTCCAAGTTACCGACTACCTGCGGGTTGATGATCCAATCAGTAGACTTGGTAGGGGATTCAGATTTGGCCATGAATACTGCAATATTGTCGTTGTAAGATCCTGGATTGATTTCATGATGGTATCCAGCCACCAATATCTCAGGGCCGTCAATGTCCATCCCAATGCCCCAATATTTTCCGTCAGAAAGCAAAATTGGATCCATTATGTCTTGTATAGGGGTCATAAGACAGCTTGAGTCGATAGTGGTGTAGCTAACTGTCTGTTGGAAGAAACCCAAATTATCCAAATATCTCCGTGTCCATACCACGTGCGCCAATCCGTCATCTGACGACACAGCTACGATATCTCCCGACCATTTCTCTTCCAATACATTCGAGCATGCAGTCAACGCCTTGTTGCTCCCTAGTCTGTAGAGTCTAAGGTCGTCATCTTTGTTTGTGATTACGACCCCACCTTCGTCGGTTAATTGAACCAGCTCTACGGGAACTTCACCTGTCGAGAAGCTGGCAGTGCGTGGCCCGGTTAGGGTAGTTTCATCGATTAAAATCGTTGATTGTATCATGTTGTTCGACCAATCCAAATCTGAAAGAGATGCCCCAGTTACGCTTATCCTGAGATTGACAGGGCCCGAGGAATTCTCCAAATGTGCGAACGAGATTTGCGATGAACCTTGGCCCATGACCAAGGTAACCGGGCTCGAGGAAACTGCTTCCCAGCCGATGGAATTCCTAATTTCAAGGGTAGCCTCAATATCCCGAGCGTCGCTAGACCCTAGATTGTCCACCCTAGCGGTGATTAGAAATTGCTCATTGGGTCTTGGAACAGGGGGTTCGGTCCTTACCGCTCCCTCTCTGAAGGACAAATCGACCCCCTGAGGTCTTTCCAAAACGGGGAATTCAACAGTCTGCTCGTTGTCTCCTTCATCTATTTCGTCAATCTCATTTGTTGGATCTAAGGAAACCGTGAGGGAGCGTTCTCCTAGATTCAGGGGATTCCAGTAGAGGATGATTTCCACAATGTCTCCGCTTCCGATGCTCGGTATGACAAGCTCGTCCTTTCTTGCTCCGTTTTCCTTCAGATAAATTGTGACCTCTGTCGCATCCAGATCCCCGTCATTCCTTACCTCACAACTAACTTCTAGGAACGTATTTACGTAGGTCTCAGAAACCGGCAAACCATACTCGCTGATCGAAATTCCACTGCGAAAAATCAGATCGGGTGCCGGGGGGTCATTGTCAACTTCCACAGTCCTCCGAACTTCTTCTGAGAAAATTCCATCACCACTCACCACCCTCACGGATATACGGTAAAAACCATCGTTTACAGATGTGGTATCCCAATTCACGGACCAATCGCCTGAACTACTTCCAGTTCCGCCAAATTGCTCTGCAGAGTCCCATTCATCGGTTCCCAGTCTCCATTGAATTTCTCCTCCATTAACCGACTCCCAACCGCCGAAAATATTCGTATTCCCAGACACAGGACTTTGTCCACTGGGACCTCCTAGGCTGACCTCGACCAATCCAACTGGATGTTCGCTCTGCTCCATCTCACTCCAAACATTGAACTCATTTCGGGCCTTTGCCTTGATGATTATATCCTCAATATCAACCTCGTCCTCTGTGAACTCTGGGATGGTAAAGGGCGTTGACCAATTTAGAGTGCCCTGTGCTATATGCCAATCCACTAAAATCGCTGTTTGCCTAGGCCCTTCGTCCGGACGATAACGGTATGAAATGCTAACGTTTACTTCTTCAATTGTACCGTTTGTATCAGCATCCTCATCAATCTGACCACGAACGCTGTAGGTCTCTCCCTCCACAAGCCACGAGTCTTCTTCTGGAGTCTCAATAATCACCCATTCCTCGGTCCCTGTGGGCGGGGGATCCGTACCATTTCCATTTCCCCCTCCTCCATTGTCCCCAAGGATCGCCTGCATGACCATCTCGCCATCTATGATTCCGAAGCCGTATTGATCGTTCCATCTGTCAGTGATGTCTGGAGCAGAAGCTCCTCCTCTGGTCTCAGAATTATTTCGGAGAATGTCCTTTACTTCTTGCGGAGTTAAGTCATCATCCATCTGCAACATTGCCGCAATAAACCCGGCCACTGCCGGCGTGGACATGCTTGTTCCTGACTTCTGAACATAGTTGTCACTAGCGAGAGGTTTTGCAGATCCTGGCAAGGATGAACTTGACGCGGCATGTTGGGCCGACATTATGTTAGATCCAGGTCCTACGATATCTGGCTTCAGCTCGTCCCATTCGTTATCATCCCCATCGTCTTCTCTCGGCCCCGAATTGGAAAAGGAGGATATTGAGTCGTCACCTCTCTCGATACTGGCTTTATCATCTATTGAGCCAACTGTGATGGCCGAGTCTGCAGCTCCAACGGAGGTGACTCTTCTGTACCCATCATTGCCAATTGCCGCTACGCAAACAATCCCTGCTTCCGAAGCAGCATTTACAGCCAGTGAATCCTGACTGGTCCCGTTGTCTCCGGGGTCTTCACCACCCGCTGGATTAGAACCACTACCAAATGACATTGAAAGTATGTCTATCCCCCTGCTCGAGTCATTGTTGCCCCAGTCCGTGTCGACATTCTGTACGGCCCAATTTATCCCTGCCACGGTGTAACCGGAATTGGACGCCCCAGCATCAGTCATGACTTTGATATCAACCAAATAGGCTCCGGGTGCATAACCCTGATTCTCCCTATTTGGCCCTCCGGTACCGAGAGCAATTCCTGCGACATGGGTACCATGCCCATCGCCGTCGTCTGGGTCATCCCCTCCGTCATCGCAATCTTGTTGGTTCCACGATGTTGAATCACAACCAGCGACCCACTTTGGATCGGGCAGTTCATCGGGCTCTGCCTCGTTGTCTGTGTTGTCATCAGAGAAATCATCAAGTGAAAAATGTTCATTGTCCACCCCTGTATCGGCGATTGCAATCACAACACCCGAACCGTCGTAGCCGTAATCCATCATCGTCTCTGAAAATACGTCAGATGCCCTAACCTTGGAACCCTTGGTGGCGGTATTTAGGTAGGGAACAAGAACATCTTGTTGTTCTACTAATACGACTCCCTCGAGCATGAGAATGTCAATCAGAGAACTAACTGGGACGTGCTCAACAATTATCGTATCTAGGATGTCAACTGTCCGGAAGTAAGTCTCATATTCATCCCATCCGTGATTTGATAGTACTTCTTTCAATCGAGTAACGTCCGATTCATCGGGATGCCAAGAATAGCACACGAATATCGCCACCGTCATCCTCCCATCAGCTCCCATGATGGCACTGGTCGAGACAGAGTCCCTCTCTCCAGATATTATCCACTGTAGGCGATCATCCATGCCATTTCCGTCCTTATCATTCCAGAAATCAAACCACCAACCCGGTTCCTGGACAGGCCATTCAACGTCATTCGGGGGAAGGTAAGGAGTCCTGTCTTTAATTGGGCATTCCTGACCATCACAGACGAGTGGTGGGACGGTACCCACAATGTCAATTTCAGAGGAATCCCGCGTCGCTTCCCCCTCTTCCATCTCCCATTCATTGCCACTCACTGCGATTGATGCATCTAGGATGAGAAGCATCAGAGAAACAAGGATTGGGGTTAGTGAAGTCGACGCCTTTGCCATGGCTCTCAAAGAGAGCCAATTGCCGGCGCTGTATAATCCCAACCTGTCCATGACTCAATTTCTCGCACTATGGCCACTTTAGGTGCCTGTTCGAGACCCCGCACTCCACCCAACTTCGTCCGTTTTCAGTGATGCAGAATATTTCTCCTTCGCATTCGGGGCACAGTGTGTGCTCGGCTAGCTCCTCGAGCCATGCTCTCCTAGTCTCTAACTCATCCCCTTCACTCTTCAACTTCTCGAGAACTCTTAGTGCAGCACCTTCCAAATTCCTTCCCTTTAATTTCCAGGGGTTGATTCCTAGATCAGGAATCATCCCTGTAGTTTTATTTAATTCATCTGGCATTTTTCCCTCTATCAAATTTGGTCCGCCTCTAGCTATGGGACGAGCCAAGGTGTAAGACAGGAAAAAGCCTCCAATGTGAGCCATGTGGGCTACACTGGAACCTGCCAAATATTGCTGATCGCTCATTACCCACAACTCGAAGCCAACATAAAACAAGGCGATAACCCAGATAGGCCATGGTCTGATGAAAAATAAAACTGGAAACTCTACTCTATCGCTAGGCCAGCATGCCATGTACGCTCCGAGAATACCGAAGACAGCTCCACTCGCCCCCACTGTCGGAATGGTAGAATTTGGATGGGTCAAAATCCACGCTAAATTGCCCCCTAATAGTCCAATAATGTAAACTGTCATCCATCTCCTACCACCCATTCTTTGCTCCAAAGGGACCCCTACCAGGCCTATGACCAGAATATTGCCAAGAACATGAGTCCATCCCCCATGCATCCAAGCGCTTGTGAGTAACCTATAGGACTCCATAGGAGAGGATGAAATGGAAGGGATAGACCCGAAAATTTCCAAGGGCCAACCCAGAAAACCAAGCTGAATTGGGACTCCTAAAATAATGGCGTTGGAGAACTGCACGAAGGAGACGAGCAGAACTGAAAGAATCGTAGCCAAAGCTACGCTGGTCCCTCCTTTGTATGCCGAGATGTATGGGTAAATGCCAGCTACAATAAAGGCCAGAACCACAGCATATTGAAATGCTCCAAGTCCCATTATCGCGCTCATGCCCCGCCCACTAGCACCTAACAAATAGCAATTATCGGAACGGAACGACTCAAACGACCAATACTACTCCGACATACATGACTCCGGGGCCGATGCTCGAGGCGAGTAACCTCACTGTGGCCAGAGGGACTAGGTTTGTCATTGAAAATATTGACTTTTTAACGAATCAGGGGGATATTGTTTGCCTTACAGGGGATAACGGCTCTGGAAAGACTACTTTAATTGAATCATTGATAGGAATTATACCTATCAATTCGGGGCAAGTCAAATGGATAACCGAAGATGGCAACTCTTTGATTGTCAGGGATCATCTGGGAGCAAGGAGGAAGCCACTTCCATTCGGCTTGACCTTGCAATCAGATGGAATCTGCGGTGAGGAGAAGGTTAGAGAGAGACTCGAAATCGCATTGAAGGTCTCAGGCCTCGATACCGACCAAAATGAAATTATTTCGGCCTTAGATGAATGGGGGCTCGCTCACAGAAGTGAGGATAGAGTTTCGCAACTCTCCGCGGGACTTAGAAGGAGACTTGCTGTATTGTCGGGAATGGCTCCAGCGTTGTTTTGTGAAACTCCAAGAATTGTTTTCCTCGACGAGCCTTCTGAAGGCCTAGACTCATTTTCCAAGGGGATTCTGAAGAAATGGATAGCCGAGCTTTCCCGAAATCGAAATGCCATCATCATGGCATCCCATGATGAGGACATGATATCCTGTTCGACGAGAATAGTGAGGATTGAGGAGGGAAGAATTTCTGAAACAACCAATGACGTTGAGCTGTATGCCTACGAGCAGAGGAAATCCTCAGTTAGAGCGCCATCTCAAAGCATAAATTCGTTTTTCTCATGGGGCATTTCTATCGAAAAAAGAAATCCAGTTGATACGATTGGAAAGGCTACTCCCGCAATTATAGCCCTATTACTATCCTACTCGATTATCGCGAGAATAAATGTCCCAAACTCAGAATATGATTTATTTTCCGCGCTGATATTGGCACCGGCATTTATCTCTGCAGTAGTCTCCCCCGCAATGATTCGTAGGCTATCCGAGCAGGATTGTGGAAAGTGGTGGTCAGCTGTATGTGGGCCACAATACCGCCCGGCGACTTCCATTTTGGCTGCCTCAATAATCCTACCAATTCCTTTGACCTATCTCTCATGGTTTGTTTTGGAAGGGTTGATCACCGGAACTGTAGATCAGAATGCGATTTATTGGCTATGGCTACCCTCATTGGTGATCATGGATATTTCATGTGCTTCAACTGCATTGCATTTACTTGTTTCCGATTTGAGGAGGTCCAGCGCCGCTGTCGCCTCTCTTTTGTTGATTGTCTTAATTTGGCCTTTTATTCAATTGGTGGACGCCCTCTCCATGATAATTGATGCTGGAATGACATGGGAACTATCGACATCCACCCCTCTTTACTCAATTATAATTGCGAGCCTGATATCCGCAATGGTTTGGGCGGTCGCAATTTTTATTCCTGATACTTAGAGAATAGCATTCTTGACTGTGGGGCTTCTGGCCAGTAACTATGGAACCCGGCTTGTCTGTGAAGATAAGGACTGGCATCATGGTAACTTCACTGGGAATTTTGGGAATAATCTGTACAGCATTCTTGGGCATATTCTACGCTCCGGGAGTTGACCCTATGGCTTGGAATGCCCCCGATGCACAGAGAATTTTCTACTGGCACGTACCCTTTGCATGGTCATCCTTCCTTGCCTTTAGCATGCTGTTTGTGGGAGCTATATCATGGTACAGAAATCGATCAGAGTGGGGTTGGAGATGGGTATCAACTGGCTCTGATTTGGGTCTTCTTTTTGGTGCAGGGGTTGTCACTTCGGGGCCTATCTGGGGCTCAGTTGAATGGGGCGTGCCATGGGATTGGGGGGACCTCAGACTCAATACCTTCGCTTTACTCACTGGAGTAGCATTATTCCTTGTTCTCTCTAGAAGGTCTCAGCCCGATGGCCAAGAGACAAGGGATACGCTTGCCGCAATAGGGCTGTTTGGGTTCGCTTTAGTGCCAATTACCGCCATAGCTACAACATTGTATCAAAAGCGCCATCCTGGCATAGTCGTGGTTGATGGCGAGGGAACCGGGCTTGATCCACAAATGAGGGCTGTGTTGATGTTTGGTACCCTGTCTTTTATGATACTCTTCATCGGTCTATCTATCCTAAGTGATTCAGTTTTTAGACTCGAAGATAGGGTTGAACAAGCCAAGAGAAAGTTGGACGAGGTGAAAGAATGACAGGCATGACAGAATTGGTCATTGCTTACTCCATAATGTCCGCAATAATCGCATTCTACCTAAACCACCTACGTTCAAGAATAGTAAAATTGTCATCCCAAATCGATGAATATTCCATTATCAGTGAAGAGGAACAGAGTTTTCAAGCCGAATAATCGCCATTGGTAACCCTTCTAACTGCAGGCATAGGCGCCGTCAACGAGAGAGGATGTCCGGGGGCGAGTTCTGCATAGTTTGTGGGGGCCATCCTCCCCTGACATCAGACAGGATGTGCGAAACATGTCTGAGAGAAAGGACACAACTGTCTGTGATTCCCGAAAGAATCCAGCAGGATAGGTGCTCAAAGTGTGGGTTTCATGAAATAAGGGGAAGATGGTCTGAGATAGGGGCTGATGATTTAGCAGACCTCAGAATAAGGGGAAACCTGAGAGTGGAAGATAGGGCCAAACAGGTTTCTGTAGATTTCGCAGTCGAGGAAATTGATGAAAGGACCAGTAGGCTACATGTCAGTGTTTCAGGGAAAATAGAACATTGCGATTTTTCGGATTCTCACGAGGTACTTCTACAAACGAGCAATGCCGTCTGTCCAACTTGCACGCGGAAGGCAGGTTCCTACTTCGAAGCCGTAATGCAATTAAGGTCGGCGGGCAGAAGGCTCTCTGAATCCGAATTGAAGTCATTAAGGGAGACCCTGGATGATATGCTTTCTGAAATGGAAGCTGACCCAATGTTTTTCATCTCAGAAGAAGGGCCTGTTACGGGAGGTTGGGATTTGAAATTAGGATCAAAGGCCATGGCGAGGAGATGGGCCAGAAACCTAGTTAGAAAATTTGGTGGAACAGTAAAGGAAACCTCTACAGTTGTTGGTGCGAATGACGGTATAGAGGTAACAAGACTAACTTTAAGCTACAGAAAACCTGCATACGGAATTGGCGATGTAATAAGGTTCAGGAAAGAACACTGGATTGTAGAAAGTTGGCAAAAGGATGGCCCAATTCTTAAGAAAATGGAAAGATTTGAGCGGTCTGGAGCATCATGGAGAGACATGGAGGAGTCAACAGTAATCTGTCCAGTCAGCGAGCAATTCATAGTTGAAATACTGCATAGGGACAGCTCGGCTGTTGAGGTTATGGATCCATTAGACTACAAGATTGTCACGGTAGCCCTGCCCTATGATGATGATGCAAAAAACAAATTGATACGCATTGGCTTCATACAGGGAGAGTGGTTAGCGGTGCCATCGAAGAGGACTTGATATGACAGAGGAATCACTAGAAATACTCGAAAAATCCCTCGACAGCGAGGGCATGTGCGAATTTACTAGGTCCTTCGTGGATGATTTTGAATCAGCGATGAATATGGATGTTGATTTAGTCTCAGACTCTGACTGGACTGGTGTGATTTTTCTCGGAATGGGTGGATCTGGGTCCTCTGGAAGATTTCTGAAAACTATCTCCAATCAAGAAGGAGGAATTCCATTCGTTGTGTGGAATGATTACAATCTGCCCAATTGGTGGGGGCCAGAGTGGCTAGTCATTGCAACCTCATACTCCGGAAATACCGAAGAAACATTGAGCGGGATCAATAAAGCATTGGAATTAGGAGGCATGGTGGTAGGTATATCTTCTGGGGGTGTGATGAGTGAGATTTTAGCCATGCACAAAGGAACTGTACACGTTTCAATCCCGAAGGGCCAGATGCCCCGGTCAGCTTTTGGCCATATTTTTGGCGCCCAACTAGCTGTTTGCTGGTCGATGGGAATCCTCAACCGCCCAAATGATGATGAGTTACAAAAGATGATTTCTAGATTGAAGGAGTCTACCAAAAAGTTGGATTTTTCGGGAGGAGATGGAATGTCTGAGACTCTCGCCAAGAGTCTAGTTGACATGGAGATAGGCATAGTTTGCCCGAAGTTACTCGAAGCTCCAGCATACAGACTTACGTGTCAGATCAACGAAAATTCTGAGGCCTTCGCAAAACACTCAGTAGTTCCGGAAATGAACCATAACGAGATAGTGGCGTGGTATAATGACTCGAAGAGTGACAGGGCTTTGCTCATCATGATTTGTGAGGGTTTGGACGATCGAACAAACTCAAGAATTACTTGGATGGAGAATAATTTGGACAGAAAAAATGTTTGGAAGTTAGTCTGCGAAGGGGATTCGCTCTTAGAAAGAATGATTTACGCGGCTCATTTATCTGATTGGATTTCGATATGCATGGCGTTGGTTAAGGGGGTAAATCCAACCTCCATGGAGCCTATTCCTGATTTGAAGAGGCACCTATCTGAAAATCAGTAGATCGGCCCCAGCACGAGCCTAGGGTCAGGATAATTCGCTAGTGCTTCCAATCGATCATCGGGAGAGACAACTCCAGGCATGTCATGAGTTTCTGGTTCTATCAGGGACAATTGGAAGTGGAGATGTGGCTCCCATCCCCCATTTTCATGCTTGTCCCCCATCCAACAAATTACCTCTCCTCTAGAGATTTTCTGACCGACTTCCTTCTTATCGATTGAGGCCGAACTAAGATGTCCATAGAGTGCCCAGACGGGTGTATTGCCAATCATGTGCTTGGTAACTATAACATTTCCATAATCTCCATCATCAGGATTGTAACCAAAATGAACTATCTCCCCTTCATCGAACGCCATGCAAGGCGTCCCCACTGGGGCCCCTATGTCAATTCCAACATGCAAGAATCTACTACCTGAGAAAAGCTCAGTAGAGTACATACCCGGACGCAATTCATCATATCTTCCAATATCGAACTCATGTTCCGAGGGACTGTAATCTCCTGCGGTGAAATCTCTTACTTCGTACTCATCAGGCAGGAAAACTACGGGGTGATATCTCCCAGTTTGCCAGTTAATCATAGTAATCCCAGGGGGCATGTGGATTTCATCACTGCTGCTTGCATGTCAGTCCGTTTCCTCTCCAATCGACTTGTCAATCAAAGATAGGCTGTCTATCTCCAAACCAAGTTTTTCTTTCAGTGCAGATACGTCATCTCTCTTTCCAATGGCATTCTTCAGGTGGACACTAAGCTTCTTGTATTCCTCGTCAAATTCACCAAAACTCTTCTTTATTCTGAGGTGGGAATCAAGAATCTCATTATGCAAGCTCGTCATGTTCTGGGCCATTCTGACAATTTCCATCATGTGCATGTTGGCAAGGAGATTTACTGGAGAGCAAATCACAACCCCTTGCGAAGCTGCCCAGCGAACAGTACCGGGTTCATGCTCAATCATATATTCGTAGACTGCCATTGATGGAATGTACATGTATGCGACTTCATGAGTCCCCTTGCCAGGTTGGACATAATCCATCTTAATCTTGGTAACATGCCCTTTCACGTCGTTTCTGAATGTAGATTGTAGCTTCCTGACTGTTTCGATTTGGGTTGATGGAGTATTTTGTATCTTGTTGTAAGTATCGTAAACGAATTTCGAATCTACTACCAATATCTTCCCGTCAGGGGTCCTGAGATGGGCGTCTGGCTTGAGATTCCCCAATTCCTTGACCTCAGATCTAATTTTGACATTGGGAAAAGCCTCCCTCAGCTCCTCATCGAGGTGCCACTCGCCCCAAGCTGCACGCTTACTCTTCGTAGCGACCATTTGATTGAACTTCCGCGTAGCCTCAGTCATCTCCGCGGACAATCTGGTGAAGGCACCAATTCTCTCGGAAAACCCGCCTTCCCCGGTAAAACTGGCTCCCAAGGCGGCTCGCATGTCTTCTGTAGTAGGGATATTCAATGCGGTTGCTATCTCAGGAATAGTTGGAATTTTCAATGCAGCACTAATCTCCAAGGGAGTTGGGGGAGAGGGGGGCTCCTTCTTCCCATTCAATATCAGTAGATTTACGAAGAGAAGGATAATAATAATCACAATTCCGACAAGTATCATAGCTAACTCCGTCTGCATAAAAATAGAGTAATAATGGCGGTTCATTAATTATTCACATCAAATACACTTCTTCATAGGGCGAAGCCATCTGTACAACACCATGGACACCTACGGGAGAGTCAAATGTGCCATTCTCGGGGCAAGAGGGCTGGTGGCCCAAAGACTACTTCAGAGGCTTGTAAATCACCATTGGTTCACTCCCGCGATTGTAATTGGGTCTCCCGAGTCGGAGGGCATGAGAATTTCCGAGCTTCCCTGGAGTTTTGACGGGCCAAGGCCGTCATTACCGGATTTGTACGTCAAAGGTGTCGGTGAGGAGGGGGATTTGGCGAAACGCTTGGTTTCCGAGGGAGTCAGAATAGTCTTCTCAGCACTGCCAGATTCTCCAGCTTCCGTTATTGAAAAAGATCTGGCCATGGCAGGCCTCGTGGTGATAAGCCACTCCACTATCCATAGGCATTCCGAGACAGTCCCTCTAGTAGTTCCTGAAGTCAACAATGATCATCTGAAGGTCATAGATCTTCAGATCGACTATGCCGGAGGAATGATTGTTTCCTGCTCAAATTGTATGGTGGTTCCTCTGGCAATATCACTTGCTCCAATGGTTAGAGAATTACCAGTCGAAAGAGTGAGCATCTCCACTGAACAGTCCCTATCAGGAGGGGGCAGAATGACCTTAGAAAATTCCAGAAAGGGAGACTTTCCGGACTCTGAAATTCCCGGAGAGTCTCTTAGTGTGGAAAGTGAGTTGAAGAGGATACTAGGAGTCTTCGATGGGGCATTAGTTAAGCCACTTGACCTCCCGATTCATGCAAATTGTAAGAGGGTGAATAGGGAATTTGGACATTCAGCTTCAGTAACTTTGAATTTCAGCAGAACTGTCAGTGCTCATGAGATAACCTCAGCATGGTCCGATTTCGAAACTTCTGTTCAACAAATAAACCTCCCATCGGGCACGAAATCCCCCATCTTCTTTGTTTCTAACATGGATAATGCCCTCGAGCATTCCAATAAACCAGAAAACGATTTCCTTCAAGATTCTATGGGGGTGTATATTGGCAACATTCAGGTATCCGGGAAAATTGTCACATTCGATGTCATTTCTGACAATACCGTGCGTGGAGCGGCAGGGAACAGCGTTCTGTTGGCCGAGATGATGTTGGCACAAGGGATAATTCATGATTCGTCATCTTCTAAGTTCATTGGACAACATATCCAACAAGAATAATCAGTTATCGCTCACACAGAAACCAATATGAGGATGCGAAGCTTGGGAATTGCCCTTTCCAAGCTAGAAAGAAAAAAGAATCTAGATCCACTTCTCGAGCAGTACATTACCTCTGGAGAGCTAGCATCAAGATGGCTATACGATATCATGGCATTCGGCGATATCAGCGTGGGATGCAAGATAGTTGATTTAGGGGCAGGAAATGGTAATCTTGGCATAGGGGCTTCGTTGTTGGGTGCAGGTTTCGTCACCTTTATTGAAGCGGATAAGGAAATGTGCGAAGTAGCATCAAAGAACGCCAAAACCACCCTTCAAGATGGGACTTACGACATTGTGAATATCGAAATAGGTAAAGAAAACCCTGTCCTGAATGAAATCGATTTAGTTATCTCGAACCCACCGTGGGGCCGTCAAAAAGAAGGCGCTGATTCTCATTTCTTGGACCTCATATCCTCGCTGGGAGTGACTGCTCATTTGATGCACAGTGCAGAAGCAACGCATATACAGAAAAGGTTTGAAGGCATGGGATGGAAAGTCGAAATGTATGGAGAGGCAGATTTCCCAATTCCCGCCTCATTTGGCCATCACAAGATGATGAGGAGCTCCACAAGAGCCGGATTTTGGCGTTTATCTCCTCCTTAGGCCTCCGTACCGTTGATAGGTGGTTGGCTGGTCGGAGGGTCAATGGCAGCGACTACTGGAGATCAAGTGACTCCCGGAACCACGGTAAATGTCCCGAAGGAGTCAACGATCGGGAGTGGCATCGTCGAGGTTAACGGCAGAGTCGTATCGACACTGACAGGAACTGTCGTAAATAAGGACGGCAATATTTCTGTTGAATCCTCCAGGCTCCCGATTAATTCTCCTGAAACTGACGATATAGTAATTGGACAGGTCACCAGACTTAATGAAAACGTGGCCGAGATAAGGATACTTCACATTGAAAGTAAAAAGGGGGGGCACAGAGACCTTCCAGCATTAGCCTTGTTTGCTGATATTCATGTTTCAGAAGTTGTTGACAGATTCATCCCCTCTCCAGGAGATGCGATGAGGATGAGAGATATCGTCAGAGCCAGAATTACCAAGCACGACCCGATACTAAAAGCGACTACCAAGGGTAATGAATCATTGGGCGTCCTATCGGCATCTTGCACGCAGTGCGGAGAGATTTTGATTGCATCTGATAAGAAAATCGACTTCAACGTGGAGTGTCCGAGGTGTGACTACACTGCTTACAGGGTACTATCGGACGGCTTTGGTCATGGGCATGAAACGGGATTCGGGCTGTATAAATTGAATCGTGCTGGAGAGCGATGGTCTCCCGAGGCGGAGTCTAACCTAAGTCACGATGGCGCTAGGCCCTATCTTTCTCCTCTGGCAGATTTCCGCAGAGGAGCCAGTCACGAAATTCCAGCCAGAGTGGCATCGATGAGGTCCACTGGAAGGGGCGGATCGAGGGGCTCCAGTAGGCCAAAAAGAGAGATGCACGAATCAGTATGCACCCTATGTGGGGAGAATACCAAAGTCCCATTCAAGCCTACCCCTGGCAAACCGATAAGATGCAGGGACTGCATGGATAAAGTGAAACAAGGGAAGGCGACTAAAGAAGAACTAGCTAAGGAAAGAGGGGCTATTAATCAGATGAGAAGTAAGCTCGAAGAGTCCATGGGAATGAAGCTGTTCATCGGTAGACTTCCATATGAGATGACAGAAGAGGAACTATCCAAGACCTTCTCCAAATACGGTAAGATTGAATCTGCACATCTGGCAAAAGACAAGGACACGGGAAAATCGAAGGGCTTCGGGTTTGTAACCTTCCAATCCCGAAAAGAAGGCTCCGAAGCAGTCAAAAAAATGAACGGATCAGAGGTTAACGGAAGGAAGATAGTAGTCGAGGAATCGTCCTCCAACGCCCCCGGAAGAGGAAGAAGAAAATCTAGAAAGTAGTCGAAGCGGTGAAGGGTGGTCGCTCAATCGCAGACATGTGGATGGCCTAGGCGGTTGGCTGGTGATCGATGGTTATGAGGATGAGCCAGCGGCGTTTGGCGTTCCAAATTACGTTGGTTTTCACGTGAGGTATATCTGCGGTGTCTTAGAAGAAAGGGGAATCGAGTACACATACATGACAGTGGATCACTGGAGAAGAGTCTACAAATCAAGTCTAGAATCATCTGAGGGCAGGAACTCAATCAGATCCCAGATGAGGGACCTGCAAGGAGCTGTAATACTCGCGGGAGCTGTAGTTCCCGGGAAATACATCAGGGGAACGCCGATTAGTCTGAGGGAGGTGGATACAATACTTTCCTCAATTCCCTCAGTTATTCCAGTCCTGTGTGGAGGATGGGCCATTAGGCACTGGAGACAGTCCGGATGGGTCTCTCCGAGGAAGAATCTTTTCTGCACAGTAAAAGACACTGACGCCACATTAAACCGCTTTCTTTCTACAGGTATTTGGACCCATACGAAGAGAACATCTGAGGAATGGTCTAGGTGGGCTTTGAAAGGGGCCTCATCAAAGGCATTAACTGAGCACCCGGATCTAACTTCGAACGGCAATTTTCCGGGCCCTTTAATTTACGAAATAGAGCTTTACCAGGGCTGTGTCAGGTTCAAAAGGGGATGTAAATTTTGCATTGAGCCCAAGAAGGGACTGCCTTTGTGGAGGGAGGAAGATGATGTAATCAAGGAAATTAATACTGCCATAGACCACGGGGCGGTCAATGTAAGAATTGGAGGTGCGACCGATATCTACACATATCGGGCCGACGGAGTCAAGGATTTGGAGTACCCAATTCCGAATCCAGAGCCCATTTCTAAGGTATTAGATGGTGCAAGGGAGAACGAGTCTTTGGAAATCTTGCATGTGGACAACGCTAATCCTTCTATCGTCGCACAAAATATAGAGCCATCAACAGAAATAACCAAAAATCTCGTTGCTAATCTTTCAGATGGCGCCGTGCTCTCGTTTGGATTAGAATCAGCCGATCCAGAAGTACACCGGACCAACTGGCTAAACTGTGACTCTGAGCAACTGAAAACCGCCATTAGACACATCAATCAATATGGAAGGGAAAGGGGCCCTAGGGGACTGCCAAGGCTCTTACCCGGCCTCAACTTTATTGCAGGGCTTAACGGGGAGTCCGAGAGCACTTATGACATGAATCTCAAACTTTTGAGAGAGATAAAGTCAGAGGGACTTTGGCTTAGAAGGATAAATATCAGACAGGTCGAGGGCAGAGGATTTCAGGAGGTCCCAGAGGCTGCATTCAAAGCATTCAAGAAATCTGTCAGAGAGGAAATTGACCGATCAATGCTCCAAGAAATCGCCCCTGTGGGGACCAAACTTTCTGGAGTTTGGTGGGAATCAAGAGAAGGGAGAATAAGGTTGCCTGAGCAAGTTCTGGATAAGAAATTCAGAGAACCCTCGATTCATGGCACTCCAGGAGTCACATTCGGGAGGCAGATCGGGGCTTATCCATTACTCGTTGGTGTCCCGTATGCTATACCACTTGAGACAGAATCTGACATATTGGTGACATCGCATGGGATGAGGAGCATATCCGGTATTGAGTGTGGGATAGATGTAAATTCGGCCACGAGAAATCAGCTCGAGGCCTTACCGGGAATAGGTGCAAAGTCATCTTGGAGAATTATTAGCTCCAGAGCCATGAGGATTAGCAAGGGAGAGGGAAATTTTGATTCTGTTGAAGAGGCGTTCATCGAATCTGGAGTTGCAATGCCCCCGTTCGCATCTGAGGTATTCGTAACGACGCACTGAGGTACAATTGGTAGGAATAGTCATATTGTCTTCAGGGCCGTTTGTTGTTGAAAGGGGCGGTTGCGAGCATCCGC
>CETE01100034.1_pt1 | contig 30545 bp, 18 predicted proteins | sample 531241 | NCBI WGS metagenome assembly CETE01 (sample SAMEA2622336, study PRJEB7988) | marine metagenome | biome: marine biome (ENVO:00000447); feature: deep chlorophyll maximum layer (ENVO:xxxxxxxx); material: "saline water (ENVO:00002010), including plankton (ENVO:xxxxxxxx)" | depth 30 m
GATCAGGCTCGGGCTCTGGATCCGATTCCGGCTCTGGTAGAGAAATATCTGACTCGTCATGTTCAGCGTCTACATCTACCCACTCTGGGAGGTTTGGCTCTTCGTCTACTTCCTCTCCAAACGTCGCGCCGTGATAGTCTTGAGCATCGGATACCTTGTATTCTGATTCAGGGTCGCCTTGAATTTCATACTGTACTGTGATTCTTTCGCCTAATTCAATTCTCCCCACGGACCATGTGATGTGTGTCCCCTCTCTGGCAGGCTCCTTGGTGTAGGAGGAGTCTATTTCACCTGAAATTGAGGACTTTACGGACGAGTTATCCAATGAAAATGTCCCTGGAACTACATCATGGAGAGCAAGATCCTCAAGGGCGCTATCAGAATTATTTTGGAAAACCAGTAGAATTTCATATCGACCTGGCCCACCAGCTGGATAAACTTCCTTTCCAGTTGTGAAGCTTCTGCGCTTGTGAACCACTTTGATTTGTGGGGGCCTTTTCACGTTCCGGGTAGCTACTGGGCCAAATCTTTCAGAGCTGAAATCGGCTCTGGCCGGTGCCACCAATGTCCCATTATCTTTGGAAGGCTCCTTTGCATTAAGTGAATACCTGATTACCAATTTCTTCCCTGGTTGGAGGCCCAGTGGTGCTGATGTTCCCACGGTAATCCTGAGCGCGTGCCCTTGCCCGTCAGGAGAAACCATCTTTTCCTCCAGTTGAGTTCCACTCACTACCTCGACGCGATACTGATCTTCATTCAGTTCTGAGTTACCTATCTCAATGGATACTGAGTCGGGGGATGGCGGTCCGAATATTCCAGGGATGTCATCAAGAAGTCTCATCACATTGATGGCTGCAGAGCCTTTGTTTTCCACAGTAATTGTCGCCTCTATATCAGAGCTGACGTATGTCCTTATTCTGGAACGATCGAACTTCTTCAAAATTTCAGCGTCAAGTACGGTCAGGAATTGTTCCTTTACTGTAATCTCTCCTCTTGATTCGGAAGATGCTCTAGGCAATATGGAGTAGGATAGTGTTGGAAATGTAAATCTTGGTTGATCCTCGGATTTAACAGTCTTTACCATGGAGTCCCAACTTCCCTCAGGGGGGAGTACAACTCGTAAGTCTGAAGAGTCTAAGATTGGTTCATCCCTACCGGCAAGTATTACTGTAACGTCAGACAGAGTGACCACAAATGATGACTTGTTTTCAAATACGAACTTGCTATGCCAAATACCGGGCCTGTCATCTTCTGTGGGAGTTACAAATGGCGCTGCCCTGCTTCGGGCAGATATGTTCTCAAAATCTACCCTAGAAACCGTGTGATCTGCAGAATAAGTAGCGGTTACTTTACCGGCTGCAATTTTGCCTACCCCCTGGGTGGTAACCATGGGAAGTAATTCCAACGTCTGGCTTTGACCGACTGATAATCGTCCAACAGACCAAGTAATATCTGTTCCTTCAACTGAGTATTCTGAGCCCTCAGGAATCTCAAAATTATTTGGAAATGATCTGGTAATCTCCACACCAGATAGATTTACTGTGGAGACATTTTCAACCACTATTGTGATACCGATTTCTTGGGGGTCTTCAGAATGAACCAAGGATAGACTTGCTTCTTGACCCCTCTCGGAATTGGTGTCTACCCTCTCACTTAGGACCATCATGCGAGGACCACTTGCGGTATATGGGACTACTGTTTCTTCTGTAGCTTCCAGCTCTCTTACAGTGATCATTTTGCTATCTATGTCTGTAGACTCAAATTCATTTAATGAAACCTCAATATCCCATGCTCTGTCTTTACGACTGGAGTTCCTGAGGATAAGTTCTCCTTCTATCGTCTGGTTCCTTATTGATCCATCGGGGTTTACGGCGCATTGCTCTACTTCACTCAGCGTAGCATGTAATTTATCCCCTGGAATCGAGTCTACCTCAATTGCTGGACGGAGACTAGAGGGTTGACTAACCGCAGGCTGTGATTCTAAACCCGAAATTGCGTTCAAGCTTTCCTCAATATCGCTGGATTCCTCCCAATCGCTCTCATCACCTAGGGTAGTGTCCAAGACAGTTAGTGAATCTGATACGTTAATCTCATCATTTTCGACAGGGGTGGATTCAGCCTCGATTGATTCGCCACCCGATATCATCTCTTGGTTCAGATTTGGAGTATCAAGACCTGGAGGCGAGGGCGATGGTGGTGCCACCGGCTGCTCCTCGAAACCGGGTGGTGGGGGCGGTGGAGGAGGCGGTGCCACCGGCTGCTCCTCGAAACCGGGTGGTGGCGGCGGGGCTGGAATATTGATTTCTGCAGGCACAACTACAGGAGAATTTTGAGATTCGATTTCTTCATTGGAAATGAGTTCAGCTTCCGTGGATTCATCTTCTTCTCTGTCAAATCCTGGAGGAGGGGGAGGAGGGGGTATTTGGATACCGGGAGGCGGAGGAGGGGGTTCATCGTTCATCGTCGGCGCCACCTGTTCAAACCCGGAGGAAACATGGCTCTGTATAACGGTTGCTTGTCGCAATCTTTCAAAGAGGGTTCAATCCTTGAAGTCTATTAGTCTGAACGGCATCGTAAGGGCATGGATGGTACATCTCCGCCCGTGCTGTTTGTTGTAGGGACCGCGGGTGCAGGCAAGAGTACGCTAGTAACATCGTTTCAGAGATGGTCAAGATTTCTTGAAGTGGAAACCCTAGCGATAAATCTAGACCCAGGTGCAGAGAGGGTTCATTATGACCCAGAATTCGACGTAAGAGACTTGATTTCTCTTTCGGAAGTAATGGACGAATACGATTTAGGCCCAAATGGAGCACAGATATTGGCCGCTGACTTAGTAGCATCGCAGGCTATTGATATACATGAAGAGCTTGATGGGCTCTCCGGCGATATAATGGTCATAGACACACCAGGGCAAGTTGAGTTATTCGCGTTTAGAGAAGCTTCCAGTCACCTAGTAGAGGTCCTCGGGAGAGGCAGGGCGTGTCTAGCGTTCCTTTTCGATCCAATGCTGTCTCAGACGCCAAGTGGTTTTGTCTCCCAGATGTTACTTTCATCAATAGTCCACTTTAGACTAGGACTGCCAACAGCAAATTTCCTGTCCAAATCAGACCTTCTAGAGCCAGAGACCTTAGAGAAAATTGTCGAGTGGGGGGATAATCTGGGCGCACTAGAAGCCGCCCTATACGAGGAGTCTTCCAATCAATCCATGTTGCACGGATCAGGGAGTCAAAGAGCTGAATTTGCAATTGGGCAACTTAGGATGATGCAACACGCCTCAATTCAACCTGGGCTCATTCCATTGTCCAGTGAAAATGAGGATGGTTTAGCAGATGTTCTAACATTCGTTCAGAGTGTATATGGAGGGATGGCAGACACTCGCGATGGTTTTGCAGGGGATATTGAACATGAAAGAAACTGATCCCAAAAAGGACCTTCTGTCTATTGACGACTTGGAAGGTGAGTTATCACAGTTGATAGACTGGGGAATAAGGATGAAAAATGATGATGGATTTGCTGACAGCTTCAAGCCTTTAGATGGAATGTCTATTGGCTCGATTTACGAGAAGCCGTCAACTAGAACCAGAGTTTCTTTCGAAGTAGGTGTGAGTAAACTGGGAGGCCAGCCTCTTACCCTACTCGCTAACGACATTCAACTGGGAAAGAGTGAGTCTATCGCGGATACGGCCGCGGTTCTCTCCAGGTTTATGGACGGCATTACATACCGATGCTTCGGACATTCAGATGTGGTAGAATTGGCCAATCATGCTACTGTTCCAGTGATTAATGCACTATCCGATATGCACCATCCTTGTCAAGCTGCAGCAGACCTGATGACTGTAAAGGAAAACGAGAATGCTGTAAACGGGCACGTTTCTTGGGTCGGTGACGGGAACAATGTGTTACATGACCTCATGTTGGCATGTGCGTCACTTGGAATAGACATCAAATATGCAACCCCAGTTGGATTTGAGCCAAGTCCGGACGTCGTAGCAAGAGCGGCGAGTATCGCTAGCGACAGAGGCTCGAGCATTATTTCTACCAATGACCCAGTTGAAGCTGTGAGCGACGCTGGTGTGGTTTACACTGATGTGTTCGTTTCGATGGGAGAGGAAGGCATGAAGGGCAAGATACAGTCATTTGATGGATTTCAGGTCAATGAAGATCTCGTTGCTCATGCCGATCCAGATTATCTTTTCATGCACTGCCTACCAGCTCACAGAGGGGAGGAGGTCACCGATGGGGTCATTGACTCCAGGAACAGTGTCGTTTTCGACCAAGCTGAGAATAGGATGTGGGCTCAGATGTCCCTTCTAACTAGACTGTGTAATGAAGCGGCATGGCACACATACAACGAGCTCTACTAGAGTACTGAACTAGCGAGCAGAGCCCCGAGGCATAGAAGCATTGATTTCTTCAACATGCTAGATGCCGCCTTGTCCTCTCCGAGAATGATTTTCCCTTTGACCATCATTAGTGTGATGACTGCTGGAATCACTAGAACAACATGCATAGGTGGGAATATACCTGTAGCGAACGGCATCAATATTGAAGCAAGAGCAAGTATGGAGGTGACCCATGCAACAGTTCTTGCATTATCAGAACCTATTCTCATCGCAAGTGTATTTCTGCCCTTATCTCCCTCCATGTCCTCAACGTCTTTTATGATCTCCCTGGATGTATTGTAGAATATTCCAACGAAAAATAATGACCATGCCTTCGTGTTGTATGGCTGAAGTGCTGCCGAGGAACCGAAGACCACTACAAGCCCAACAGAGATGCTAATCGCGATATTTCCAGGCAACCCCCTGTCCTTGAGTCTGAGGCCATATGGAAACTCATAATTAATCAACAAAATCAATGCTAAAAACCATATTAAGACAGATGGGTACCAATCGGTAACTGTGAGATTTCCACCAAGTTCTGATCTTGAAATTAAGTAATAACAAACAACTAGGCTTGCTACAGACGACACCATCGTGACGAAAGTTGCGATTTTCGCATTTTTTAGCGAGATTCGTCCGCTAGGAAGGGGCCTATCTGGACGGTTCACTAGATCGATTTCTAAATCATAAATATCATTTAGTGCGTTCCAAGAACACATGAAGAATAGTACTGACGCTGCGTGGAGAATGGTTATTTGTGCAATAATTCCGTTGGGAATTCCTCCAACAGCGACTATTGACCCGAGAAAAACGCCAAAAACTCCTGTCAGATTGTTTCCCAATCGGAATAATGTGAACCAATCCGAAGCTGCATTGTTGGCCCCCATGGCCTGTTGTAGTCACAATATGACTTGAGGTTGCCTATGTCATGCGGGTGCGATTGCTTCTGCTGATCTTAGCCCCCATACACAAACGGTGTAGGTACTACCTCTGAATTGGCCCCTCACATGTCCTATCTTGTCAAACCTGGTATCTTTGGCCAAAATATTTCCAACTTGGTTCATCGTGGCGCCCCATCTGAACCTCTCATTCAGGTGGTCAAAAATCTCAACAGTGTTAGCTGAACCCCTTTGCTCCAAGAGGGATTTTACTTCCTCTCTTAATCTCGTTGTCTTGGACATTATATCGACGCCCTGACGCCATCGGGGTGAGTCATTACTCTGGCTCTGAGGCCTTTCCAAGACGATGGGCTGACCTCTACCGGGGTTGCTAGTCTTGGGAGTGGTTTCCATGCCCCCAGACTAGCCATTCTACCTTCTCCGCACACAAGTGTTCCGTGGCTTGGTCTCAATTCCATATTTGACCTTCTAAGTGAGCTTAGCGGGACTATTCTGTATGGTCGCAATCTCCTGCGATATGTTACTCCTTGATCTCGTTCTGTTGCTACGTTCATAACACAAGGGAAATTTCATTGGGATATTAAGGAAGGCAACAGAGTAGAGTTGAAAGTGAAAGTGAAAGTATGATTGATTTATCCATCGTTTTCAAATATGGATAGTGGGTGGCAATGTTACCGCTCGTGTGGTGTAGTTCGGTCCATCATGTCGCCCTCTCGAGGCGACGACCCGGGTTCAAATCCCGGCACGAGCACCAAATGTTGCTCCAAGGATAAAAATATCATTTCTTTCATCGCAAATACTGGAGAACGGAGAGGAACTTCTAATAATCTGAGGCAACAAGGAGTTACATGAGAGTCAAGTCAGTAGTTATTGTGTTAATATTCCTCGGTTCGATATTGTCTGGTTGCACAGGAAGTGATTCAGAGAGTGACGAAAGGGTGGAGGCCCTGGAGTCAGAGTTAGCTGACTCGATCTCGGATAATGATGACGCTCAATCGCAAATAGCAACGTTAGAGAGTGCTCTGGCTGAGGCGATTGAGAGTGTTTCCTCTCTGGAGGAAGTTGTTGATGGTTTGACAGTTAGTCTGTCAGAAGCTGAATCTCAGAGAGATGAGCTAGTATCACAACGAGAAGAAATTATGGGGCAGTTGGATAATTCGAGAGACAATGAGACTACTTTATCGGAAGAAATTTCTTCTCTAGAACAGGATTTACAAGATTTGGACATTGAGATTTCTATACTCCAATCGAGTCTTCAACAAAAACAAGATCGGATTTCTCAGCTGGAAAATACCATCTCCACATTACAAAGCGTCATGAGCTCACTAACGTACACTTTGAGCTACAGAACATCTGAATGCCCTCTAGATAACCCTGGCCTATTGATGGACATAGGTTTCGATAGCGGGGAGGGGCTTGGTATTGAAGGAGATGGGATAGTCACTTTCGATGAAATAGAGTTCAGTGTCGGAGAGTGCCCAGGTAACTACGGGATGGTGTACAATGAGACGGATACTGAACAAAACTGGGCTCAACAACGCATTGTGGAAATGGGAGGAGCATTGTACTTCACTGTACATGACGGGATACATGGTTGGGAGCTGTGGAGAAGTGATGGCACACTCGGGGGTAGTTACTTGGTAAAGGATATCAGAGGAGAGGATTGTTTTATGGCCACTGACCCCGAAACCGGTGAACAGTTCCAAGATTGTACAAACTGGGGTTCTATTTTCGATGTTAATTGGGATGGTGTCTTCAATGATGTGGAGATAGTTGCCGGCAGAGACAGAATATTCTTTACGGCCTCCCATGAGATGTATGCGGCGAATAATGGAGGGTTTCCCCAGCTTTGGGTAAGTGATGGCACTGAAGAAGGGACTAATTTAGTCGTTGATTTATGGGAAGGTTGGGATTATGACTGCAATGGATGTGCGTTTGATTACGCAGGTACTACTGAGCTAGTTCTTATCCCTGGTACCGGAAATTCACCCGATAGGGTAGTCTTTACTGCCATAAAGGCGATTACTGGGATAGGAGAAGAGGGGTATCCAAATGGAGAGGAACTCTGGATAAGTGATGGAACAGCGACTGGAACCCAAATAATCGCAAATATAGAGCCTGAGACCAGTTCATGGGTTGATGGCAATGGAATAACACAATGTTGCGCAGATTGGGATGGTTCTGTGCCCAGAGATATCGTGTACAAGGGAAATCAAGTTTGGTTTACTGCTCAAACTGAGAGCTATGGAAGGGAGTTCTACAGGTTTGGACTGGAGTTAGGGGGCGGATTGTTCTTGATTAAAGACATTAACAATGGGCCCGAAGGCAGTAACCCAATGTATCTCACGCCCGGTTCTGGAGGCATGTATCTGTCCGCTGATGATGGCATAAGTGGACAGGAGCTACATTATAGCCAAGGAGACGCGTTCTCAACTAATTTAGTCAAGGACATTTGGCCGGGCTTGAATAACTCAAGTAACCCCCAGTGGCTAACAAAACTAGGCAGTGAAATGGTATTCGTGGCTAATAATGGGGAAAATGGTCGAGAATTGTGGATAACTGATAATACCGAGGAAGGTACCAGGATGATTAAAGACATAAATCCGGGAAATAATTCAAGTGACCCCACGGGACCAATGAAGGAAATGGGCGGTTTTATCTATTTCTCGGCAGATGACGGAATCCATGGATACGAGCTCTGGAGAACTGATGGAACCGAGGCTGGGACTTCAATGGTGAAGGATATCAACCAAGGAGAAAATGATAGCCTATCATTTGGATCCACGGCGCATTGGCATGGAGAGTACACTCTGGTTCACAATGGTCATTTCTATTTCTCTGCAAATGACGGAGAAAATGGAGAGGAGCTTTGGAGAACAGATGGAACCGAGACTGGCACAGAGCTCTTGGTCGATGTAAATGACGGAGAGGTAGGTAGCTGGCCTTGGTACCTTGTACCAATGGGAGATAAGGTCTACTTCACTGCTTGGGATGGCGACCAAAGACAGCTATGGTACTTCTGGGACAATCCGGGACCCATAATGTCCGACGAAAACTAGCTAGGGAATTCTCTTAAGTCCACCTTCGTTGGAGTAGTAAGGTTCTGATGCGTGTTGAGCAGGATGTGAAGCTAACTTTTGATGATGTATTGATTAGGCCAAAGCGCAGTACACTGATTTCAAGATCAGATGTGACTTTGGTGAGGGAGTTTAAGTTCAGGCATTCGGATAAGACCTGGGAAGGAGTCCCAATAGTGGCCGCGAACATGGATACAACCGGGGTATTCGGTGTTGCAGAGGTACTACAGAAACACGGAATGCTAACTTGTCTACAAAAATTCTACTCCACTAGGGAATGTTCCAATGCGTGGGACAATGGCGTAGACCCAAAATTCGTAGCGATTACATGCGGTTCGACAGAGGACAGTCTGGAGCTTCTGAAGAAGAAGATGGCCACGAGTAATGGACTTTCAATGATATGCGTGGATGTTGCTAACGGATACAGGGAGGTATTTCTGGATTTCATCAAGGATGTCAGGAAGAATTTTCCAAATTCGATAATTATAGCTGGAAATGTGGCTACGAGAGAGATGACCGAGGCACTGATTCTCGCTGGGGCCGATGTAGTCAAGGTAGGAATAGGCCCCGGTTCAGTGTGTACCACGAGAAAGGTTGCAGGGGTCGGATATCCCCAGCTTTCTGCCATTTCTGAATGTGCGGATGCTGCTCACGGCCTAGGGGGCCATGTAATGGCGGATGGAGGGTGCTCATCCCCCGGTGATATAGCTAAGGCCTTCGCAGCAGGAGCGGATTTCGTAATGCTCGGAGGAATGTTGGCTGGACATGACGAATCGGGTGGCGAACTGGTAAAGGGGGACAATGGCAAAATGTACAAGTCATTCTACGGGATGTCTTCCGCCAAGGCTATGCAAGAATACTATGGAGAAGTTGCCAAACACCGTGCCCCGGAGGGGAAGGAAGTTAGGGTCCCATACAGGGGTAATCTGGAAGAGACCGTGCAGTCAGTTCTGGGCGGAGTAAGATCGGCTTGTTCGTACGTTGGCGCCAGGAGAATCAAGGATCTTCCAAAGTGTACTACGTTCATTAGAGTCACACGGACGACAAATGAAGTTTACAAAAAATTCAACGTCGAAGAATAATCATTTGGGAAACTGAATTTAACCTAGAAATTGACCGATTGCTATGATTGAGTACCTCGTATTGGTTGCCCTCGGGGCATTCATAGCAGCAGCTCTTACTGTTCCTGCGGGATTTGGCCTGTCTACGGTGCTAACTCCTCTCGTACTACTATTGATACCTCCTCATGAAGCAATAGCAGTTGTGGCTATAGTACATGGCGCGCACAACGCGGGAAAGCTCGCATTACTTTGGGAAAATGTGGATTTGGAGGCATTCAAGAGATATGGTGTCTGGCTGATTTTGGGGTCGGTAGTTGGGGCATTGCTCCAGAGTCGAGTCCCCCAGAGGCCTCTTTTGGTAATTTTAGGCATTGCATTGATAGTTCTACCAGCCCTAACCCTCAGCGAAAAGTGGACTGGCTACATGATGCCAGAATCCAATGACAGGGTAGGAGGATTTGGTTCTGGATTCATGGGAGGGCTTTCCGGTCATCAAGGAGCCTTGAGGGCGATGTTCCTATCACGAAGAATATCAAATAAAATGTCATATGCGGCGACAGCTAGCATATTGGCACTATGTGTTGATTTGTCCAGAATTCCAGTGTATCTTTTCTATCGTAGTGAAGAAGTGTTTTCTCATTACGGGTTGACTGTAGTTCTGGTTATTTCAGCACTTCTAGGAGCTAGGTTAGGTAAGGTTTGGCTGAAGAACATCGATTCAATATTGATTAGGAGAGGTGTGATGGTTGGAATTATCCTCAGTGGATTTTTGTACGTCTTCGAAGCGCTTTACTAGATATCAAGAATTATCTGCGACATCCATCCTGGTCCCTCGAAATCAGGGACTCCTGGATAATCACCAAAAACGATTTCTCCTTCTTGTACCTCCTTCAATAACAATTCGTGCATGGTAATGGCCTTGACCTCAATCTCCCTCTCGACAAAGTCTGTGTCAACCCAAGTGACGTGTCCAGTCACATATCCATCAGAGACAGAAATAGATGATTCCACTAGCCACTGCCCCTCTCCGTATCCCCTGTAAAGAACCTCCTCTAACCACCTCACCAATCCCCTCTCGATATCCCCTCCGGTGGGAACTGCCCATGTTCCCACTCTCCTAGGACAGTGATTCCCTAAAGTGAATGATTTCAATATTTGATAATCTTGGATTCCAATAGTTGTCTCCTCAATAACTCCATTGAGGGAGTCAGAAAACGTTCTTATCCCGACATCAGCAGTCGTGGGAAACACCCAAGATGACACATTAATACCTCATTTTGCGAAATCAGTCCTTTAATTGAACATATCGCAGAGCTCTCCCTGTGACGGGAAACTGGTCGGGTCTTTGGGATGCGTATTCCACTTATTTTCGCATTTGTTAACGAAGCCGTCACCGTCAGAATCAACATTGGCGTCAGCAGGATCGAAGGGATCAAACCCAAAGTAATACTCCCATCCTGCCCACATGGAATCGTCATCCTGGTCTTGGTGATAGACCTCTGAACCGTCCTCCCAAATATCTCCATCGGTATCGGCATTTACTGGGTTCGTTCCATTTTGGTACTCCTCAAAGTTGGTGTAGTTCTCCAGATCATCGTAAAACCTGTTTCCTGCATCAGTCATATGATCGATGTGGCATTCGGAATTTTGAGGGTTGTTCCACCCAGGGCAGTACCTATTCATCAGATTGGTGCGATTTAGTCCGTCACCATCAAAATCCTCTTGTCCGTCATCTATTCCATCAAGGTCGGAATCTGGCATTCTCGGATCCATTGGCCCTCTAGCCCCGAGAGCGTCCAATGTATTGTTGTCGACAAGACCCAACATAAGAGACTCTTCTGAGTATGTGACCTCCCAGCCATCTGGGAGCTTATCCCCGTCTGTGTCATGGGAGACAGGATTGGTGTCCCACCTGTCTGGTGCCTCTTGGGAATTCATGAGCGTGTCGTTATCTATGTCGAAGGAGGAATCTGGGATTGATCCATATGAAGGATCCAAGGCCCATCTGCCTCCATCAGGGATAAAGAAGCCTGAGATATTAAGTTCCCACAGGAAATACTCTGGATCTATTTTTCCATCGCCGTCTCGGTCTCCGGAAGATGAAAATCCATCTAGATAGTTTTTCCAAATCCAACCGCCTGGTCCGAGACCGCACTCCATCATTGAATCGCAACCTGGGGGTAGCCACCAATCTGTCACTACCCACAGGCTGTGACTGTTGGTGTTCTGCTGAACAGAGAATACCTGCATTTCCCAACCATCGGGTTGTGAGTCACCATCAGTATCGTTGTTCAGTGGGTTGGTAGGGGATTGCCAAGGCCTTGGAACGAACAGCACCTCTCCGCCGTCATTCAGGCCGTCTGCATCGCTGTCAGCGTTGTTTGCATGGGTTATGTACTGGTCCTCGCCGTCAACTACTTCTTCCCCATCTTCAAGTCCGTCATTGTCAGTGTCGAAGGCCGAGGCGTTCGTGAAGTAGACAGAACCATTCCATACAAAGCCATCGATCGCCTCGGTAAAATCCTCAAGGCCGTCAGAATCGGTATCCCTATCAGTGGCATTCGTGAATGTCTCGTAATATTCTACGGCATCCGATAGTCCATCTCTGTCGGTATCATAAGCTCCCGGATCGCTTCTGACAATAACATCCCTAACCCCATGGTCTACTATCCTAATTGTCCAGCCATTCACTTCTATTCCATCAAGGAGGCCGTCCCCATCAGTATCAGGCGATAGAGGGTCTGTAGACCTCCCGTCGACAGCTCCATCACCGTCTCGGTCTCTGGCATTGAACTCGTCAAGATTGGTAAACCTCTCATCCTCTTCAACCACTATAATCAGGTCTTGCAACCTGCTTGTAACTTCATCGCCCACATTGACATTGATGTGATATACCCACCCGGCGGAGAGGGTTTTCACTGGAATGTTAACATACTCGCTATCCTGAACAGTTCTAACCCATAGGACTGTTTTGTTGACTTGCACGTAATCGCCTATATCTACAACTATCGATTGTATTGTGGAGACGCCTACCATATCCGAATACCTTACTCCACCATCTCCATCAGAGTCATATCCATCGAAGTCAGGGTCGTCATCTGCGTTACTGCCATCATTAGGATGAATTCCGCTCAGGTACTCCCACCCATCTGGCATTCCATCATTATCAGTATCGGAATCCTCTGGATCTGTGAAGTTTGATGGGCCCCATGTATATGCGACTTCGTACTCTTCAACATTGTTAAGACCGTCATCGTCGGGATCTCCATATGCATCTGTGGCATTGGATGGATTCAGTAAATCCCCATAACAGTACTCGAAACCATCGGGCATCCCATCACCATCCGTGTCCCAATCACTTGGGCCATTCAAACGGCCATCACCGTCCATATCTTGCTCGAACCATGTTAAATCTCCAGCCTCCTCCATAAATTCATGGAACGGTGCTTGGAGGCTTATAGTACCAAAAACGGGAACACCGCAGTGTACCCCTAGTTCTATTGATCCAAATGCGATTTCATGTCGGTCGGCAATCAAATCCCCGTCACTGTCCTCCTGTAGAGGGTTTGTATCATACCTCTCCTCTACGAAATTCCTCAAGCCATCGGGTGTCGGTTGTTCCAAGTCCAATGCTGCATCACATGATATCTCCCCGTCCGCATTGCGGACGAGATCTAAGTCTGCACTGCTCAGCTCATTGATGATCTGTTGCCTAGCATCCGGGCCTTGGCTGTTCACAGAACCATCGGGAGTGAGGAAATAGCAGTCTCTGTTAGCATTCAGAGGGTCAAGTAATCTCAGGACGCCATTGGGAGTGACTATCTCATGTACATGGGTAGATTCCCACTTGTCGTTCAAGCCATCGTCATCTGAGTCCGCATCCATTGGCTTCGTTCCTAAGGCGGCCTCTTCGGTATTGGTCAGTCCGTCTCTGTCAGGATCCCCATAAGGGCCATTGTCAGGATTGGGGAAGGTCTCATTTTGCTCCCCTGTTTCATCTTCATTGTCTGTGTCAGAGAAAGGAATCTCGGAATCGGCGGGCTCGCCATTATCCAGAGGATCGAGGCCGTTCCTAATCTCCCAGCCGTCATTCAAGCCATCATTGTCTGTGTCAAATTCCCTCCAATCTGTCCCGTAGAGAGTCATTTCCATCCTATCTGGAATGCCATCTTCATCAGTGTCTACGCCTCCTTCCCCAATTGGTTCAAAATCCACGACATCCGAGCCGGCTGGCTCGAATCCCCCCGATTCTGTGGTAGACAAGCCTGCCCCTATTATTGTGTAAATCCCTGCTAAGCAGAGAGTGGCTACAATCGCCGTTACAGCATATTGGTTGTGATTCATCGCCATCGTAACACCCCGGCCCCGTGGGAGGCAGTGCCTATGACATCGGGGACGGATATAACATTTGACAGAACTAGATTATTCTGGTGTGAAGTTTGACGGTCGATTTGGGGTTACTTTTATTCTTATTTTTCCACCCTCAATGTTAACGGAAATTCTACCCTTCGCACCCGTAGCTCTTTCCCATAAACCCAAAACAATCCCTCCAGAGATGGCTGGATGAAATGCTCCTATTAGTATGGCATCAAGACTCCCTGTTTCCAAATCAATTTCTGGTTCCGAAATCATGCCTAAGCCGTATGATGAGAGATTTCGAGTGGAGGTTGTAATCCAATCTCCCGCCTCTGATATCATGACATGCCGTTTCGTTTCCATGAAAAGATGCCTTGAAGTATCCGCTAAGGCAGTCCACCACAAAGCCCTCTTGCCCTCCACTCCGGCCCATAAGTAATCTTCAGATCTAGAGTTACTCAAAGATTGAATATTATGCATTGAAAATTCCTCAAACCTCATGATAAGATCTCTATGGATCATGATTTTTCTCTCGCCATCCATTTCCCAACCTCCCAACTCCAATTCCCTTGCATCGCTCCAGCTGACAAAATCGGCAGGACCGGTACGGGAGTCATTTTCAGGCCAAAGGATCGAAATTTCACTCGGTTGAGGTAGCTTAATTTTGTCTACCTCCAGATCGATTAGCAACATTCTCCCCGATTCGGACCATCTGAATTTGAAACGATTCTTCCTTGCGAACTCCCATGAGCTGGCGACTATGCCCGCTTCCATTGGTCCCGATGAAAAATGGTTTACTAGGATTCTAGCCGTACCTGGTGTTCGTTCAATGATTTCCAAACCCCCCAGACCCCTTGAATTTCGGTCTTCCCGTATTTCTGGCCACTTCTCCAATTTTGAGCCGAGTTTCCGTTGTTTCTGATGGCTGAGGATAAATTCCTCCGACTCAGATGCGGCATGCGCTAATTTCCTCCCTAAACTAAGACTGAGCCTCATTTCAATATTTGACAAAAACGAATTAAACCACGGGACCCCCACCATCCATGCATATTCCCTCGGCTCCCATGAGTCGGAAATAGAGCCGTCAGACTTGGATCTCCATCTTCCTCTGAGTGAGCTTTCCAGAGATATTTGTTTGCGAAATCTATCTAGGAGGCCCAGATAATCATCTCCCTAGGAAATCAGAAATCCTATCAAAGGCTTCGTCTAGAATTTCTATTGGCGGAAGGCACACCATCCTGAAGTGGCCACTACCATATTCGGGCGAGAACCCAGAGCCGTGAACCACCAAAACATGCTTCTCATTGAGTAGGTCTAGTACGAACTGCTTGTCGTTGGAACTGATATCCCTCCTTGTTATCCTCACGAACAAATAGAATGCCCCCCCGGGCTTCTCACACTCTATTCCATCAATATTGGATATCCTCATCATGCAATGATCGAGTCTTTCCTTTATTCTCTCTCTGTGCCCTTGAAGCCAGTCAGAATCATCGCACAAGCCTGCGAGATAGCCATATTGGGCAGGTGTTGATGCGCAAAGCCTGCTCCTTAACAGCCTCTCCACCCCGTCTCTGACGAGCTCTAACTTTCCATGAGGATCGTGCCACGCCATATACCCTATTCTCCACCCTGGGGCAAAATAGACCTTGGATACCCCGTTTAACACAATTACCGGGACATCATTAGAGCGAGACGCGACAGAAACCAGTTCGCCAGTAAAGTCAAGACCATCGTAAATCTCATCGGCAATCACAGTACACCGGGGCCATTTCTCTACGAGCTCAATTAGTCTATCTATTTCCTCCTCGGTGGCTACATTTCCCGTTGGATTATTTGGATTAATAAGTACCAATAAGCGAACATTTTCGTCCATCTTTGATTCTATATCATCAAAATCAATACGCCAACTGTCACTTGAATCAAGCCTATATTCGACGGTCTCTGCACCGTACATCTGAGGGTATGCCAAGTATGGCGGGTAATGGGGTCCCGGAGCTAGAACCTTGTCCCCTGATTCTAGGAATGCTGCGAACAAAATCTGCAATGCCTCGGTTACCCCATGTGTGACATAGACGTCATCATTACTACATGCCCACCCCTTTGTGGTTTCTGAGTTTGCTATAGCCTCTCTGAGTTCAGGGATTCCGTATGAAGGGCCGTATCCATTATCCTGCCTATCCAAAGCAAGTTTGTATGCCGAAATCATGTGGCTGGGAGTAGGTAGTCCATCGAATGCAAGTGGATCTCCTACGTTGAGCCTGATTATTTGGTGGCCCTTCTTTTCTAGCTCTACTGCTGGTACGACGACGTCTCTGATGGCATACTCAATGGCTGCAGCGCGAGCTGAGACATCGATTTTTTCGGACATGCTATCACAAACCAAGAAGAGATTTTGCTTCCTCTAGAGCATTTGGAATTCCATCGCCTTTGGTCCCTCCCCCTTGAGCCATTGTAGGTCTGCCCCCTCCCCCTCCATTTATATGTCCGGAAATCGCATTCAGTATCTCGACAGCGTTATGCCTCTCAGACGCGATTGTACCTTCTGTAGAAGCAACAATTATCTTACCTCCTCCTGATTTGGTACCCAGTATCGCGAGAGTTGGTTTTTCGGTGTCCCTTGTTAGTTGGGATAGCATCGTCATCATCTGCTTCATATCTCCTTCAACCTCCATCACCACGTACCTAACACCATCTAATTCTGTTGATTCTTCTCCTCCTCCGTCGGTTCTTAATCTAACTATTTCAGCTTCCAGTGATTCTATTTTCTTCTGTTGTGATTTCCACTCCTCAAAGAACCTTGACACGGCCTTGGGGAGATCTTCGGACTGCACTCCCAAAATATCTGAAGCTTCACTCAAAATGCGTTCCTGTCTCCTCGAGTTCTGTCTAGACGTCTCCCCTGCCACGATTTGCAGACGCTCTACCCCGTCTTGTACCTGACTGGACCTTGTTATCCTTAACTCGCCAATTTTGGACGTCTGGTCGTGATGCGTCCCCCCGCAAGCTTGGATGTCAAAATCACCAATGCTGATCACTCTAATTACCTCATGCTTTGGAGGCCCCCCTTGATAAATATCAAAACCGTATTTTCTATCAGCTTCGGCTCTATCCAATGCTTCTTTGGTTATTGCAAAATTCGATTCGATAATTTGATTGGCCGTATCTTCGATTATTTCAATTTCTTTCCCACTAAGTCTTGAGTGGTGAGTGATATCCAACCTAGCGTATCTCTCGCCTTTGTTTGATCCGGCCTGCCAAACATGAGGGCCCAATACCTTCCGTGCCGCGCCACCTACAATGTGGACAGCGGTGTGATGATCCATCAACTGCTTTCTTCTGGATTGATTTAGACGCCCCGTGACAGGTGCAACTTCCAATGGCGAATCTGTTAGATGGAATACAACTCCATCCTGTGACTTGGTATCAAGCACATTTGAAACGTCGTCACCCTGAATCAGGACTCCCTGGTCCCCAAGCTGACCTCCTCCCTCCGGATAGAACAATGTCTTGTCAGTAACTATTGCATAAGAGGGGGAAGATGTAACTTCTGCGGAAAATTTAATTTTTGATAACATTAGGTCAGATAGTGGGAAGCAATCAATTATGTGCGCAGAGAATTCAGTAGCTTCTGTATCCTTGTAGAAGTCCAGTTTTGTCTTCTCATGACCTCCCGTAGCGAATATTTCTGACCCAATCCTTTCTTTGGAGGCGACCTTGGTCATCATAGCATTCCTGGCTGCCATATCTGCGGTGAAGCCGACCCTGACGGATAGATTATTCCAACCCAGCTCGTTAGCGATGGAAATTACCATCTCTGGATTCAGCCCCCTTTCCTCTGAAAGACGAAATAGTATCTCATCGCCCACTTGATCGGATTCTTTTGGAAGTTCTTTGAGGGCGGTTTTCACAGCTGCTATTCCCTTTCTCAGCATCTGATGATACCTTTCCTCCTCAAGTTCTAGAATTTCTATGATTCCCTCCTTGGATTGAACGAAGCGTTCCATATCCATGTGTGTTGTCATGTGATGAGTTCCCAATTCTGAGAGACTGACTTGCATTGAAAGGGAGTCCTTCATTCTGCAAACTCTTCTGACTAGCATCCTAGCCAAGTATCCAGCCTTGGTATTGCTAGGAACCAAGCCGTCACCTAACATGTTGCAGATAGCATGCATATGATCGGGAATAGCGTATATTGAGGAAAGAGGTTCTGTAACTCTCTTGAGATCCCCCAATGATACTTGGATCCCCCTCTCTTGGAGCCTCTCGCTTAGTTTTAGGTAAAGCCCCTCCACATCTGTACCGACATCGATATTTAGAATTCCAGCGAGTCTGGATAGCTCGCCCAGAAGTTCCTCGACCTCAACTTTCAATTCAAGAGACTCCAGGAACTCATGGAATCCCGAGATCGACTTGAGCCACTCAATGGACTCTGGGTATATCGCCTCGTAGATCGTTGGAGTTCCGGAGGCGGCCCAACAAAATCTTTCCAAGCCGTAACCAGTGTCAATAATTTGGAGATTCATTTCACTGTATTTTTGTCCCTTGATGGATATGTCTCCGTCCTCTTTTTCTTCCAGGTTCATGAAAACAAGGGTGGCAAGTTCCAGTCCCCCAACAATCACCTCCAATGCGGGGCCAGCATTTCCTCCACCTGACCATGGATTCTCCACGTATGTTATGGCCATGGGGTCAATTCCCAACGATTCAACAAGGAGCTCGTCACAGTAGCGGACGCATTGGTCTATCCAGTAAATCACGTCTCCCTCTAGTGGCCTGTTGAAAGCGTGGTGTGCCATCATCTCAAAGGTCGACAAGTGTCTCCCCGAACGACCAACTGCGGCTACGTCGGTTAATCTGATGCAGGGTTGACTTATTCCCAATGGGTTAGCTGGGGGGGGGACAAGCCCACTGGTAACATGTGGTTGGAAATCGGCAATACTGGCGATAGTGAGGTGTATATCGTCCCTCCACCTAGCAATAACAGGGTAAGGTTCTACTCTCGTGTGGCCCCTCGAGTCAAAGAACTTCAAGAATACTTCCCTCATCTGGTCCTTTAGTTTCTTCCCAGTGGAGTTGAATCCCTTGATTATTGGATTACCAATGAATGTGTAAGGGTCCTCGGATGTATCCCCACATGTCTCCCTATCATTATCTCTGGTCCAGAATCTGAGTCCTGTAACTTTGCAGATTTTCAAGACGTGATGCGATTCCGACCAATAGGGGATGTCGATCTCTCCGAACGCCAATGCCGTCTCCTCCGGCTGTGCATCGAAGGGTTTGACTTGAATTCGATTGTTGAAAATGTTGCGTGGACTTGAAACGTTGTGGGTGCGACGTAACACCATGGATGCGTCGTGGAGAGAGCATCTATCGCCTGACGGCCCGGGTAGGATGAGAATTACTAAGCACGGGAGAATGCTAACTGATGCTGTCCTAGTTTCCGATGAGGCCCATATGTCCGGACACTCTGATGATAGGTCTCCTGCCCAGCTTGTCAACACCGCCGGCTTACCTGGAATAGTAGGTGATGCATGGGCCATGGCTGACTGGCATTTCGGTTATGGTTTTCCAATCGGAGGAGTTGTGGCTACAGATATTGAATGGGGGGAACAAGGTGGGTCTATTTCCCCGGGAGGAGTTGGATTTGACATCAATTGTGGTGTAAGGCTATGTTCAACCGGCTTGAATATCGAAGATATAAATCCGAAATTACTAGCAGAAAAATTGTCGAATAACATTCCCGCAGGGGCCACTCGAAAAGGAGGATTTCACCTCGATAACACGGAATTGGATTCGATTCTTTCTGGTGGTGCCTCTGCGGCGATGGACCTTGGTCTCGCAGAAGAGCGGGATCTGGCTAACATTGAGTCTAACGGATTTCTGGAAAGCGAAAATTGGGACGTCGGTCACAAGGCGATGAAAAGAGGTTCGACATCCCTGGGGACATTGGGGTCAGGTAATCATTTCCTTGAGCTACAAGTAGTAGACAGAGTGGTTGATGAAAAAGCCGCTGATGCCTTCGGACTCAGAGTTGGGCAGATTACTGCTATGATTCATTCAGGTTCGAGGGGGCTTGGTCATCAAGTCTGCTCAGAACACGTGGCTATCATAGAGAAGGAGTACTCCAAAACCGGGGATTCATGGTTTTCTGAGAAATGGGGTTTTTCAGTCCCTGATCGGCAACTAGCTTCAGCCCCTTTCCATAGCCCTGAGGGGGCTTCATATTTTGATGCGATGTGTGCGGCTGGCAATTTCGCGTTCGCCAACAGATCAGCGCTAACCCAAAAACTCAGAGACGTCCTGAGGGAGGAATATTCCAGAGATGGAGAGATGGAGTTGGTATATGATGTGAGCCATAACATCGCAAAAATTGAGAACCATGTAATACATGGAAAAAACTGCACCTGTGCCGTCCATCGGAAGGGAGCTACAAGGGCATTGGGAGGTGATAATCCCGAGTTGTCTTCAAAGTTCAGTTTGGGCCAACCCGTACTCGTTCCGGGTGACATGGGTACAGCTTCGTGGGTTCTTGCGGGACCAGTGAAGGGAGGAAATGACGCTTTCTCTTCGTCATGTCATGGTGCTGGGCGTAGGCTCTCAAGAACTGCTGCTAGGAAATCTGTGGATTCTGAGTCATTGATTGCAGATCTAGAATCTAGAGGTGTTCACGTAAGGGCTAAGACGCCTAACGTACTATCTGAAGAAGCACCGGACGCTTACAAAAATGTAGATGAGGTTATCTCTTTGACCAATCAAGCAGGATTGGCCAGACCGGTTGCCAGACTCAGACCTATTTCAGTCATCAAGGGATAATCATATTTCCCTGTATTCTATTTGGATTTGATCGCCATCCTGCATCATGTACTCGTCATAGAGCTGATTGACCTCACCATTCACCGTGAGAACTATTTCATGATTGGCATCAGAGCGGTGACCCATGATTTCATCCTGAGTGAATGATTGGCCCCATATCTCGAAAAAGGCCCCTAGAGGAGCGGGCATCGGACTTGGCGTCTCAATATGCAATCTTCCAGTGTTGTCATGAGTATGTATCCCCTTCATACCATTACAATCAGAGTCCCCGATCCCTATATTAGACTCGATATCTATTTCAGATCCATTAATCACAATAACGAGCTGTGCATGTTCGTGACTAGAGAGGGAGTTATGATCTGCCAGACAGACATTAGCAATCCTCCAATTCTTTTCTTCGGAGGGAGAATCGGTCGAAGTCAAGGTCAATAGAATGAACGCCAATGTGAAAATAGCAACCGTGGAGAGTACGATGTTCTCAGCTTTCATGGAGATGCGAGGGGGGCAGTAGTCTTGAACCATGAGGATTTCCAAACTCCATGAGTCTAGAGGGCAAATCCCCCGACTACTGGGTAAAGGCCACTAATTTTCTTAGTGAGAATGATGAAATCCTGGCAGGGATAATCGAGAGGAAATTTCACCCACTACTTACCTCAAAGGGAGATGTTTTCCTGACCCTCGTCAGATCGATAGTTGGACAACAAATATCCAATATTGCCGCGGAATCAGTCTGGGGGAGACTTCAGAATACTGTTGGACCAATCACCCCGGACAACATACTTTCGACAGATCAGGAAACAATGAGGGAATGCGGACTTTCATACAGGAAAGCTTCCTACATTATCGGCGTAGCTGAAAATTGGAATTCTGGGATGGGGGAGATTGACTGGGAATCAATGCCCGATGACGAGGTGGTAAAAATCCTCACTTCAATCAAGGGCGTAGGGCTGTGGACAGCTGAGATGATCCTAATATTCTCGCTATTGAGGCCTGATATATTCCCAATGGGTGACATAGGTGCAATAAGGACGATGGAAAGGCTCTACAATGGAGGAGAAGCCCTAGATGTCGGTGAGATCTCCAAGATTACAGAGACCTGGAAACCATACAGGACAGTGGCTACTTGGTACATATGGAGAATGACTGACCCTGACCCTGTTGGGTACTAATCACATGCAATACCCACGTTTGGGTTGATTAGGGATTGAAGGTGCGGCCCCAGTCTGAACTCCGTCTGCCTCTTCCATGATTATTGTCAACAGGGTCTTCACAAGATCCCTCAAATCTTCAATCTCTTCTCTCAATTCTTCCAGCGACAAACTATCGTCCATCAATATCACGCATCCCATCTGAGGGAACTCCCTCGTGGGCAAAATACCTACGTGGCCTATAAACACCAGAGGTATGGATTACGATTCAGCATTCATTTCCTCACGTTTGAGGAAACGTCACTAATAATCGTCTTCCTCGTCTTCGTAGTACTCGTAATCGTCATCGTCGTAGTACATGTCTTCCTCACTACTCCTTCGACTCATTAGGAAAGCAATAGCGCCGATCGCGACTATGGCCACCCCTGCGATCATTATGATGGCATTATCAGAAGAGCCTTCATCTTGGCTTGGAGGCGGTGTTACGCTTATTCCTCCAACAGCAATATCAGCTGCGTTGAAATCGTCTTCGCCAATAGATCCGTCTCCATCAACGTCCGCAACAATGTACAGATTTGGCTGCCCCGGTGCGGTTGCTTCCCACTTGAATGTCACTCTGACGCTGGTGGATTCTGCTGGTAGTGATATTTCCATATCTCCATTCTGAGCGGTAGTCAGCGATGGTTGCCACCTCTCTGTCGACTCCCCATTTGAGTCGACCTCGTAGATGAGTTCGTAGAGTCCTACTGTCAGAGTTCCGTCTCTCTTCCCAGTGTTTTCCCAGAATGTTTCAATCGTGACGATCTCATTCATCAACGGAGCTGTAGGGGATGAAACTGCCCTTACGTAACCACCTAGGAATTCCATTATCCTGAGTGCTGGAACCTTAGGAGCTGATTCACTGCCGAGGCCAGATATCTCATTGCCTGCCTTATCTGTGGATGTGACCCAGAAAGCAATGGCATCTCCTGCCTCGATCTTCATCTCATTCGTCGGAGTCATGTCCAAGCGAGACTGGTATACATCAGCCCAATTGGAGGACGAGGACCTGTCTCCTTCAGATATCATTACCAGTTCCCCGCTGTCCTCTGTTCCGATTATTGGAGTGTTCCCACGGAGGTACACCCATGAAACCTGCAACGGCCCGTCCTGCATCCCGACCTCATCATTGATTGTCACGGTGACCATGACATCGTCTACTCTGTCAGATTCAATGATTGTCAGAGATGAATCAGGGTATGAAATCTGATCGAACAGTGCAGTAGGAGACCTGCTGTCAACCACTACAGAATAGTCATCGTTTGACGAGGAGCTTCCTAATCCTGGGACATTCATAACTTCGACTGAAATTCCCATGTATGGATTCAACGGTACTCTGTCTGGAAGTGGTACGGTGATGGTGAATCTAGAGTCATCTGTCACATCAGCATCTGACGATATTGCCGCAGACCCGTAAATTACCGTTGCCTCAACCATTAACCCCTCGGGGATGTCTGTAATCGGTACACCTGAACCTGCATAAACGATTGATCCAGAGATGCTGAATTCGTCGCCTTGTCTCAAGAACAGTTCTCCATCGATAGCGTCCATCACAGGCTCGGTTAGATCCACTATGGAATCGGGCACGGCCATGAATTTGTTATCTAGTTGCCACGAGAGCTCCCCAATATTGTTCTGATATGCCACTGTGTTCAAGTCATCCATGATAGATACGCTGGGCTTACATGATGTCTGAGATTCCTCCCAAGGATAGTCCCATGAAAGAACGAATTGCATGCTGAGTTGGGTTACTTCATCTGTGACGCTCTGAGTCTGGACAAGCAATGGGGTTACCATGCTGTCCGGGGACGACCATAGAGTATCCCTTGAAGGGTCGTAAGACATCTTGCCGATGTTGCTCGGGCCATCCCCGCAAAGCATGATGGTAATGTTATCCAAAGTCCCCAATCCATTAGCTTCCTCTATCTGCATTGAGAATGTGTGAGTTTGTCCTGCCATTAGGAAACCAATCTCAGAGTCGAGTGAGTAACCCGAGGATGGTATGCTTGTGGGCTCATCCGTGGCTACTATCACAGAAGCCCATGAATTCTGAGCGCCGACAGCGCCACCCGTACCTCCTTCTTGATAAGATAGCCCTGCCCAATCCGTCCCTTCAATGTACATATGGACTGGGCTGTTGAAGTCCTGAGCTGACACGTCAATTCCAATGAAATTAACCTGCTGTTGACCCGTCATTCCAGAAGACAGTGGTTGTGTCTGGCTGAGATATTCTTCTTCATCCGCGATTCCGTCCATGTTGGTATCGTCGGTGGTCCCCCTCCAGTAGTGGAGGGTGATTGATTCTCCCCTTGCCTCAGGCTCATCGATTGTTATGAACAGAGATAGAGGTACCGTCGGATCCCACACCTTTCCATGAGCATCTTGAAGACCTGTTGGAGTATTGACTTGAAGTGGTCCCGCCACAGGGGCATTGGAGTCCACTATGATGCTCACCTGAGGAGGAGCTCCTGTGGTGTCTATTGCACCGACGGTCGATCCGGAGGGGCCCACGGTTAGCACGAGAGGAGATAGGGTGACCTCACTACCCGCTATCGATGAACCTAGCCAGTCGACAGTGGTTTCGAATGTACCATTGTTCCCCATGGTCATGGGGTAAAGAGACCCAGACATGTTTAGTCCGACCAAGAAGTCTGAAGGTTGTGGCCTGGCATCAGTTGCGTCTTGGAATCTGACAGTACCTGACACATTCACGTCATTAGTGGACTTCACAGGGAACGGATAGAAGGTAGAGAACTGATTGGACAGCAACCTGCCGTACTCGTCGCGAACTTCGAACGACTCTATCTGAATATCATTCTCGACAGCTTTTGAGTTACCTTGTCCACTCTGTGAAACGGCGGGCCAGACGAACTCCTCGTATTCATCGAGCGCGGTTGATACCCATCTGATGGAATCGACGTCGTCCCAATTCCAGTTAACATCGAACATCCAATTTACCACCACGTCCTCATAACCGTCGGAATGGGTGACCATCTCCACATATGACTGTGATATGTCAAGGGGAGCTACACTGCTCCCAGATGTCTGTGTGAATGTGACTATATCACTTCCTGAGCCCCAAAGTCCATCTTCTCCATTTTCGACTCTAAATGAGATTACTTGTCCGTCCGAAGCATAACCGTTGAGCTCTATCGCGGATAGTAATGAGTTGTCATTCAGGTGATGGTGCGCTGTCTCTATTTCATTAGTAATCCCATCTGGATACAATGTGTTGGGAACTTGGAAGTCCCTGTTTGTCATTATGTAGTCATAGACCAGCTCCCCATCGATAGAGACAGAACCTGTTGACGAGGAAATAGTGACTGGAATCGCTATCTCCACCGGTGGTGTGTCCCCCTGTGTGTTCGCAGAATGATATTGTGATATGGGACTGGATATGTCAGAAACATTCTCGAAGATGGTGTAGCCAAGTGCCAAACCTGTTAGCGTTACAGTTTGGGCTTGAGACGAAGTCAAAGCAAATTCAATCAATCTCCATTCCCTGTCAGTGTCTGAATCTGACCATCCTGAAGGAAGATTGTTAATTGCTGAGATTTGGTTTGTGTTGAGCTCCGAGGTGAACCTCTCTGATTCGGAGCCCGTGGATATTGTAACGCCGGAAACATCGATATCAACTGACGACTCAAAGCCGTCGGAGTCAGAGAGCAAGGATATCAGACCGGTGTTAACGAATCCACTGGTTGGCACGATCGCATATGCAGACGTAGATGTTGGCCCTATGTCCATTGTGACGGACTTGGCCCCCTCTGAAGACCCCACTGTTTGGCTTCCAAGCAGATTCGTTTGCCAAGCGTAGTGCCCTCTGGCCAGTTGATTTGGGAAGGACCAATCAAGAACTCCATCATTTGCGAAATCGATCTCCAGGTCGGATGCCGGTTCACCATAAAGATGGGAAATCTCCAACCTGTCGATGTATCCGTTGGTTGGCAATGTGATTTCCAATGAGTATCCGGTTCTAGGCGCAGGGAAGAGAACTGATCCTCCCTTTGATGTGCTACCAACTGAGTTACCGGCTTCATCCAGAACTTCAATTTGAACATTAGTTGAAGAGTTCCCGCCAAATGTAAGGGCCTTGATTGGCCTGACCGAATGGAGATAGTCTGAAGTGATTGTCCCTGATATGCTAGTAGCATTGATCAGGCCGTCAACTCGGTCGACATTTGTCAATTGCCAGCCATTGACGCCCATCATGTCCGCAGTAAGTAGTCTATTTCCTCCTATTCGTATATGTTCTATCATTGGGGTTGCCAGTGGATTTGAGGTTTCCATTCCGACTCTTATCTTCAGGCTGTTGTATGTCTCGGAATCGACACCTGCCAGGCTGATGGGGAACGAGACTTCCGAGTAACCAGGTAACGGAGTTCCGGTGTTGGCATCCAAAAGAGTTCCAGTTATCGTATGATTGACGAAATCATCCGAAAACCCGTCTATTTCGATAAGTCCACGATTAAACCTGTTGTCACCAGAAATATTGAAGCTCTGACTTGTCCATGTACCGGGCTGGCTGAAATTGCCCAGTTTAATTCCTATATCGTCGATGTGCCACCCAGAATTAGCGTCATTAAATCTGGCCCCCATTGCAAACTTAAATTGGACATCATCTCCCTTGTACTGGGAGAGATCCACAGAATAGGAATCCCAATTGTTAGTGTTGCAATGCAGTCTAGTCCAAATTCTCTGACCGTCATTTATTGTGTATTGAGAGGAGGTCGTGCTGTATTGGGTGTCAGTGTATGAGGGCATGTCGACATGTTGCCACTGGCCACCGTTGACCCTCATCCACAATGCTCCTCCTACATACACGTAGGCACCTGTTCCGTAGTCTAGGCAAACGGACATATCCCAAGCGAAGGATGATTCACCAATTCCTGAGATGGTGTAAATCGGTGTTACCAAACTCGATTCATAAAGTGCGTCTGTTCCGCCATTTAGGCCGAACTTGTACATGTAGGGAAATGACGATGCCTCCGCTGGCCCATATATTGTTGATGGTTCAGACAATACCCATTCGCACCTTTCGGAGTTACAGATTCCCGGACTTGTGGCTGTTCTCCTGAATGTGTTTAGGAAGCCGGGTGCCATATCACTCTCGGGTGCGGAAACTGTAGAGTCTTCAAACGCATGGCTAGAATCGGTGTAACCGCTGTTGAAGGAGAGATATTGCCAGTCTCCGCCAGATATGGAGGCACTGCCTGGGATTGTGAAGTCTGTTATCGGTGTACTTGCGTTGGCCATAGTTCTGTAACCAAAGACTGACAGTCCTTCTCTGCCGTCATTGGCTGTTGTGTTTGACCCCCCATCATTACTGCCCCCCGGATAACCGTACTGAACTGATCCATCTGTCTGGACTACGAACCTCAACAGGGACCCATTAACTTGGTTGGCTGCTGGTACGGTGTTGTAAATCGTGACTTGCCCCCCGCTGTCGTCGTAGTAGTTGAAATTGTTATAGACAACGTACGGAATATTGCCGTTTTTATCTGCGTATCCCGATGAACCTGGGATAGTTCCTCCCCTGGACCTGCACTGGGTAGTGGTGGTTCCTGAAGATGAGATATCTGTCCACGACTGGCCATTATTGCTTGAGAGCTCGATGCATGCATTGTCCCAGCTTGAACCCTCCAAGTCCCAGTGCAAGTCAAATTCAAGGCCAGAAACGTTGTAGAGATCTACCGGTACTGTTAGGTATCCCAATGCATTGTTGTTGTAGTAACATCCATTTCCTGAAAGCGAAGCGTATGTTCCCTGAACATCGCAACCATGGTGCCAGAAACCAGTTCCAGTCCCTTGGTTGTAATAGTGCACATCGTCGATGAACCATCCTGGAGTCGTTGCGGAGTTGTTTGAGGTCCAGACCCTAAATCTGAACTCAATGCTCGTTGAGCTGTTGAGACCGGGGTCTGAGAAAAATGATGAAAGATTGAGGGTCTCAGACTGCCAACCACTGTGCGTAGAGCCGGAGAAAACCGGCAAGTCGCCAGAAGGAGCTCCCTGTACCTCTATGGATGAGGAGTTAATGTAGGAAGAATAGCCTCCATCCGTGGCCACCCACTTCCAGTCCGATGATCCAGATTCCCTGTACTCAAGCCATGCTCCACCATTCGATCCGTCCAGGTGGTACCAGTGATCGAAAGATAGAGTAAATACAGTCCGAGTCCCATGGCTTGGCACGGAAAAGGCGGGGAAATTGAACCATGTATCCACTCCGGCAGACAATCCAACTCCTGGCTTGGTGCCAACGGCTACCTTTCCTTCAGAAGCGGAGGATGGGATAACTCCGTAGCTCATGGCCTGTTCTGTCCCGGTAATACTTCCCCCTAGGTCGAAGTTTGTAACATCCCAGTAAGTGTCCCTGTTACAGAAATACAATGTCGCCTCAGTTTCTGTCGAGTTCAGAGATGTGTCCTCATCGTAGTACAGCCCGTAGTCATTCCCCCACGTGAATGACTTCCCCCCGAATTGACAAGTGCTGTTGCCCTCAGCAACTGGTGCCTGAATGTAAACGAAGCTTCCATTCACAACTGACCCATTTTGCGCGCGTCCGTTGCCTCCCTGTACAGTTTGATTGGTTGTACATAGGTAGTCCACGTTGAGGACTTCTTCAGCATCTAACTGACCATTGAATCCCTCGTCGTAGCCCGAGGTTAGATTGTACCCCCTAAGTCCATTGCAACTTGGATGAGGAATATACCCGGAGACGCTCTCGAGAAGTAACAGAACCCCAGATGCAGGGCCTTGGTTATACCTCGAATTCATGTTTATGGAGTAATTTCCGATGTCGAGATTGTTCACGACGTTTAGGGAACCGTCATCAACCAAGGTCAAATTACCAGCAATGTAATCGGTGGTCATACCTGATAGCTCGCCGTCCTCAAATGCAGAGATGTCCATAACGTCGGGGGACGTGGTTGAAGCGGCCATCGGAGAATCAGTTATGTGTGCCCAACCGTCCAGTATTGTCGCATTCCCCGGAACCCTAAATCCAGTTAGTGACGTTTCTCCTCCAGCGGTGTTGACCGTTGACGGCCCAGACCAAGAAGTGGTTGCTGCATTTGTAATTGGAACTAGTAGCATCAATAGTACAAGAGCTCCAGCAAGACGTTTACGGTTGTTCGACATGGTGTCTCGTATAATTGTAGACATTATGAATGAATTGGTGCCTTTGTGCCGAGATGGCTAAAACTCGGCAAATTAGGTTAGAAAAATGGAGCCACTGGGGAGAATTGAACTCCCGACCTTCCCATTACCAATGGGATGCTATACCCCTAAGCCACAGTGGCGCGCTTGGCGGGAATCGGACAACACCTTTTTGTGTTACGATGTCTAAGCTCTCCGATGGACTCAAGACACCTGGACGATTCGGGAAGACGTGGCCGAGATCGCATAGCCTGGTATTGCGCATGACTGGAAATCATGTGGGTTCATCCCTCCGGAGTTCAAATCTCCGTCTCGGCGCCATTACAATTACCCAATTATTCGCCCTAATCGGCGAGCCCCTTATGTCACCTGTCCCTTGGTAGGTATCATGGAAGATGCCGCCGTGACCGACGTCGGGGTCACCGCAGGGGATAGTGAAGTCAGTAGATTATCAGATTTCGAGAGCAAGACAAACCTGTCCCGTTTCTCAGAGTACCTATCATTCATTGATGTATTAGTTCTACAATTTAGATTCCACGTTTACACATCTAGGAAATATTGGGGTAAATTCGAGGCTATCGCACTCGCTTTAGTGTCAGCTTCTGTTGTTATGGGCGCTTGGGACTACGGCATTGGGGAGCTATCCTCTGGAGGGGATTGGAGTAGAGGGGGAATATTTGGAGAGGACAGTGGATTCCTCCACCTCAAGGAATGGTCGATCATGCTCAGCCTGCTGTCGATAATGTCTTGGCTAGCTGCTTTAATCCTCATGTGGACCAGATACCCAATAATGAGGGAGAATCTGGTGTTCCTAGTTGTAGCTCTTTTCTGTGTCCAACTTGGCCATATCCACTCTCACTCAAATGCCCCATACTTCCCTGTAGATTCAGAACTCTCGGACTGGGGGGGTGTAGCAATTGGAAATATGATAATGATCTTCCTCTCAATTTTTGTGGTTCACAGGGCAGTCACGGAAACCAGAGACATACATGTTGAAGAGAAACATGCTCACCCTGACCCCCGGCTTGTCGAGAAAGCATGGAGAGATCATCGACTAGATGCATGGACCTGGAGCTTGGCAATTTGGGCCCTCATGATCAACATAATGTCATGGTCAGGAGCACATGCGATTTCTCAAAGGCCACCGATAGAGGATGGCATTTTTGGACTTTCATTGGTGTATGTATTTTCTGGCGTATCATCGTTCTTTTTGCTTATGCACGTTGTTTGGTATCCACATTTCATGCTTGGAGGAGGGGACCACACTATCCAGTCATCAAGGGCGAGGGAGGTTGCAGGAATTGTGACAAGCTCCAAGGAAGAGACATTGCAAGGTCTGTGTCCCGTTTGTGGTGCTGAAACCCCGGTTTTGAAGAGGCCATCCGGGGCTATAGAGGTCCATTGCTCCGATCATGAATGTTCAGGATGGGGGGCTCCCGGGGATTCTTGCTCTTCGTGCGGGAAGGCGTTACCTATGAGACTGAAGTGCGGGAAATGTGGTACAAGCGCTTCTGTCTCCAGCCACTTTGTAAAGTCTGACGCTTGGTAAAACTAGTTTGAGGGGGGGTGGGATGTCTGATAACGAAGTATTCGGTCACGACTACCATGAAAT